>Ga0075434_100000817_pt1 | contig 24727 bp, 14 predicted proteins | sample RhiMethybrSRZTD3_FD_75298 | JGI IMG/M metagenome (GOLD analysis project Ga0075434, IMG submission 75298) | Populus rhizosphere microbial communities from Tennessee, USA - Rhizosphere MetaG P. TD hybrid SRZTD3 | ecosystem: Host-associated > Plants > Roots > Rhizosphere > Soil | place: USA... | reverse complement strand
ACCGTCGTTCGGGGGAGCAACGCGACCGGTTTGCGTACCAAGGTGGGCCTGGGTGGAGTGACCGTCCGCGTCTCGGGCACGGACAAGACCGCGACCACGGACGGCTCCGGTAACTTCACGCTCACGGGCGTGCCGGTCGGATCGGTCGAGCTGGAGTTCGAGCGCTCCGACATCCATGCGCGGGGCCACGTCACGCTGATCTCGGGAGGCGTTCATTCCATGACATTCGCGATCGTGGGATCGCGGGCGGTCGACACGCCGATAGGTCACGCCGACGAGGAGATCGAGGGTCTCGTCCAGGCGATTGACTCCGGAGCGGGCACGCTCACCGTGCTCGACCAACGGCTGGGCACGGTCCGGATCGAAACAGACGCCGACACGGTCATCCGTCAGGACGACACGACGATTTCCCTTTCGGACATCCAGGTCGGCATGCGCGTTCACGTCAAGGCGCTCGCCCAGGATGACGGGACCTTCCTCGCGACCGAAGTCGTGCTCCAGAGTGAGAAGATCGGGGGCCAGCGCGAAGTCTCGGGCACTGTCGCGTCGGTCGACTCCGGCGCGAAGAGTTTCGAAGTCGACTCCGACGGGACGACGATCAGCATCGTCACCGATGGTCGGACGACCTACAAGAAGCGCGGAGGCCCGGCGTCGTTCGCCGACGTCGTCACAGGCGCCTCCGTCGAGGTCAAGGGCATCCTTCAGTCCGACGGGACGGTCCTCGCGCGGCAGGTTCGCATCGAGAGTTGAGGCACTTCACCGGGACGCCGGAAGACGGTCCTTGGGCACCTTGACGAGGACCGTGTAGAGCGGATCGACCATCTCGACGAGAGGGGCCCGGGCGTTCTGCGACACGAACTGATACGCGTCGAGGACGTCCATGCCCGTCTTCTCGATGACCCACTGGACCATGTCCTTGAAGGCGATGCGCGCGGCGTCTTCGAGAGGACGGGCCGCGCCCAGGGACATCATCCACTGCTCATTCTCGATGCGCGGCCAGGGAGTCTCCTTCTTCTTGATGAGATCCACCGTCAGCTCGACGTTCATCGCGCCCTCGATCGCGGTGCCGATGATCTCGCCGTCCCCCATCGCGTAGTGGCCGTCGCCGAAGGACAACAGGCCACCCGGAACCCGCACTTGGAGATACACCGTGTTGCCGGCTTTGACTTCGGGGCAGTCCATGTTGCCGCCGAAGTTGTCGGGCACGATCGTCGAACGCGCCTCGCCGTACGCCGGCGAGACCCCGAGGCATCCGAGAAACGGCGCCAGCGGCACTTCCCAGGCGTGCTTGCCGTCGGAGGAGCGCGTCCGCGCCACGTTCTTGACCTTGTCCACTTCGTAGAACCACACGCGCTCCGGCAGGTCCGGCTGCAGGACGGCGGTCCGGTCCGTGCCGTTCAACGCGCCGAATCCGGGGAAGAGCGAGGAGATGCCGTAAGAGCGCGCCGGCTCGAGCTTCACGATGCGAATCGCGAGAGTGTCGCCGGGCTCGGCGCCGTCCACGTAGAAGGGACCGGTCTGCGGGTTGTCGTGTCCGGGCGGCTGGACCTTGGTGGGCATCTGGTCGGGACGCGTGACCGCGCCGTCGTAGCAATCCTCCGTCCAGGAGACGATCCGGGTTCCGGGAGCGATGTGATGTGTCGGAGGCACGCCCCCGAACGTGTACTTGAGCTCCTCGTGTTTGGGTATGTAGCGAAGAGTCGGAGGCTCCGGAGACGACGCCGCCGCTCCCGCGCACAGAATCCCGAGGACCGTCGCCGTCCATCGCATCGCGTACCTCCCTGTGGCGCCGATTATCGAGCCGGCGGAGCCCTGTCCGTAAATGGGCTCGCCTGTTAATGTAGCGTCGCGTTCCGGGAGATCCGATGCTGAACAGACTCCGCATCACGTCCATCGGTGTCCCTGTCCTCGTCGCCGCCACGGCGATCGCGGCCGCCGACTCGGGAGGCGGCGGATACCGCCGGACAGTCGGGCAGATCATGGCCGACTCGGCGGCGCGCATCGGACCGCCTCGGGCTCCGTCGTCGCCGCCCCGCCTGCGCGCTCCGCGAGGCCGCCTGGCCGCGGAGACCCGCGAAGTCACCGGCAACGTTCGTCCCCGCGCGGCCTCCGCCGCACCTCCGGGTCCCGCGGCTCCGCAGACCCTGGGCGTCAACTTCCGCGGCGCGACTCTCGCAGACACCAACGCCTTTCCGCCGGACAGTTCCGGCGCCGTCGGGCCGTCCCAGTTTCTGGTCGGTGTCAACGGCCGCATACGGACGTTCGGCAAGTCCTCGGGCTCGGCCGACGGAGTCCTGAACGCCGATCTCGACACGTTTTTCGCGGCGGTGACCGGAGGCAACCCGACGGCGACGCCGCGCGTGCGTTACGACCGTCTCTCCGGACGCTGGATCGTCACGGTCTCGAATTTCGGCCCTTCGTTCGGCAACAACCGCATCCTGATCGCGGTCAGCGACGCCGCCTCCAGCGGGATCATCACCAACACGACGGTCTGGACCTACTTCTTCTTCCAGCACAACCTCGTCATCCCGACCGGGGACACGGATCTCTTCTTCGATTCCCCCACCCTCGGCGTGGATGCCAACGCGCTGGTCATCGGCGGCAATCTCTTCGACTCTCTGGGCAACTATCAGGGAACCACCGTCCACGTTGTCCGCAAGAGCACCCTGCTCTCCGCCGGCGGCGGCGACTTGACTCCCAACGGCGTCGAGGCGTTCCGCAACCTCACCGGCACGCCCTCGGGAACCGGACCCTACGCACCCCAGGGCGTGGACGACCCCAACGGCGCGTCGGCGACGGAGTCCTGGGTCGCGGGCGTGGACAACGCCGGGTTCGGATCACTCGTGCTGCGCAAGATCAGCTACTCGGGGCTCGACGTGTGGCCGCCGATGGGAATCTCCGCGAACCTGGTCCTGGCGGTCGACTCGACGTCTCTGCCGCTGACCGTGCCTCACCTGGGAAACACGGGCGGGTCGGCCGGCCAGCTCGACGCTGTGGACGATCGGCTGGGCTCCACGATGCGCCGGAGCGACCGGATCTGGACCGCGCACAACATCGCGGTCGACGACTCCGGTACGGGCTCCTCTTCCGGCACGCGCGACGGGTCGCGGTGGTACGAGATCGACGTGAGCGGCGCCTCGCCCACGCTCGCGCAGTCGGGCACGCTCTTCGATCCGTCGGCCGTGAATGCGCGCTTCTACTGGATTCCGTCGATCGCCGTGTCGGGCCAGGGCCACGCCGCCGTCTCCACCAGCGTCGCGGGAGTGGCCCGACACATCGACGGCGCGAGCGCGGGCCGCCTCGTCGACGACCCGCCGGGAACGCTGCAGAGCCCGCTGCTGCTGACGACGAGCAGCACCGCGTACAACCCGCCCGCGGACCCGGGTCCGCCCCGGCGCTGGGGAGACTACTCGCACACCAGCGTGGATCCCGACGACGACATGACGCTCTGGACGATCCAGGAGTACTGCGACGCCACCAACTCTTACGGAGTGCGCGTGGCGCAACTTGTGGCGCCCCCTCCGGCGACGCCGACCTCCGCCACGCCCGCAATCGTGGACCCTGGGCTTTCCTCCGTCCTCGTCGACGTCACGGCCACGCCTTCGGCCGGCTCCGGGTTCTTCGATCCGGGAGCCGGGTTCCCCGGGCGGCTCAAGGCCTCGGTTTCCCAGGGCGTGACCGTCAACGCCGTGACCTACAACAGCCCGACGTCGATCACGCTCGACTTGAAAACCATCGGCGCGCCGAACGGTCCGCGCACGATCACCGTCACGAACCCCGACGGCCAGATCGTCACCAGCGCCGCCGGCGTCCTGACGATCGGCTTTCCGGGTTCTCCGTCGGTGACGGCGATCGATCCGTCGTCGGGTCCCGCCGCCGGCGAATCGGCGGTGACGTTGACGGGCACCGGATTCGTGGACGGCGCCACGGTCACGATCGGAAGCGTGGCCGCGTTGAACGTCACGGTTCTCGGCGACACCTCGGCGACGGCCGACAAGCAGTCGCTCCCGCCCGGCACGCTCAACGACGTGAAGCTCACGAATCCCACCCTGTTGAGCGGGACGCTCTTTTCGGGGTTCTTCGCCGACTTCCTGGACGTGCCGCAGGGCGACATCTTCCACGCCTCGGTGGAGACCCTGTTCCGCAGCGGGGTGACGGCCGGCTGCTCGGCCGGCAACTACTGCCGCGACGACGCGGTCACGCGCGCGCAGATGGCGGTCTTTCTCCTCAAAGCGAAGCTCGGCGCGTCCTACACGCCGCCGCCCTGCACGGGCGACGTGTTCGACGACGTGCCCTGCATCGGCGGACCTTTCGACCCCTGGATCGAGGATCTGGCCGCGCGCGGAATCACCGGAGGATGCGGCGCCAACGACTTCTGTCCCGGCGCCCCCGTGACGCGCGCCCAGATGGCGCCCTTTCTGCTGAAGACCGACTTCGGCGCGAGCTACCTCCCTCCGGACTGCACCGGGACGGTGTTCGCCGACGTGCCGTGCACCGGCGGAATCTTCGACGCGTGGATCGAGGATCTGGCCGCGCGCGGAATCACCGGCGGATGCGGCGGGGGCAACTACTGTCCGGCCAACCCCAACACGCGCGCCCAGATGGCGGCGTTTTTGGTGATCACCTTCGGCTTGTGAGGAGCGGCGAGGTGGTCATCACCATTTGAGTTACTGCCGAATCAGAGGCCGACCTGCGGCCGGCCTCAAGCTCGGCGTTGCCTACTGCCGGGGGCCTGCCTTCGGTGGACGGCTCGGCTTGTGACGCTCCGAAGGCCGGTTTAATACCCCTTCAGCAGCGTCGAGGATGAGCGCTTGTAGATGCGCTCGGCGCCGTCGCGGTTCTTGATGACCAGACGGCCTTCCTCCATTCGGAACGGATAGCGGCCCGGCGGCTGACCGGTGATGTTGACCTCGAGGGTGTCGCCCGAGACGGTATAGGTCCCGCGCAGCACGGTCACCGGAAGACGCACGAAGAGCCTTCCGTCGGAAGTGAACTGCCGATACGTCGTCAGTGTGTCCAGAAAGAGCGAGCACCACTGTCCCACGATAGGCTGGTCGCTCGGGGGGCGGTCGCCGATTCGCTCGGAGTATCCCTGCTCGGCGTCGTTCTCGTCCTTCTCGACGAACCGGTCGGATCCCTGGTATTCGATGCGGACCAGCGAATCCTGGAGCTTCCCGGTTTCTTCGTTGGTGTACGTAGTCCGGAGCCACTCGCCCTGGAGCGCCCACGTCGCGTCGCTCATCATGGCCGAGATCTGCGTGACTCGCCCGTCCGGCGAGAACTCGAGGATGTTGCCGATGCCTCCCTTGTTGCGAATCGCCGACTCCCACTGACCCGCCACGGGCGCATCGGCGGTCTGACCCGGCGCCGCCGCGAGCGCCACCGCCATCAGGATCGAGAACATCCGGAGCTCCTCCCCCTCGCCGGCATGCGTGCCGGACGCGAGACGATACCGCCAATGTCACCTCCGGTCCAACGAGTCTGACAACGCGCGTCAGGTGACCGCAGTCACGCGCGCGCCAATCTCTTGGCTGCTCGGACCTTCGAAACTCCCGCCCGCTGGCCCGACTCTTGCGATTTTCTGCCGTCGAAGTCTCGCAAATCGACAAATCAGGGGGGAAGGACATGAGCGCATCCTTGCGGCGCGCGATTCTGTTCGGGATCGCGGCCATGACTGCCGCATTCGCGGCGGTCGCGGCGACGATCTCGAGTCCCTACCGGCCGACGGCGTCCTCGGCCGCAGCAGGGCGGCTGAACGCGCCGGGTCAGGAGGCGCTCGATTTCGAACGCGCCGTGCTCCTCGCTCTGCGCATCGCGGGAGCGGATTCCGTACGCATCGAAGGATTCCCGGTGGCGCCGGGCGTCACCGGCACGCTTCTGCTCAGGCGCTTCGAGGTGACCACGCCCGACGCGCGGGTAACCGTGTCCTCAGCGGACGGCGAGCAGTCCTTCCCGTTCCCCTCCACCGCGCACTTCTCGGGGACGATCGAGGGAGATCCGGATTCGGCGGTCTATCTCGGCGCCCAGGAAGATCGGGTCGTGACCTATCTGCGTTCTTCCGCCGGCTTCACTTACGTGGGCCCGGACGAATCCGGCGCCGACTTCGTGGTACGCGCCGCCGAGTCTCCGTTGAACGACGCGGTGCGCGAGCTTCCGTTTGCCTGCCCGACGGAAGATCTTCCGGCGGCCCTCACCGCGACCGCCGAGCCGTCGTTCGCACCGCCTATGTTGCCGCTGGCCGGCCTCAAGCAGGCGGCCGTCCGCGTCGAGACGGACTTCGAGCTGTACAACAAGTTCGGCAACCCGACGGGCCTGGCCAACTACGTCGCCGCGCTCTACGGAGCGATCAACGTCGTCTACGAATCCAACCTCTCGCTGCACCTGGCCGTGGCCGAGGTCCACATGTGGACGACCGGCGCCGGATCGGACCCCTACGTCTCGACGGACACACGCACGCAGCTCGCGGAGGTCGGCGACTGGTGGCACGCCAACCGTCCGATGGCTTCCTACCCCCGGGCGATGGTTCACTTCCTTTCCGGCAAAGCGGTCTCCGGCGGAATCGCGTGGCTTTCGGTTCTGTGCTCGGGCGACTTCTCGGACGGCCAGGGGCACTGGGGAGGCGCCTACGGCGTCACGCAGGTGTACGGCAGCTACCCGACGCTGCAGCTGTGGGACCAGTTCGCCACGGCGCACGAGATGGGACACAACGCCGGCTCGCACCACACGCACTGCTATTCGCCGCCGATCGACCACTGCTACAACGGCGAGCCCGGCTGCTATTCGGGACCGGTCGAGAACCCGGGCGTCGGAAACGGCACGATCATGAGTTACTGCCACCTGCTGGGTTGGCAGTACGTCTCGATGCAGTTTCACGCGCGCTGCATCAACGAGCAGATGATGCCCGAGATCAACGGCGCATCCTGCCTGACCCAGGCATCCACGTTCATCGACGTTCCGCCTTCGCACCCGTTCTTCCAGTACGTCGAGACGCTGGCGGCCAACGGCGTCACCGGAGGCTGCGGCGGCGCGTACTTCTGTCCCGACGCGTCGGTGACGCGGGCGCAGATGGCGGTGTTCCTGCTGAAGTCGAAGTTCGGCGCGTCCCACGTGCCTCCGGCGGCCACAGGCGCCGTCTTCGCCGACGTGCCCGCCAACGCGTTCGCAGCGGCGTGGATCGAAGAGCTCGCGAACATGGGCGTGACGACCGGCTGCGGCGGCGGCAACTACTGCCCCGGCGCGGCGGTTTCGCGCCGGCAGATGGCTGCGTTTCTCCTGAAGACCAAGAACGGGTCGGGATACACGCCCCCCAATCCGGTCGGCGTGTTCGCGGACGTGCCGGTCTCGGACGGGTCGGCCTCGTGGATCGAGGAGCTCTATGCCGAGACGATCACGGGAGGATGCCTGACCAATCCGCTGCGCTACTGCCCGGACAACCCCAACACCCGCGGGCAGATGGCGGTGTTCCTCGTGAAAACCTTCAACCTTCAGTAACCAGAGAGGCCGCTAGACATTTAGCCTCCAGTAAGGTTGTAAGGCTCCGACCAAAACGCCCCCGATTGTTCACGGCGGCGAAAGGCGAGAGAATTCGGCCAGCTTTTCGGAGGCCGCAATGAAGCGCTTCGTACTCGCCGTCTCCGCGGTTTTCCTCGCTCTGCCCATCTTCGCCAGCACTGTTCCCGACCTGTCCAGCCCCTATCGTGCCGGCCGTCTCGGCGCCAAACGCGCGGCGGTCGGAGAGGAGCGCCTCGAGCTCGACGTAAGGGCTGTCGCGGCGCTCCGCGCCGCGGGCAACGCGCCCTTCACCCTCTCCGATTTCCCGGTCGCTCCCGGAACGCGCGCGCGTCTGATCCTTCGGCGCTTCGAGATCGCGTCACCCGACGCCCGGATCCGCGTCACCGGCCCGCGCGGAGACACGTTCCTTCCCATGCCCGAGATCGCGCATTTCTCGGGCACCGTCGCCGGCGAACCGGATTCCACGGTCTACCTCGGCGTGCAGCCGAACTTCCTCACCGCCTCCATCGAGTCCAGCGCCGGATCGTCTTACGTCGGACCCGACGAGGCGCGATCCGGTTTCATCGTCCGCGACGCGTTCTCGCCGGCCAACACGCGATACGCCGAGACCCCGTGGCACTGCGACCAGGAGCTGCTCCCGGAGGTTCCGGCCCGCGGCGAGCTCGTCGAAAAGGCGACCGAGGCCCCCGACATCGTCGGTTTCCAGAAGGGCGGGCTGATCGTCGAAACCGACCAGGAGCTGCTGGCGAAGTTCTCGGGCGACATCAACGCGATGACCGCCTATCTGCTTTCGCTCTTCGCGCAGTTCAACCTGATCTACGAGCGCGATCTCTCGTTTCATCTCACGGTGACCGAGGTGCACGCGTGGACCACACCCGATCCTTGGGACGGCCCGGGAACGCTCGACCAGCTCAATCAGCTCGGCGACTGGTACCACACCAACCGTCCGCTCGCGAGTTACCCGCGCACGACGGTCCACCTGACGTCGGGCCTTCCCGTCGCGGGCGGCGTGGCGTGGCGCCCCGCCCTGTGCATCGCGGACATCATGGTGAGCGGGCACTGGGCCGGCGCCTACGGCATCTCGCAGATCTTTGCCGACTACCCCGCGCAGAAATGGGACCTGATCGTGACCACGCACGAAGTCGGCCACAACTCCGGGTCCCTGCACACGCACTGCTACGTGCCGCCGATCGACATGTGCTACTCGGGCGAGCCGGGTTGCTACAGCGGCCCGACGTCGCTGCCTCCCGGCGGCGGCACGCTGATGAGCTACTGCCACCTCCTGCCGGGCGGCGAAGACAACATCAACTTGCTCTTCCACCAGCGCTGCATCACGGAGCAGCTGCTTCCCTACATCCAGTCCGCGACCTGCACGTCCGCGGTGCAGACGTTCCCGGACGTGCCGGTGACAAATCCCTTCTTCCACTACGTCGAGACGATCTACCAGCTCGGCATCACCGGAGGCTGTCAGGGGGGCAACTACTGTCCGGGCAATCCGGTGACCCGCGCGCAGATGGCGGTCTTTCTGGTCAAGTCCAAATACGGTGCGGCGTACGTTCCGGGTCCCTGCGCCGGATTGTTCGGAGACGTCCCGTGCTCGAACCAATTTGCCGTCTGGATCGAGAAGCTATACGCCGACGGGATAAGCGGAGGCTGCAACTCGTCGCCGCTCCTTTTCTGCCCGGACAACACCGTCACGCGCAAGCAGATGGCGCCCTTCCTGCTCAAGTCGCTCTACGGATCGGGCCACGTGCCGCCGACCTGCACGGGCGTGTTCAGCGACGTGCCTTGCTCGCCGGGCGTCGGCTTCGACGACTTCATCGAGGAGCTCTACGCGCTCAAGATCACCGGCGGCTGCCAGGCCTCGCCGCTTCTCTACTGTCCTGATAATGCGAATACGCGCGCGCAGATGGCGGTGTTCCTGGTGAAGACGTTCAACCTGGTCTGGTAGTTCGACGTCCCAAGTCCCAGGTCCCAGGTCGGATCGGCAGACTTGGGACTTGGGACCTCGTAGGATTGGGGCGGTGAGGGCCCTGATCCTCGAGGACGACGCGCGCCTGCGCTCCTTAGTCTCGCGCACGCTGACGCGAGCGGGCCTGGCCTGCGACGAGACCTCCCGCATCGAAGAAGCCGACGAGCTGCTGTCGGTGCATGACTACGACATCCTGGTGCTCGATCGCCGCCTGCCCGACGGCGACGGGCTCGAGGTCTGCCGCCGCGCCCGCGCCCGCGGCTTTCGCCACTCGATACTCATGCTTACGGCCATGGACCACGCGGAGGCCGAGATCGAGGGACTCTCCGAAGGCGCCGACGACTACCTCGGCAAGCCCTTCGATCTCGAGATCCTGGCGGCCCGCGCGCGGGCGCTCCTGCGCCGCAACGAGTCCCGCGCCCCGCGCGAGCTGACGGCCGGGAATCTGCGCCTGGATCCGTCGCGGCGGCGCGTTTTCCGGGGAGAGGAAGAGCTCCACCTGACGGCCCGCGAGTTCACGATCCTGGAGCTCTTGATGCGCGCTCCCGGCGCTGTCGTTTCCCGCGAGGACATCCTCGAGCACGCGTGGGGCGAGCGGGAGGAGCCGATGTCCAACACGATCGACGTTCTGGTCGGGCGCCTCCGCCGCAAGATCGACGGCAGCGGGCGCGGATCCTCGATCGAGACGGTACGCGGCATGGGGTACCGGCTGCGATGAAACTCTGGAAGCCCGAGCGCGCGCGCACGCGCATCGCGCTCGCGGGAGCCCTCGTCTCGGCCCTGTTCCTGACGGCGCTGGCGCTGGGCGCGCGCACGATCATCCGGCAGCTCGCCTTCGCCGAGATCGACGGAGAGCTGGACACGCTCGCCACCGCGATCGGATCGGACTACGAGCTCGTCGGGATCGCCGAGGAAGAGCGCCAGGCGCTGGACGCGGGGCTCGAGGCCAACGTCCTGGAGTTCCGCCTCGCCAATCACTCCGCGATCCTCTTCAACGCCGAGGTCCCCGTCGCCATGACAGGCAACCTCATCCCGGAGCAGCTCAGCGTGTCCTTCGCTCCTTACCGCAACCGATCCGAGAAGCCGTATACGGCGATCGAGCCCTACAGCGGACAGCACCGCGTCTGCCGCTTCCAGGTCGCGCACCTTCAGGGCAAGGCGAAGGGAGCGACCCTCGTCGTCTTCCGATGGATCGGGCCCATGCTGCGCGGCTTGACGCGCGTGGACCGGACGCTCGCCGGCCTCGTCCTGCTGGGATTCCTCGGCACCGGGTTGATCCTCTTCTTCGCGGTCCGCCATGCGATCCGTCCGGTCGAGGAAGTCACGCGGCTGGCGGAGGAAGCCGAGGCGACCGATCTCTCGCGGCGCGTGAGGGTCTCCTCGGGAGGCGAGGAATTCCGGCGGCTCTCCGCCGTCATCAACTCGCTCTTCGAGCGGCTCGAACGCGCGTTTCGGGCCCAGAGGCGCCTGGTGTCCGACGCGGCCCACGAGCTGAAGACGCCGACGGCGGTGCTGATGGGCGAGGCGCAGGATGCGCTGCGGCCGGACGCCTCGCCCGAGGAGACTCGCCGCTCCCTCGAGGTCATCGCCGAGGCGTCGCGGGGCCTCGCCCGGGAAGTGGACGGCCTGCTGCAGCTCGCCCGCGGCGACGCCGCGCCTCCGGGCCTCCGCGAGGACCTGGATCTGGGCGACGTCGTCGAGGAGTCTCTGGCTGCGGCGGCGTCCCTGGGCTCGCGGCGGCGGGTGGTCTGCGCGTTCTCCCGCAACGGTCCGGCGCGCCTGCGGGGCGACCGCGCGGGGCTGGTACGGCTGACGTCCAACCTGCTCGGCAACGCCGTCCTCTACACGGCGCCCGACACTCTCGTCGAGGTGCGCGTCGGAACCGCGGACGGGAACGTATTTTTCGAGGTCGCCGACCGCGGGCCGGGTGTGGCCGTCGCCGACCGCGCCCGCATCTTCGAGAGGTTCGTGCGACTCGAGGAGGCCCGCGCGCGCAACCCCCACGGTTCGGGGCTCGGACTCGCCATCGCGGAGCAAGTCGTCCACGCCCACGGAGGCACGATCGAGGTTGCCGAGAATCCCGGAGGCGGATCGGTGTTTCGGGTGACGCTTCCGGCGAGCTAGCGCAAATACCCCAACGACCTCAGCTCCTTCACCACGTCGCTGTCCTCGGACAGGCCGTAGTGGCCCATGACCTGCTTCATCCAGGTCTCGTAGGACGGCGCGGCGCCCGATCCCGACGCGATCCATCCCTGCGGTCCGCCCAGGTGCTTCATCAGGGCGTGGTAGAGCGTTCGCACCGAATCCCGGTCGGAGAGAGCCAGGTTTTCCTTCTCTCCCGGATCGTGCTTCAGGTCGAAGAGCATCCTCTCCTGCGGCGTGACGAGGATGAACTTCTTCTCGCCCTCGATCACGCTGCCGATCCAGAAGGTCCAGGCGCCTTCGGAGAACGCGCGCCGCGGAACGGCGTCCTTCGCGGGCGCGGCGCCGGAGAGCGCGGGCTTCAGGCTCCTCCCGATCCACGCGCGCGGCCGATCGACGCCAACCATGTCGAGCACCGTCGGCGCGACGTCGACGTTCTCGACCAGCTCGGTGATCTCGGTCCCTGCCGCGGGCATTCCGGGCGCGGCGATCACCAGTGGCGTTCGGACGACCGCGTCGTAGTAGGTCTGCCCGTGGCTGATGACGCCGTGCTCGTCGAACTCCTCGCCGTGGTCGGCGTTGAAGACGACGATGGTCTTCTCGGAGAGCCCGGTCTTGGTGAGGTAGTCGAAGAGGGGCGAAAGATCGGCATCCGTCCAGTGGATCCCCTCGTCGTACATCGCCATGGCGTTGGCGATGTCGGTTTCGGTCGGATGGACCTTCCCGTCCCGCGTCCCGAGAATCGTGTCGAGGTCGAACTGGAAGTTGCTGGCGTAGGTCCCGTAGAGGTTCTTCTTCTCGTGGAAGTGGAGGAACGGGTAGTGCGTGTCGGTCGAGTAGAGGAAGAGAAAGAACTTCCGGTTGCGATTCTCCTCGAGCCAGGAGAGCACGGACGGCATCTTCTCCTTCAGCGACTCCTGCTTGTGGTGGAAGAGGTCCCAGCCCTGATCGAAGCCCAGCTCTTTGGAAAGCCAGCTCTGGACGAACGCCCCGGTCTGGTAGCCGGCGGCGCGCAGCGCTTCGGAGGCGAGCTCGTCTTCGGGCATCGGGCTCGGGGCCTGGGAGACGACCTTGTTCGGATCCTGCGCGTCCTTCTGCGTCTTGACCGCGAGCTGCGAGACGTACCGCGACGTCAGCATCGAGGCGTATGAGGGCAGCGTGTACGGGGCCTGGACGATGCATCGCGAAAACCGCGCGCCGCGAGATGCGACTCGGTCGAGGTTCGGCGTCGTGTTGCGCGCGTACCCGTTGAAGGAACAGTGGTCGGCGCGGACCGAGTCGAACGAGATCCAGATCACGTTCATTCCGCGCCAGGCATCGGAGGGATCGCGCCTGCAGGCGGCTGTAGCGAGACAGCCGACGAGAGCCGCGAGGACGATCGCCCCGGATCGCCGCGTCATGTCCGGCGCCGGGCGAGAGCCCGCCAGAAGCCCGCGCCGTAGTCGCGAAGCCGGTTCGGTCCGGGAGGCGCGGCCGCGACACGCTGGAAATACGCGTCGACCGCGTCGGCCACGCGGGACCGCTGCTCAGCCGGGACGGTCTCGAGTCCGGCCTCGCGGCCCTCTCGCAGCGACGCGAGCGACGCTTCGAGGCCCCGCTCCGACACGCCTTCGAGGGTCTCGGGCAGGAGCGTCAGCGACAGACCGCAGGCCTCGAAGAGCCGCGAGTAACCCTCGAAGTCGAGATAGTTGTACGTGTCGTACTCGCCGTAGGTCACCCGGCGGGAGTAGTAGTCGCGCGCGGTGTCGAAGTCGAGGAGCGTGATGCCGAAAAGCCGGTGGTGTCCGTCGCGCAGCACGAAGTCGGGGCACGCGCCGTTGGGAATCTCGAGGTAGACGGCGCCCCGCGGTGTGAGCCAGCCCGCCAGGTTCTGCAGAAACGTCTCCAGCCGCGGCACGTGCTCGACGACGTCGTTGGCCACGACGACGTCGAAGGCGCCCCGGAACGAGGGATGCGCCGCGGTCGCATCGCCGTGCACGAGGTGGGCGTCGAGGCCACGCTCCCGCAGGTTGACCTGCGCGAGGGCGAGGAGCCGCTCGTTGACGTCGATCCCCGTCACCCGCGCGCCCCGCTCGGCGAAGGCCACGAGCGGCCCCCCGTAGGCGCAGCCGACGTCGAGGACGCGCGGCCGGCGCCAGCGCCTTCCCGACAGCGGGACGTGCCTGGCGACGCGGTCCGCGAGGCCGCGCCCCCTTTCGTTGGCCGTGACGGCGTACTCGAAGTACATGTCCAGACAAGGATCGTCGTGCAGACTGCAGAAGTGCTCGGCGAGGGCGTCGAAGAAGGCGACGTTGTCGGCGGTGCGAAAGCGCGCGAAGCGCTCCGCGACGATCCGCGCGCGCGGCGAGAGGCCTGCCTCCGGAGTAACGGCTGTGGAATGGGACCTGGACATGCCGCCGCTGAGAATAGCCTCTTCCGCCGCGAAGTTGCCGCGCAGAGGCACATGCGAGACACTGGCGGCGTGTCGATCGCCCCGGTCCGCGAGCCGTCGACCCTGATCTGCGCCGCATGAGCCGGACGGCGGTCCTCGTCGGCTACTACGGCTTCGGAAACACGGGGGACGAAGCCATCCTCGCCTCCCTCGTGTCGGGCCTTTCGCGGCTTCGTCCGGGCACGCGCCTGATCGTGGTTTCGGGTGATCCCGCCGAGACGAGGCGGCAACACGGAGTCGAGGCGGTCGAGTGGCTCGATCCGGCCGCGATCGCCGACGCGGTCCGCCGGAGCGATCTCGTCGTCGTCGGCGGCGGCGGGCTCTTCCAGGACTACTGGGGCGTCGATCCCGAAACTCTCCTGACGTCGCGGCACTGGGGAATCACCTTCTACGCGGGTCCCGCGATTCTCGCCGCGCTTTCGGGCAAGCCGCTGGCTCTTCACGGCCTGGGATTCGGACCGCTCTCCTCGCCCGAAAGCCGCCGTCTCGCCAAGGCGGTAGCCGAGTCGGCTTCCTCCCTGTCGGTCCGCGAAGAAGCCTCGCGCCGCCTGCTGATGGAAGAGGGTGTGGCCGGGTCGCGAATCCGGGTTTCGGCGGATCCGGCGTTTCTCCTCGACATCGAGCCCCTCCGGCCCGACGGAGTTCTTTCAGCCGCCGGTGTCGAGCCCCGCGCGCCGCTCGCCGGCGTCGCGCTGCGCGACTGGTCTCTCGACGGCGATCCCGCGGTCTGGGAAAAGGAGACGGCCGCGGCACTGGACCTCTTTCTCGAACAGACGGGCGGCTCCATCCTCTTCGTCCCCCTCCAACGCGGCACGCGCGCCGTCGAGGATGACGTCGCGGTCGCGGGCCGCGTCCGGGCCAGGCTTCGCAATGCGGAACGCGCCCTGGTCCTCGGCGACGTCGGGCCCGCCGCCGAGACGGCGAGCCTGCTCGCAGGGTGCGACTTCATCGTCGGGATGCGCCTGCACTCCCTGGTCTTCGCGGCCGCCGCCGGCGTTCCGGCGGTCGGTCTGGCTTACGACCCGAAGGTCTCGCTCCTTCTCGAACGGCTGGGCTGCGCGGACCTGGGCCTTCCTCTACGCGCCGTCAATGCCGCGGAGCTGCTGGATCGAATGATGCGGGCTCTCGAGGCCGGCCCGGAACGCCGCGCGCGCATTCGAGAAGCTTCGGGGCGTCTGCGGGTTCAGGCGCAGGCCGACCTCGAGCACCTTGCGGTCCTGCTCGAGCACCCGCCGCAGGGGCCGGCGGTCCCGGCGGGAATGGTCGCCCTCTTCGACGAGGCTCTCCGCGCCAACCTTCTGCGCGTCCGGACGACGGGACAGGAGCTCGAGTCCCTGCGCGCCGAGGTGCCCGCGCTGCGCCGACGGGCCGCCGAAGCCGAAAGCCGCAGCGATACGTCGGAGGCGAAGGCGGCGGAGGCCGAAACGGCACGCCAGCAATCCGAGCGCCGGCTCTCGACAGCGGAGAAGACGCATCGAAACGAGAAGACGCTCTTGGAGCGCCAGCTCGCCGAGACGAGGCAGGAGCTTGCCGGGATCCAGACCTCGAGGCTCTGGAAGCTCGCCAACCTCTACTGGATCACGCGGCGAAAGGCCGCCGGCATTCTGGCAGGCGTTCGGGGCACCGCGCCGTCAGACTGGGCCGGTCCCGACGAAGCCCGGGCGCCGCGAAAAGCCGAAAGCGTGGAAATCGACAACGGACACGAGGTTGTGTTCTTCCCGGCTGCGGCGCGAGACGGCCTGCCAAACCTTCTCCGGCGCCTTGCCGAGATCGGGCATCGCGTTTTCTCGATCTCTCCGACCGCGCGTTCCGACGGAGCGCCCTTCGTCGTCGAGGAAAGGGCGCCTCGCATCTTCGAGGTGTCAATGAAGGGCTCCACGGAGGAAGAGCTCTTCGCCTCCCTGGACGCGCTGCGGCGGGAACGCGGCCTCGGCGCGACGGTCTCCATCCTTCGTCAGCCTTCCTGGTTCGGCGTCGCCGAGAGGATGCGCAAGGACCGGGCGTGGCCGCTCGTCTACGAGCTCGTGGACTCGCCGGGCGCGCCGGTCGACGAAGCCCTCGTCGAGGGCGCGGACTTCGTCCTGACCGAGTCTCCGGAGCTGGAGGAGAAGGCGCGGAGGCGCCACAACCGCGTGATGCGCCTCTCGCCCGCTCCCGAAGACTTGGAGCGCAGCCTCCGGGCCGTCCGCGACGCGATTCCGCTTCTCTTCCCGAAGGTGTCGATTGTGATCGTCACCTACAACAACGCGGACTTGAATCGCCTCTGTCTCGAAAGCGTCTTCGCCCGGACCGAGTGGCCGCAGTTCGAAGTCATCGTCGTCGACAACGGCTCGACGGACGGCACGCGGGCGCTGCTCCGAGAGCTCGAAAGCGCGCGGAAGAATCTGACCGTGATCGCGAACCCGACCAACCGGGGCTTCGCCGCGGCCTGCAACCAGGGGCTGGAGGCCGCCTCCGGAAACTTCCTCGTTCTCCTGAACAACGACACCGTCGTCGCGCGCGGTTGGCTGACGGCGCTGGTAGGCCACCTCAAAGCCAATCCCGGAATCGGCCTGATCGGGCCCGTGACCAACGCGATCGCCAACGAGGCGAAAGTGGAGGCCGGCTACTCGGACGTGCAGGACATGCCCGCCTGGGCCGCCGAATGGACGCGGGCGCACGATGGCGAGAGCTTCGCGATCCCGATGCTGGCGTTCTTCTGCATGGCGATGCATCGCCAGACCTGGGAATCGGTCGGTCCGCTGGACGAGCGCTTCGGCATCGGAATGTTCGAGGACGACGACTACAACCGCCGCGCGCGCTCACAGGGGTGGGAGATCCGCTGCGCCCGAGACTCCTTCGTCCATCACTGGCAGAAGGCCTCGTTCCGCCTGCTCGGCAAGGACGCCTACCTCGCGCTCTTCGAGGAGAACCGCAAGAAATACGAGGAGAAGTGGGGCGAGAGCTGGAAGGCCGAGGGCGTGGACGTCTGGCAGCGGGCCGACCTGGGCTTTTTCCGCGACCAGCTCGCGCCGGTCGTGGAGCGTGTCCGCGGAGCCGCCGGGGCCGTGGTTTTCCTGCCCTCGATCGGCTGGGGCATCCACCTCGTGCAGCGCCCGCATCACCTCGCCCGGGCGTTTGCGAAACGCGGCTGGGTCTCGATCTTCGACTGCTCGAACGCCCAGGACAAGATCAACGGCTTCAAGGAGATCGAGCCCAACCTGTTTCTTTACAAGGGGCCGACGGAGCTCCTCGCGCAGATCCCGTCGCCCCTGCTCTGGGCCTTTCCCTACAACTACGCCCAGGTGGACGCGTATCCGAAGGACGCGCGCGTCGTCTACGACTGGATCGACGATCTTTCGGTCTTTCCGTACGATCGCGCGCTTCTTCAGTCCAACCACGAGCGCGCGCTCGAGGAGGCGACCGTCGTCGCGAGCGTCGCGCGGCGGCTTCACGCGCAGGCGCTGGCCCGGCGCCCCGACGCGATCCTTCTTCCCAACGGCGTCGAATACGAGCGCTTCGCGGCCGAGGCGACTCCGCCGCCCGCGGGCGACCGCGACCTCGAAGCGGTGCGCGCGAGCGGACGCCCGATCGCGGGCTACTACGGCGCGCTCGCGGAGTGGTTCGACTACGACCTGCTCGACGCGGTGGCGAGACGGCGTCCCGACTGGAGCTTCCTCCTGATCGGACCGATGTACGACAAGAGCCTCCAGGGACGGCCGATGCTCAAGCGCGAGAACGTCCGCTGGATCGGTCCCCGCGACTATCATCTTCTGCCGGGCTACCTCGCGCTCTTCGACGTAGCCACGATTCCGTTCCAGATCAACGACATCACCACGGCCACTTCGCCTCTGAAGCTCTACGAATACTTCGCGGGCGGCAAGCCGGTCGTCACGACGCCGATGCCGGAGTGCCAGGCGTACTCCGAAGTCTCGATCGCGGGCGACGCGGAGGAATTCTCCGCCGCCCTCGACCGCGCCCGGGAGCGCGGGAAGGATCCCGGCTTCCGCGAACGGCTGAGAGCCCTGGGCCGGGCCAACTCCTGGGAGGCGAGGGTAGATTCCGTGCTCGCGGCGCTCGAGGAGAAGGCGGCCGCGCTCGGCGCGCACGCCGGGCGATAGCTTTTGGCGGACGGCCGCCGGATCCCTCGGCTCCTGAAAGCGGCGCCGCTCTTCGTCCTCGCGCTCGAGAACGTCGCGATCTTCTTCCGACACTACTTCGAGGGCTGGGGCTTTCCCTGGGACTTCGTGGGCTCTTACTACGCCGCCACGGCGTACTGGACCGAGGCCATCCGCCACGGAAGCCTGGCCCTCTGGATGCCGTACCAGTCGATGGGCTACCCGTTCCCGATCAATCTCCAGACGGGTCTCTGGTACGCGCCCGTCTGGGTTTTTCCGCTCCTCCGCATCCCGTACACGCTGCATGCAGCCGTAGTCCTGCAGGCCCTTCACGTCCTCGCCGGAGCGATCGGGATGTACGTACTTCTGCGTCTCGCGATCGGCTCCCGGCGCGAGGCGCTTCTGGGCGCCTTCGCGTTCCAGCTCTTCGGCGGTTTCTACTCGAACGCCGAGCACGTGGACATCGTCCGATCCTTCGCCTGCCTGCCCTGGCTTCTGGCATGCCTCGTCCCGCCGAGACGAGGAGAACGCGCTTTGCCGGGGAGGCTTTTCGCTCTGCCGCTCGCCGTCGGCGCGCTGGCGACGGGCGGCTATCCCGGCAATCTCGTCGCGACGCTCTTCTCGCTCGGGATCCTGGTGCTGCTTCAGGTTCTCGCGCGGCGATTCGCGACGCCCGCCATCGTCTGGGCCTGCAGTGGCGCGGCGGCCGTCGCGCTCGGACTCGCGATGGCGGCCATCCACCTGGGGCCGGCTTGGATCTACCGCGCGGAGCTCGCGCGCTACCACGCGACCGACCACCTGCAGCGCGCCTCGCTCGGCTACGAGCACCTCCCGGGACTCGTCATGGAGAACCTCGGAATGCCCGGCGATATCAGCATGAGCTCGACGTTCGTCGGCTTTGCGGTGCTGGCCGGGGTCGCGTTTCTCAATCGGCGCGCTCTGGCGAGACTCTGGCCGTATGGGGGGCTGCTCCTGCTGGCTGTGGTCATGGCGGCCGGCGATCACGCGCCTCTGCATCCGCTGCTCCGGACTCTCATTCCGCCGCTGGCGTACTCACGGTTCCCGAGCAGCGACTACAGGGGCATCGCAGCCGTCCTCCTGATCCTGCTCGGAGCGGCCGGCTGGCGCGAGCTGCGGCGGCGCCCGCCGGGGATCACGGAATTCCTGCTGCGGCTTCTGCCGCTCGCGCTTTTTTCGGCGTGGGCGATCGCGCGCGTCGAGCGGGCTGTGCCGTTCTGGCCGGCCGCGGGCCTCGCTGTCATCTGTTTTGCCCTCGTCGTCGCGGCGCTTCTCCTCTGGCGAAGCCGCCGGGTCCCGCTGGCGGCGACCTGCGTCCTGCTCGCTGTCCTCTCTCTGGATGCGGGACGCGTGCTTTCGCGCATGGAGACCTGGGCCGTCCCCGACCTGATCGGGATGTGCCGCGTCTACTACCCCACGCCCGCGCGCATGCACGACGCGGGCGTCGTCGTCGCGCCGGAGCTTTTCTCCGCGCCAGGGTCGCCGCGGCCGCCACGCTCGAACGGCGAGGGAGGCTACCGCGCCAGCGGCTATCTCGCCGGCACGTACGACCTCGACGACTTTGGAGGGCCCACGCTGGCCGCACGCGAGGCGATCACCCGCAACCCGGAAATGCTCGAGTTCATGCGGAGGGAATGGACTCCGGTCCTCCTCGACGCGCCCGCACAGGCCTCCGCCGGGACCGTCGACGTTCCTCAACTGGAGGCGCGTCTGGCCGGGGCGCGGCCGGATTCGCGGGTCGAGCAGCGATCCTACGGAGCCGACTCGATCGAGTACCGGGTCCGCCTCGAGAGGCCGGCGCTCCTGGTTGAGAACGAGACTTTTTTCCCGGGATGGTCCGGGCGCCTTGAGCAACCGCCCGAGATCGCCGCCGTCCGCGTCAACGGAGTCTTTCGAGGCTGGCTGCTGCCGGCCGGGGACTATGCGATGGAGGCGCGGTTTCGAATGCCCGGCTTGAGCGCGCTGGCGACGGTGACGATGGCGGCGTGGCTCGCCTGGGTGATTCTTTGCGCGGTGCGATTCCGCAGCAGTCTCGCGACACTCCGGCCGGCGCGGACGTGAGACTGCGCGACTACTGCGACGACTGCGTCGACGCCGTCGGAGTCGCGGCCGCGATCGCCGGCGCCTCGACACGGACCGAAGTCGCGATCTTGTGGCCGTCTTTCTCCAGCCACCGGACGGCGACGCGGACGCCGACCTTCAGGCTTCCGCCGGTCACGTGCGTGGCGCTCGTGCGGCGCAACGTCGTCTCCCGCCCGGAGCTTTCCCGAACGACGAAATTCGAGGCCGCCGAATCCATGCGGGCCACGGTGCCCGATAGAGCGTTTCCGTGGCTCTTCGGCTTCGCCGCCGTCGGCGCCGGAGCCGGAGCGGCGAGCACGGCCGCGAGAACGCTCGCGGAGAGGAAACCCATCATCGCGGGTTACCCTACCGCGCGGGACGTGAACGCTCTGTGAACGGATCGGTACAGGAACCCCCGGCCCGCCGGGCGGCCTTCGTCGCGGTCGTGTCGGCGGCCTGCGCCGCCGCGGCCTGGTTCCTCTTCCGGACGGGCTTCCGCGGGGTCATCTACGACTCGTTCCACTACCTGACACTGGGGCGCATCGTGTCGAGCGAGGGCCTCTGGAACCTCGCCAGCCGTGTGCGCTCCTACGGCTACCCTCTCTTCATCGCGCTCGCCACCCGATTTGCCGACGTTTCCGACGACACGGCCCGGCAACTGGTCTTCGCCGCGCAGCTCCTGATCCACCTCGCGACGGCGTTCTACGCGGCGCGCGCCGCCGAGCGCGCCTTCGGGACGCCGCCCTTCTTCTACGGGACCTTCCTCTGCCTCGCCGCCAATCCCTTCGCGCTCATCCATTCGACCGAGCTGCTGTCGGACTCGCTGTCCGCGTCTCTGCTCGCTCTGGCCTTCTTCTCCTCGCTGAAGCCCTCGCATCCGGCGCGCCGCGCGTTCGTCTCGTTTCTCTGGGCGGGCCTCGCCGTAGCCGTTCGGCCCGCCAACGCGGTCGTCGTTCCGGCCCTGGCGATCCTCTGGGCGTTTCGAGCCTGGCTCTACCGGGAAAGAGTCGTGCGCGCGATTCTCCCCGCAGTGGGCGCGGTCGCGCTGGCTCTGCTGCCGCAGCTTGTGTCAAATCTGCGCTGGTACGACACGTGGTCCCCCCTTCCCGTGGAGCGGATCTACGGGGAACAGGTCGGATGGGGAATGTCGATCCTGAAGTACGGCACGCTCGTCATGCCGGACCGGCTGCCGACCCTGGTCTACGGCAACCCGTTCTGCCCTCCCGGAGTTTCGAGCCCGCTGCAGTTCGCGTCGCGGCAGCCGCTCGGATATCTGGCCACACTCGCGCTCCATGGCTTCGCGCTCTTCGATCAGGACCTGCCGTTCACCTACGTCGTCAACCCGAAGCCAGCGTACCGATGGCCTCTCTCCCTTCTGAACTACGCGTATCTCTTCCTGTGTATCGTGGGAATGGTCGTGGGTCTCTTCCGATGCGGCAGCGCGTCGCCCTCCGTCAAGCTCTACTTCTCGGGAGCCGCCGTAGTCTGCGCGGCGTACGTCGCGCTGTACCTGCCGGTCGCCGTGGAATCGCGGTTTTCGCTGCCCGTCTACCTGCTGCTCGGCCCGGCCTGCGTCTTTGCTGTGGCCTGGCTCTCGCAGCGGCGGTCCGGGACCCTCGTCGCCCTCGTCATCGCCGGCGGGGGCTTTCTCGCGGTCTGTGTCCAGCTCTCTCTCTGGATGACCCGGCAGGCGCCGGTGCTCCAGGAACTGGTCGGGCGCTGACTCCGGCGGCCGGCATAGAGTTACGCCCATGAAAAAACTGTTTCTCGCCGCTGCGACCGTCCTCTGCCTCGTCGCGCTGTCGCCGTCGGAGACACCGTTTGACCTCCTGATCCGCGGAGGCCGCGTCGTCGACGGTTCCGGCGCGCCGTGGTTCGCGGCGGACGTGGGCGTGCGCGACGGAAAGATCGTCGCGGTCGGCGCTCTGTCCGGCCGGCCGGCCACGCGGACGATCGACGCGGCCGGGCTCTACGTCACGCCCGGCTTCATCGACCTGCTGGGACAGTCCGAGTACAACGTCTTGGTCGACAAGCGCGCCGCCTCGAAGATCACGCAGGGCATCACCACCGAGGTCACCGGAGAGGGCGCCTCGATTGCGCCGTTGAACGCCGCGATGATGGCCGAGGCCAAGGACGTCTACACGCGCTACGGCTTCACGCCCGACTTCACGACGATCGACGGCTACTTCAAGACGTTCGAGCGCCGCGGCAGCGCGATCAACCTGGCGACGTTCGTCGGAGCCGGGAGCCTGCGCGACTTCGTCATCGGAAAGGAGAACCGCCGCGCGACTCCGGAGGAGTTGAAGCGCATGTGCGACGAGGTCGACAAGGCCATGCGCGAGGGAGCGCTCGGGGTCTCCACGTCGCTCCAGTACGTGCCCGACATGTACAACTCGACCGAAGAGATCATCGCGATGGCAAAAGTCGCCGCGCGCTACGGCGGCGCGTACTTCACGCACCAGCGCTCGGAGGCCAACGCGATCGACTCCTCGCTCGACGAGGTCTTCCGCATCGCCAAGGAAGCCGGAATCCGCAGCCAGATCTGGCACCTGAAGACCGCGTACAAGAAGAACTGGGGACGCATGCCCGCCGTGCTCGCGCGCATGGAAAAGGCGCGCGCCGAGGGCATCGACGTGGCCGCGAACCAGTACCCCTGGACGGCCGGCTCCAACGGCCTCGACGCGTGTCTGCCGCCCTGGATCCGGGAGGGAGGCCGGGAGGCGCTCTTGAAGCGCCTGGCCGACCCGAAGCTACGCGAGAAGGCCAAGGCGGACATGCTCGTGGACACGGACCAGTGGAGCAATCAGTACTTAGGCTCCGGCGGTCCCGACCGCGTCTTGATCGCTTCCGTCGTCAATCCGAAGCTGAAGTCCTACGAGGGCAAGACCGTCGCGCAGATGGCGGCGGAAGAGAAGAAGGACCCCCGGGACTCCCTGATCGACCTCGTCATCGCCGACCGGGCCAACGTCATCTGCATCATTTTCATGATGGACGAGAACGACGTGCGCACCGCGCTGAAGAGCCCGATCGTCGCCTTCTGCACGGACTCGGCCGCCGGCGCGACCGACGGCATTTTCTCCGAGGAAAAGTCGCATCCCCGCGGCTGGGCCTCGACCGCCCGCATCCTGAGCCTCTACGTTCGCGACGAGAAGCTGCTTCCTCTGGAGGAGGCGGTGCGCAAGATGACGTCGTTTCCGGCGGAGGCGGCCGCCCTGAAGGGGCGCGGCCTCGTCAAGGAGGGCTTCGCCGCGGACCTCGTGGTGGTGGACATGGCGAAGGTCAAGGACCTCGCCACGTACGAGGAGCCCCGCCGCTACAGCAGCGGCTTCCCGTACGTCGCGGTCAATGGAGTTCTGGTGATGGACGGTGGGAAGATCACCGGAGCCGCTCCGGGGAAGGCGCTGCGCGGGCCGGGCTATTCCGGTTCGACGGGTCCTTGAGGTCCGAAGTGCACAGCGCCGGTGCGGATCTTGCACCCCGCATAGCTCGTCATGGCCGCTGAGGATTCCTGTGACGTCGATCCCGCATGCGTCCAGCCGGATTCCCTCGCGCCGAGCGAGATTCCCCAGCAGCCGGCTGTTCAGAAGGCGCTGAAAGAAGCGGTCCCGGCTCCCGGGGCCGAGAGGCGACAGCGCCCCTGGGTGTGGGCCTTCGGCGTGATCGCCGTGATCCTGGGACTGACCTACTTCCTCGTCGAGCGCGGCCTGTTTCTGCGCTCCCTGCGACATACCGACTGGCAGAAAGCGCATCTGGCTGCATTGATCGTCGCGGGTCTCCTCGCGTTCCACGCGATCGTCACCGCGCTCCTGCTGCCGCGACTGACCAACCGCGCCACGCGCTACAACGTGCGCCGCGTTCTCAACCTCCTGGTGTTCCTGCTCGTCGTCTTTTCGGCGATCTCGGTGCTGTTCGTGGGCTGGTACGGCGCCGTCGTCTCTCTGGGATTGCTGTCCCTGATCTTCGGTTTCGCCCTCCAGGTGCCGATCACCAGCTTTTTCGCCTGGATCTACATCCTCGCCCGATCGCCGTACCGCGTCGGGGACCGGGTCCGAATCGGAGACTCCGCGGGAGACGTCATCGACGTCGGCTATCTCGACACGACGCTGTGGGAGATCGGGGGGGAGTTTCTCTCGACCGACCATCCAAGCGGCCGCATCATCCGCTTCCCGAACTCGACCGTGTTCAAGGAGCCCGTGTACAACTATTCCTGGCCGCTCTTCCCCTACATCTGGAACGAGATTACGGTGCAAGTGGCCTACCAGAGTGATCTGGAATTCGTGGCCCAGGTCATGACGGAGACCGTCGAGGATGAGATCGGCTCTCGAATGGCCGAGCGCATCCAGATCTACCGGAGTCTCCTGGCCGAGACTCCCGTGGACAAGCTCGACGTCGCCGAGCGTCCCAGCGTCGTCTTTCGCATCGATCCCGTCACGTGGGTGGATGCGACCGTGCGATACCTCGTCGCCCCCCGCAACGCCGGCCGCCGCAAGACCG
>Ga0075434_100000816_pt1 | contig 24729 bp, 34 predicted proteins | sample RhiMethybrSRZTD3_FD_75298 | JGI IMG/M metagenome (GOLD analysis project Ga0075434, IMG submission 75298) | Populus rhizosphere microbial communities from Tennessee, USA - Rhizosphere MetaG P. TD hybrid SRZTD3 | ecosystem: Host-associated > Plants > Roots > Rhizosphere > Soil | place: USA... | reverse complement strand
GGCGGCGCCTACGCGATCCTCGCCTGGGTCAACCAGCAGGCGGTCGAGGCCTACGGCTGGGTGACGCAGGCCGACACGATCGCGGGCCTCGCGCTCGCGGAGACGACGCCCGGTCCGCTCATCATGGTGCTGCAGTTCATCGGCTTCATGGCGGGCTGGCATCCCCACGAGGACGGCGGACAGGCGACGATCGCGGCGCTGCTCGCATCCTGGGCGACATTCCTGCCGGCCTCCATCCTGATCCTCGTCGCCGCGCCCTACGTGCTTCGCCTTTCCGAGAACCGACGTCTCGCGGCGGCGCTCGCCGGGATCACGGCCGCGGTCGTCGGCGTGATCGCGAGCCTTGCGCTCGCGTTCGGCAAGAGCGTCATGTTTCCGCAGGGGCTCGGGAGCCCGGACTGGGGCGCAATCGGCATCGCGGTGCTCGCGATCGTCGCCTTGCAGGCGACCCGACTCGACGTGATCTGGGTGATCGCGGGAGGCGCCGCCCTCGGCCTCGTGCTCGGCTTCGTTTGAGGCGGCGCGCGTGCTAGCTTGGATCGCATGAAGTACCTGCACACGATGGTGCGCGTCGGCGACCTCGGGAAATCGCTGCACTTCTACTGCGATCTCCTGGGGCTGCACGAAGTCCGGCGCATCGATAACGAAAAGGCCCGCTTCACGCTCGTCTTCCTCGCGGCGCCGGGCGACGATGACGCGCAGATCGAGCTGACCTACAACTGGGACCCGGAGGACTACGGCATCGGCCGCGCCTTCGGGCATCTCGCCTACCAGGTCGACGACATCTACGCCGCGTGCGCGAGGCTCCAGGCCGGCGGCGTCACGATCAACCGCCCGCCGCGCGACGGCCACATGGCGTTCGTGCGCTCGCCGGACAACATCTCGGTCGAGCTGCTGCAGAAAGGAAAGTCTCTTCCGCCCGCGGAGCCGTGGGCGTCGATGCCGAACACCGGCGCCTGGTAGTTTACTGGCAGCCGCTACCGTCGCGTCGCGCGGGAGTCCGGGCGGGTGGCGAGCGAGTGACTAAGTTCCGGCGGAACGAGCGAGCCAGCCCGCCCGGGCGAACGGTGCGACGCGACGAAGGCGTCAGCCTGCGATATACCGCCGCAGGTCTTCAATCTCGTGCTTCTGCTCGTCGATGACCGCCTTCACGCAGTCGCCGATAGAGATCACGCCGACCAGTGCGCCTTCGTCGACGACCGGGAGGTGCCGGATTCGCTTCTCGGTCATGAGGACCATGCACTCGTTGACCGTGATTTGCGGACCCACGACTACGACCGGCGCGCTCATGATGGTGCCCACCGTCGTCTCGGTGGACTTGCGGCCCATCAGCACGACCTTTCGCGCGTAGTCGCGCTCCGAGACGATGCCGGCGAGCTTGCCGCCCTCGAGCACCGGCAAGGCGCCGATGTAGTGGTCGGCCATGAGCTGGATCGCGGTACGGACCGGCTCCGTGGAGTCGATCGTGATGACGCCGGGCTTCTTCCCCTCGAGCAGTTGTCGCACGGTACGCATCGCGAGCCTCCCGGAGCAGCGTCTTCCGGAATCTTACGCCCGCGCGGTGGCGCAGCGCGAGCACCGCGCCGGGCGGGTTCCCGAGCGAGCGCGTAAGTTCCGGCGGCGCGAGCGAGGGCCCCCGCCCTGCGCGAAGAGCTCGCACTACGCCTTGCGCGCGCGCCAGGCCGCGAGAATCGCCGCCTCGTTCTCGGGCGTGAACCCCGAACGCAGCGCCTCCTTGCGCTCCTCAGGCCGCGTCTCGTGCCAGGCAAGCGTGTCGCGCACGACCTCCTCGAGTGGGCGCGCCTTGAGTCCCTGGTCGGCGGAGGCCTTCATGCCCGTCAGTGAACCGCCCGCCTCCTCGCCGCGCATCGGGCCCCAAGGCGCGAAGTTCATGTCATCCGGCTTCAGGTGTTCGCCGAGGAAGTCCTCGTCGATCCAGGTGAGCTGCGTGTTCGCGCCGGTGACCTTGCGGCAGGTGTCCATGAGCGATCCCATCGTGATCGCATTCGGCGGCGTGACCGCGTTGAAGCTGCCCTCCACCTGCCGGTCGACGAGGCCGATCATGAACGCGGCGAGGTCGCGCACGTCCACGATCTGGATCGGGTCGTCGGGCGTGCCGGGGACGGCCATGTCGCCGCCCTTCGAGTACCGGACCGGCCAATAGGTGAAGCGATCGGTCGGGTCGAGCGGGCCCACGATGTAGCCCGGGCGCACGATGGAGCAGCGCGTGCCGTAGGCGTCGCGCACGGACTGCTCGCAGGCCGCTTTCATCGGCCCGTAGGATTCGTTCGTGATCTCCTCCTGGTCCTTGTTCTCGAGCACGCCCGTGGGCGAGCCGACGTCGTTCGGCTTGGCAAAGCTTGCGTAGGCCGAGATGCTCGAGACGTAGAGACAATAGCCGGTATTCGGCCCGAGGAGGTCCGCCGACATCTTGCAGTACTTCGGGATGTAGCCGGTGTCGTCGACAACGGCGTCCCATTTCCGGCCCTTCAGCGAGTCGAGCTGGCCCTTGCGGTCGCCGATCAAAGTCTCGACGCCTTCGACGCCATCCGGATCGCGCTTGCCGCGATTGAAATGGGTGACTTTCCAGCCGCTCGCCATCGCGGCTTTAGTCAGATGCGGCCCGATGAAGCCAGTACCGCCCAGGATCAGGAGCGTGCGTTCCTTTTTTTGCTCCGCCATCAGCCGGCTCCCCGTGAGTGCGAGCGCCGCGCCCGCGCCCGCCTTCAGGATCGTGCGTCGTGTCAGTTTCATCGCCTGCTCCTAACGCGGGCCCGGCGGCGCGTACTTCGCCAGCCAGTCCTTGACCTCGCCATACCAGAACAGCGAGTTCTGGCGCTTCAGCACCCAGTGATTCTCGTCCGGGAAATACACGAGCCGGCTTGGCACCCCGCGGTTCTGCAGGATCTGGAAGAGCTCCATGCCGTTGTTGAGCGGCACGCGCTGGTCGAGCTGCCCGTGGATCACGAGTGTCGGCGTCTTGAAGTTCGCGGCGCTCGTCGACGGCGAGTACTTCGCCCATTCCTCCGGCCGATCCCAGGCCTCGAAGAACCGGTTCTTCTCCGCGCCGAAATCGCCGCCGTACATCGCGTAGTTGTCGTACACCGCCGCGTGCGCGACGAGCGCCTTGAACGGGTTCGGCCGTCCGAGCACCGTGGCCGCGAGGAATCCGCCGTAGCTGCCGCCGCCCGCGGTGAGGCGGTCCTTGTCAATCCAGGGCTTCGACTCGAACCATTCCGCCGCCTTGATCGTGTCCTCGTAAGGCAACGTGATGCCGTCGGGATTGATCGAGTCCGTGAACTTCTGGCCAAAGCCGCTCGAGCCGTGGAAGTTGTGCCAGGCCGTCACGTAACCCCAGCTCGAGAACACCTCCGCGTTCCAGCGGAAGGTCCAGCTGTCGTAGACGCCGTTGTGCGGCCCACCGTGCAGGATCAGGTACAGCGGGTACTTCTTCGCCGGGTCGAAGTCCGGCGGGTAGATCACCCACATCTGGATGCTTTCGCCGTTCGCGCCGGGGTAGGTGACGCTCTCGACCTTGCCGAACTTCGTCGCGGCGAGCTGCGCGTCGTTGTGGTCAGAGAGTTTGGTCGGCGTGCCGTCCTTCGTGTCGATTTTCACGACCGTCGGCGGTTCGGTGAACGACTGGCGGATTGCGACGAGGATGGCGGGTTTCCCCGCGATCGCGAGCGAGCTGAAGCTCGAGGTCGTCGTGAGCGCGTGCTGCGTGCCCTTCGCGACGTCGAAGCGGTAGACCCGCTCGGTGGCCGCGTCGTCGATCGGCGCGTAGAACGACTTCGCGTCCGGTGCCCAGACGATGCCGCTGACCGAGCGATCCCAGTCCGCGGAGACGCGCCGGCGCGCGTCGCTCTTGCGGTCGACGAGCCAGAGCTGCTTGGTGTCGCCGTAGAAGCCCTTGATGGTCTGCTTGGTGTAAGCCAGGTAGCGCCCGTCCGGGCTGAAGCTCGGGTTGTCGTCGTCGGCCGGGTTGTCGGCCGTCACGTTCTTCGCCGGCCCGCCCGCCGCTGGCACGACGTAGACGTCCGTGTTCTCATCGATGCCGGAAGCATCGGAGTTCGAGACGAACGCGACTTCCTGCCCATCCGGTGAAATGTCGTAGGACTCGGTGCTCGACTCGCGGCGTGGCAGCGAATGACCGGAGTTCAGCGTGATCGCCGTGGGCGTGCCGCCCTCGACCGCGATGGCGTACAGGTGCGGGATGCGGTCCTCGATGAAGTGGTCCCAATGCGTGACCGGCGGGCGGTCCCAGGTCATCGCCGTCATCTTCGACTCTTCGCGTTGAGTCAGCTTTTCCTTGGTCTTCGCCCAGTCCGTGATGTCCGGCCAGACCTCGGTGATGAAGGCGATGCGCTTCGAGTCGGGGAACCACTTGGGCGATGCGACGCCGGTCGGAATGTCGCCGACGCGCTGGGCCTCGCCGCCGTTCGCGGCGATGACGTAGAGCTGCGGCTGCTTGTCGTCGCCGCGCTTCGCCACGAATGCGATCCAGTGCCCGTCCGGGCTCCAGGCGGGCTCGGACTCGTTGCCCTTCATGCTGGTGAGGCGCTGCGGCTTGCCGCCGCCCGTCGGGACCAGGTAGAGATCCGCGTCGCCCTTGTCGTTCTCGGCGTCGTATCGCTTGACGTCGTAGACGGCCAGCTTTCCGTCCGGCGAGAGCGCGGGAGCGCCGACGCGCTTCAGTTGCCACATCGTTTCGGCCGTCAGCGGCGCAGTCGTCGCCTGTGCGAATGCGGCGGCGGGCAGCAGTGCGGCCACGGCCGCGAGCAGGCGGAAGGCAGGGTTCATGAACGGACTCCAGGGCCCGCATGAGCGGGGATCAAAGGGTGCGCGTGATTCTGCCGGTCGCAGGAAGGGGCATGCAAACCCGTTTCGTCGCTGGGGAAGCACGTTGCACCGCATGGGCGAATATCGGACAGTGCCGGCATGCGGGATCTCGGCGAATTGAAGGAGCGGGTGAGAGCCTTTATCGCAGAGCGCGACTGGGACCGCTTCCACAGTCCCAAGAACCTGGCGATGGCGCTCTCGGTCGAAGCTTCGGAGCTCGTCGAGCTGTTCCAGTGGATGACGGAGGAGGAGAGCGGCGCCCTCGATCCCGAGCGGCGCCGGCGCGTCGCCGACGAGCTCGCCGACGTGCTCTGGTTCCTCGTGCGGCTCTCCGACCGGCTCGACATCGACCTGCTCGAGGCCGCCGAGCGCAAGCTCACAGCCAACGCGGCGAAATACCCCGTCGACCGCGTCCGCGGCCAGGCCAAGAAGTACAACGAATACTGAAGGGGACCGTCCCCTTTAAAAGTGACCGTCCCCTTTAAAGGGGACGGTCACTTTTAAAGGCGGACTGTCCCCTCCGGACGAGGAATCAGCGCTTCTTTCCGACTGCCGCAGACGGGACGTCAGGTTTTTCGTCTTTCGGCTCGGCGGGCGGCGCCGCCTCCGGCGCAGGCGCGGGCGGCTTGCGCTCGAGGAACCAGTGAGTCACGCCCTGTTCCTTCGACCCGACATAGTGGAACCAGCGAAGCTCGATGCGGTCCGCCGACACAAAGCGGATCTCGCCCTGGTGCACGTGCCCGTCGTGGTCCGCGTCGAACCCGGTGCCGCCGTCGAAGGCCAGCTGCACGAGCTCGACGGTCGAATCTCCGCCGAGCTTGAACGTCGGCTGGTTTCCCGCGGGGGAATACTGCGTCGCGCGCAGTTTCCCACCGGCGAGAAAGTAGACCGTGACTGCCGGCAGGCTGCCGCTCGGGCGCTGGTACTCGATCACCGCCTTGCCGCCGCTCGCGACTTCGTAGTGCACCTCGACGGAAGGGCCTGACAGCGGATCTTCCATATGTCCGGTCCAGTTGCCGGCGAGCAACGCGATCCGGTCATAAATCGCCTGGTCGTTCGCAGCCGACGCCGCAGCCGCGCCCGTGGCAAGCGCCGCGGCGCAGGACGCCACGACGGCAGCCAGGAATGTGCGCGAGTACTTGGGCATGGACGGCTCCTTCATGCACCATGATAGCGGCATGGCAGGGACGAGGTCAGGCATGACGGCGAAGAAGCGGCAGACAGCGAGCGCGGTCGCGCGCCTGCGGCGCATGTACATCGATTGCCGCTACGGGCAGCTGCACCTCACGACCGCATATCCCGCGAGCGGCGGCTTCGACGAAGCGACGCCGCTCGTGTTCCTGCATGCGGACGAAGGCAGCGGCGCCGATTTCAACGGCTGTGCGTCGCTCCTCGGCACGGACCGCTGCGTCTACGCGCCGGACCTGCCGGGCAGCGGCAGCTCCGACGCGCCCAAGGGACGCCTGGCGGCGGCCGGACTCGCGCTCGCGATCGTGGACCTCATCGAGCAACTGCGCCTGAAGCGCGTCGACCTCGTCGGTTGCGGCCGCGGCGCGCTCGTTGCCTACGACCTCGCGACGACGCGCCCGCGCGAAGTGCGCCGCGTGATCGTCGCCAGCCCCCAGGAACCCGCGGCAGCGCTCGCACAGCCCTTGCTTCCGCTGTCGCCCGACCCGGGCCGGATTCGCGAGGAGCCCGCCGACGGCGTCGTCGCCGAGATCCGCGCCTTTCTCGACCGCGTGTAGCTAGCCGGGCACGGTTGCGGGCCTGCGGCCGAGTGTCGCCGCCGCGACCAGCACCAGCGCGAGCAGCGGCAGCGTCGCGTAGTTGAGCCGCTCCCACCCGATCGTCGTCACGGCGAGCCCCGCGAGGAGCGAGGCGACGGCCTGCGTGCCGAACACGAGGAAATCGTTCAGCGTCTGCGCCTGGATGCGTTCCCGAACGAGGTAGGTCTTCGTCAGCATCGTGGTCGCCGCGATGAAGAGGAGGTTCCAGCCAAGCCCGAGGACGCCGAGCGCCCAGCCGTAGTGGACGACCGCGTGGCCGAACTGCGTCGCGATGAACACGCAACCCGCCATCAGGACCGTGCCGACGACAATGATCGGCCGGTCGCCGAACCTTGCGATGATCCAGCCGCTCGCGAGCGAAGGCAGGTACATGCCGAGCAGGTGGACCTGGATCACGCGCGCCGTCGAGACCTCGTCGTGATGGTCGACGATGTGCATGCTGATCGGCGTCGCCGTCATGATGAAGCTCATGACGGTGTACGAGGCGAGGGCGGCGAGAACCGCGACGCGGTAGGCGGGCTGGGCGGCGATCTCGCCGAGCGGACGCGGCGCAGGATGGTCCGCCGCGTGCACGACCGCCGACTCCGGCACCCGCGCGAGCAGCAGCGCCGCGACGAGGTAGAGGGCGGTGCCGGCATAGAACGAACCCGCGTAGTGCGCGCCCGGCACGAGGTCAGCCGTCCGCACCGCGAGCTCGGGCCCGAGCCAGGCAGCGACCAGCGCACCGGTCATCACGACCGAGATCGCGCGGCTGGTACGCCCGCGCTCGACGTACTCGGTCGCGGCGAAGCGGTACTGCATGACGACCGCGTTGTTGCCGCCGAGCAGGAAGGCGGCCGCGCAGAAGAGCCAGTAGCGCCCGGTCGCGACGGCGTAGCCGGCGACCACGCAGCCGACGGCGGCCTGGAGGGCGCTCGCGGCAAAGATTCGTCGCCGGCCGAATCGATGGATCAGCGCGCCTGCGGGCACGACGTTCGCGGCGAGCCCGGCGACCAGGAGCGACACGGGCAGTGTCGCGAGCGCCGGCGCAGGCGCAAGGTGCGAGCCGATGATTCCGCCCAGCAGCACGAACAGGAAACTGCCCGACATGCAGAGCGCCTGTGTCGCCGCGAGCATCCACACCGGTCGCATGGCGGCCATCGTACACAGCGCGGTTTTGCGCTGGCCGTGTGACCCAGTTCACACATCTGGAGCCCGTCCAGCCACCCCTGACGGGCTAAGTCATTGATCCATAAAGCTCGTCGATCAGACCCCGTAGCGCCGGCACGGCGCTAACGGAATAATGTCCCGCATGGAGAAGGGGGATGGGGATTTCCCGGACGACGGAATCGTCGCCGAGGACCTCACGCAACTCGTTGAGCACATCGAGCTGACCGGCGTGTACCGCCTGCCGGACGCGCACGAGTGGGAGCTCGCGTCCCCCGCCGAAGACCTCGACGACGCGCCGATCCTGATCGGCGAGTTGCCGGACGAGCCCTCGATGTCCGGTTCCGACCCCGAGCAATTCACCGAGACCCTCGACGACCTGAATGAAATGCTGCCCGCCGGGGAGCGCCGCGCCAATCAGGCCGCCGCGCTCGCTGCCGAACGGTCCCGCTGGCAGAAGCGCATCGACGATCTGCAGCGCGCGCTCAACGAGCGCGACCAGCTCCTCGCCGAGCGCGAACGCCGGATCGAGGACCTTCAGGCTCGACTCGCCGAGCGGACGCTCGAGCGCGAAGGACTTGCTGCCGAGCTGCGCGAGGCGCGGCCCATCAGCGCCGCCGTGACCGACCCCTTGCCTGCGGAGACGCTTCCCGAGCCGGTCGAGGCGAATGGCGTGGCAATGCCGGAGGCCGAAAACACGCAGGAGTTCCCGATACCCGAGCTGCCGGCGGTCCCGCCGGTCGTTGCGGTGCCGCGCCTGCGCCGCTACCTGATCGGCCTCGACATGGTCGGCAGCGTCCACGAGATCACGAGCCGGCGCGTCAACATCGGGCGCACCCGCGAAAACGACCTCCGGGTCGTCGATCCGACGGTGAGCCGGCTGCACGCCATGCTGACGGTCCGGAACGGCGAGGCGATGCTGGTCGACGCCGACAGCCGGAACGGGATCTTCGTGAACGGGATCCAGGTGCGCTACGCGCGCCTCGACGACGGCGACCTCGTCACCTTCGGTACCGTCCGCTTCCGCTATCGCGTCGGCTCCGACACGACGGGTTCCCCCGCCGGCTCCGCCTGAGGGCGGATCTTCGCAATTGCCCTCGGCGCGACCCGCGCCGCGAGGCACACTAGAATCCCGACGACCGGCACGCCCGGGACAAGATGCTGGCCTATGTCCTGATCCTCGTTGCGCTGATCATCGTGAACGGCCTGTTCGCGATGGCGGAGCTGTCGCTCTTCTCCTCGCGCGCGACGCGCCTGCGGCAGCTCGCGAAGGAGGGAAGCCGCGGTGCGCGCGCGGCTCTTCGGCTCCTTGAGGATCCGACGCGCTTCCTCTCGACGGTGCAGTGCTACATCACGCTGATCAGCGTGCTCGCGGGCGTCTACAGCGGCGTCCGCTTCGCCGGTCCGCTCGCGGACTGGCTCGAGGGCTTCGCCGCCCTCGCGCCGATCGGCGCCTACCTCGACACGACGGCCTACGCCATCGTGGTCGTCGGCGTCACCTTCGTGAACCTCGTCGTCGGCGAGCTGGTGCCGAAGCGCTGGGCGCTCACGAACCCGGAGGTGATCGCCTCCCGCCTCGCGCCGTTCATGGAAATGCTCGCGGTCGTCAGCAAGCCGTTCGTGTGGGTGCTGCAGGGCTCGACCGAGCTCGTGACCCGCCTGCTCGGCGTCCGCACGACGACCAACCGCGCGGTGAGCGAGGAGGAGATCCGCTCAATGATCGCCGAGGCGACACACACCGGGATCTTCCAGGTCGCCGAGCACCAGATGATCGAGGGCGTGCTGCGCCTGCCGGACCGTACGGTCCGCAGCATCATGATCCCGCGCGGCGATGTGGTCTGGCTGGACGCCGCGGACAGCCGTGAGACAGTCTGGAATTCGGTGCGCACGAGTGGCCACTCGAAGTATCCCGTCTGCCGGGGCCAGCTCGACGAGCTGGTCGGCGTCGTGATGACCGGGGACCTCGCGGAATGGCTGGGCAACCGGGAGTCCGGCGAGCTGGCCACGCGCGCGCGCGCGCCGCTCATCGTGCACGAGTCGACACGGATCCTGCGGCTCATCGAGCTGTTCCGCGAGTCGAAGATGCACATCGCCGCGATCGTGGACGAGCACGGCTCGATCGAGGGCATCGTCACGCCGTCGGACATCCTCACCGCGATCGCCGGCGAACTGCCGGAAGCGGCGGGCGAGGAGGCGCCCGAGGCGATCGCGCGCGACGACTCGTCGTGGCTCGTGGACGGCAGCATGTCGATCGACGACGTCGAGCGACTCCTGGGCCACGGCAACATGCGCTCCGGCGACGACTACACGACGCTCGCCGGCTTCGTGCTGGCGCAGCTCGGCCACCTGCCGGCCGCCGGCGAGCACTTCCGCTGGCGCGGCCTGCGCTTCGAGGTCGTGGACATGGACGGCCGGCGAATCGACAAACTGCTGGTCCAGCGACTCGCCCCGCAAGCCTGAGGCCATGAGTTACGCGCCCATCCGCCCGGGCCGTCATGCCACGATCCCGATCCGCGGCCTCGACCACCACCTGATCCGATGGGGGCCCGACTCCGACGACCCGGTGCTGCTGCTGCACGGCTACGCCGACTGCGCGGCGACCTTCCAGTTCGTCGCTGACGAGATCGACGCGGAGCTGCCGCTCGCGGCGCTCGACTGGCGCGGGTTCGGGGAGAGCGCGCGCAGCCCCGGCGGCTACTGGTTCCCGGACTACTACGCGGACCTGGAGGCGATCATCGACGCGCTCTGTCCGCGCGGGCCCGCGCGCATCGCCGGGCACAGCATGGGCGCGAACGTCGCGATGATCTACGCCGGCGCGCGCCCCGCGCGCGTGCGCGCGCTCGTGAACCTCGAGGGCTTCGGCCTGCCGCGCACGCATCCCTCGCAGGCTCCCACCCGGATCGGCCAGTGGCTCGATGAGCTGCGCGCGCCGCAGGAGCCCGCGGACTATGCGAGCCTTGGCGAGCTTGCTGCGCGCGTCGCAAAGCGCAACCCCCGGCTCTCGCCGGACCAGGCCGAGTTCATTGCGGCCTGCTGGAGCGCGCCGCGGCCCGAGGGCGGCGTGCGGCTTCGCACGGATCCCGCGCACCGCCGCACGAACCCCTACCTGTACCGGCGCGAGGAGATGGAGGCTTGCTGGCGTGCAATCGAGGCGCGCGTGCTGCTCGTCGTCGGCACGGAGTCGGACCTGGTCGCGCGACTCGTGCCCGAGGGTGGCCCGGAGTCCTTCCGGTCAAGCGTCCGTCACCTCGCCATCGAGAAAGTGGCCGGGGCCGGGCACATGCTGCATCATGAGGCGCCGCGCGCGATCGCGCGGTTCATCGAGGCTTTCGCCGGGACACCGCTGCCATGAGATGGCGCCTGCGCAATTACCTGCGCCGCACGATCACCTATCCCTGGGCGCGGCGAATCGTCGTCTCGGTCATTGGCGGCAGCATCGTCCTGATCGGCATCGCGATGATCGTGCTGCCCGGGCCCGCGATCGTCGTGATCCCGATCGGGCTCGGCGTCCTCGGCCTCGAGTTCGCATGGGCTCGTCACTGGCTGCGAAAGCTGCGCGCAACCGCCAGCGATGTCGTCAACCGCGTTCGAGGAAGGCCGAAGCCGCCGGAAAACAAAGGGGACGGTCACTTTTAAAAGTGACCGTCCCCTTTGTTTCTCTGTTTGTCAGCCCGTGAGGCTGGCGTCGACGGCGGCGAGCGTTTTTGCGAGCGGGCCGGCGGCCTTCAATTGAATGTCGGCGATTTCTTTGAGGGTGGCGGTCTTGAATTCGCCTTCGCGGACCGAAGGCAAATTGATCCGGACGTTGAGGATGGCGGACTCGAGGCCGGCTTTGGCGATATGGGCGCCGACACCGGCGTCGGAGATGGAATTCCTGTTGCCGATCACCGCGGCTTCCCGGGCGACCTCGATGGCCTGCAGGCAGAGCCGGGCCGTGGCGAGCGGGACGGCGGTCGCCTTTTCGTACGCGGCGGCCATTGCGTCCGAGCGCGCGCGCTTTTCCTCGTCGCTCGATTTCGGCAGCCGCATCGCGGCGAGCACGTCGTCGAAGGCGCGGGTGTCTTCGTCGACCGCGCGCAGCAGCTCCGCCTTCAGCGCCTGAGCGCGCTCGGCGAGCTTCGTCGAAGGCTCCCAGGCCGTTTCGTATCCCTTCTTGCCAACGGTCAGGTTCGCGACCATGGCCGCAAGCGCCGCCCCGAGGCTGCCCGCGAGCGCTGCGACCGAGCCGCCGCCCGGCGCGGGCGAGTTGCTCGACACCTCGTCGACGAATTGCCCGACGGTCATGGACACGAGAGGGGCCGGCATGCGCACAGCGTACTCGATGATCCGTTTGTCGGGGTCGAAGGGCGCGAGCTGGGTGAGCCCGAGCGACTGAATGGCAACCTCCACGAGCTCGCGCTCGGGCAGTCCCGGCGACCGGCCCTGTTTTTTCAGGTAGTAGCGGCCAGCCTCAACCAGCGGCTCGAGGGGCGTGAGGCCGACGAGTTCGGAGCCCGTCACCACGAGCCCGAGCTTCGCGGCCTCCTCGCGCACCGTTTCGAGCACGACGTGCAACGGCGTGGTGCGGAAGGAAAGGAGGTTGATGGACACCTGCGCCTGGCGGTACTGCTCGATGTACCAGCCGATGGCTTTCGTGGCCTTGAGCCGCCCGGGCACGCGCAGGTCCTGGCCCGTCGCGTCCTTCACGACTTCGCCATTCGCGTCGCGCTTGAGGCGTCCGGCCTCGCGGATGTTGAGCGCCACCTCGTTCGCGAGCTTCGGGTCGCGCGTGTTGAGGTTGACGTTGTAGGCGATGAGGAATTCGCGCGCGCCCACGACCGTCGCGCCGAGCCGTGCATTGAAAGCCGCGGGACCTGAGTCCGGCTTCCACGCGGGATCCGCGAGCTTCTTCGGCAATGCTTCGTACTCGCCGCTGCGGATGTCGGCCAGGTTCCGCCGCTCCGGCCGGGTCGCCGCGAACTCGTAGAAGAAGACGGGCAGCTTCAGGGCCTCCGCCATGCGCCGGCCGAGCGCGCGGGCGACCTCGACGCACTCGTCCATCGAGACGCCCGTGACCGGCACGATCGGGCAAACGTCGAGCGCGCCCATGCGCGGGTGCGCGCCCTGGTGCTTCGCCATGTCGATGAGCGGCGCCGCAGCCTCGGCACCGCGGAATGCGGCCTCGGCCACCGCTTCCGGCGGCCCGACAAACGTGTATACCGTGCGGTTCGTGTCGGCGCCCGGGTCGACGTCGAGCAGGCGCACGCCGCTCGTCGCGGATATCGCGCGCGAAATGGCGTCGATGACCGACTTGTCGCGTCCCTCCGAGAAGTTCGGGACGCACTCGACGAGGCGGCTCGTCACGGCGTCCCGGCGTTCAGGTAGTCGACGGCGAGCGAGGACATGAGCCGCATCGCGATCGGGACGGCATCGTCGGACGCGTAGAACGTCGGCGTGTGATGTCCGCCGGAGACCTTGCCGTCCGGCACGACCCCGAGGCGGAAGTAGAACCCCGGGACGACCTGCGCGAAATACGAGAAGTCCTCCGCGCCCATGATCGGCGGCACGGCGCGAACCTTATCCTTGCCGAGGACGCGCTCGAGCGTCGGTACGAGCTTCGCCGTCAGCTCGGGGTTGTTGACCGTCACCGGGTGCCCGGTGTCGAAGTTGAGCTCATAGGTTGCGTGGGCAGCTTTCGTGTAGCCGTCGAAGATCTCGCGCATGCGCGTCTCGATCGTCTCGAGCGTCGCGTCGTCGAAAGTCCGGATGGTGCCGCCGAGGAACGCCGACTCCGGGATGATGTTGTGGCGTTCGCCGCTGCGGAAGATGGCGGTCGTGAGGACGTTGTCCGATTGCGGGGAGAGCATGCGCGAGCGGATCGTCTGCAGCGCGAGCACGATCTCCGAGGCCGTGACGATCGAGTCGACGCTGAGATGCGGCGTCGAGCCGTGCGCCGGGCGGCCCTTCACGGTCGCCTCCCAGCGCGTCGCAGCCGCGTACGTGGGCCCGGACGTATAGGCGACCGTGCCGAGGCGCTCATTGTCGTCTTCATCGTCCGGCGGGGCGCCGTTCGTGTGGAAAGCGATTACGGCGTCGGGCTTGATCTTCGCGAACACGCCGTCCTCGACCATCATGCGCGCGCCGCCGCGCTCCCCGACCGGCACGCCTTCCTCGGCGGGCTGGAACAGGAACATGACGGTGCCCGGCAACTGGTCGCGGATATCGGCGAGGACCGCGGCCGTGCCGAGGAGCGCCGCCGTGTGCACGTCATGGCCGCAGGCGTGCATCACGCCGACGTCCTGGCCCAGGTAGTTGCTGTGAACCGTCGACTTGAACGGATAGTCGGTCTGTTCGATGACCGGCAGGGCATCCATGTCGGCGCGGATCGCGATCGTGCGGCCGGGCTTCCCGCCCTTCAGGATGCCGACCACGCCCGTGTGCGCGACGCCGGACTGCACCTCGATGCCGAGCGCCTTGAGGCGCTTCGCGACGAGCTCGCCCGTGCGCGTCTCACGGTTCGAGAGCTCCGGATTCTTGTGCAGGTCTTGGCGTTCCGCGATCGCGGTGCCGGAGTACTTGGCGACGAGCGCGGAAATCTCGGCATCGGTCGGCTTGTCGGCCGAGGCGCTGGCAACGATGAGCAGGCCGGCCACGGCCGCGAAGGTCGATCGTACGAAGCGCATGGACATCCCCCTGGTGAGCCTATCGGGCGAACAGCTGGCCCGCGATGTCGCGGAACGCCTTGAACTCGAGCGCATTGCCGCTGGGGTCGGTCAGGAACATCGTCGCCTGCTCGCCCGGCATTCCCTGGAAGCGAACGTGAGGCTCGATGACGAAAGCCGTGCCGGCTTGCCGCAGGCGCGCGGCGAGGGCTTCCCAGTCCGGCATCTCGAGCACCATGCCGAAGTGCGGCACGGGTACGTCGTGGCCGTCGACCGGGTTATGCGCAGTACGGCCGGCGCCGTGGCCGGCGACCGCGTGGCAGACGAGCTGGTGCCCGAAGAAATCGAAGTCGACCCAGTCGGTCGAGCTTCGACCCTCGGGGCAGCCGAGGACCCCGCCGTAGAACGCGCGCGCGGCCGCGAGGTCGCGCACGGGGATGGCGAGATGAAACGGCGTCATGTTCAGGCCGCGAGCCTGGCGTCCATCGAGATCTCGGCGCGCAGCACCTTGCTGAGCGGGCAGTTGGCCTTGGCCTTCTGCGCGGCCTCGATGACTTTCGCGCTGTCGGCGCCCGGCGCCTTGACCGTGACGTCGAGGTGCACGTGCGTGATGGTGAGTGCGCCCTCGACCCGTTCGAGCGAGACGGTCGCACCCGTGTCGATCCGCTCCAGCTTGATGCCGGCCTCGCCGAGGATATGCGTGAGGGCCATCGTGAAGCAGCCCGCGTGCGCGGCACCAAGGAGCTCCTCCGGGTTCGTGCCGGGCAACGACTCGAAGCGCGTCGCGAACGAGTAGGGCGTGTTCGAGAGCGCTTTGCTCTCCGTCGTCAGCGTACCTTTCCCGTGCCTGATGTCGCCCTGCCAGGCGGCGTAAGCCTTCCGTTGGATGTTCATGGCATCTCCCGACTGCGTTTCGTCCGGCGCGTGCTCAGATAGTAATGCCACAGGAGCCGCGCCGCGACCGAGCGCCAGGGCGCCCAGGCATCGCTCATTTCGAGTTGTCGTCGCGTATCCGGAAGCCTGCGCAGGCGCTTGACCTCGCGGAGTGCGATCGCGAGCGCGAGATCGCCGACGGGCCAGACGTCGGGACGCCTCAGCGCCATCAGGTAATAGATGTCGGCGCTCCAGGGTCCAATGCCGTGCAGCGCGAGCAGGGCCGTGCGGCCTGTGATGTCCTCGCTGCGCGCGATGCGCGCGAGCGAAAGGCTCCCGTCCGCGACCGCCGCGGCGAGCGCGTGACAGTAGGCGGCTTTTTGGCGTGTGATGCCGAGCCGGTGAAGCCCGAGCGCGCCGCGGTCGAGGATGCGCTCCGGCGTCATTCCACCGAGCTCCAGGGCGACGCGCCGGAACAGCGTGCGCGCCGCCGCGATGGATACCTGCTGCTCGAGCACGATGTGCACGAGCGTGGCGAATCCCGGGCGGCGGGCCCACATCGGCGGCAGGCCGTTCCGGCGGTAGAGCGCGGCGAGGTCGGCGTCCTGCCTCGCGAGCGCGCGCACGCCCAGGGCGAGCGTCTCGCGCGTCAGCGCCCGCGGGGCGGCGAACGTTTCGGGCGCGGCGGCCATGCTCAGGCGCGCGGCTTCAGCCGCACGCTGAAGTGGTAGCTCGAGACTTCCATGCCCTCGCGCTCGTAGAAGTCGTGCGCGCGATTCCTCTGGATGCCGGAGTCGAGGTGGAAGACGTCGCAGTCCTGCTCGACCGCGAGCTGGCGGAGCCAGGCGAGCAGTTCCTTGCCGTGGCCCTTCGAGCGCTCGGCATCATCGGTGACGAGGTCGTCCACGTACAGGTGCTTGCCGCAGAAGAGGTTCGTCGAGATGCGGTAGCCCGCGACGGCGACGACCCGCCCGGACTCGCGGATGCAGGCGAGGCGCAGCCCGTCCGCCTGCATCGCCCGCACGGTCGCGAGGAAGTCGGCGCGCGCGACGTGGGGGCGGAGCTGCGCCATCACGTCGTAGCAGGCGAGTATCGCCTCGTCGGTCTCCGCTGTCTCTACCACGAGGGCGTCAATCGACGAGGTAGTACTCGAGGGTCGAGACGACGCGCACCTTCTTGATCTGCGGCGTCGTGCTGTCGCGGTTCTCGATCGAGAACTGCCCCTGTTGCGCCGACTTGATCCGTCCGAGCGTGCTGTTGGAATCCTCCGCGAACTTCTCCGCGACCGCGCGCGCGTTCTTGGTGGCTTCCTCGATCATTTCGGGTTTCAGCTTCGAGAGCCCCGAGAACTCGAACTGCGTCTGGCTCTGGTAGCCCTCGCCGGCGAGGGCGACGCCCGCCTTGCCGAGCGCGATGACGTCCTTCATTGCCTTGCGCACGGCCTCGACGTCGGTCGAGTACACCGTCACGGTCGAGCTCGCCGTGTAGCGGTAGACGACGTTGCTCTTGTCCCCGTAGTTCTGCGCGTAGAGATCGGTGACCATCGGCGCGCCGACCGAAATCGCGTCCTTGGCGATGCCGTGGCCGGCGAGGAACGCCGTGATCGCGTCGTTCTTCCGCTGCAGCGAACCGAACAGCGCGCCCAGGTCGCTGTTCGCGTCCTGGAAGGTCAGCGGCCAGATCGCGACGTCGGCCGGCACCTCGCGCTCGGAAAGCCCCTTGACGACGACCGTGCGGTCGAGCTTCTTGACCTTGATGATCGCGTGGCCGAGGAGCCACCCCAGCGCGATGAAGCCGAGCGTCACGCTGGCCCCGACCACCACGAGGCTTCTCGAAATCGGTTCGCTCATGTCAATTCCCCGGGACTGGGCGCGGCGGATGGGCGCGCGGGCATTTTCTCATGCGGGCTTGCGGGCGAGTAGCGCCTCGAGGCGCGCGAGGCTCTCCGCCGGCCAGAGCTGCTTGCGGTCGTAGTATTCCGGCACGGCGGGCGTCCCCGCCGGCAGGATCACCCACGGTTGCTTGGTGGAAGTGAAGATGTGCACGTCGGGCGGCAGCGCGTCCGGGTTGTCGAGGGTGCCGACGCGGACGAAGGCGATGCGGAGGCCCCCGCCGGCGTAGTGGCTCCAGAGGGCGATGCGGCAACGCGGGCAGCGGGCGATCTTCTGGCCCCTGCCGCTCGCCGAGGGTGTGTCGACGATCTCCGGCTCGCCGGCGAGGCGCGTCACGCGGTCCGCTTCGATCATGGCGTTGAGCGCGAACGAGGCGCCCGACTCGCGCTGGCACCAGCGGCAATGGCAGCAGTGCACGAAGAGCGGCGCCGTCTTCATGCGGTAGCGGATCGTGCGACAGTCGCAGCCGCCCTCGGCCGGGAATCCTGCGGCGTTCATGACGCGATGCCGGCCGGCGCGAACTCGCCGAGCGGGGACTCGGCCGCCGTCAGCCCTTCAAATTCGCGGTCGAGACGCTCGTAGTCCGCGGCGAAGTCCTGCCGGAACGCCTGCCAGGCTTCGCGACTCTCCCAGCGGTCGATCGTCACGTAGCGTTTCGGATCGGCGCGGTCGCACAGGAGCTCGCTGCCGAGGTAGCCCGGCGCGCGGCGGAAGAGCCGGACCCAGGTGCCCTCGGGACCGTAGTGGAACTCGAACTCCGCCTTCCGGTCGGGCCGGATGTCGAACGACCAAAGCGTCGCGTAACCGTTGCCTGACATCAGCGCGGCTTGCCGGCGAGCCACTGCTCCGCTTCGGCGACGGTCTTGAACAGGTTCATCGGCACGCCGCGGTTGTTGGCGACCGTCTCGGCGAACTTCATGAGGTCGCCGGACGCGTTCACGTCGACGTAGGCGACGTTCCGGAATACGCCGCGCGCGTGCGCGCTGCTGTCGGAGGCGATCTGGTACACGTCCCAGGTCTCGAGGCGGCGGCCGGTGAGCTGCTCCTCGATCAGCACGTTGTAGCACTGGCGGGATTCGCATTCGCGCAGGAGATCCTTGAGGTAGCCGAGCACGTTCTCCATCGAATTGGCGCCCGTCACGACGGCGTGCAGGTAGGTCGGCTTCTCGATGATCTTGAGCTGGTAGGTCATGGCGGGGCTGCGGCGCGGGCCCGAAATTATCCCTCAGCTCGAGTGGTCGTGCACGGCCCGCCAGCCCACGGCCGTGCGCTGCCAGACGAGCGTGAACCAGCCGGACTGCTCGGCCTTGCCGCCGCCCGCGAGCGCCCAGCGCGCGGTCGCGAGCGCCGAGTCCGGGCCGAGCGGTCGTACGGCCAGCTGCTCGAAACGAAGCTGCTGGATCGGCTTGCCGTCCTTGAAGTAATGCTCGCGGAAGGCCTGCTCGATGGGCGCGACGCCGGGCCGGGGACCGTCCTTCGTCATGAACGTGACGCCCGGGTCGTAGATCGCGAGGTGGCCCGCGAGGTCGCCGCGATTGAATGCCTCGACGGAGGCCGCGAGCGCCTGCCGGATCTCGGCTTCATCGGCCGCCCAGTCGGCCGAGGCGAGCGGCGATGCCAGGAACGCGGCCAGCAGCACGAAAATCCGGCAGGTCGAGGATGCTTTCAAGGCGTTCTCCCGTGGATCACGAGGACTTCGTGCGGGCCCGCGAGCTTCTCGCGGATCCGCCGGTTCACGCGGTTCGTGCCGTCGATGAGGTAGTGCCGGCCCTGACATTCGAGCAGGAGGATCGGCCGGTCATCACGTTTCGGCCGCGCGCGCCCGTGCGCGTCCGGATGCACGAGCGGCAAGAGGCGCTCGAGCGGCCAGCGCTCGCGCGAAACGGAGAGCATCTCGCGTGTCAGCACGGGCGGGGGCTCGGCGAGCTTCAGCATCCCGTCCATCGACGTCACGAAGGGGTTCTTGCGCCAGAGGCGGTTCAGTGTGTCGAGCCAGTCATGGCCCGGCTTGTTGTGGAAGTCGAGCTGCCCGGTCATCTCGTTCCAGGCGGATTGCTCCTCAGGCGACATCCGCGCCCCGCTCGAGGAGGAGCTCCTTCAGCAGCGAGCGATGGCAGCGCGCGGGATCCTCGCAGTAGCAGCCGACCGAGAAGTTCGCACGGTGGGAGAGCGCGGCGAGGACGTCGAGCGCCTGGCTCGCCTCGGGCCGCTTCATCTCCGCGCGATAGCGCCTCGCGAAACGCCGCCAGTCGGCGTCCGATTTCGCGCCACGACCGAGCTTCACCGCCGCCTCGCTCGGCGCGAGAGCCGGGAACCAGGCGTCGTACCAGTTGCCCGACGCGAACTTCGATTTCGGCACGCCGCGCGGCGGGCGCCGGACCGTGCCGAGGCGCGGACCTTCGCCGGCCGCGCGCGGAGTCCCTAGCCTGACGACGCGGATCGTCATGCCGGCGCCCGCAGCTCCTTGTAGAAGACGACTGTGTCGTGCGGCGTCTGGCCGTCGGTGTCGAGGGCGTAGCGCGGGATCGTGCCGACCACCGTCCATCCGAGCCGGCGATAGAGCCGCTCGCCCGCGTCGCCGCGCTTCGAGTCGAGCGTGAGCAGCGTGAACCCCGCCGCCTGCGCCTCCGTTTCGAGCGCCTGCATCAGGCGCTCGCCGAGGCCCTGCCGGCGCGCGCGCCGGTGCACGATGAGCTTCATGACGTCGGCGCGATGCGGCTGGTTCGGCGCCCACGACGGGTGCGCCTGCACCGAGCCGACGATGCCTTGCTCGTCGCGCGCAACGAGGAAAATGGCGCCTCGATGCGTCGCCGCGAAGTGGCGGCGCCACCAGTCGAGCGCCTGCTCCGTCGTGACCGAGAGGAAACTCACCGCCGCGCCGGACTCGACCGCATCCACCAGGAGCTCCGCGAGCGCACGCAGGTCCGCCTCGCTGACCGGCGTCTTGAGGCGCTCGATCATGAGTCGCTCCAGGGCGTGACGCGGGGCAGCCACCGCGGAACGCCGCGGCAATACGCTTCGTACTCGGCACCAAACTGACGCCTCAAGGCGGGCTCTTCGTAACCGAGGACAAACAGGAAGAATCCCGCGCACACGACTGCGGCATAGCCGAGCAGCATTGCGCTGCCGAACCAGAGTGCCTGTCCGACGATCGCGGTCACGACCCCAACATACATGGGATTGCGAACGTGCCGGTAGAGCCCGGAGACGACCAGGTGACGTGTCGGCGCGACCGGCGCCGGCGTGCCGATGCCCTTGAGCGCGAAGCGAACGAAGCACTCGATGACGATGGCCGCGCCTGCGCCCACGAGCAGGGCCCCAAACCAACGGCTGGCCTCTCCGTCGAAGAGCGGCGCGGATTGGTGCCATCGCGTGAAATACCACGGCAGCCATCCGGCAACGGTGGCCGGCGCGATCCAGAAAAAGAGAAACGTGCCGAGCGCTGCGGTGACGCGGTTCTTCACAGGCTTGCCTCAGTCCGGCAGTTCCTTGTGCTGCGGCAGGTCGTCGGTAATCGTGTACCAGGGCGCTTTCGAGCCGACGTAGATGTGCGCGGTCGGCCGGATCGACGGCGCGTCCCGCAGCACGCCGAGGTTCACGTGGACGTACTTGCCGTCGCGCACGACCGAAAAGAGGAACGATCCGCAGCGACTGCAATGCGCGTCGTGATTCGCGGCGTCACCGTAGATGAGCAGCTTGCCTTCGCCCGCCACGAACTGGAGCTTTGCCCGCTCGATGCCCGCGAACGGCTTGAACGCCGCGCCGGTCGCGCGCCGGCACTGGGAGCAGTGGCAGTTGAGCGCATAGCGGAATCCGTCCTCGACCGAGAAACGGACGGTGCCGCAGAGGCACGCGCCTGCCAGCGCTTTCATGTGCCGGCGGGCGGCTGCCAGAGCTCGACCTTGTTGCCCTCGGGGTCCATGACCCAGCCGAACTTGCCGTATTCGGAGTCGTCCATCTTGTCGAGTACGTTGCAGCCTTCCTCGCGCAGCGCCTTGAGGAGCGCCGCAAGATCCGCGACCCGGTAGTTGATCATGAACGTCGACTGGCTCGGCGCGTAGTAATCGTTCTTGGCGTCGCCGATATTCCAGATGGTCGTGCCCTTGAACGCGTTGCCGGCGTCGTCCGCCCACTGGAATGCCGTTCCGCCCCAGGGCTCGACATCGATGCCGAGGTGCTCCTGGTACCAGGCGCGGAGCGCCGCCGGGTCCTTCGCCTTGAAGAAGATTCCGCCGATGCCGGTGACTCGTTTCATGCAGGCCTCCGCGGCGCGAGCGCGCGGGCCGCCATGAGCGCGATCGGCAGCCCGAACAGGAACATGTGCGACAGGAGGTCGGGTCCGGCCGACTCGAGCTTGAACGAAACCGGGTACGGGAATGCGGAGGCCGGCAATATGACGAGTCGCATCGCAAGGAACACAAGCACGCCGTAGGCCGGGCCCGAGAGGGCGGGCTTCGCGACGAGCTGCGGGAAGCGCGACGCGAGTGCGACAAAGAGCGCCGCCCACAGGAAAGACATCGTGAAGTGCCCGGCGAGCCCAAGGAGCGCGGCGGGGATGCCGCCGTCGTAGGCTGCCTGACCGAGGAGTCCCGTCGCCACCGTCTGAAGTAGCCAGACGGGCGTGCGGCCATGGATGCCGGCAAATGCGATGGCGAACAGGATGTCGCCGGCACCGCCCAGCAGGCCGCCGGTCAACACAGCGCGAAGGCGTGCGTTATGCATCAGGACCTCACGGAACGATGATGACCTTGCCGCGCGCGCGGCCGGTTTCCAGGTAGCGAATGGCCTCGGGCGTCTCGGCGAGACTGTAGCGCCGGTCGATCACCGGCGTCACCTTGCCGTCCTGCATGAGTTTGCCAAGCGACTCGAGGTCGGCGGAGCTCAGCTCGGCGAACAGCACGTCGAGGTCCTGCTTGACGAAGGGCGAAATCAGCATCGCCTTGATGGGGTTGATCAACGGCCCGATCCACTTCCCATTGTCCGGGCCGCCGCCGCCGATCAGAACGTACTTGCCCGTGGGCGTCAGCGCGCCGCGGTTCGCGAGGATGCCGTTGTTGGCGACGTTGTCGATGATGACGTCGTATTTCGCGCCTTGCGTCGTGTAATTTTCCTTCGTGTAATCGATGACGGCGTCCGCGCCGAGCGACTTCACCAGCTCGACATTGCGCCCGCTGCAGACGCCCGTGACGATGGCGCCCTGGGCCTTTGCGATCTGCACCGCAAACGTGCCGACGCCGCCCGAGGCCCCGTTGATCAGCACTTTCGTGCCGGGTCCGACGCCGGCAACCCGCAGCCCCTGCAGCGCCGTGATCGCCGCGACCGGAACGGCGGCGGCTTGCTCGAAGGAGATGCCCGGCGGCTTCAGTACGACGCTGCCTTCCGACCGGGCGGCCACGTACTCGCCGAAGGCGCCCGTGCGCGCGCCGAAGACTTCGTCGCCCGGCTTGAACCGCGTGACGCCGGGACCGACCGACTCGACCACACCCGAGTAATCGACGCCGAGCCGGATTTCGGCAGGCCGGCGGAGGCCAGCGCCGAGCCGCATGACGTAGGGCGTGCCGCGCAGGTAATGCCAGTCGAGCGGATTTGCAGCGGCCGCGCGCACCTTCACGAGGATCTGGCCGGCCTCGGGCACCGGCTTCTCGATGTCCTCGAGCTTCAGCCGATCGGCGAGGCCGTAGTCGCAGTAGACGATCGCCTTGATGGGATGTGCGGGCGAGCCGGCGCCGGGGTCCGAGCAGGCGTTGTCGGAGCGCACGAAGGCGACGGCGAACCAGCCGAGCAGCACGACGGGAATTGCGAGCGCGATCCACTTCAGCACGCGTTTCATGGGGCAACCCGGGGAGTGGCCGGCCCGCGCTATTTCGCCTTCGCGGCGATGCACTCGACCTCGACGCGCGCGCCCATCGCGAGCCCGCCCGTGCCCATGGCGCTGCGCGCGGGGTAGGGCGGCGTAAAGGCCGTCTTGTACACCTCGTTGAAGGCGGCCCACTCGAAGATGTCCGCGAGCATCACGGTGCACTTGACGATGTCGCGCATCGTGTAGCCGTTCGCTTCGAGCGACGTCTTGATGTTTTCCAGCGTCTGTCGCGCCTCCTCCTTGATCCCGCCCGGCACCAGTTGCAGCGTGCCCGGCTTGATGCCGATCTGGCCGGAGAGGTAGAGCGTGTCGCCGACGCGGACGGCCTCCGAGAAGGGCAACGATGCCGGCACGACCTTGCCGGAGTTGAGGAATTCGATCACGGGTTTCTCCTCGGCGGTGGCGGGTTGCGCGGCAACGATCGCGGTGGCCGCGGCGAGCATCAGGAACGTGCGCATCATTCTTCTCCTTGTCGACTGAAAGTATGCCCTCAATGCCAGGCGCCGCCGAAATAGAGCACGGCGGCGGTGATGGCGAGCAGGATCGCGGCCGCCGCGATGACGATGCCGCCAAGGGCCGCTTCGCGCCTGGGTCGCGACGCATTCTTCATGAGTCAGAACCGGCCGGCGTCCACGTCCTTGATGAACCGCATGACGCCGTCGAACCAGACCTTCTGGTCGTCGTACATCGCCATGTGGCTGCCGTTCGGGCAGTAGAGATAACGCCCGCGCTTTACCTTGTGCGCCATTGTCTCCATGTGGGCCGGATCCATGGTGTCGTACTGCGCGCCGATCACGAGCGTCGGCACGGTGATCCGGTCGAGGTCGTTCGACCGGTCCCAGTTGAGGAGCTTGCCGCTGGCTCCGAGCTCGCTCGGACCCTGCATCGAGACGTAGATGTCCTTGTTGATGTGGCCGAAGCCGCGGTTGACGGGATCCGGCCACTCGGCCGCGGGCATCCGGAGGAAGTGCTTCTCGTAGTGCTGCGGAACGAGCAGTTCCATGTAGCGCGGGTCCTCGGTCTTGTCCGCCGCCTCGAGCTGCTTGATCTCCGTAACCGCCGCCGGGTCCATCTCCGGAATCAGCACGTTCGTCGCGTAGTGGTTGTAGGCGGGCACGCTGGACATCATGTTCGAGATGATGAGCCCCTTCAGGTGCTCTTGGTATTTCAGCGCGTACTCGATCGCGAGGATGCCGCCCCATGAGTGGCCCAGCAGGTAGAAGTTGTCGTTGTCGAGGCCGAGCGCGACGCGTACCTGCTCGACTTCCTCGACGAAGCGCGGGATTTCCCAGAGATCCGGCTCCTTGGGCTGGTCGCTGAAGCCGGAACCGAGCTGGTCGTAGTAGTAGTACTCGATGCCCGCCGCGGGGAAGTAGCTGTCGACGGCCTCGAAATACTCGTGCGTCGCGCCGGGCCCGCCGTGCAGCAACAGCACCTTCATGCGCGGGCTGTTTCCGACGCGCTTTGTCCAAACGCGGAAGTCGCCCTTCGACGTGTGGATGGGGATCATCCGCACGCCCCCGGCCAGCACGTCGCTGCGGCCGGTGTAGTCGAGGTAGGGGTCGGTCTTTACGGGCTTCGCGGCCTCGGGCTGGCCGCAGGCCGAGATCGACACGAGGCAGGCAGCGACCAGCAAGGCACGAATCATGGGCATCTCCGGAGCAATCAGGTCGAGTAGAGCGTGATGA
>Ga0075434_100000813_pt1 | contig 24754 bp, 24 predicted proteins | sample RhiMethybrSRZTD3_FD_75298 | JGI IMG/M metagenome (GOLD analysis project Ga0075434, IMG submission 75298) | Populus rhizosphere microbial communities from Tennessee, USA - Rhizosphere MetaG P. TD hybrid SRZTD3 | ecosystem: Host-associated > Plants > Roots > Rhizosphere > Soil | place: USA... | reverse complement strand
CGGTAGTCCACCGCGATGACGTCCTTCGGCGCGAAGCGCCCCTCGAGGATCGCCTTGGCGAGCGGGTTCTCGATCTCCGACTGGATCGCGCGCTTGAGCGGCCGCGCGCCGTAGACCGGGTCGAAGCCGACCTTCGCCAGCTCGCCGAGCGCGGCGTCGGAGATCTCGAGACCGTAGTCCATCTTCGCCAGCCGTTGCTTCAGGACCTCGAGCTGGATGCGCGCGATCGACTTGATGTGCTCCTCGCCGAGGGCGTGGAACACCACGATCTCGTCGATTCGGTTCACGAACTCGGGCCGGAACTGCGTCTTCACCTCGCCCATCACGGCGAGCTTGACGACCTGGTAGTCGCTTCCCGCCATGCTCTGGATCATCTGCGAGCCGAGGTTCGAGGTCATGACGAGCACGGTGTTCTTGAAGTCGACGGTGCGCCCCTGCCCGTCGGTGAGACGGCCTTCGTCGAGGATCTGCAGGAACACGTTGAACACGTCCGGGTGCGCCTTCTCGACCTCGTCGAACAGGACCACCGAGTAGGGCTTTCTCCGTACTTGTTCGGTCAACTGGCCGCCCTCCTCGTAGCCGACGTAGCCCGGCGGCGCACCGATCAGCCGCGCGACGGAGTGCCGCTCGCCGTATTCGGACATGTCGATGCGGATGAGGTGGTCTTCCGAATCGAACAGGAACGACGCGAGCGCCTTGCAGAGCTCGGTCTTGCCGACGCCCGTCGGCCCGAGGAAGAGAAAGCTTCCGTAGGGCCGGTTGGGATCCGACAGGCCGGAGCGCGAGCGCCGGATGGCGTCGGACACGAGGCGCACCGCCTCGTCCTGCCCGACCACGCGCTTGTGCAGCACCTCCTCCATGCGGATGAGCTTCTCGCGCTCGCCCTGCATCATCTTCGACACCGGGATGCCGGTCGCGCGCGAGACGACCTCGGCGATCTCTTCCGCGCCGACCTGGGTGCGCAGCAGCTTCGGCTTGGCGCCCTTCTCGGACGATTCGGCCTTTTTCAGCTGGGCCTCGAGTTGAGGCAGCTTGCCGTATTGCAACTCCGCCAGCCTGTCGTACTGACCCTTCCGATGCAGGTCGGCCATCTCGAGTCGCAGCTTCTCGATCGCCTCCTTGATGTGCGCAGTGCCCTGGACCGTCGCCTTCTCGGCCTTCCATTCCTCCTCGAGGTCGGAATACTGCTTTTGAAGATTCTCGATTTCGCGCTCGAGGAGGGCAAGGCGCTTGAGCGAAGCTTCATCTTTCTCCTTCTTCACCGCCTCGCGCTCGATCTTGAGCTGGATCAGGCGGCGCTCGAGCCGGTCGAGCGCCTCGGGCTTGGAGTCGATCTCCATCTTGATGCGCGCCGCCGCCTCGTCGATCAGGTCGATCGCCTTGTCGGGGAGGAAGCGGTCGGTGATGTAGCGGTGCGAGAGCTCCGCGGCCGCGACGATGGCCGGGTCGGTGATCTCGACGCCGTGGTGCACCTCGTAGCGCTCCTGCAGGCCGCGCAGGATTGCAATGGTGTCCTCGACGCTCGGCTCCTCGACCAGCACCTTCTGGAAGCGGCGCTCGAGCGCGGCGTCCTTCTCGATGTTCTTGCGGTACTCGTCGAGCGTGGTGGCGCCGATGCAGTGCAGCTCGCCGCGCGCAAGCGCCGGCTTCAGCATGTTGCCGGCGTCGATCGCGCCTTCGGCTTTGCCCGCGCCGACCAGCGTGTGGATCTCGTCGATGAAGATGATGGTGCTGCCCTCGTCCCTGGCGAGGTCCTTCAGCACCGCCTTCAGGCGCTCCTCGAACTCGCCGCGGTACTTGGCACCGGCGAGGAGCGATGCCAGGTCGAGCACCAGCAGACGCTTGTTCTTGAGAGACTCGGGGACCTCGCCGTTGACGATGCGCTGCGCCAGACCCTCGACGATGGCGGTCTTGCCCACGCCGGGCTCGCCGATCAGCACGGGGTTGTTCTTGGTGCGCCGCTGCAGGATCTGGACGCAGCGCCGGATCTCCTCGTCGCGGCCGATGACCGGGTCGAGCTTGCCCTGCCGGGCTCTCTCGGTCAGGTCGAGCGTGTATTTCGCGAGAGCGCCTCGCTGCGATTCGTCGGCCTGACCGCTCACGGCTTGCCCTCCTCTCACTTCCTCGATCGCTTTCTCGAGCGCGTTGCGCGTGAGTCCCGCCTCCTTCAGCAGGCTGCCGACCCGGCCCTTGTCGGAAACCGCGGCGAGGACAAACAGCTCGGAGGCGATGTACTGGTCGCCGCGCTTCTGCGCCTCCTTGTCGGCGACGTTGAGAAGCTGGGCGAGGTCGCGCGAGATCATCACCTCGCCGGGAGTGCCCTCGACCTTCGGCAGCTTCTCGATCACTTGGGACAGGTTTTTCCTGAGCACCGAGGCATTGCCGCCCGCCTTGGCGACGAGGCCGGCGATGCCGCCGTCCTCCTGACCGAGGAGCGCCAGCAGCAAATGGTCGGGCTCGATGTACTGCTGGTCCCTTCCCAGGGCCATGCTCTGGGCCTCGGAGAGCGCCTCCTGCAGCCTGGTGGTGAACTTGTCGAATCGCATCAGATTGATCCGTTTGGTTATTTCATTACACCTGCCACGCAGATGGGGGCCCGGCGGCCCACATTCAAGGCGAAAATAGCCGTCCCGTTGCTCATACCCCGCTCCGCCCCCATCTCATGGCGATGGAACGAAAGACGCAGTTCAACCTCGTGTATCTCATTTTCGCGCTGCTCGCGATGGTGCTCGTCCAGCAGTCCTGGCAGCGCTACCAGACCGTCGAGGTGGTGCCGTACAGCGAGTTCGAGCAGTTCCTCGCCCAGGACAAGATCGCCGAGGTCACGGTCTCCGACCAGCACATCACCGGCAAGCTCAAGTCGCCCGAGAAGGGCAAGTCGATCGTCGTCGCCAACCTGGTGCCGCCCGAGATCGCCGAGCGCCTCGACAAGTACAAGGTGAAATACACGCGCGTACAGGAGAGCACGTTCTTTCGCGACTTGCTCTCCTGGATCGTTCCAGCGCTCGTCTTCTTCGGCATCTGGTTCCTCCTGGTGCGCCGCATGTCCAACCAGGGCGGCGGCGGGCTCGGCAGCTTCATGGCGATCGGCAAGAGCCGCGCCCGCATCTACGTCGAAAACAAGACCGGCGTGACCTTCAGGGACGTTGCGGGCGTCGAGGAGGCGAAGGCCGAGCTGCAGGAAGTGGTCGACTTCCTCAGGGACCCGAAGAAATACGGGCGCCTGGGCGCGCGCGTGCCCAAGGGCGTGCTGCTCGTCGGTCCGCCGGGCACCGGAAAGACGCTGCTCGCGCGCGCGGTGGCGGGCGAAGCCGGCGTGGCGTTCTTCTCCATCTCGGGCGCCGAGTTCGTCGAGATGTTCGTCGGCGTCGGCGCGGCGCGCGTGCGCGATCTCTTCGAGCAGGCGCGGCAGAAGGCGCCCGCCATCATCTTCATCGACGAGCTCGACGCGCTCGGCCGGGCGCGCGGCGCGGGCGGCATCGGCGGGCACGACGAGCGCGAGCAGACGCTGAACCAGCTCCTGGTGGAGCTCGACGGCTTCGACCCGAGCACGGGCCTCGTCCTGCTTGCCGCCACCAACCGCCCCGAGATCCTCGACCCGGCGCTGCTGCGCGCCGGGCGCTTCGACCGCGTGGTGCTGGTCGACCGGCCCGACAAGCCGGGACGGCTGCAGATCCTGCAGGTGCACGCGCGCAAGGTGAAGCTGGCCGCGGACGTCGACCTCGACAAGATCGCCGCCTCGACGGCCGGGTTCTCCGGCGCAGACCTCGCGAACCTCGTGAACGAAGCCGCGCTCCTCGCCACCCGCCGCGGCGCCGACGCAGTGAGCGGCGACGACTTTGCCGAGGCGATCGAGCGCATGATCGCCGGCCTCGAGAAGAAGAGCCGGGTGCTGAACGAGCAGGAACGGCGCGTGGTCGCGCACCACGAGCTCGGTCACGCCGTCGTAGCGATGGCGCTGCCCGGGACCGACCCGGTGCAAAAGATCTCGATCATCCCGCGCGGGGTCGCGGCGCTCGGCTACACCCTGCAGCGCCCCACCGAGGACCGTTTTCTCATGACGCGCGAGGAGCTCGAGAACAAGATGGCAGTGCTCCTCGGCGGGCGCGCGGCCGAGGAGGTCATGTTCGACCACCTTTCCACCGGCGCGGCCAACGATCTCGCCAAGGTGACCGAGATCGCGCGCAGCATGGTGATGCGCTACGCCATGGTAAAGGCGCTCGGCCACGTGGCCTACGAGGAGGAGCGCCCGCCGTTCCTCGGCGGCCCGCTGCCGAGCGGCCACCGCGAGTACAGCGAAGCGACCGCGCGGGAGATCGACGTCGCCGTGCGCCAGATCGTGGACGGGACGTACGAAAAAGCCCTGGCGATCCTGAGGCGGGAGCGTGCGCTGCTCGAGCAGTGGGCGAAGAAGCTGCTCGACAAGGAGACGCTGGTGGAGACCGAGCTCGACGAGCTCAGGCGCGCCGTGACTCCGGCCTAGCCGGTCTTTCTTCCTCCGGGCGGATCCCAGCGCTCGGCCGCCGTGTCGTCCGAGGCTTTGGCTTCCACCCACTCGGCGGAGCCGGCGCGGTGCTCCTTCTTCCAGAAGGGAGCGCGCGTCTTCAGGTAGTCCATGATGAACTCGCAGGCGGCGAAGGCCTCGCCGCGGTGGGCGGACGCCACCGCGACCAGCACGATCTGGTCGGCCGGCTTCAGTTCCCCATAGCGATGGATCACGGTGACGTCGATCAGCTTCCAGCGCTCGGACGCCTGCCCGACGATCTTGCCGATCTCGCGCTCGGTCATGCCGGCGTAGTGCTCGAGCGTCATCGGCACGTCGCGCACCAGGCCGACGAAGCTCGCGACCGCGCCGACCTTGCCGCCGCCCGAGATCCCGCGCACTTCGGCGTTGAGGTCGAAGTCCTGCTGCTGGATCGAGACCTTCATCCGCCGGTCACCGGGGGGAAGAACGCGACTTCGTCGCCCGCCTCGATGCGCGCCGAGGGCTGCACCATGTCCTGGTTCACGGCGGCGCGGATCAGCGCCTTTCCGCCGAACGCCTTGCCATAGGCGCCGCCGCGCTGCCCCAGGTGCTCACGCAGCGCCGCTACCGTGGTCACGCCCGAAGGAAGATCGACCTCTTCGCCGGAGCGGCCGAGCTGCTCGCGCAACGAGGCGAAGAAAAGAAGCCGGATCTTCATGAGAAAAGCCCCGCGTAGGGCAGGAAGCGGACCGTCTCGCCCCTTCGAATCGCATGCGCGGCCGGATTGTCGATCAGCCCGTCGGCCCACGCCGTGGAAGTGAGCACCGCGGAGTCCTGGGTCGGGTAGAGATCCAGGCCGCCCTGCGCGTTCCATTTCGCGCGCAGGAACTCGCGGCGCGAGTCCGGCTCGGTCCAGTCGAAATCGGCGCGCGCCGCGATGGCCTTCGGCTCCACGTGCAGCAGCCCCTGCGTGCGCAGGAGAAATGGGCGCACGAAGATCAGGAAGGTGACGAAGCTCGAGACCGGGTTTCCGGGCAGGCCGATGAAGGCGGCATTGGCGATCCGGCCGAACGCGAGCGGCCGGCCCGGCTTCATCGCGATGCGCCACATGAGGAGGCGCCCTTCGGCCTCGACCGCGGGCTTCACGTAGTCGGCGTCGCCGACCGAGACGCCGCCTGAAGTCACGATGAGGTCGCACTCCTGCGCGGCGCGGCGCAGCACCTCGCGCGTCGCCTCGAGGCTGTCGGGCACGATGCCGTAGTCGCGCACCTCGCAGTCGAACGCGTGCGCCAGGCCGCGCAGCGTGAAGCGGTTGGAGTTGTAGATGCGCCCCGGCGCGAGCGGCTCGCCCGGCATGACCAGCTCGTCGCCGGTGAAAAAGAGGCCGAGGCGCACCTTCCTGAAGACCGGCAGCGTCTTGATTCCGACGGAGGCGGCGAGGCCCGTGTCCTGCGGCAGCAGGCGCTTTCCCGCCGGCAGGATCTCGGAATTCTTGCGGATGTCGCTCCCGACATAGCGCACCCAGTCGCCCGGCTTCGGTTTTTTCTTGACGACTACAGAGTCATCGACCGCTTCGGTTTCTTCCTGGATCACCACGGCGTCGGCGCCCGACGGGATCGGCGCGCCGGTAAAAATGCGGGCGGCGGTTTCAGGCTCGAGCGGCTTGCCGACCGAGCCTGCCATGATTTTCTGGCTAACCCGGAGTTTTCCGTTTCTTTCCAGATCCGAGCTGCGAACCGCGTACCCGTCCATGGCGCTGTTGTCCATGGGCGGCACGTCCATCGTCGAGCGCTGCGCGCGCGCCAGGATGCGCCCGCTTGCCTCGAGGGCCGGCACCTCCTCGACGGCAGAAACGGGCGCGGCGCCCGCAAGGAGCTGGCCCAGGGCTTCGTCGACCGAGAGAAGTCCCTTATTCATGGAGCTTGAGGTGCGAGGTGATGAATTTCGCGATCGCCGCATCGTCGTTCAGGTCGAGCACCGGAAGCTCGGTGCTCACCGGGCCGTCGCTCGCCACCGCCACGATATGCGGGTCGTTGGGGTGCAGCAGGCCTTCCCCGGTTTCGGCGCGCCAGACCTCGAGCTTCGGGATCGGCGCGAACTTGAAGCCCTCGACGATGAGGAGGTCGCACGGCGAGAAGCGCTTCACCTGCTCCTCGAACCGCGGCTCGTGGGCGCCGCGCAGCTCGTGCATCAGCACCCAGCGCCGCGACGAGGTGACCAGGACCTCGGACGCGCCCGCATGGCGGTGGCGGTAGGAGTCCTTGCCCGGCTGATCGACGTCGAACGTGTGGTGAGCGTGCTTGATGAGCGATACGCGCAGCCCGCCGCCGACGAAGCGCGGGATCAGCTTCTCGATGAGGGTGGTTTTTCCGCTTCCGGACCAGCCGGCAAAGCCGAAGATCTTCACTGCCGTGATTTTAAGCCGTCGCGCCGCCGCACGAGCTGCCCGCCCCGGCGGTGCAGCCCAGGCAGTGCTCGCCGAAGGCGATGCGGCGCCCGAGCGCGGCGTCGAAGTCGAAATCGAAGATGCTGAGCGGCCGGCCGGCTCGGTCGGTCGCGGCGAGCTCGAGCATCTGGTTGAAGTCGCAGTCGTAGATGCGTCCGTTCCAGCCGACGCTGAGCAGGTTGCGGCACATGACGCCCTCGGCCGCGGCCGGGTTGAACGCGGCGGCAAGCTTGTCGAGGTAGGCCTCGAGCTGCCCGCTCTTCTCCAGGTGCAGCCGGAAGCGGTTGATCGGCATGTTGGTGATGGTGTAAAGCCGGTTGAAGGAGAGGCCGAACTTCGCCTTCAGCTCGCGCTTGTAGTCGGCTTCCAGGGTGGCCTGGGCCGCGGGCAGATACGGCCCGACCGGGTTGTAGACAAGATTCAGGGCGAGGCCGCTTCCTTCGACCCCGTAGCCCACCGCGTTCAGGCGTTTCATCGCTTCGATGCTCTTGCCGAACACGCCCGCACCGCGCTGAGCGTCGGTGAAGTACTGCTGATAGTACGGCAGCGACGAGACCACCTCGACGCGATGCCGGGCGAAGAACGCCGGCAGGTATTCCTTGCTCTCGCCGGTCTGCGGATGAGCGTCGAGCTGCACGGTGAGGTTGTGGCGCACCATCACGTGCTTGCCGAGCGCTGCAGCCCGCTCGACGAAGCCGTCGAACCCGGGATGAAGCTCGGGGGCCCCTCCGGTGATGTCGAGCGTGCCGATGCGCGGATTGCGCTCGAGGATCGCGAGGCACTTCGCGATTCCGTCGGCGGACATCATCTCGCGGCGCGCGGGCGAAGCGTCGACATGGCAGTGGCGGCACTGCTGGTTGCACAGCTTGGTGATGTTCACCTGCAGCGTGTCGATCGAGAGCGGCGGCAGCTTCACGCCTCGACCATGCAGTATCGACTCGAAGTCATGGCGGGCGCGCGGGGGCGCCGCCCGAATGGGAATCGCCAGGCTCAAAGCACCAGCTTGTTCAGGTGTTTGTCCATCTGCACCGAGTGCACCAGCGTGATCCCGGCCTGCATCACCGCCGCGACGTGCACCGCCTCCATCATCTGCTCGGGGTTGGCGCCGTTCTCGAGGCACTGCGTGGTGTAGGCGTCGATGCAATAGGGACACTTCTGCGCGTGCGAAACCGCGAGCGCGATCAGCGCCTTCTCGCGCTTGGAGAGCGCACCGTCGGTTCCGGTGACGTTGCCGTAATACCGAAAGAAATCGTCGGCAAGCGCTTTCGCGTGCCGGCCGATTTCGCCGAATTTCTTCAGGTCCGCGGATTCGTAATAGCTGCCCATCTGACGCTCCGTCCGATAGTCGAAGAACGAAGCGCCAACATTACCGCAGAAGAGCTATTCCTTACCCACGATGACATCCGAGGCTTTCACGACCGCCGCGAGGCCCGGGCGCCGACCTTCAGCTCCAGCTCCTTCACCGCCTCCATGGTGGGCGCTCAACTTGATGGCTCAAACCTCCGGAAAAGGCTTTAATTGTGTGCATTCGGGAAGAAGAGCTGCTCACCGCCGATCTTGTAGTCGGCGATCGTCTTCTGGCCTTCGGGCGAGATCAGCCAGTTGATGAACGCCATGCCGTCGGCCTTCTTGACGTTTGGATGCTTCTCGGGATTGACCAGCATCACGCCGTATTGGTTGAAGAGGCGCTTGTCGCCTTCGACGAGGATCGTGAGGTCGCCGCGGTTCTTGAACGAAAGCCACGTCCCGCGGTCGGCCAGCGCGTAGGCGTTCATGCCCGACGCCGTGTTCAGCGTCGGCCCCATGCCCGAGCCGGTCTCGCGGTACCACGAGCCCTTGCCCTGCTGCGGGTCGATGCCCGCGTCCTTCCAAAGACGGAGCTCGGCTGCGTGCGTTCCGCTCCTGTCGCCGCGGGACGCGAACGGAGCTTTTGCTTCTGCGATCTTCTTCAGGCCCCCGACCACGTCATGGCCCTTCGCCTTAGCAGGATCCGATTTCGGCCCGACGATGATGAAGTCGTTGTACATCACCTCGTGCCGGTCGACGAAGGCGCCTTCGGCAACCGCCTTCTCTTCCGCCTGTTTGTCGTGCACGAACGCGACGTCGGCATCGCCGCGCTTGCCGAGGTCGATCGCCTGGCCGGTGCCGAGCGCGACCACGCGCACCTGGATCCCGGTCTTCTTCTCGAACGCCGGCAGCAGGTGCTTGAACAGGCCGCTCTGCTCGGTCGATGTGGTCGAAGCCACGGTGATAAACCGCTGTGCGTGAGCCGGCAGCGACAGGCACAACAGTGTGGCGATCAGGATTCTCGTTACAGCCAAGGCAACTCTCCTTTGATGAACGCAGTCGCCTCCTGGGAAGCTGGCTGCTTGAAAAACTGCTCGACGGGCGAGCGCTCAACAAGACGCCCTTGGTGCAGGAAAAGCACTTCGTCGCCCAGGCGGCGCGCCTGTCCAAGGTTGTGAGTCGCCATCACCACCTTGGTTCCGGCGGCGTCGAAAGCGCGGATCAGCGTTTCAATCTCGCGCGTGGCCGTCGGATCGAGGCTCGCCGTGGGCTCGTCGAGAAACAGCACCTCCGGATGCAGCGCCCAGGCGCGCGCGAGCGCCAGGCGCTGCTGCTCGCCGCCCGAGAGCACGCGGGCCGACCGGTGCGCCAAGTGCTTAAGACCGACCTCTGCCAGCGCAGCCCTGGCGACATACTGGGCATCGGCGACCCCGGCGAGCTTCAGCGCGTAGACGACGTTGGCAAGCGCCGAACGGCGGAGCATCACCGGACGCTGGAACACCATCGCCTGATGGCGCCGAGGATTGTCGCCGCTCCACGAGACCTTTCCCTCGGTGGGAGCGAGGAGGCCGTGCATCAGGCGCATGAGCACGCTTTTCCCCGCCCCGTTGGCGCCGAGCAGGACGGTGCTGGGCCCGGCTTCGAGCTCGAGCGTGAGCGGCTCGATGATGCCGCGGTAGGCGACGGCGTCCAGCCTGAGGGGAAGGATCATCCGTAGCGGCGCTGCGCCGCCTCCTTCACCAGGTAGGCGGCGGCATTGAGCGCGAGGATGATGGCGATGAGCACGATGCCCAGGCCGAGCGCCAGAGGCAGATCTCCCTTGGAGGTCTCCAGCGCGATCGTCGTGGTCATCACCCGCGTGACCCCGTCGATGTTGCCGCCGACGATCATGACCGCGCCAACCTCGGCCGAGGCTCTTCCCAGGCCCGCGAGCACCGCGGTGAGAAGCGAGAAGCGGATGTCCCACAGCACCGTGAGCGCGGCGCCCGCGCCTTCCGAACCGAGCGACCGCAGCTGCTCTTCGTATTCCCGCCATGCGTCGTCGACGGACTGACGGGACAGCGCAGCGATGATCGGCAGGATGAGGATAGTCTGGGCGATCACCATGGCGCCCGGCGTGAAGAGCAGGCCCAGGTCGCCCAGCGGACCGGCGCGGGACAGGAGCAGGTAAACCACCAGGCCCACCACCACCGGCGGCAAGCCCATCAGCGCGTTCAGGAGAACGATGATCGCGCGGCGTCCGGGGAAGCGCCCGACCGCGATCGCCGCGCCCAGCGGCAGGCCGAGCAGCGTCGCCAGCGCGACCGCGCTCAGGCTCACGCCCAGGCTGAGCAGAACGATTTCGCCGAGCGTCGCGTCGCCCGACGCGATCAGGCCGACGGCTGCGCGGATAGCCTCAAGGATGGAGTGCATCGGATCCGGAACTGCGCCGGCATGCTAAGCGCCGTCCCGGATACGCGCGATATGAACCGCAGTTCATAGCACGCTGCTTGCCCAAAACCAAACTAGCTGAAGAGCACCCAGGCCTTCTGCAGGGTGATGCAGAAGCCCCAAACAGCAGGCACGCCGACCGCTATCCACGCGCCGACTAGCAGGCCGGTGGGCGTGCGGTCGAGGCGCATCTGCTGCGTATTGCTGAGCCCGGCGAGACGTGCGGCCTCGTTCACGAGCTTGCGCTGGGCATCGACCTCGGCCTCGGTCATGAAGTGCTTGTCGGCCACCGGCCGCACCAGGACGTTGCAGGCCAAGCCGAGCGCCAGGAACACGCACAGCACGTAAGCAATGAGGTCGTAAGCATGAGCGGGCGGCACGCCGCGCGCGAGCTGATAATCGCGCAGATACCCAACGATGAAGGGTCCGAGAACGCCCGCTGCGGACCAGGCGGTCAGCAGGCGTCCCATGATCGCCCCGACCATCTCGGTGCCAAACAGGTCTGCAAGATAGGCCGGCATGGTGGCGAAGCCGCCGCCGTAGATCGACAGAATGATGCAGAAGGTGGCGACGAACAGCCCGACCGCGCCGAGCCGGCCGCCCCACGGCGCCGAGGCATAGAGCAGGGTGCCCAGGATGAAGAACACGCAGTAGGTGAGCTTGCGGCCCAGCATGTCGGACGACGAGCCCCAGACAAAACGTCCGACGACGTTGAACAGGCTGATCAGGCCGGTGAAGCCGGCGGCGATGGCGGCCACGGCGGCGAGTTGCCCGGTGTCGAGCTGGCCGAATTGCGCCTCCACTCCGATCAGCGCGCCCCCGAACACTTCCTGGAGCATCGGCGAAGCCATGCCGATGATGCCGATTCCCGCGGTGACGTTCATGCACAGCACCGACCAGATCAGCCAGAACTGCGGCGTCTTCACCGCCGCGTCGACGTGGACGTGCCGCGTGCTGATCATGGTGTCGGCCGCAGGCGCGGGCGGCGTCCAGCCTTTCGGCTTCCAGCTCGACGCAGGCACCTTGATCGTGAAAGCGCCGGCCGTCATGAACACGAAGTAGACGGCGGCGAGCGTCAGGAACGTTTCCCACACCCCGACTGAAGAGGGGGTCGCATAGTGGCGCATCAGGATGTCCGCCAGCGGCGCCCCGATCATCGCGCCGCCGCCGAAGCCCGCGACCGCCACGCCGGTCGCCATGCCGCGACGCTCCGGGAACCATTTGATCAGCGTCGAAACCGGGCCGATGTAGCCCAGGCCCAGGCCGATGCCGCCGATCGCGCCGGCGCCAAGAAATACCAGCCAAAGCTGGTGCAGGTAGATGCCGAGGGACGAGAGCATCAGGCCGCCGGACCAGCAAAGCGCCGAAACGAAGGTCGCCTTGCGCGGGCCGGCGCGCTCGAGCCACCCGCCCCACACCGCCGAGGCGGCGCCGAGGAACACGAAGAACAGCGCATACACCATGCTTAGCTCGCTGATCTTCCAGTCGCAGGTGGTGGTAAAGAGCGCCGCGAAGAACGACTGGTCGGGCGGGCACGCGACCGAGCGCTGGCCATTGATCGCCCGCGTAAGCGGCAGCCAGAACACGCTGAAACCGTACGCCATGCCGATGCACAAGTGGATGGCGAGCGCCGCCGGCGGCACCAGCCAGCGGTTGAATGCCGGACCGGCGACGACGCGCTCTTTCGAGAGCAGGTCGACGCCGCTCGTTACATAACCTTGCAATACCCCAGTCGCGCCCAGCATGTCCTTCTCCCCCCCGGTGGTTGCGCGTAACTGACGAAAGCAGGCACCGTAGCATCGCGAAATCGCGCGATGGGGCAAAGGACTGCAACGGGCGGGGATAAGTTACGCTCTAGAACAATCGCTGAAGATTCTTGTCGACGCTGACCAAGTTTTCGCCGCAGCCGCGGCACCGACGAATGACGAACCGGGTCAAGAACTTGATTGGCGTCCAGGAAATGCGCGGGCCGTTCGACGCCGCCCGTCGCCTCCACAATACCGGTCGGCCTCGGCCGCTCCTGACACTCCCTGACGCGACGGAACTCCTCCTCCGCTCGAGCTCCTCGGTCTGGGCGAGGTCTTAATCCGGCCTTAAGGAACGCAGTTTGCATACGGCAATTCCAGAACAGAAGGAATTGCCATGGGCAAGTCGGAAGGCTTCGAAGAGCGCGAACATCATGCCGGCGGCTGGGGCTCGGTCAAGGCGCTAGGCGCGATCCTGCTGCGCGAGCGCGTGCCGGTCGAGGGCGCGCGCATTCTGTTAAAACAGAACAAACCTGGCGGCTACGCCTGCGTGAGCTGCTCCTGGGCGAAGCCAGCCGATCCGCACGCGGCGGAGTTCTGCGAGGAAGGCGCGAAAGCGACCGCCTGGGAGATTACCCACAAGAAGCTGACGCCTGAATTCTTTCGCGAGCACACGCTCGCAGAGCTGCGGACCTGGCACGACCACGATCTCGAGGAAGGCGGCCGGCTGACCGCGCCGATGCGCTGGGATGCGACGCAGGACAAGTACCTCGAGGTGAGCTGGGAGGAAGCCTTCGCCGGTATCGGCGCCGAGCTGAAGAAGCTCGAGCCGAAATCGGTCGTGTTCTATACCTCGGGGCGCGCTTCGCTCGAGGCTTCGTACATGTACCAGCTCCTCGCACGCCTGTACGGCTGCAACAACCTCCCCGACAGCTCGAACATGTGCCACGAGAGCACCTCGGTCGCGCTGCCGAAGACGATCGGGGTCGGCGTCGGCACGGTGAACCTGGAGGATTTCGAGCGCACCGACTGCATTTTCTTCTTCGGCCAGAACGTCGGCGTGAACAGCCCCCGCATGCTCCACCAGCTCAAGGCGGCGCGCGAGCGCGGCGTGCCCATCGTCACCTTCAACCCGCTGCGCGAGCCGGGGCTGGTGAGCTTCGCCGACCCGCAGTCGCCGAAGCAGATGCTCGGCGGCGCCGACACGCGCATCAGCACGCAATACCACCAGCTCAAGCCGGGCGGCGACTCCGCGGTGCTGATGGGCCTGTGCAAGTCGCTGATCGAGATGGACGACGCGGCGCGGCGCGAAGGCAAGCTGCGCGTGCTCGACGCGGGGTTCATCGAGCAGCACACGCACGGCTTCGATGCGTTCGCGCAGGCCGCGCGAAGCTGGAACTGGGCAGACATCGAGCGCGAGTCCGGCCTGCTGCGCTCTGCGATCGAGGAGGCAGCGCAGGAATATGCGCGCTGCCAGGCCGTCATGGCGATCTATGGCATGGGCCTGACGCAACACCGCAAGGGCGTGCAGAACGTGCAGATGGTGACCAACCTGCTGCTCCTGCGCGGCAACATGGGCAAGCCCGGCGCCGGCGTCTGCCCGGTGCGCGGTCATTCCAACGTGCAGGGCCAGCGCACCGTCGGCATCACCGAGAAGCCCGAGCTCGCGTCGCTCGACAAGCTGAAGGAGCTCTACCGCTTCGAGCCGCCGCGCGAGAAGGGCCTGAATACGGTGGAGGCCTGCGAAGGCGTGCTGAATGGGACCGTGAAGGCGTTCGTCGGCCTGGGCGGCAACTTCGTGCGCGCGGTGCCCGAGCGCGAGCGCATCGAGGCGGCCTGGACGAAGCTGCGCCTCACGGTGCAGATCGCCACCAAGCTGAACCGCAGCCACCTCGTCCACGGCGAAGTCTCCTACCTCCTGCCCTGCCTCGGACGCATCGAGATCGACCGGCAGGCGAGCGGCGAGCAGGCGGTCTCGATGGAGAGCAGCATCGGCCACATGCACGGCTCACGCGGCGCGGCCGAGCCGGCGAGCCCGCTGCTGCGCTCGGAACCGGCGATCGTGGCAGGCATCGCCAAAGCCGCGCTCCCGCCGAATCCGAACGTGCCGTGGGACGGGTGGGTCGCCGACTACTCGCGCGTGCGCGACGCCATCGCAAGCACGTACCCCGACATCTTCCACGACTTCAACGCGCGCCTGTGGACTCCGGGAGGATTTCCGCGCCCGCTCGGCGCGCGCGAGCGCGTCTGGAAGACACCGAACGGCAAAGCAAACTTCATCACGCCGAAGTCGCTCGCCGAGGACCCGGACATGCCCGAGGCCGGGCCCGACGTGCTGCGGCTCACCACGATTCGCTCGATCGGCCAGTTCAACACCACGATCTACGACCACGACGACCGCTACCGCGGCATCGAGGGCACGCGCATGGTGCTGCTAGCGAACCGCGCCGATCTCGCGCGCCTCGGCCTCGCAGCGGGCGATATCGTGACGGCCGTCGCCGTCGCCCGCGACGGCGTGAAGCGCGAGGTGCGCGGGCTGCGGATCGTGCCGTACGACATCCCGGAGGGCTGCATCGCCGGCTACTACCCCGAGTGCAACCCGCTGATCCCGCTGTGGCACCACGCGGAGGGCAGCAAGGTGCCGGCGGCGAAGTCAATCCCGGTCCGGCTAAGGAAGGAGGCGGCCTGAGCGCGCTCGCCACGACCGCACGGCCGGTGGCCGCTGAGGTTCCGGTAGCGCTGGTCTACAACGGGGTGTCGCACGCAGTCATGCTCGCCACGCCGCGGGACATCGAGGATTTCGCGCTCGGCTTCAGCCTGAGCGAAGGTATCCTGCGCGACCCCGGCGAGCTCTACAGCATCGAAGTTGAGCGCCTGGAGGCGGGAATCGAGGCGCAGCTCTCCATCGCGGCCGAGCGCATGATGGAGTTGAAGGCGCGCCGCAGGAGCCTCGCCGGACGCACCGGCTGCGGGCTGTGCGGCGCCGAAAGCCTCGCGCACGCCGCGCGCACGCCGGGCCGGATCCTGCCCGGCGGCGGCGCCGCGAGCGCGTCGGCGATCCATCGCGCGATGGACGAGCTCGCGGCCGAGCAGGTCCTGCATCGCGAAACCGGCGCCACCCACGCGGCGGGATGGGCCGACTGGGAAGGCCGGCTGCTCCTCGCGCGCGAGGACGTCGGCCGCCACAATGCGCTCGACAAGCTGATCGGCGCGATGGCGCAGCGCCAGCTTTCGAGCGCCGACGGTTTCGCCGTCATCACCAGCCGCGCGAGCAGCGAGATGGTGCAGAAGGCAGCGAGCTTCGGTATCCCACTGCTCGCCGCCATGTCGGCGCCCACGGACCTCGCCGTTCGCCTGGCGGCCGACTGTGGCCTGACGCTGATCGGCTTCGTGCGCGGCTCCAGCCACACGGTCTACGCCGGGACGACGGCAGCATAAGCGAGAGCCGTGCACTGCCGGCGCTTGCGGAAACTTAGTAACATGGCGCGATGCCCCATCCCTTTGACGTCGACCTGCGCACCGTCTGGCGTTTCCGCAGGGCTGGACAATCCGACCTCGACCTCACCCTCCTCGACCTTCTGGATGCGATCGAAAGCAGCGGCAAGCTGACCGTAGCGGCGCGTGCCGCACGCATATCGCATCGCCATGCATGGAATCTTCTCGAGAAGTGGTCGGACTTTTTCGGCGCGCCCCTCGTCACGATCGAGCGGGGTCGCGGCACGCAGTTGAGCGAGCTCGGCGCCAAGCTTCTCTGGGCGGGCAAGCGGGCGCAGGCCCGGCTCCAACCCGAGCTCGAAAACCTCGCTGCGGAGTTGGCACGCTGCCTGAACGACGCGGCCGCAGGTAACGCGCCGGTGCTGCGCATCCACGCGAGCCATGATTTCAGCCTGGTGAAGCTGTGCGAACTCGCGAGCAAGACCCGTTCGATCAGCATCGATTTGCGCTATCGCGGCAGCGCCGAGGCACTCGCGGCGCTGCGCCGCGGCGCCTGCGAGGTTGCGGGCTTTCACGTCACGGAGGGTCCGCTGGGTCGACCCGCCGCGATGCGCTATGCCGAGGCACTGGGGCCGGCGATCCATCGCCTGGTGTGGGTTGCGACCCGGGTCCAGGGCCTGATCCTCGCGAAAGGCAATCCGAAATCCATCGGCTCGGTCGCCGACCTTGCGCGGCCGGGAGTGCGATTCATCAACCGCCAGCGGGACTCGGGAACCCGCATGCTGCTGGACGAGCTGCTCGCCCAAGCCGCAATCGACCCCACCGGCATCGAGGGATACGAGAGCGAGGAGCACACGCACGCCGCGGTCGCGGCACACGTCGCGAGCGGCCTGGCCGATGCGGGACTTGGCATCAAGGCCGCGGCGGTACAGTTCGGACTCAGCTTCGTTCCGGTGGCGTCCGAGCGCTACTTCTTCGCGGCTCACAAGGACCTGCTGGAGCGGCGGGAAGGGAAGCTCCTCATCGGGTTGCTGCGCGGCGACGCGTTTCACGATGCGGTCGCCGCGCTCCACGGCATGGGCGCCCACCGCACCGGCGAAATCTCGGCGGTCGACAGGACGCCGCCCTGGGATGTCCTGCTATAGTTTTCCCCACAGCGTTCGCTGAACCCGTGAATCGCCCCCGACCGTACCCGTAACAGGAGAAAGCATGCACAGACGTTCCTTCCTCCAGGCCAGCGCAGCGGCGTCGCTCGTCGGCGCCCTTCCGCGTTTCGCTCATGCGCAGCAGCCGTCGTTCGATCCGAAGCCGAGTGCCGGCTGGCGCACCTTCGAGATCACCACGCGCGTCGAGCTGCAGTGGCCCGAGGGCACTTCACGGGTCTGGATTCCGGTCCCATCGGTGGAGAATTCCTACCAGAAGGTGCTTGGCACCACCTGGTCCGGCAACGGCTCGGTCCGCCTGGCGAGCGATGGCAAGTACGGCGCCAACATGGTTGCCGCCGAGTGGAATCCTTCGGAGAAGAACCCGGTGATCGAGGTAGTGAGCGGCTTTTCGACCATCAATCGCGCCGTCGACTTGAGCAAGCCCGACCCGTCCATCAAGCCGCTCGACGCCCCCACCGCGGCGTTCTATCTCGCGCCGACCGACCTGATTCCCACGGATGGAATCGTGCGGGACACGGCGCGCGACGTCACCAAGGGCAAGTTCAGCGAGCTGCAGAAGGCGCGCGCGATCTACGAGTGGATCGTCGATAACACGGCCCGCGACCCGAAAGTGCGCGGCTGCGGCATCGGCGACATCAAGAGCATGCTGGAGACCGGCAACCTGAAGGGCAAATGCGCCGACCTCAATGCGCTGTACGTCGGCCTGGCGCGCGCATCCGGACTTCCCGCGCGCGATGTCTACGGCCTGCGAGTGGCGAAGAGCGAGTTCGGCTATCGCAGCCTCGGCGCCGGTACCCCGAACGTCACTCGCGCCCAGCACTGCCGCGCCGAGGTCTACCTCACCGGCTTCGGCTGGGTGCCCGTCGACCCGGCCGACGTTCGCAAGGTCGTGCTGGAGGAGAAGCCCGAGCCGACGACGCTCGCCGATCCCGTGGTGCCGCCGGTACGGGCCAAGCTGTTCGGCGCCTGGGAGATGAACTGGCTCGCGTACAACGAGGCGAACGACGTCAAGTTGCCCGGCTCCAACGGCCCTGCGATCGGCTTCCTGATGTACCCGCAGGCCGAGACCGGCAAAGAGCGCCTCGACAGCCTCGACCCGGACAACTTCAAGTACACCATCACGGCGCGCGAGCTGAAGACCTAGCGCGTCGTCGGAAGATGTTTCTGAAGAAGGGCCGCGAACGCGGCCCTTTGTCTTTCAGCAGAAACATAGGAACTGCATTTCATACGTGGAACTGGTGAACGCGCTTCCTGTAAGCGACCGCAAGCGGCCCTCTTTTTTTATGCTGGGATAATTGCGCGATGGCCCGCGCCGACCGCCACCCCGCGCTCAGCCCGCGCATCGTCCTGCGCAAGCGAAGCGCCTTCGGTCCGGGCAAGGCGGAGCTCCTCGAGCACATCCGCGACAGCGGCTCGATTGCCGCCGCCGGCCGGCGCATGAAGATGAGCTACACCCGCGCCTGGGGCCTGGTCGAGGCGATGAACCGCGACTTCGCCGCGCCGCTGGTGCGCTCGGCCAAGGGTGGCGCCGAGCGCGGCGGAACCGGGGAGTTCGCGTGATGCCGCGCCGTTTGTTCCCGTGGATGCTTGCCGCCCTCGCCTTTTCCGTGCAGGCTCAGGCGCCGACGGTGCTTGCCGCGGCGAGCCTCAAGGAGGCGCTGGACGAGGTTGCCTCTTTCTACCCGACCAAACCCGTCATCGCCTACGGCGCGAGCTCGACGCTCGCGCGCCAGATCGAGAACGGCGCGCCGGCCGACATTTTCATTTCGGCCGATCTCGATTGGATGGACTATGTGGACAAGAAGAACCTGCTCGCCCCGGGCACGCGCCGCAATCTCCTCGCCAACCGCCTGGTGCTGATCGCGCCGGCAAAGCAGCCGGTCAAGCTCCAGCCTGCGCCCGGATTTCCGATCGCCAAGGCGCTGGGAAACGGACGCATCGCGCTAGCCGAGCCGAACAGCGTGCCGGCCGGCAAGTACGCCAAGGCGGCCTTCGAGACGCTCGGCGTGTGGGACCAGGTCGCGCCGCGCGTCGCGGCAGCCGAAAATGTGCGAGCGGCGCTTGCGCTGGTAGCGCGCGGCGAGGCGCCGCTCGGCGTGGTCTACCAGACCGATGCCAAGGCCGAGCCCGGCGTCATGGTGGCCGGCGTGTTTCCGCGGGACACGCATCCACCGATCATCTACCCCGTCGCCGCCCTGAAGACGGCGAAGGAAGGCAGCACGAAGTTCCTCCAGTTTCTCTCGCAGCCAAAGTCGCGCGTAATTTTCGAGAAGCACGGCTTCGCCGTAAACTGAGGGCGTGTGGAGCCTTTCGCCGGCCGAGACCACCGCCCTTCTCCTCAGCCTCAAGGTCGCTTTCTGGAGCGTCGCCGCAAGCCTGCCGGTGGCGGTCGCGCTCGCCTGGATCCTTTCGCGCCTGAGCTTTCCGGGTAAGAGCCTGCTCGACGCAATCGTCCACCTGCCACTGGTGCTGCCGCCCGTGGTCGTGGGCTACTTCCTGCTGCTCGCATTCGGGCGGCGCGGCGCGATCGGTGCTCTTCTCGAGGAGTACCTCGGCATCACTTTCATCTTCCGCTGGACCGGCGCGGCGCTCGCCTGCGCGGTCATGGGCCTGCCGCTGCTCGTGCGCGCGGTGCGCCAATCGCTCGACGCGGTCGATCGCGGGCTCGAGGCCGCGGCGGCGACGCTGGGCGCGCCGCCGCTCTGGGTATTCGCAAGCGTGACGCTGCCCCTCATCCTCCCGGGTATCCTCACGGGGATGCTGCTTTCCTTCGCGCGCAGCCTGGGCGAGTTCGGCGCCACCATCACCTTCGTCTCCAACATCCCGGGCGAGACGCAGACGCTGCCGCTCGCGATCTATGCCTTCACGCAGGTGCCCGGCGGGGACGCCCAGGCGTTGCGGCTTTGCATCCTCTCGATCGTCCTGTCGCTCGCGGCGCTGATGGCTTCCGAGGTGCTCGTGCGCCGCGCCACGGTGCGCGCCGCCGGCCGCGATGCTTGAGTTCGACGTACGCTGCCGCGTCGGCAGCTTCGCGCTCGACGCCGCATTTGCCACCGGCGGCGGCGTCACCGCGCTCTTCGGACGCTCCGGCGCCGGCAAGACCACCGTCCTCAACCTGATCGCGGGGCTTGCACGGCCGCAGTCCGGGACAATTACGGTAGAAAAAAGAAAGCTCTATGACAGCGCGGCCGGCATCGACCTCCCGCCGCACGCGCGGCGCGTCGGTTACGTGTTCCAGGAAGGACGCCTGCTTCCGCACCTCACGGTGCGCCATAACCTGCTGTACGGAAACTTCTTCAACCGGAAAAAGAACCACGTCGTGGCGTTCGAGCACGTGACCGAGCTGCTCGGCATCGGCCACCTCCTGGAACGAAGGCCCGGCGCGCTTTCCGGCGGCGAGAAGCAGCGCGTGGCGATCGGCCGGGCGCTGCTGGCGAATCCCGAGGTGCTGCTGTTGGACGAGCCGCTCGCCTCGCTCGACGCGCCCCGCAAGGCCGAGATCCTCTATTACGTCGAGCGGCTGCGCGACGAGGTGCGCATTCCCATCGTGTACGTAAGCCATTCGCTCGACGAGGTCGTGCGCCTATCCAACTCGATGGTGCTGATGTCAGACGGCCGGGTGCTCGGCACCGGGGACGTGCGCGAGATGACGAGCCGCGTGGAGCTGCGCCCCTACCTCGGACGGCACGAAGGCGGCGCCGTCATCGAGGCACGCGTGGCCGGCCAGGACCTGGAGAGCGGACTCGCGCGGCTCGAGTTCGGCGGCGGCGCCTTGGAGATTCCCGATGTCGAGGCGTTGCTCGGCGAGCAGGTGCGGATCCGAGTCCGCGCGCGGGATGTCTCGATCGCGCTCACCCGGCCTGCCGGCCTCAGCATCCGCAACGTGCTCGCCGGCACCGTGGTCGAGCTCGCGGACGACGAAGGCTCGAGCCTCGATGTGCGTCTGGACCTCCACGGCACGGCGCTACTCGCCCGCATCACGCGCAAGTCCGCTTCCGAGCTAGGGCTGCGACCCGGGCTGCCGGTGTTCGCTCTGATCAAGGCGGTGTCGATCGACCGCCGCAGCGTGGGATACGCATGATTCGCTTTTTGTTCCTCCCCCTCCTCCTCGCCGTGTCTGGAAGTCTGTGTTTCGGGCAAACCGCGGTCACCGATGCTTCGGGTCGCGAGATCCGTTCACCGGCGAAAGTCGAGCGCGTCTACGCCGCCGGGCCGCCGGCGAGCCTGCTCGTCTTCGCCATCGCGCCCGACAAGCTCACCGGCTGGACCCGCGCCATGCGGCCGAACGAGGCGGAGTTCTTCCCGGAGCGCTATGCAAACCTGCCCGAGCTAGGCCGGCTGACCGGGCGCGGCAACACGGCCAACGTCGAGGTGGTGCTCAACGCCAAAACCGACCTCATCGTCGACGTCGGCTCGACCGGCCCCACGCTCGCCTCGCTCGCATCCCAGGTGCAGGAGCAGACGCGCATTCCCTACAGCCTGTTCGACGGCCGCATCGAATCGACGCCGGCCACGCTGCGCGCCATTGGAAAGTTGATGGGCAACGAAGGGCCGGCGGAGAAACTCGCCGCCTGGTATGAGCACGAGGTAGCGGACGTGAAGCAACGCGTCTCCAGGGCAAAGGAACATCCCCTCGCCTACTACGGCCGGAGTGCCTCGGGGCTCCAGACCGGCGGCAAGGGCTCGATCAACGTCGAGGCGCTCGAGGTGCTCGGCGCGCGCAACGCCGCCGCCGAGGCGCGCGCGGGCCTGGTCACGGTGTCGTTCGAGCAGGTGCTGCTGTGGAACCCGGAAGTGATCCTCACCACCGACCCGAATTTCTGGAATTCGGTGTGGACCGATCCGAGATGGCGCGCGGTGCGCGCGGTCGAGCAAAAGCGGGTGTATCTGTCGCCGCACCTCCCCTTCGGCTGGTTCGACTTTCCGCCGGGTGCGAACCGCCTGCTCGGGCTGTGGTGGGCGGGAAAGCTGCTCTATCCGCAAAGCTTCGCCGACGTCGACCTGCGCGCCAAGGTGACCGAGTTCCACCGCCTGTTCTATCACCGCGACCCGACCGCGGCCCAGTTGGACGCGCTCCTTGGCGAGCCGGGCGTTCTAGCGAAATGACTTCAAGATCGTTCTCTTACGTGGTCGCCGCCGGCGGGCTGGTCGCGCTTACCGCGCTTGCCTTCGCGGTGGGGCGCTACCCGGTCTCACTGCCTGAAATATGGTCGTTGCTCGCGTCGAAGCTCACGGGAAGCTCGAGCACCCTCCCGGCCAACGTGGAAACTGTGGTTCTACAGGTGCGCGGGCCGCGCGTCCTCGCGGCGCTGGTCGTCGGCGCAGCGCTCGCCGCCGCGGGCACCGCCTACCAGGGGATGTTCCGCAACCCGCTGGTCTCGCCCGACATCCTGGGCGTCTCCACCGGCGCCGCGCTCGGCGCAGTCCTGGCGATTTTCTTCTCCCAGGGGATCCTGGTGATCCAGTTGTTTGCCTTCACCGGGGGGCTCGCCGCGGTCGGCCTGGTGTACTGGATCGGCTCGCGGCTGCGCGGCCACGATCCGCTGCTGGCGCTCGTGCTCACGGGCGTCGTGATCGGGACGCTGCTCGGATCGGTGATCGCGCTGCTCAAGTACCTCGCCGACCCGTACAACCAGCTTCCGGCGATCACCTACTGGCTGCTCGGCAGCCTCGCCGCCATCGCCCCGCGCGACCTCGGTGCCGCCGCCCCGCTCGCGCTCGCCGGTCTCGCGCCGATGCTGCTCCTGCGCTGGCGCATGAACCTGCTCGCGCTTCCCGACGACGAGGCGCGCGCGCTCGGCGTCGACACCCGGAAGCTGCGCACCCTGGTCGTGGCCGCGGCGACGCTGATGACGGCCGCCGCCGTCGCGGTGAGCGGCATCATCGGTTGGGTGGGGCTCCTGATTCCGCACGCGGCGCGGCTTCTGGTCGGCCCCGACTTCGGGCGCCTGCTGCCGCTCGCCATGCTGCTGGGCGCGGGGTTTCTCCTCGGCGTCGACACGCTTTGCCGCACCATCGCCACGATCGAAGTGCCGCCGGGGGTGCTGACCGCGCTCATCGGAACCCCGTTCTTCCTCTGGCTCTTCGCCCTCGCCAGAAGGAGCTGGTGATGCTGAAAGTCGAGAATCTCGCCTTCGGCTTTCCTGGCCGCACCGTGGGGCGCGACGTGTGCTTCTCGCTCGCCGCCGGAGAGGCGATGTGCGTGCTCGGACCGAACGGCGGCGGCAAGACCACCCTCTTCCGCACGATCCTCGGGCTGCTCGAGCCGCACGGCGGAACGGTCGCGCTCGACGGCGTCGCGCTCGGGTCGCTCTCGCGCAGCGAGGTCGCGCGCCGCATCGGCTACGTGCCGCAGGGGCATTCCGCCTATTTCGCGTTCACGGTGCTCGACTTCGTCCTGATGGGCCGCACCGCGCACCTCGGCGTGTTCTCCACTCCGGGCCGCAAAGACCGCGAGCTCGCCGCGCGCGTGCTCGAGTCGCTCGGCATCGCGCACCTCGCGCACCGGCCGGTCACCGAGATCTCGGGCGGAGAACGTCAGCTCGCCCTCGTGGCGCGCGCCCTCGCCCAGGAGCCGGCGCTGCTGGTGCTGGACGAGCCGACCGCCAGCCTCGATTTCGGCAATCAGGTGCGCGTGCTGGAGAAAATCCTCGCGCTCGCGGCGAGCGGCATCTCGATCCTCTTCGCGACGCACGATCCGGACCACGCGTTTCTCACCTCGCAGCGCGTGCTGCTGCTCGCCGAAGGCCGCGCCCTGGAGATCGGCGCGCCCGCCGACGTCATCCGGCCCGATTCGCTCCAGCGTCTCTACGGCGTCTCCGTGGATGTGCTGCCGCTCGCCGGTGGACGTCACACCTGCCTGCCGGCGCTGCGATAAACGGTCGATCGACTGGAAGGCCGCCGCGCTGGCGCTCGTAGCCGCGTTCCTCATGCTGCGGCTGCAGCGGGGCCTCGTCGAGGCCGTCGCGGTCAGGGCGGCCGCGGGTATCCTGTTGCGATTCCTTTCCTGACGGAGAAACCGATGGCGGCCTATGTGATCGGCGAGATCGAGGTAACCGACCCGGCGGTCTACGACGACTACCGCAAGCAGGTCCTGGCGACGATCCAGAAATACGGCGGCAGGTTCGTGGTGCGCGGCGGAAGCGTCGTGCCGCTCGAGGGCGGATGGCAGCCCAAGCGGCTGGTGCTGCTCGAATTCCCGTCGATGGAGCAGGCGCAGAAGTGGTACCGCTCGAGCGAGTACGCGCCGCTCATCGCGCTGCGCCAGCGCGCCTCGCGCGGCAGGCTGGTGCTGGTGGAAGGCGCCTAGCCGAGACTCTAAGGCGCCTAGCCGAGACTCTAAGGCGCCTAGCCGAGCCTGTTTGCGAGCTCGACGAAGTCGGCCGCCGCGACGTCCACGCAGCTCCAGTCGGGCTCGAGGTTCGTCGTCTGCCCGGGCCCGTGCTCCTGCGGGCGGGCCACGAAGGCCGTGGCGAGGCCCTGCGCTTTCGCGGCCTTGAGGTCGGGGTTGTGCGCCGCGACCATCATCACCGCCGCCGGCGCCAGGCCGAGCTGGCGGCACGAGACGAGATAGGCCTCAGGCATGGGCTTGTAGGCGCGCGCGGTCTCGGCGCCGAGGATGCAGTCCCACGGCAGGCCGGCGCGCTTCGCCATGTTCACCATGAGCGCGATGTTGCCGTTGGAGCACGGCGCGATGATGCGCGAGCGCTTCAGCCGGCCGAGCCCTTCGCGCACGTCGGGCCATGGGTCGAGGCGGTGCCACGCACGGCTCATGTGGTCG
>Ga0075434_100000812_pt1 | contig 24757 bp, 18 predicted proteins | sample RhiMethybrSRZTD3_FD_75298 | JGI IMG/M metagenome (GOLD analysis project Ga0075434, IMG submission 75298) | Populus rhizosphere microbial communities from Tennessee, USA - Rhizosphere MetaG P. TD hybrid SRZTD3 | ecosystem: Host-associated > Plants > Roots > Rhizosphere > Soil | place: USA... | reverse complement strand
CACGCCGCAGCGCGCGCCCTCGGCGATCACCACGAGCGCATGGGTCTTGCCCCGCTGGTGGGCGGCGCGCAGCCGCTCGGCCACCTGCGCCGGCGCGATCTCCTGCTCGGGAAGCGCGATGACCTCGGCGCCGCCCGCGATCCCGGCCATCAGCGCGATGTAGCCGCAGTCGCGGCCCATGGTCTCCACGGCGAAGGCGCGCCGGTGCGACGAGGCGGTGGTGCGCAGGCGGTCGATCGCCTCGAGCGTGATGTTGACCGCAGTGTCCGCGCCGATGCTGACGTCGGTGCCGTAGAGGTCGTTGTCGATGGTCGAGGCTACGCCGACCACTGGGAAGCCTTCGCGCGCGAGCGACGCCGAGCCGGTCTGGGAGCCATTGCCGCCGATGACGACCAGCGCGTCGACGCCGCGCGCGGCGAGGTTCGCCAGCGCCCGCGCGCGGCCGTGGGCTTCCCTGAACTCCGGACTGCGCGCGCTGCCGAGGACCGTGCCGCCGTGCTGGATGATTCCGCCGACGTCGCGCGCTGCCAGGCGCTCCAGGACGCCGGACACCAGCCCGGCGAAGCCGTTGCGTACGCCGAACACCTCCCAGCCCTTGGCGAGCGCGCCGCGCGTCACGGCGCGCACCGCCGCGTTCATTCCGGGAGCGTCACCGCCGCTCGTCAGCACTGCAATTTTTTTCAAGCCGGACATTCTAAAGCTCGATGGCCAAATCACTGAAGCAGCTGCGCGAGGAAGCGCGCGGGTGCCAGGACTGCCCGCTATGGGCGAACGCGACCCAGACGGTGTTCGGCGCCGGCGATCCCCATGCAAGAGTCATGCTGGTAGGCGAGCAGCCCGGCGACGAGGAAGACAAGAAGGGCCTGCCTTTCGTCGGGCCGGCCGGACGCCTGCTCGACCGCGCGCTCGAGGCGGCGGGCGTGGATCGCGACGATCTGTACGTGACGAACGCCGTGAAACACTTCAAGTGGCAGCTGCGCGGCAAGCGCCGCCTGCACAAGACCCCGGCGCAGCGCGAGGTCGACGCCTGCCGCCAGTGGCTCGAGCGCGAGATTGCCGCGGTGAAGCCGCAGGTGGTCGTCGCGCTGGGCGCCACCGCGGCCCGCGCGGTGATCGACAAGGACTTCAAGGTCTCGACGATGCGCGGTCAGTTCGTCGACAGCCCACTCGCGCCCCATGTTTTCGCCACGTTCCATCCCTCGGCGCTGCTCAGGCTGAGGGATGAAGCCGAGAAGGAAGCGGCTTTCAATCAACTCGTCGGCGACCTGAAGCTGATCAAGAAGGCTTTAAGCAATTAGGGGCCACAACATCGCCGCGCCGCGCACGCCGCTCGCATCGCCGAATTTCGCCGGCACGATCGGCGTCTCGACGACCGGCGAGTAGACATAGCGCGGCAGGAGCTGCGGCACGCTCGCGTAGAGGCGCGGCTCGCGCGACACGCCGCCGCCCACGACGATGATCTCCGGGTCGAGGAAGTTGATCACCAGCGAGAAGGCCCGCGCGAGGCGGTCGGCGTAGATCGCGAGGGCCTCGTCCTCGCCGCGCGCATCCGTCTCGCGCGCGAGCGCCGGCCCGGAGCACCACTGCTCGATGCAGCCGCGGCGGCCGCAGTTGCACGTCGGCCCGGGATACTCCTCGCGCGACATCCACGGCAGCGGCGTATGGCCCCATTCGCCGCCGATGCCGTGGTGGCCGTTCAGGACCGTTCCACCCACGACGATGCCGCCACCGACGCCGGTCCCGAGGATCGCGCCGAACACCACGCCGCGTCCCGCACCCGCGCCGTCGAGCGCCTCCGAGAGCGCGAAGCAGTTGGCGTCGTTCGCAAAGCGCACTTCCCGGCCGAGGCGCTCCTCGAGGTCGTGCTTCAGCCGCCTGCCGTTGAACGGCGTGTTGTACGCGTTGATGACGCGGCCGCTGCGCGGGTGAATCGTGCCCGGCATGCCTACGCCGACGTTGCACGGCGCTCCGGCCGCGCGCTCCGCCTCGAGGATCAGCCTGGAAAACTCCTCGAGCGCCGCGTCGTAGCCCGCGCGCGGCGTGGGCGCGCGCCTTCGCAGCATCTCGCGGCCGTCGCTTTCGAACACCGCGATCTCGATCTTCGTGCCACCTAAGTCAACCCCTAACCGTAAGGCCATGATTTGGTTCCGATTCGTGTCTGCGGCTCCCTCTGGCTACACGATACTAGACAGTTTTTTTCCGAAGCCTTCACCGTTGCGCCCCCCGACACTTGCCGAAGGTCTCGCCATCGTCGCTCTCCTTTCGGTCTGATCGGAGGCGCGAAGCGGGTCATCAGCCAACGGACGAATATAGAGATCGCCCCAGGCGGCTTCATGCAACAAGCCTAACTAATAATCGCAGTTCGCCTAACTGGGGGTGTCTTATGAAGACGTTTCTCTTCGTCCTACTCGGCTGCATCGCGACTTACGCTCTCGCACAGACCGCCGCCTATACGCCAGCCCGCTTCCAGATCGTCGGCGATGGCAGAGGCGCTTGGGTGCTCGATACAAGCTCTGGGTGGATCGCTCGGTGTACGCCTGGAGAGGCCGTCTCCTGTACGCAGTGGGCAAAGCCTCGCTGACTCATTCACGACGAGCCGGTGGTTGTCGGTGCTGTGCTGGTCCCTATGAGCCCGTCCAGGCGCGCGAGGAGCGTCGAGCAGCGCTTCCCGCCGCGCCAGTTCAATGCTTCGTGCAGCCAATTGTGAACTGGTGGCTAACGCCCCGGCTCGGTTACAGAGCAAAGTAGCGCGGATGCGGCATTTTTCGCAGGAGAGTTTCATGGTTTCTGCTCGATCCATCCTCGCCGGGCTGACGGTGGTCATAGCCGGCGCCGCTTCGGCCGGAGAGCGCTGCAGCGCGTTCGACGGAACCACGCTCCAGTGCGGCCGCGAGCGCGTGCGCGTCGAAGGCCTGCATGCACCGACCCTGAACGAGCCGGGCGGTCAGGAAGCACGCGCACGCCTTGACCGCCGCATCCACCAGGGCGAGCTCGTGATCGAGCGTGGAGAGCGGGACCGGTTCGGCCGCACCCGCGCAAAGATCTACGTCAACGGCAAGCGCATCACGCAGCTCGAGCTCGATACGAAGCCGAAACCCAAGCGCAGCTAGGGGTTCGCGCTCGCGCCGGCCAAGGCGCCCATCCACGCGCCGAGCCACGACTTCGCCGCGGCCGGGTCGGCAAGGCGCCAGCGCGCGGCGCTCTCGCCCTCGCCGATCTTGACCGAGTGGCCCCCCAGGCGATTCACCGCCACAAACCCGGTTTCGTCCGTCACGTCGTCGCCGAGGAATACCGGGAGGCGGCCGGCGAAAGGCGCCTCGGACATGAACTCGGCGATCGCGTTTCCCTTGTCGACGCCCGCGGGCTTGAGCTCGTACACCATCTTGCCGCGCTGGATCTCGAGCGCGCCGCCCGCGCTTCGCGCGGCCTCCTCGACCACGCTCCGCGCCGCCGCCTCGAGCTGCGGGGCGAGCCGGTAATGCAGCGCCACGCTCGCGCCCTTGTCTTCGAAAATGAGCCCCTCGTTGCGCGCCACGAACTTGCGCACCGGGGCGGCGGCGCGGTGCAGCGCCTCCACCGGGAAGCGGTGACGATGACGCTTGCCGCGCGCGTCGCGCCGCTCGGCGCCGTGCTGTCCTGCGATCGGCAGCTTGAGCGGGTGGAACAGCATGTCGATGCCCGCGAGCGGGCGTCCGCTCACCAGCGCAACAGCGCCTCCCGTGGCGCGCTGCAGACCCGCCACGAGATCAGCCTCGGGGCGCTCGATGCGCACCTCGTCGGGATGCCCCTCGATGTCGAGCAGGGTGCCGTCGATGTCGAGGAAGAAGGCCCAGTTGGCGGCAAAGGGCGGCATGCCCTAGCCCGTGCCGGCGCGCCGCCGCGCCGCCCGCGCGCGCGACATCACGCGGCGGCGGTGGCGCATGCGGGCCGCGTCGAGGAGCATGCGGCCGGCCCAGCGGAACACGTTGAACTCCTGCACCAGGGTGCGCATGCTGCGCATGCGGGCGCGCTGCTCATCGGGCGACATGGTGAGCGCGAGATGCATCGCCGCCGCGCTCTGCTCGATGTCGTAGGGATTCACGATCAGCGATTCCGACAGCTCGCGCGCCGCGCCCGTGAACTGCGACAGGATCAGCACGCCCTGCTCGTCGTCGCGCGCGGCGACGAACTCCTTCGCCACCAGGTTCATGCCGTCGTGCAGGCTCGAGACGTAGCACAGCTCCGCCGCGCGGTAGAGCTCGTACACCTGCACCGCGTCGTGGTGCTCGATCTTGAGGATGATCGGCTCGTAGCCGGGCGCTCCGAAGCGCTCGTTGATGCGCGCTGCGAGCGCGCGCACCCTCGCGTCGAGGTTCTGATACTCGTCGATCGACGAGCGCGACGGGGCCGCCACCTGGATGAACGCGAACTGCCCGACCCAGCGCGGCTCGAGCTCGAGCAGCCGCTCGATCGCCATGAAGCGCTCGAGGATCCCCTTGGTGTAGTCGAGCCGGTCCACGCCGACGCCGAGCTTCACGCTCTCCGCGAGCGCGAGGCGCTCCCGCACCCGCTTGCGGCACTCGGGAACCGGCGCCTGGAGCTGGAGCGCCGCCGGCGGCCATTCGATCGAGATCGGGTAGCGGCGCACCTCGGTCGGGTTGCCGCCATAGGAGATCGTGAAGGTCTCGCGGTCGACGCGAGCTTCGAGGAACCGGTCGGCCGTGTCGAAGAAGTTGTTGCAGTGGAACTGGGTGTGGAAGCCGAGGATCGAGGAGCCGAGCAGGCCCTCGAGCACCTCCTCGCGCCACGGCAGGATGCCGAAGGCCTCCGGGTTGGGCCAGGGGATGTGCCAGAAGGTGATGATCGTCGCGCGCGGCAGGCGCTCGCGCACCATGCGCGGCAGCAGCGCGAAGTGATAGTCCTGCACCAGGATGATCGGATCTTCGGTGCGTGCCTCGTCGGCCACGATGTCGGCGAAGCGCTGGTTCACGTTGCGGTAGTACTCCCAGTCCTGGGTGCGGAACGTAGGACGGGTATGAGCGATGTGGCACAACGGCCACAGGCCCTCGTTGGCAAAGCCGAAGTAGTAGCCCTGCTCCTCTTCCTTCGACAGCCACACGCGCCGGATCCGGTAGGCGGGATGCTCGGGCGGCACCATGACGTGGTCGTGCTTGTCCACGGTGTCGCGGTCCGCGTTGCCGGCGCCGTGCGCGATCCAGGTGCCCGATGTCGCTCGTACGATCGGCTCGAGCGCCGTGACCAGACCGCTCGCCGGGCGCTGGAGCTCGATCACGTTGTCCTTGCGGCGCGTATGGATGTAGGGCTCGCGGTTCGAGACGATCAGCACCTCGTCGCCCTTCAGGTCGTGGCGCAGGATGCGCCGCAGCGCGTCGGGACCCCAGCTCGTCTGCGACTCGTCGCGCGTGCGCCGCTCCGATTCGAGGTCGAGCACCAGCGCCTGCAGGTCGCGGGCGATCGGCCGCAGCTCGGGTGAAGCCGATTTCCACGCCACCGGCGAGCGCAGCAGCGTCTCCCCCTTCACCAGCGCCTTCAGCCCGGAGTTCCAGCCGCGCCAGCTGATCTCGGCGATGATCACGGTGATCAGCGCCACCACGGTAGCGATCGCGGCGAAAAGATAAAGCACGTACTTCTTGGTGTCGGTGCTGCGCCGCTCGACGAAGCTCATGTCGGTCACGACGACGAGCTCGCCGTAGCCGCCGCCGTCGGTACCCACGATGCGGTTCTGCGAGACGTGCAGCGGGCCCTCGGGGCGCTGCAGCACCCAGTTCTTCTCCTCGTTGCCGTTCCCCTTCGAAGTGCTGCAGCGGATGTCTTTCGGAAACGCCGCGGTCGCGTACGCGATGCGTCCGCCGCGGTCGCAGTAGCCCAGGGCGTAGATGCGCTGGTCCTGGATGATGCGATCGAAGTAGCGCAGCACCTTCTGCCTGGGATTCTGGTTGTCGGCGATCAGCTCGGTGAGGGGCTCCTGCGCGGTCTTCGCGATCGCCGCGCCCCGGGTGTCGAGGTCGCGCACGAACCACTGGAAGGTGAGCCGGTCGACCAGCGGAACGACCGCATAGGCGATGGCGGCGAGGGCGAGCGCGAGGGGTACGACGAAGCGCAGCGAAAGGGGCATGGAGCTCCCGGCAATCCGATTATCTCCAGCAAAGTTTGCGCCCGCTGCGTGAAATGCTTCCGCTTCTTGGAGGGCTGTCGCCCGCCGGCGTCTAGGCCGGATGGACTATGACGGCCGAGCGCGCGCTACCGCGCGCAGCTGCAAGTCGCATTCCCCGGTTTTCCTGCTGCAGTACGCGCCTTCGAGTGGGCTACGGACTATTGGCGCTACCGATGTCGAGAATTTTCAGGGAACGGGGCATCTTTTCCACCGGGTCCAAAGGCTGGATCTCGATAGACGAGGGGCCTGCGCCCAACTCTCGGAACTTTCTAGCACTTACCAGGACTCGCGATTCGAGTGAGCCGACTGCACTGTTGAACGCCTCTACGGTCCTTCCGAGATTCTTGCCGAGGTCGATCCAGTGACCTCCCAAGTCTGACAGCCGCTTGTACAGCTCGCTTCCGAGCTCGCTGACTTCCTTTGCATTCTCGGTGATTGCCTCCTGCCGCCATCCATAGGCCACGGCGCGGAGCAGACCGATGAGATTCACGGGAGTCGCGATCAGCACCTTCTGGTCGACGCCGAACTCGATTAGCGATGGATCCTGCTGGAGCGCTGCGCTGTAGTAATGATCGCCCGGCAAGAACATCACCACGAGCTCGGGAGACGAGTCAAACTGGTCCCAGTAGGCCTTTCGACCAAGTCTGGATACGTGATCCCGCACGAGTTTGGCGAACGCCTGCAATTTGGTCTTGCGCTCGTTTTCATCGTCGAGCGTGACGGCGTCGACGTAACTCGACACCGGGGCCTTCGCGTCGATGATGATCGTCTTGCGGGCGGGCAGCTTCACGACCACGTCCGGTCGCAGCATGCCGTCCTCCGAATCGACCTTCTCTTGCTCAACGAAATCGCAGTAGCTGAGCATCCCGGCCATTTCGATGACGCGGCGTAACTGGATCTCGCCCCACTGCCCTCGCGTAACCGGTGCACGCAGCGCCTGTACCAGGTTCGACGTCTCGGACCTGAGGTCTTTGCCGGTATCGAGCAGCTGGTTGACCTGCTGCACTAGGCCTTGATACGCACCCTCCCGCGCCACTTCGAGCGCCTGCACTTTCGTTTCAAATTTTTGCAGGGCATCCCGGACTGGTGAGACCAATTGCGCGATTGCCTGTTCGCGCATGGCAAGATCGCTTTTCGCACCTTCTTGGAATTTGCCCAGCGAGGCCTGCGCAAGCTTCAGAAATTCCTCCGAGTTGCTCTTCAGCGCGCCGGCAGACAGCGCCTTGAATGCATCGGAGAGCGCGTTTTTCGCCTCACCGAGCAAACGCAGCTTCTCGTCAAAGCCCTTTCTCTCTGCCTCTATGGTTGCGGCTAGCGACTCCTTATCCCGAGTAGTCTCCAGAATCGTCTGCTGCTGCCGAGCGAGAACCTGCTCGCGATATTGGAGTGTCTGCTCCAGGTCGGGTATACGTTGAGACAGAGCCTCGAACGATGCGCGGCGACTGGACTCGACGCGCCATTCTTCCAAGGCTGCAACCCTCTCTTTGTCGATCTGCTCCAACCGTGCGCGAGCGTCTCGAAGCAGCTCTTCCGCTTGGCTTGCGCGTTGTTCCATCAATGCGAGATCGGGTCCGGACCCCAATCGCGCACTCTCAATTTCAGAGCGCGCACGCGATGAGCGGAAGAACCACCCCGCGGCGGTACCTATCGCAAGTCCCATCAGCAGGATCGCGATCGAGCCGAAGATTTCAGTCATGCTGTATATTAATACAGCGTCCACTGCAGCAGCGCTGTCCTGTTGTTTCTAAACAAATTCCCTGAGCGTGGTGGCGGGCGAGGCCCGCAGGACCTTGCGCGCGGAAAGCCACGCGTTGAGCGAAAGCAGCGCGATGCCGGCAAGCGGGCCGGCGAGCCAGAGCGCGCCGCTCGGCGCAAGGTCGAGCTCGAACACGCGGCGCGCGAGGAGCTGCCCGATCGCGGCGGCGCCCAGGGCCGCGAGGATTCCCGCCACCGCCCCCATCGCGAGGAACTCGACGCGCTGGGCGCCGGTCACCTGGGCGCGCGAGGCGCCGTAGACGCGCATCACGGCCGCCTCGCGCCGGCGCTCGTCCTCGGTGGCCACCAGCGCGGAATACAGCACCAGCAATCCCGCGGCGAGGGCGAAAACGAAGATGAATTGCACCGCGGAGATGAGCTGGTCGATGACGTCCTGCGCCTGGCGCACCGCCGCGGCGACGTCGACCAGGGTCAGGTTCGGAAAACGCACCGCGAGCTCGTTCAACGCCTGCTCCTGCCCCGGCGCGACGCGGAACGCGCTCACGTAGCTGGTCGGAAAGTCCGCGAGCACTGCCGGCGGCGCGATGACGAAAAAGTTGATCTTCATCGAGTCCCACCGCAGCCGGCGGAGCGACGTGATGCGGGCGGTGAAGGCGTCGCCGGCGACGCTGAAGGTCAGCTCGTCGCCGAGCTTCCATCCCAGGCGCTCGGCGATGCCCTCCTCGACCGAGAGCTCCTTGCCGCGCGGGTCGAGCCAGCGTCCGGCGGCCAGCGTGTTGTGGCCCGGCAGCCGGTCCATGTACGAGAGGTTGAACTCGCGCTCGACCAGGCGCTTCGCCCGCTCCTCGGTGAAATCGGCCTCGCTGACGGCCTTCCCGTTCACGGCGGTGAGCCGGCCGCGCACCATCGGATAGAGATCGGGCGCCGCGAGCCTGTGAGCGGCGAAGAACGCCTGGACTTCCTTCAGCTGGTCGGGTTGCACACCGATCAGGAATCGGTTGGGCGCATCGGGCGGGGCGCTGCGTCGCCAGGCATCGACAAGATCGTTGCGCGTGAACGAGAGCAGCAGCACCGCGGTCAGCCCGAGCGCAAGGCTCGCGACCTGCACCGCGTTGCCGCGCGAGTGGCGCCGCAGGTTGATGAGACCGTAACGCAGCCGCCCGCCGAGGCGGCGCACCACGCCGGGGCGCGTCGCCAGGTTGAGCACCCCCCAGGCTACGGCGAAGAAAGCGAGCACCGCCGCGGCGAAGCCGCCTACGACGTAGCCGCCGAGCTTGAGGTCGCCCGCCTGCCACACCAGGAGTCCGGCAAAGGCGGCCGCGCCGACGAGATACGAAAGATAGTAGTTCGCGCTCGGTGCAGTCTCACGGCGCATCACCCTGAGCGCGGGCACGTTCTTCAGGCGCACGAGCGGCGGCAGGGCGAAGCCGAGGAGCAGGACCAGGCCCACGAGGAAGCCCTGCGCTGCGGGCAGCAAGCCGGGCTGCGGCAGCTCGGCGCGCAGGAATCCGGCAAGCGCGGCGCCGATCGCGGTCTGGGCAAAGTAGCCGAGGACGGCCCCCGCCGCGCACGCCGCCGCGGCGAGCAGCGCGAACTCCGCTCCGTACAGGCCGACCAGCTTTCCCTGCGTTGCGCCGAGGCAGCGCATCACCGCGCAACCGTCCAGGTGACGCTCGACAAAGCGGCGGGTGCCGAGCGCGATCGCGACGCCGGCGAGCACCGCGGCGAGGAGCGCCGTCAGCGCTAGGAAGCGCCGCGCGCGCTCCACCGCGGCGCGCACCTCGGGCCGACCGGTCTCGAGATTGTCGACGCGCTGGCCGCGCTCCAACCGGGGTTTCACGAAAGCCTCGAGCGCGCTGATTTGTTGTGGCGCACCGGCCGCATACACGTAGTAGGACACCCGGCTGCCGGTCCGGATGAGGCCGGTAGCGGCGACATCGTCCTGGTTCATCAGGAGCCGCGGTGCGATGTTGAAGAAGTTGGCGCTCCGCTCCGGCTCGAGCGTGAGCACGGCGGCCACCTCGAGCTCGGCGTTCCCCAGCCGCACGCGCGAGCCCACGGGCGCATCGAGCGCCGACACGAGGCGTTCCTCGAGCCATACGGTGCCCTTGCGCGGGCCGCGCTCGGCCTGCGCGTCGGGCGCGCCGGGCGCCGCAGCGACGCGCAAGCGGCCGCGCAACGGATAGTTCTCGGTGACCGCCTTGACCGCCGCGAGCTGGCTCTTGTCGCCGCCAAAAGCCATGCTGATGAAGTTGACCGCGGCGGCCGCTTCGAGGCCTCGAGCGCGGATTTCTTCCTGCATTTGCGCTTTCCAGGGGTGATCGGACGCGAGCACCAGGTCGGCGCCGAGAAGCTGATGCGCGTCGCGCACCAGCCCCTTCCCGACGCGGTCGGCGAAGAAGCCCACGCTGGTCACTGCCGCCACCGCGATCACCAGCGCCATCGCCAGGATGCGCAGCTCGCCCGCGCGCCAGTCCCGCGCCAGCATGCGCAGCGCCTGTCTCACGGCGCGATCCTCCCCGCGACGAGGCGCACCGAGCGCTGGCAGCGCGCAGCGAGCTGCTCGTCGTGCGTGACGAGGACGAGCGTAGTGCCGTACTCGCGGTTCATCTCGAAGAGCAGGCGGATCACCGCGGCGCCCGACTCGGCGTCGAGGCTGCCGGTGGGCTCGTCGGCGAACAGCAGCCTCGGCCGCACCACGAAGGCGCGCGCGAGCGCGACGCGCTGCTGCTCGCCGCCGGAAAGGTGCTTCGGGTAGTGAAGCAGGCGCTCGCCGAGGCCTACGCGACGGAGCATCTCAACGGCGAGCTCCTCGGCCTGAGCATTTTGCGAAAGCTCGAGCGGAAGCATCACGTTCTCGAGCGCGGTGAGCGCCGGCAGGAGCTGGAACGACTGGAACACGAACCCGACGCTGCGGCCGCGCAGCTCGGCGCGCTGGTCCTCGTCCAGCGCGAAGAGATCCTGACCCTCGATGTGAACCCCGCCGGCGGTGGGCGTGTCCAACCCCGCCAGGATCGCGAGCAGCGTCGATTTGCCCGAGCCGGAGGCGCCGACCACGGCGAGCGCCTCGCCCGGCGTGACGGCGAGGTCGATCTCGCGGAGAATCACGAGGTCCGAGTCGCCGCTCTTGACCGTCTTGCCGATGCCGCGCGCCGTCAGAACGCTTGCGTTCTTCATCCTGCTTGCCTCGAGCGGGGCGGGGTTCTGCGCGGAAAAATCCATCCTGGTGTTCGGAGACAGCCTGTCCGCGGCCTACGGCATCGCGCAGACGCGCGGCTGGGTGGCGCTGCTCGCAGAGCGCCTCAAGCGCGAGCGCCCGGATTATAGCGTCGTCAACGCGAGCATCTCGGGCGAAACCTCCGCCGGAGGGTTGGCGCGCATTTCGAAGGCGCTCGCGCAGCACAAGCCCGTGATCGTGATCCTCGAGCTCGGCGCGAACGACGGCCTGCGCGGCCTGCCGCTGGGAGAGATGCGGCAGAACCTCGCATCGATGACCGAGCAGGCGCAGAAAGCGGGCGCGCGCGTGGTGCTGGTCGGCATGAAGCTGCCGCCGAACTACGGGCCGCACTACACCCTCGACTTCGAATCGGCTTATCCCGAGCTCGCCAAGCGCTACAAGACCGCGCTGGTTCCGTTCCTGCTCGAGGACGTCGCCGACAAGGAGGAGCTGTTCCAGCCCGACCGCATCCATCCGACCGAGGAGGCGCAGCCGCTCATGATGGAGCAGGTGTGGAAAGCTCTCTTGCCCCTCCTCAAGGAGAGGCAAAAAGCCAGGTGACCCTAGGTGACCTTGAGGTGCGGCGTTCCGGCGTAGGTCTTGCCGACGACCGCCGCTTCGGCGAATCCCCGTCGCTTGAATTCGTCCAGAACCTGCGGCACTGCCGCCTCCGCGCAGGAGACGAGCAGCCCGCCGCTCGTCTGCGGATCGGTGACGAGCCTGCGCTTCCACTCTGCAGAATCGGCCGGGAGCGTGACCTCGTGGCCATACCCTTTCCAGTTCCGGTCCGAGGCGCCGGTGGCGACGCCTTGCCTCACCCACTCCAGCGCTTCGGGTATCACCGGCAGGGCGTCGAAGCGCACTTCGCCGGCGAGCTTCGAGCCGCGCAGGACCTCGAGCAGATGCCCGGCGAGGCCGAAGCCCGTGACGTCGGTGAGCGCATGCACGCCGGGGAGCTCGGCGAGCGCCTCGCCCGGCGTGTTGAGACGCGTGGTCCAGTCGAGCATCGCGCGGTAGCCGGCTTCGCTCAGCTGCCCCTTCTTCAGGACGGCGGAAAGGATGCCGACGCCCAGCGGCTTGCCCAGAATGAGCGCATCCCCGGGCCTCGCCGTGCTGTTCCTCTTGACTTTGCGAGGGTCGACGATGCCGAGGGCCACCAGGCCGTAGATCGGCTCGAGCGTGTCGATCGAATGGCCGCCCGCGATCGGAATTCCCGCCCGCGCGCAGACCGACTCGCCGCCCTCGAGAACCTTCTGGATCACCGCGACCGGAAGCTTCTCGAGCGGCATGCCGACGATCGCGAGGGCGAGGATCGGCCGAGCGCCCATCGCATAGACGTCCGAGATCGCGTTGGTGGCCGCGATGCGGCCGAAGTCGAACGGATCGTCGACGATCGGGGTGAAGAAATCGGTGGTCGCGACGAGCGCCTGCGCGTCGTTCAAGCGGTAGACCGCGGCGTCGTCGGCGGTCTCGGTTCCGACCAGCAGATCCTTGGGCAGGCCGCGCATGGCCTCCGCAGCAGGGCTGCGAGCAAGAATTTCCGAGAGCACCGCGGGCGCGATCTTGCAGCCGCAGCCGCCGCCGTGGCTGAACTCGGTGAGGCGAATTGCGTGAGCTGAAAGGGCCGGTGCATTCATAAGCGTAGAATTCTACGGTGGATAAGGTGGAATTTCGCTCCTACGACAGCATTGTCGATTGCCGCTCTCCCGCCGAGTACGCCGAGGACCATATTCCCGGCGCGGTCTCGGCGCCGGTGCTCGACGATGCCGAGCGCGCCACCGTCGGCACGCTCTACAAGCAGGTGTCGCCGTTCGAGGCGAAGAAGCTCGGCGCGGCGCTGGTGGCGAAGAACGTCGCCCGGCACATGCAGACGCTTTTCGCCGGCAAGGATCGCGGCTGGCGGCCGCTCGTGTACTGCTGGCGCGGCGGCAAGCGCTCGGCAGCGATGGCCCACATCCTGCGCGAGGTCGGGTGGGACGCGCAGACGCTCGCCGGCGGCTACCGCGGCTACCGCAGGTGGGTGGTCGCGCAGCTTGAGACCATTCCTCAGAAATTACTGTTCCAGGTAGTCCATGGCCCTACGGGAAGCGGCAAGAGCCGCTTGCTCGGCGCCCTGCGCCGCGCCGGCGCGCAAGTGCTCGACCTCGAGGGCCTGGCGGCTCATCGCGGCTCGGTGCTGGGCAACCTTCCGGACCGGCCGCAGCCCTCGCAGAAGTGGTTCGAGAGCCAGCTGCTGCACCAGCTTTCCGCGCTCGAGCCCGCGCGTCCCGTGTACGTCGAGGGCGAGTCGAAAAAGATCGGCCAGCTCCAGGTGCCCGAGGCGCTGATCTCGGCGATGCGCGCCTCGCCCTGCATCGTGCTCGACGCCGCGATCGAGGTTCGCGTGAGCCTGTTGCTCGAAGAGTACCGGCATTTCATCGACCAGCCGGAGGCGCTGGAGGCGCAGCTCGACTGCCTCGTCGGGCTGCATGGGCGCGATACGATCGCCGGCTGGAAGTCGCTCGCGTCGCGCGGCGCCTGGCGCGACTTCGTGGCGCTGCTGCTCATGGAGCACTATGACCCCGCCTATCGGCGCTCGTCGCAGCGCAACTTCGCGCACCTCGAGGCGGCGCCGCGAATCGCGATCCGTTCAGGCAACGACGAAGCTTTCGACGCTGCGGCGCGCGAGTTGCTCGAAGACGCGGTGACGGCCTGAAGCGCTCCACCTGCCTGCCGCTCGCGCAGGCGCGCGCCCGGGGCTATCCGGCGATGGCGCAGCTCCTCGAGACGCGACAGGCGCGCTAGGCGTCCAGCCCGGCGAGCACGCGCATGTGCTGCACCACGCTGCGGCCCAGCGCCGAAAGGGCATAGCCGCCCTCGAGCATCGACACCATGCGCCCGCGGGCGTGGCGCTCGGCGACATCCCTCATCTGCGAGGTCACCCAGCCGTAGTCGGCGTCGGTGAAGCGCAGCATCGCCATGTCGTCTTCCGTGTGCGCGTCGAACCCGGCCGAGAACAGGATGAGCTGAGGCGCGAATTCATCCAGCGCCGGCAGCCATGCCTCGCTCACCGCCGCGCGGAACTCGCGCGAGCCGGTGCCGGCGGCGAGCGGAACGTTGACCATGTTCGCGGCGGGATCCTCGGTGCCGCTGTACGGATAGAACGGATGCTGGAAGGTCGAGGCCATCAGCACCTGCGGATCGCCTTCGAAGATGTCCTCGGTGCCGTTGCCATGGTGCACGTCGAAGTCGATGATCGCGACGCGCTCGAGGCCGTGCGCCTGCAGCGCGTGGCGCGCGGCGACCGCCACGTTGTTGAAGATGCAGAAGCCCATCGGGCGCGCGCGGCAGGCGTGGTGGCCCGGCGGGCGTACCGCGCAAAACGCCGTTTTTGCTTTATTCGTAAGAATCAAATCAACTGCGAGGACTGCCGCGCCGGCCGCACGTAAGGCTGCGTTCAGGCTGTGCGGATTCATCGCCGTGTCCGGGTCGAGGTGAACCGTGCCGCGGCTGGGTGCGAGCTGCCGGATCGCTTGCACGTACTCGATCGGGTGCACGCGCGCGAGCTGCTCGTCGGTGGCGAGCGGCGCCTCGTAGCGCGCGAGATACGGCGCCACGCCCGACGCGATGAGCTGATCCTCGATCGCCGAGAGACGCGCCGGCTGCTCCGGATGGTGCGTGCCCATCTCGTGCTTCAGGCAGTCGGGATGCGTGATAAATGCCGCAGACATGCTCATGCGATCTTAGCGCAACCCCAGTACAATCGACGCATGCTGCTCAAGGCCGAATTCCAGAACAAGAACAACCTCGGCAGCGGCCCGATCCAGCGCGTGATCCAGGCCGCGGGCGGCATCATCCTCGGCAAGGAACCGCAGGTGCGTCTGGCGCTCGCCTGCCTGCTCGCGCGGGGGCATCTGCTCATCGAGGACCTGCCCGGCGTGGGCAAGACGACGCTCGCGCACGTGCTGGCGCGCTCGCTCGGCCTGCAGTTCCAGCGCATCCAGTTCACGAGCGACATGCTTCCGGCCGACATCATCGGCGTCTCGGTGTACGACCGGGAGAGCGGCGCGTTCAACTTCCATCCCGGGCCGATCTTCGCCCAGGTGATCCTCGCCGACGAGGTGAACCGCGCCACGCCGAAGACCCAGTCGGCGCTGCTCGAGGCGATGGAGGAGCACCAGGTGACCGCCGAGGGCGAGACGCGCAAGCTGCCGACGCCCTTCTTCGTCATCGCCACGCAGAATCCGTCGGAGCAGGTCGGCACCTTTCCCCTGCCCGAGTCGCAGCTCGACCGCTTCACCATGCGCATCGAGCTCGGCTATCCCGACCGCGAGGCCGAGCGGGCGCTGCTCGCCGGCACCGACCGGCGCGACCTCCTCGCCACGCTCGACCCGTGCATGAGCCCGGCTGAGCTGATGGAGCTCCAGGCGAGCGTGCAGCGTGTCTACGTGGCCGCGGCGCTGCTCGACTACGTGCAGGCGATCGTGGAGCACACGCGCCGCTCGGCCCACTATGTCGCCGGCCTTTCGCCGCGCGCGGCGCTCGCGCTGGTGCACTGCGCGCGCGCCTGGGCGCTGCTCGAGGGCCGGGACAAGGTGCTGCCGGAAGACGTGCAGGCCGTGCTCGCCGGCGTCGCCGCCCACCGACTGCGCCCGGCGCACGACACTTCCCGCCGCGTCGACGTCGGCGCACAGCTGCTCGCAGCCGTTCCGATCCCGTAACAAAACCTTCTGTAGAATTCGCGTTCCGCGCGCGACGCACTGAAGTAGGAAGAGTGGCGCGCGGAAAATTCCATGCCGCCCGGTACGCGCTACTTCCTCGAGGTCAATCCGCGCATTCCCAAGCGCCTGGCGCGCCTCCAGGAGCTCGCGCACAACCTCTGGTACAGCTGGGACCGTCCGACGCGGGCGCTCTTCGCCAAGCTGAACCCGCCGCTGTGGGACGCGGTCGGGCACAGCCCGAAGGCGTTGCTGAAGAGGATCGACGAGCAGCGCCTGATCGACGCCGCGACCGACCCGGCGTTTCTCGACAGCCTCACGCGGGTATTGGCCGCTTTCGATGCCTACCACGCGGAGCCGCCGTTCCGGCAGAACTCGGGCGCGGTGCAGCGCGAAGACCTGGTGGCGTACTTCTGCGCCGAATTCGGCATCCACGAAAGCCTGCCGATCTATTCCGGCGGCCTCGGCATCCTGGCCGGCGACCACTGCAAGGCGGCGAGCGATTTCCAGCTTCCCTTCGTGGCCGTCGGCCTCATGTACCGGCAGGGCTATTTCACCCAGACGATCGACGGCGACGGCCGCCAGCGCGCCGCCTATTACGACTCGGACTTCGAGGACCTGCCGATCGAGGCGGTGAAGCGCAAGGACGGCACGGAGCTCAGCGTCGAGCTCGCGTTCCCGGCGCGCAAGCTCCTGGTGAAGGTGTGGCAGGCGCGGGTCGGCCACGTCTCGCTCTACCTCCTCGACACCGACCTGCCGGAGAACGCCGAGCGCGAACGCGACATCGTGCATCGCCTCTACGGCGGCGACCGCACCACGCGCCTCGAGCAGGAGATCGTCCTCGGCGTCGGCGGCATGCGCGCGCTCGCGGCGCTCGGCTTCGAGCCGACGGTATGGCACATCAACGAAGGCCACGCCGCGTTCCTCGTATTGGAGCGGGTGCGCGCCCTCGTGGCCGGGGGCCTCGCGCTGGAGGCGGCCATCGAGGCGGTGGCGTCCAACACGGTGTTCACCACTCATACGCCGGTGCCGGCGGGACACGACCAGTTCACCGACGCGACCGTGGTGCCGTACGTGAAGAGCCTGTTCGGCGAGCTGGGTGCCCCGGACAAGGTCGCCGCGCTCGCCCGCCCGCCCTCGGGCGGCGACTTCAACATGACGGCGCTCGCGATCCGCGGCTCGCGGCACCACAACGGCGTGTCGCGCATTCACGGCGGCGTGTCGCAGGACCTGCTCAAGGACTTCTGGCCGCAGGTCTCGCCGGAAGAAAACCCGGTGGGCTACATCACGAACGCGGTGCACGTGCCCACGTTCCTCGCGCCGGAATGGGGCGAAGTGCTCGACCGGTTCCTCGGCGTGGGCTGGATGCACCGCCTGGGCTATCCGGGCATCTGGGAAAAGATCCGCGACATTCCCGACCACATCTTCTGGAGCGTGCGCCAGGACATCAAGGCGCGGATGCTGCACATGGTGCGCCACCGGCTGCAGATCCAGCACACGCGCAACCACGGCAGCGAGTCGCACCTCGAGCGGCTGCTGCGCTACGCCGATCCGGCCAAGCCGCACGTGCTCACGATCGGCTTCGGCAGGCGCTTCGCCACCTACAAGCGCGCCACCCTGCTCTTCACCGACATGGAACGCCTGCAGCGGATCGTGTCCGACCGCGAGCGCCCGGTGCTGTTCCTTTTCTCCGGCAAGGCGCACCCCGCCGACGAGCCGGGCCAGGATCTCATCCGCGCCATCGCGCAGATGTCGCAGGCGCCGGACTTCGAGGGGCGGATCCTTTTCCTCGAGGGCTACGACCTGCACCTCGCGCGGCGCCTGGTGGCGGGCGTCGACGTGTGGCTGAACAACCCGGTGCATCCGCTGGAAGCCTCCGGCACCTCGGGAATGAAGGCGGGAATGAACGGCGTGCTGAATCTGTCGATCCTCGACGGCTGGTGGGACGAGGGCTACGACGGCGACAACGGCTTCGGCATCAAGCCGGCCTCGCCCGAGCTCGAGCCGCACCGGCGCGACCGCGAGGAGGCGCGCACGCTCTACGAAATCCTGCAGGATCGGGTGGTGCCGCTCTACTACCAGCGGCCGAACAGCGGCGCGAACATGGGCTATTCCCCCGAATGGATCCGCATCGCCAAGCGCTCGATGGCCTCGCTCCTGCCGCGCTACGACGCCTCGCGCATGCTCGGCGAGTACGTCTCCAAGTACTACCTGCCCGCCTCGCGCCAGGGACGCAGATACGCGGAGCGCGGCTACGAGGGCGCGAAGTCCGTGGCGCAATGGAAAGCGCGCGTGCGCGCGGCCTGGCCCGGCGTCGCGGCACGGCGCCTGGACACGCCCAAGACCCGCATCCAGTTCGGCGACAGCGTCCCGGTCGAGATCGCCGTGCGGCTGAACGGGCTCGCGCCGACCGACGTCTGCGTGGAGCTGCTGCTCGCGCGCGGCATGCGCGAGGCGCCGATGGTGCAGCACAGCCACGAGCTGGCCGCCGAGGGCGCCCTCGACAACGGCGAGCACCGTTATCGCATCGACCTAAAGCCCGGTCTCTCCGGCCGCCTGGACTACCGCATCCGCGTGTTCCCGCGGCACGAGCTCCTCACGCATCGGTTCGAGCTGGGTCTCGCCTGTTGGGTTTGACGAGAAGCGCGAGCGCCCGCGCCGCGAGCGGATAGGTGGTGCCGCGGCCGTAGCGCTTGCCTTCGAAGTCGGGATGGCCGGTATCGATGAGGGCGTCCCAGCGTTCTCCTTCCGCGCCCGGAAGCGTGAATGCCACGGTATCGTCGTGCGCGTTGAGGAGCAGCAGCACGTCGTCGTCCTCCACCGGCCGGCCAAGCTCGTCGCGCTCGCTCAAACCGCGCCCGGAGATCAGCACGCCGAGCGAGCGCGCGGAGCTGCGCGCCCAGTCTTCGTCGCTCATCTCGGCGCCGTCGGCGTTGAGCCAGGAGATGTCCTTCATCTGCGCCTCGCGCACCTCGCGCCCGCGGAAATAGGTGCGGCGGCGGAACAGCGGATGCCCGTTTCTCAATCTGATCAACTTCCTTGTAAATTCGAGCAGCGCCGGATCCGCGTTCTCCCAGTCCATCCAGGAAAGCTCGCTGTCGTGGCAGTAGGCGTTGTTGTTGCCGCGCTGCGTGCGGCCGAGCTCGTCCCCGGCGACAAGCATCGGCACGCCCTGCGAAAAGAACAGTGTCGCGAGCAGGTTGCGCTTTTGTCTTCTCCGGAGTGAAAGAATCGCCGGGTTGTCCGTCGGCCCCTCGACGCCGCAGTTCCAGCTGCGGTTGTTGTCCGAGCCGTCGCGGTTGCCTTCCAGATTGGCCTCGTTGTGCTTCTCGGCGTAGCTCACCAGGTCCTGGAGCGTGAAGCCGTCGTGCGCGGTGACGAAGTTGATGCTCGCGGCCGGGCCGCGGCCCGCGGGCTGGAAGATGTCGCTCGAGCCCGAGAGTCGCGAAGCAACCTCGCCGATCACGCCGCCCTCGCCTTTCCAGTACGAACGCACGGAGTCGCGGTACTTGTCGTTCCATTCGGCCCAGCCGGGCGGAAAGTTGCCGAGCTGGTAGCCGCCCTGGGCGATGTCCCAGGGCTCGGCGATCAGCTTCACCTGCGACAGCACGGGGTCCTGGCGCATCGCGGAGAGAAACGCCCCGTTGCGGTCGAACGCGTGCGAGGCGTTGCGCGCCAGCGTCGTGGCGAGGTCGAAGCGGAAGCCGTCGACGTGCATCTCCTCGACCCAGTAGCGCAGGCTGTCCATGATGAGCGCCAGCACCACGCGGTGCGCCGAATTGAAGCTGTTGCCGGTGCCGGTGAAATTGAGATAGCGGCGCGGGCTGGCGGCATCGAGGCGGTAGTAGATGGCGTTGTCGATGCCGCGGAACGAAAGCGTCGGCCCGGCATGGTCGCCCTCGCCGGTGTGGTTGTAGACCACGTCCAGGATCACCTCGATGCCCGCCGAGTGCAGCGTCTTCACCATGCTCTTGAACTCGCCCAGCGTGCCGGTGGCGGAATAGCGCAGCTCGGGCGCGAAGAACCCGATGCTGTTGTAGCCCCAATAGTTGCGCAGGCCTTGCTGCAGGAGATGCCGCTCGTCGACGAAGGCCTGGACCGGAAGCAGCTCGACGGCGGTGACGCCGAGCTTCTTCAGGTGCTCGATCGCCGGCGCGGTGGCGAGGCCCGCGTAGGTGCCGCGAAGCTGCTCCGGGACCTCGGGATGGCGCTGCGTGAAGCCCTTGACGTGGAGCTCGTAGATCAGCGTGTCGTGCCAGGGCGTGCGCGGTGCACGGTCCTCGCCCCAGCTGAACGCGGTATCGACGACCTGGCAGCGGCCCAGGCCGGCGGCGATCTTGCCGCGGATCAGCTTCGCGTACGGATCTAGCAGAATCCTGGCCGGATCGAAGCGGTGCCCCCGCTCCGGATCGTTCGGCCCATGGACGCGGTAACCGTAGAGCAGCCCCGGCCGGGCGTCCGGAAGGTAGCAATGCCAGACGAAATTCGTGCGCTCGAGGAGCTCGACGCGCTCCACCTCGCGCCGCCCCTTGGGATCGAAGAGGCACAGCTCGACCCGCTCGGCATTCTTCGAAAAGAGCGCGAAGTTGACGCCTGCCCCGTCCCAGGTGGCGCCCAACGGGTAGGGCCGGCCACGCCATAGCGTACTCGGCGCAACGACAATGCGAGCGGGAGCGTCCATGCGCGAGCGCTAGATTACGCCAACCGTCCCGCGCCGCGGAAATCGATCGCGGTGCGGGAATCCCCAAGACGAAGCAGTGCAGCAATCGGTTCCAGGCATTCGCCTTTCCACTGAAAGATCATCGTAGTCGTGCAAATGCCGCGCGCCGCATCGGCGCCGGATTGGAAAATTTCCTGTCATCCATACGCTACATTTGGTCGGCACCGCGCTACTTCACGAATCAAGTCCGGGCGATAGTCGCTGTTCGCACTACTTCCTATCATCGTGCCGGGTCGCTGCAAGAACTTCCACACCACTGTAGAGGTGCACAAACTCATGAAGATCGTCGCCGTGGTCCTCGCTGGCGGGGAAGGCACGCGCCTGTATCCCCTGACGGCCGAGCACTCGAAGCCCGCGCTGCCGTTTGCCAACGGCTACCGCATCGTGGACTTCGTGCTGAGCAACCTGGTGAACTCGAAGCTCTCGACGATCTACGTGCTCGCACAGTACAAGCCTGACTCGCTGATGCGCCATATCGCCGCCGCGTGGGCGCCGTGGTTCGACGCGCCGGGCAGCGTAATCAAGGTACTGCTGCCACGCTCGAACCGGCGGCCTTTCCGCGGCACCGCCGACGCCGTGCACCAGTACCTCGACGTGCTGCAAGAGCATGCGCCCGATGTAGTGGCGATCTTCGCCGCCGACCACGTCTATCGGATGGACGTACGCCAAATGATCGATTTCCATTGCCAGCGCGAGGCCGACGCGACAGTGGCCGCGGTCGGCGTGCCGCTTGAGAAGGCCTCGTCGTTCGGCATCATCAGCGCAGGCGCCGATGGCCGGGTGCGCGAGTTCCACGAGAAGCCGCGGCGCGCCGCACCGAGCCCGCGCAACCCGGCGCAGGCCTACGCGTCCATGGGCAACTACCTCTTCGACCCGCGTGTCCTTGAGCGCGCGCTCGAGGAAGGCGTCGCGCGCGGCGAATTCGATTTCGGCCGCGACCTGCTGCCGCGGCTCAGCAGGGAGGCGCGCGTCTACGCCTATGACTTCGCCGAAAACCAGGTGCCCGGGCTCCTCGAGCACGAGGAGCCGGCGTACTGGCGCGACGTCGGCACGCTCACCGCGCTTGCCGCTGCGCAGCAGGACGCGACGGGGCACCGGCCGCGCTTCAACCTCTGGAATCGGCGCTGGCCGATCCGCGGCGAGCATGATGCCGCGCTGCTCGAGAAGCTGCGCGCCTGGCACCCCGAGGACGCCAAGGCAACGGCCGAAATCGCGGCTAGCGCGGCGGCACGCTGGCAAGCGCCAGGTAGAGATCTGCGTAGCGACGAGCGGCTGCCGACCAGCTGAAGTCCCGCTCCATCCCGGCGCGCTGCAGGCTTCGCCAGCGCGCAGGGTCGGCATACGCGGCGCTCGCCCGCTTGAGTGCCTGGTGCAGAGCATCGCTCTCCGCCCGTTCGAACAGAAATCCGGTCACCCCGTCCTGCACCGTGTCGACCAGCCCGCCGGTGGCGCGTACCACCGGCGGCGTGCCATAGCGCTGGCTGTACATCTGGTTGAGGCCGCAAGGCTCGAATCGAGAAGGCATCGCGAAAAGGTCGGCGCCCGCCTCGACGGCGTGCGCGAGGTCTTCGTCGAAGGCCACCTCGAGCGCCACCTTTCCCGGATGGCGCGCAGCCGCGCTCGCAAGCGCGTGCTCCAGGCCGGTCTCGCCCTTGCCGAGCACCGCAAGCTGCGCGGGCAGCGCTACGAGCGCGTCAACCGCTCCGGCGAGCAGGTCGATGCCTTTCTGGTGCGTGAGGCGCGAGACCACGCCGATGAGCGGCACTCCGGCGTCGCGTTCCAGGTTGAAGCGCCGCTGCAGCGCGGCCTTGTTCGCGGACTTGCCCTCGAGCGTGCGCGCGTCGTAGCGCTGCGCGATGCGCGCATCGCTCGCCGGATCCCACTCGGCGTCATCGATGCCGTTCAGGATGCCGCTCAGCACGGCGTGCCGATGCCGCAGCAGCCCGTCCATGCCGTGGCCGAACTCGGGGGTCTGGATCTCCGACGCGTACGTCGGGCTGACCGTGGTCACGGCGTCCGCGCTCGCAATGCCGCCTTTCAGGAACGAGAGCCGGCCGTAGAACTCGACGCCGTCGATGGTGAACGCGGACGGCGGCAGCTCGAGGCTCGCGAGGAGCTGCGCGTCGTAGTTCCCCTGGAAGGCGAGATTGTGGATCGTCATCACCGACGCCGCGGGTTCCGGCTCGAGGCGCAGGTAGAACGGAGCGAGGCCGGCCGGCCAATCGTGGCAGTGCACGATCTGCGCTCGCCAGTCGAGCGGATTGCGCGCGCCGCCGAGAACCGCGGCGGCGCGGGAGAGCACCCCGAAGCGCTGCGGGTTGTCATCCCAGTCGCGGCCGTCGGGCCTGTGGTAGGGCCCGCCGTCGCGCTCGTAGAGCGGCGGACAGTCGAGGACGATGAGCGGGTCCGCGCGCAGCAGCCGGCATTGGAAGCCGAGCAACGTGAGCCGCGCCGCTTCGGGCGCGCGTCCGACATGGTCGAGCACCGCCGGATAGCCCGGCAGCAGCGTCATCGCGTCGACGCCGGATGCGCGTAGCGCCGCGGGCAGCGCTGCGCTCACATCGCCCAGGCCGCCGGTCTTGGTCATCGGCGCGCACTCGGGCGTGACGTGCAGTACGCGCACGAGACTCATGGAGTCCGTACTTATATAGAAAAAGACCCCGGACGGGGTCTATGGAGCCGCGATTCGCGCCTCGCGCGCCGACTGGGGCGCGATGGCAACGACCCGGCGCCGCGCCTCGAAGTCCCGCCCGACTTCGAACTCGACGCAGACGGCGCCGTTGACGCTGCGGCCGCCGAGCGCTCGGGCGAGCGCCGGCTCCTGCTTGGGCGATTCGAGCTCGATCACGCAGGCAACGCGCGCCGCGCCCCGGTTGTGGACCAGCTTGAACGAGTGCACCGGCCCGAACGGCTCGCACAGCGCGAGGATGTCCTTGGTCAAGGCGCAGAAGTCCAGCGTTTGCGAAGCGCTTTCCAGAAGGTCCGGGGCCATACGCATGGGACCATCCTAGTGCTCCGCAGCAAAACGCGGCTATCGCAGAACGCCTGATCCTCTTGTAGCCGAACAGCTACATGCGATCAGATGAGCAGTGCGACCGTCGCGGCAGTAAGGCAAGTCGCGAGCGTGCCGGCGACGATCGACTTCAGCCCGAGCGCCACGACTTCGGCGCGCCGCTCAGGGCACATCGTGCCCAGCCCGCCGATCATGATGCCGAGGCTGCCGAAGTTGGCGAACCCGCAGAGCGCGTAGGTCAGCAATACGCGGCTGCGCTCGGAGAGCTCGGTCATTTTCGAGAGATCCACATAAGCTACGAGCTCGTTGATGACGGTCTTCGTCCCGAGGAGCGCGCCGGCGGCGCGCGCCTCGCTCCACGGGATGCCGCAAAGCCAGGCGAGGGGCGCGAGGGCCCAGCCGAGCGCGCCCTGCAGGCTGTACGGGGCGATGACGAGGTTGACGAGCGCGACGAGCGCGACGAACACCACGAGCATGGCGACGATGTTCAGGAGGAGCTGCGCGCCGTCGAGCGTGCCGCGCGTCAGTGCATCCATGCTGCTCGATGCTTCCGAGCGCAGCTCGACGTTGCCGCCCGTGACGGCGCCCTCGGGCGGCACCATGAGGAAGGCGATGACGAGGGCGGCCGGCGCGGAGAGGATCGAGGCGATGAGGAGATGCGCCACCGCGTCGGGGATGACCGCGCGCAGGATGGCGGCATAAAGAAACAGCACCGTGCCCGCGATCGACGCCATGCCGCCGACCATGATGGCAAAGAGCTCGCCGCGCGACACGCGCGGGAGATACGGCCGCACGAAGAGCGGCGCCTCCACCATGCCGACGAAGATGTTCGCGGCCGTGGAGAGCCCCACCACACCGCCCACCCGCATGAGTTTTTCCAGCGCGATCGAAAGCGCGCGCACGATCGCCGGCAGGACGCGCCAGTAAAAGAGCAGCGCGCTCAGGGCGCTCATCACGAGGACGATCGGCAGCGCCCTGAAGGCGAGCACGAAAGTTGCTCCTGCATCGGTCACCGTGAACGGCACCGGGCCGCCGCCGAGGTAGCCGAATACCAGGCCTGTCCCGGCCTGCGTCGCCTGCTCGAGCACGAGGAGCGCGTCGTTCAGCTTTAAAAACGCCTCCTTGACTGGCCCGACCTTAAGGAAGATCACCGCCATGCCGAGCTGCAGGACGAGGCCCGCAACGATTGCCCGCCACGGCACCGCGGCGCGCTTTTCGCCTAAGAGCCAGGCTATGGCGA
>Ga0075434_100000809_pt1 | contig 24781 bp, 25 predicted proteins | sample RhiMethybrSRZTD3_FD_75298 | JGI IMG/M metagenome (GOLD analysis project Ga0075434, IMG submission 75298) | Populus rhizosphere microbial communities from Tennessee, USA - Rhizosphere MetaG P. TD hybrid SRZTD3 | ecosystem: Host-associated > Plants > Roots > Rhizosphere > Soil | place: USA... | reverse complement strand
ATTGCGGCCAACCCCGCCCGCGGCTGAGGGAGTTGTAGCTGTGCGGGAACCTGCGGCAACGATGCTGCATCTTACATAAGACGCGCTTACCCAAGTAATTACTGGGATTGGCCTGGACCCCGACTGACGGCGGAAGTGCCGTGCTATACTGCGCTTAGACCCGCTTTATGGGCCTTTTTGTTTAACAGCCCACGCGAAGGATTTTGAAGATGGTTCGGAACTCTCGTCGCACACTCTTCCTTGTTGTTTTCATTCTTATCACCTGCGGTTTTCTGGGTATGGTCTTCGGCCAGAAGATCACTCCGGCGGCAGCGCCTGGCGGCGACTCCGACATGCGTGAGAGTGTCCACCAGTTCACTACGGTTTTCGACGTGGTGGAACAGAATTACGCCGAACCGGTAAATGCTGACAAGGCCATCTACAACGGTGCTATCCCGGGCATGCTGCATGTGCTCGATCCGCACTCGAATTTCTTTGATCCCAAGGCCTATTCCCTACTTCGCGAAGACCAGCGCGGGAAATACTACGGCGTGGGAATGACGGTCGGGCCGCGCAACAACAAGGTAATCGTGATCGCTCCTTTTGTGGGCACTCCCGCGTACCGGGCCGGCATTCGTCCGGGCGACATCATTGTTGCCGTGGATGGGAAGCCGACAGATAACATGAGCACCAGCGAGGTCGCTGATCTGCTGAAGGGGCCGAAAGGGACGACGGTTCATATCACGATTCTTCGAGAAGGTTCAGATAAGCCGCTGGAATTCTCAGTGGTACGCGATGAGATCCCGCGCTACAGCGTTGATCTGCACTTCATGATTCATCCAGGAATCGGGTACATGCACGTCTCGGGGTTCAATGAAACGACCGAGCACGAAGTGGCGGATGCGCTCGAGCAGATGGGTGATCTGAAGGGTCTTATTCTCGATCTGCGGCAGAATCCAGGCGGGCTTCTGAACGAAGGCGTCGGAGTGGCCGACAAGTTCCTGCGCAAAGGGCAATTGATTGTCTCTCACCACGGGCGCTCGTCGGCGGAAAAGCGTTATGTGGCGGCGCACGGTAACGGCGGCAAGGAATACCCTCTTGTCGTTCTGGTGAATCGTGGAACTGCTTCGGCTGCCGAGATTGTGGCGGGAGCAATTCAGGACCACGACCGTGGCCTGGTTGCCGGCGAAACTACTTTCGGCAAGGGACTCGTGCAGACGGTTTATCCGCTGTCCGAGAACACCGGACTGGCCCTGACAACTGCCAAGTACTACACACCTAGCGGCCGATTGATTCAGCGTGACTATTCGAATGTGTCGCTTTACGACTATTACTTCAACCGTACCAGCGAAGAAAACGGCAACAACAACGGCGCGGCGCATGAAATCAAGCTGACTGACAGCGGCCGCACCGTTTATGGCGGCGGAGGTATTACTCCGGATGTGAAGATTGCGCCGTTGAAGACCAACCGCTTTCAGGATTCGCTCTTGCAACATTACGCTTTCTTTAACTTCGCGAAACGTTACGTTCTGAGCCACCATCCCACAAAGAGTTTCGAGGTGGACGACGCGGTGCTGCAGGAATTCCGGAAATTCTTAGATGAAGAGAAGATCCCCTACACTGAAGGCGAACTGATGGAGAACAATGACTGGCTCCATTCGAGCATCAAGAGCGAGATTTTCGTCGACGCCTTCGGGCAGGAGGAAGGCTTGAAGGTTCGAGCCGAAACCGATCCGCAAATCATCAAGGCGCTGGATCTTTTACCGCAGGCCAAACAACTGGCCGAGAGCGCGCGCAAGATCATCGCCGAGCGCAACAGCACGCACGCGTTAAATCAATAGCGCCCCGGGCCTCGGATCTTAGATCCTCACGATCTCGCTTAGGAAATCCGAGGTCAGGGCTCTAACCGCCGGCATCAAGCAATGCGAATCTTCGTGGCGCTGGATCTTGACGATGCCATCCGGCGGCGCATTCAGACGTTTATGGATGGAGTGCAGAACTTCGCTCCCGATGCCCGTTGGGTCAATCCGGCTTCTCTACACGTGACACTAAAATTCATCGGCGAGAAACCGATAGACATTGTCGAACAGCTTAAGGCTCGACTGTCTCAGGTGCAGGCGGAACCTTTGGAAATCACGTTCGGCGGCTATGGATTCTTTCCCACGGCTAAAGCAGCCCGGGTATTTTGGATTGGCATCGCAGCGGGTTCGCAGCTCGCGACTCTGGCACGCAAGATAGATGACGTTACACACGCGCTCGGTATACCCAAGGAAGACCGGGCCTTCAGCCCGCATCTGACGCTGGCGCGTGGCGGATCAGGTTCCGGCGGGCCCAGGCGCCGCAAAGATGACCGGCCAAACAGGGTCTTTGCTCGACTGCAGGAAAAGTTAGTCGCGCTTCCCGATCCCCAATGCGGGTCCATGACCGCCCGGAAGTTTTTCCTCTACGAGAGTCAGCTGCAACGCGGCGGAGCGCGTTATACCAAGATCGCCAGCTTTCCGCTATCCTAGCGCGGTAATTCTGTCGCCCATGGTCACGGGCTGCTCGCGAAAGAGGCCGATCACGAATGACGCCGGTTTTGCTGAGCGCCGGTTTGAGCTATCTTCTCGGTTCGATCCCGTTCGGCTACATTCTCGTGCGGTTTTTTAGGGGGCAAGACATCCGCCGGAGTGGCAGCGGCAACATCGGAGCAACTAACGTCGCGCGCTCCTCGCCCGCGCTGGGTGCGCTCACACTTCTGCTGGATGCGGGCAAAGGATGCCTTGCCGCATACCTCGCGATACTCATCTCCAATCGGACGGGCGGGACCAATGACGATAATCGTTTGTACTTGATGATGTCGATCGCCGCATTGTTCGCCATTCTCGGCCATATCTTCCCTGTATGGCTGAGTTTCCATGGGGGGAAAGGGGTTGCTACAGCCGTGGGAGCATTCGGTCTGCTGGCGCCTTATGCGATGCTGGGCGCAGTAGGTGTCTTTTTAGTCGTGGCTTTTGCTTCGCGATACGTGTCGTTGAGTTCCGTCACAGCCGCTGCTGTGTTTCCGCTGTTTGCGTGGTTTCTGTATCGTGGATACTTCTCGGGCATTGAAATTCTAATGATGTGCATGACCTCTATTTTCATTATTGCCCGCCATCACGAAAACATCGGCCGGTTGCTTTCTGGCACCGAACCCCGTTTTAGCTTGAAACACTCATGAGCCGCATCGCCATTATCGGCGCGGGGGCCTGGGGCACGGGGCTTTCGATCGTGCTCGGACGCAGCGGTCGTCATGAAATCAGCTTGTGGGCTCATGAAGAAGAAGTCGTCGAATCCATCACATGGCGCCGGGTAAACGAGCTTTTCCTGCCCGGGCAAATCATTCCCCACAGCGTCGTGCCGACCCAGGATTTGGGAAGGGCCCTTGCCGGCGCCAAAATCGTAGTCAGCGTCATGCCGTCTCAGCACTGCCGCGGTCTTTTCTCGCAGATGAAAACGCATCTGCCGCCGGACACGCTGATCGTGAGTGCGACTAAAGGGCTCGAAGAAAAATCTCTGATGCGAATGACTGTAGTCATCTCCGATGTTGTCAATGCCAGGCAAGTTCGCATCGGGGCCCTGAGCGGGCCGTCTTTCGCCAGAGAGGTGGCGCGAGGGGACCCCACGGCCATCACCATAGCCTCGAGAGATTACGAACTCGCGGCATCAGTTCAGCATGAGTTTAGCGATCCGCGATTTCGGGTTTATACCAACGACGACATTGTGGGCGTAGAGCTCGGCGGCGCTTTGAAAAATATCATTGCCATCGCAGCAGGCGTGTGCGACGGACTGGGGCTCGGACACAATTCCATCGCGGCGCTCATCACTCGAGGTCTTGCGGAAATTACCCGGCTCGTGGTCGGCTGTGGTGGACGGCAGGAAACCATGTCTGGCCTCGCCGGTCTGGGCGATCTGGTACTCACTTGTACCGGCGGACTCTCCCGCAACCGCAGCGTCGGCGTAGCACTCGGGCAAGGTCGCAAGCTGCCGGAAATCATTGCTGACATGCACGGCGCGGTGGCAGAGGGTGTGTTCACAACTGGGGCCGCGGTTGAACTCGCGCATCGTGAGGGAATCGAAATGCCGATCACCGAGCAGATGCATGCCATCTTGCACCAGGGCAAGCCGCCGCGCGAGGCTATCCACGATCTCATGACTCGCAGTGCAAAGAGCGAAATAGCGTTTACCTCCTAGCTGGCTTCGAAAGAAAAGACCGCCCGGTTCTGCGACAATGAAATCGCTATGAACCGCAGAATTTTCTCTCTCACTATCACCCTCTTTTTTATCCAATCCGCAGCCGGGCAGGCTTGTCCGAAAGTCACGTACCTCAACACGATGGCGACCATTCAAAGTTTGGTCACTAGCGTGAACTGCCTGATAGATACCACGGAGAGGAACCGAAGCAGTAGCACCGAAATAAGCAAGCCAGGCGTTTCGGTAGATACCTTCAAAATCTTTGGAAAGCAACGTACACAAGCCTACGGGAAAGTTGTTTTTGCGGTTCTTGCGGCACCAAACGGTGACACAACCCAATCAGCCCTGGTGCTGCCCGACAAGGGTCAGGCCAGTGTGCCCACTGCGGCTGGCGCCGAGTGCAAGGCAAAGATCAATTCTGACAATACCGTCGACGCACAATGCGACCTCGCCGGTGCAGAGTTGTATGTGGTCTATCGAAACTGAAGTCAACACCCGATTGAAAACTCATGTATTTTCTACGTGAACTCCACGAAAGACACCTACCTGACGGCACTTTCGTAATTCCCGCCACATCTATAGGCCTCGACTATAGACAGTAAAATTTAAGGAGCTTGGAATACCAGACCGTCTGCGCCGATTGGGGGAGTACGTCTGCCCGTTGAAGCTGACCATACCAACGCGTGTCCCCATTTTGTATGTAATCCTCGGTGTCCTCATTCTGGTCAGCGTAGTTCCGATGTATTTCTATTCGGAACAAGTGGAATCAATCAATCGTGAGCGCCTGATCACAAACGAGCGTCTGCTGCAAAACACCGTCACGCGCTCGCTCGCCGACGACATTTCCCAGCACCAGCAAGCGCTACGGATCGTGATGGCTAACTTGGCGTCGGCGGCCCAGGTGGCGAGCGGCGGGGACTTCACTTCGGAACACGTAGAGGCTCCGGAGCTGCGGGCATTGATGGAAAATTTCGTTGCCTCCTGCGCTGATCTCGCTTATGCAACCTTAGTTAATTCCGAGTACAGAGGGATCTCTGCCGGGTGCATCACTCCAGACGAATTTCTTCAGCGCGAACTCGAGCATGCTTATGACGCTGCGAACGAAGGCCGCGTGTACAACGGCCAGCCACTAGTCGTGGGGAGCGGGACGGCAGCGCGGACAGTGATGTTAGTCAGCGTCCCGGTCATGTACGGTGGACGGTTTCTCGGCATGATCGGCGCCTTTGAGGATCTGGGCTTCCTGATACGTCGATTGCAGGATGTGAATCTTGCCGGCTTAACCCCTTACGTCGTGGACCGGCAGGGACGTCTGGTAGCTGGGGCGTCACCTGAATTCGCTACGGGCCAGGACATGACTAACCTGGAAATCGTGCGCAACTTCGCAGAGCCCAACGCCGGCGCGAACCTGGAGCCCAAATGGAAGGCGCAGAAGGTCGCGGCGACGACTGAGTTTGACCTGAATCGCGGCAAAAGTGTCGTGAAAATGCTTGGCACCTACTCTGCGGTCAGCAATTTGGATTGGGCTGTGATCGTGCAGAAGCCGCGTGCCGAGGCTTACCGCGGGGTCTTTGAAATGCAGCGTACCGCAAGGCTGCTGGCATTGCTGGCGGTGCTGCTAAGCATAGGCATCAGCGTTTTTGCCGCACGTCGAATTACTCATCCAGTGCAGATTCTGACGCAGTCCAGCCGCGCCATCGCGCGGGGCGATTTTTCGCAGCGAGTGCAGTTGAAAAGCCGCACCGAAATTGGAGAGTTGGCGGCGACTTTCAACGTGATGTCGGAGGAACTGGAGCAGTTCGTCGAGGACCTCAAGCGCGCCGCCAAGGAAAATCGTGAGCTGTTCTTAAGCTCCATTCAAATGCTTGCCGGCGCGGTCGACGAAAAGGATCCTTATACGCGCGGTCACTCCGACCGGGTCCGGCGCTATTCCGTGCTGATCGCCCGTGAGATGGAGCTTGGCGAGGATTTTGTTGAAATCGTTCGAATATCCGCGCAGCTCCATGACGTGGGCAAGATCGGCATTGAAGACCGTATCCTGAAAAAACCGGGAGCGCTGACGCCGGAAGAGTTCGAGATCATGAAGACTCACACCACCAAGGGCGCCAACATTCTGAGTCCGGTGGCACAGCTCAAAGACATGATACCGGGAATTGAGCTTCACCATGAATCGCTTGACGGCCGCGGATATCCTCGCGGGCTGAAAGGAGACGCCATTCCCCAATTGCCCCGAATCATTGCCGTAGCCGACACTTTTGACGCCTTGACTACCAATCGTCCTTACCAGCAGGCGCACGACGCCGAATCCGCCCTGCGCATCATTCATAACATCTCAGGCAAACGGCTCGATGCGCGTGCCGTCGCCGCACTCACTGCCGTCTATGAACGCGGCGAGATTCAAGTGCACCCAGTCCCCCCATCGATTCATCCTGAGGTGACGGTGGAAGCATCCGTATCCGCGCCTGATCCCGCCTCAGTAAACGCAGATGCCGCGATGGTGGTAGAAACGTCGCGGTTCTAGGCAGCCGACCCAGCTACTCCGACTAACGCCGATATAATGGACTGAGATTCTCCTGTGGGCTTCTCATGATTCAGACCCTTTTCGGCAGTCTCGACGAGCAGCAAAAGCCCAGCTTCCTCGACCGGATGAAGGAAGCGGTTACCCGCACCCGCGAGAATCTTAGCGAGCGCATCGATGAAGTAGCCGCGTTTGCGAAGGAAATTGACCGCTCCACCCTCGACGACCTGGAAGCCACGCTGATCGCCGCCGACCTGGGCACGGCGACCACGCATGAAGTCCTGCAGAAGTTGCGGGATAAGGCCGATCGCAAGCAGATCGGCAACGTGAACGAACTGAAGCGCCTGCTGCAAGAAGAGCTGCTGGCGATACTCAGAGCGGCGAACACGCAGCCAGTCACGAAAGTGGATGGCACGCCTGAGGTGATCCTGGTTGTCGGCGTAAACGGTACTGGCAAGACTACAACGATCGGCAAGCTGGCGCAGGTCTTTCGCTCTGATGGCAAAACCGTGCTCATGTGCGCGGCGGATACCTTCCGCGCCGCTGCGATCGATCAACTTGAGATCTGGGGGCAGCGCACTGGAACTGAGGTGATTCGCACCAAGCCCGGCGGAGACCCTGCGGCCGTGCTCTATGATGCGCTCCAGGCGGCCACTGCCCGTCACAGCGATTATGTCATCGTGGATACTGCCGGCCGTCTTCATACAAAGACCCACCTGATGGCAGAACTCGAAAAGATGCGCCGTACCGCGCAGCGCATCGTCCCGGGCGCGCCACACGAAACTCTGCTGGTGATGGACGCAACGACCGGGCAGAACGGACTACAGCAGGCGCGGCTGTTCACGCAATCTGCTGGCGTAACGGGAATCGTGCTCACCAAGCTGGACGGGACGGCAAAAGGCGGGGTTGTTGTGGCGATATCTCGCGAATTGGGCGTGCCTGTGCGTTACGTTGGCGTGGGCGAAAAACCGGGCGACCTCTTGCCGTTTGATCCCAAAGAGTTCGTAGATTCGCTTTTCGAATAGACAGTAAATGCGGGTGCAATAGCGTCCATGAGCATACCTAGTGCAAGTCATCGCTTTTTTCAGGCGCTTAGAACCTTGCTGAGGCATCTGCGACGACAGCCCTAACCGCCAACTGCCCCCTTTGCCGACAAACTCGTCCCCGTGCGGCGTGGGCCAAGCGATCGAAGTGGTGCGGCAGTCGCCGAACCGGAAGAAGAGTCCAATGATTATTTCCCGGCGCGTCCCCTGTAGGATCAGACCGAAGGCTCACATCTGAGTCTCTGGAATGAAATAATGACTCGCAATGTCCGATCTGACCGTTGATGAAAGGCACCTGCGCCGCGCTCTGGAACTAGCGCGCGAAAGCGTCGGGTTGACGTCGCCGAATCCGTGTGTCGGAGCGGTGATTGTCGACACTGCTGGATCGATCGTCGGAGAAGGCTTACATACATACGAGGGTTTAACGCACGCTGAAGTCCTGGCGCTTGAACAGGCAGGCGAGAAAGCGTGTGGAGCGACGCTGTACATCAATCTTGAGCCTTGCTGCCATCAGGGGCGAACAGGGCCTTGCGTAGATGCGATTGTCGCGGCTGGGATTAGTCGCGTCGTGGCCTGTATGAAAGATCCGAACCCGATAGTCAGCGGCGAAGGATTCAACTCGCTACGAAAAGCTGGAATCGCATTGTCAGTGGGTTTGTTTGAAAGAGAAGCCCGCAAGCTGAACGAGTCTTTCGCCAAGTACATTCGCACGCGCACTCCGCTCGTGACCTTGAAGTCCGCGATGACGCTGGATGGAAAGATCGCACCACCGCCGCCCATTGAATCTCATAGCCCGGCTGGGTTGGACGCCACTGGCGCGACGAGTGGATGGATCACCGGTGAGATAGCCCGCGCCCACGTCCATGAGCTTCGCCATCAGCATGACGGAATCATGGTTGGCGTGGGCACCATCATCGCCGACGACCCGCTGCTCACGGATCGCAGCGGTGGCCCCCGCCGCCGTCCCCTATTGCGAGTGATTCTGGATTCGCGACTGCGATTGCCTATTCATGCGCGCGTAGTCAAAACAGCAAAGGACGATGTGCTTGTCCTGTGCTCCGCCCCCGAGGAGAACCGAATCCGCGAACTGCAGCAGCGGGGGATACGGGTGGAACGAGTGCCGGCTGCAGCAGACGGCCGGCCTGACATGGTCTCCTTAATCCGCTGCCTCGGCGAAATGGAGATCACCAGCCAGTTGATCGAAGGCGGAGCGACGGTGAACGGGGCCGCTCTGAACTCAGGCGTCGTGGACAAGGTTTTTCTTTACTACGCACCCAAGATTCTCGGCGGTAGCGCGGCCCCCTTCGCCGCTCGCACCGGCTTCAGCCCCATGCGCGATTGCGCATATGTGAAGTCAATCGAACTCCATAGGTTTGGGGAGGATTTTGCCGTAGAGGGCTATGTGCACGATCCGTACGAAGAGTAGACGCTTCGCACTTTTCGAAAGTAGTTGGCGGAAGTCGAGGGGTGGCGCGACGGTTTAGGCGCGGCCTCGCCGAGTCGGGCCCTTTGGTTTGCCGGTGCCTCATTAGCCCCACCACCGTCTCCACCAGCGACCAGTAGGCGTGTTCTTTGCCGTCCTTCCGGCGCTCGTGTGCCCGCAAGAACATCGCACCCATCGTGGCAGGTCTGCGTTCCGCCTACAAGTAGGTTGGTCTGCACTAGAGCCGGTTCCACACTACCCTAGTAAAATTTTGAGGACCCCGAGAGACGCCGCGCGAAGCGCACCCGTGTATGTTTGAGTACTTTAAAACCTCGTTGGACTCTTCCAACTTGGTAAGTCTCTTCGCTCTCAAAATCACTTTGATCTTCCTCTTCCTCAAAAACATCATTGTGTAATGGGAAACTGACGAAGATGGGTCATGCCACGTTTCCACACCCCCGCTTATCGAACTGGACAGGCGCAGCTAACGCATCCAGCTCTCGGAGAAAGGTTCACGCTGTCGCCCCCGGAAAACTGGCGGTCCGCGCTGAGAGGCGAACCAAGCCAAACTTCTGATGCAGGGCCTTCTGGGGAAACCGCGTGTTCCCCCCAGCCCGCTCTTTGTGTTTGACACACAGCCACTGGCGAAGCCGGCGGCACCTATGTTGCTCCACGGCCCGGTAGGCTTGGCTGACCAGCCCCAGACAGAAGTAGTTGGCCCAACCATTGATCTTCCGGTTGAGTGCACCTACCAGCATTTCCGCACTCTGCTGGGTTTGACTCCGGCGGGGTCATCTCGCTGATCGACTTACACAGACGTTGCACTCGTTTCTTAGAGGGAGTGGTGCCCCAATAGGCCCGCCCCGTCTTGGGCGAGTAGCATCGACCAACCGTATGCCCGAGAAAGTCGACCTTCTCTTCCGGCAGTCGACAGACCCGCGTCTAGCTTTCGTTCACCGTCAACCTCAGCCTCGACATCATGTTCCGCATCGCGACTCACAACTAAGTGAAGAGCCACCAGTCTGGTAGCATAGAGAGAAGAATTTGCGTCCCCTATGGCCACGCTGGCTTCTTGGATTTTTCTTGGGACCTTGGCCTTTGCCGTCACTTCTTGCGCCATCTATTTTTTCCGGTATCGCGGATACGGGAATTGGCCGACTGCGAAGGGGACGGTTGAGGCACTGGTGAAAACCCGGTGTATAAGAACGGATACCCGAGGTCCTTTTTACCCAGTGATTTCCTACAGCTATCAAGTCGAAGGCGAATACTATTCGGGGGAGTGGGACGGCCCCACGTTTCCTTCGGAGAAGGAGGCGGCTGCGTTCGCGCAAACCTACATGCCGCGGGGATCGGAGGTCATGGTGCTACGTCATCCCACCCATCCCGAGCGAAGCATTCTGCAGGTCGATCCGCAACTGGGGCAGCCGGACTACCTGACGGAACTAAAAATTTGAAGTAGCAAGATGCGGTTTAGCGGACGCGATCCGGGGGCGCAACTCCAGATATGTAAAGGTAGGAAACTGCGATTCTCGCATGTTCTATGCTTTGTGATATCTCTCTGTAGGCGTTCTCATGTTCACTGGCATCATTGAGGAAGTAGGCCACGTCACCTGCATGGCCCAGACCAAGGGCAATCGCCGCATCAGCGTAACAGCTTCGAAATTGGCGAAGGAGCTAAAGAAAGGGAGCAGCATTGCCGTGAGTGGGGTGTGCCTCACGGCCGTCGACATCACGCCGAAATCGTTCAGTGCTGATCTTGCCCAGGAAACCTGGAACCGCACGTCCTTCTCACGGATTCGGGAGGGAGCCCTTGTGAATCTGGAGCTTCCTATGCGGGCCAACGGACGCTTCGACGGCCACATCGTGCAGGGTCACGTGGACGGCACAGGGAAGTTTCTCTCGCTCAAGCTTATTCCTGACGCCGAAGATTATTGGCTCGAAACCGAGATTCCGCCGGAGCTGAGCCGTTATGTGATTGACAAGGGGTCTATTTGCATCGAGGGAATCAGTCTGACGGTGGCGAAGGTCGCCGGCCTGAAAGTGACTGTCGCGGTCATCCCCCATACCGCGCAGGTGACGAATCTGAAATCTCTGAAGCTCGGCGATCCGATGAACCTGGAAGTCGATCTCATCGCGAAATATGTGGAAAAAATGATCGGCGCTAAGTCGGGCAGCTCGATTACTCTCGAGAGGCTGATTCGTGTGGGATTTTAGCCCAGTTCTCGGTTCTGCGTTCTGAGTTGTCAGTCGCAGGGGGGTAGCACTTCTTATAACTTCACCTCATCCAACTCCAGAAATTCCTTAACGATCGGCTCTTCGGATCGTTCCATCTCTTCGGAAGTACCGAAGAAAATCACTCTGGCTTCGTGCAGGAATACCACTCGATCGGCAAGCTTTTTTGCCAGTCGCATATCATGGGTGACGACCACACTGGTCAAATGAAGCTGCTGTTTCAGCCGTTGAATCAAGTCTCCGAGCAGTTGCGCCATCAGAGGATCGACCATCGTTGTAGGCTCGTCGTAGAGCACGCATTCGGGTTGTGCGGCCAAGGCACGGGCGATGGCCACCGATCGTTTCATGCCGGTGGACAGCTCGGCGGGAAACAGCTCGCGCATTTCTTTTACGCCTACCATCTCAAGCAAGCCATCGACGATCTGGAAGATCTGGTCCTCGGAAAGCTCACCGCGTTCGCGCAGCGGAAACGCCACATTCTCGCCAACCGTCAAGGAATCGAACAATGCCCCGTTTTGAAAAACCATGGTGACTTTCTTGCGGATGCGCTCGAGGTCTTCTTCCGGGTAATCGGTGATGTCTTCGAAAGCGACGATCACGCGCCCAGAATCGGGCTTGAGGAAACCCACGATATGGTGCAACGAAACTGACTTCCCTACCCCGCTTCTTCCCAAGATGCATACCGTTTCGGCTGGTTTCACATCGAAACTGACCCGATCGAGGACGCGATTGTCGCCAAATGATTTGGAGACCTCTTTGAACTCGATATAGGGAGATGTCTGTTTTCCGTTGCTGCTCATGACTTGAGGTGTGCCGCTGATTTGGCCTGTTCCCAGTCCGCCGGCGTATTCACGTTGCGAAACATTTCTACCGCGAAGCCGGCGTGCTTCAGTTCATCTTCTTCCAATACGCGGGTGTGCGCAGGGGGGAATAGCCGATCGATTTTGTTCCTTCCTGCGCGCAATGCTCGCTCTGCCAATTCAGTAAACCACAGACGATAAACAGCGCAGAGCGGCTGCAATCCACCACCTGCGCGGGGAACGGCCACCGTCGCCTGGCTCTGGCGCGCTGTTGAAATCAGATATTCTAAAAACCTGGGTTCCATGAACGGCATATCGACAGCCAACATCAGATTCAATTCCGCGGTGCTGCTGGTAAGGGCTGCGTGAATACCGCCGAGCGGACCACAATTCGGATAGAGGTCTTCGACCACGTTCTCCGAGCCTGCCAACTTTGTCTTCTCTCCGACAATCCGCACATCGTCAGTCACGTTTTTGGCGAGTGCCAGGGCCCGGTCCAATAATGTGCGGCCATCGAGGTCCAGAAACGCCTTGTCTCTCCCCATTCGCGAGCTTTTGCCGCCAGCGAGAATGAAGGCCGCTAATTCGCCCACAGGGTGATCATACACGCGAGCTGTGGCCTGAATTCTCACAAGAACAGCGCTACACTCCGCGAAAATAGAGGTGGGGCACATGGCGAGAAACACGTCAATATGCCTCCGCCTTACACACGAAAGTAACCTTCCATACTTGATTTCCCCGTTAGATCATATGTGCTCCGGCGCTCCCCTCCGGAAGCCAACCCATGTCTCAGAAGTTATTGGATGTGCTCATGTTAGGCCGCTGTTCCCACGAGTTTTCCTGGCCACGGCGGGCTGCCGATGGCCACTACTATCAAGTCTGCCTGGTTTGCGCCGCCGAGTACAAATATGACTGGAAGACCATGCGCCGCACAGAGCGCGTGGAGGTCACCGCGGAATCGGGCAGCCCGCCTCGGCGCAAGGGCCATGCCAAAAAGCCGATCTGGGTTCCGCGCGCCCGGCGATTGAAGCTGCAAATCCCTCTACGTTATCGCGTGAAGAATCTCGGCTCGTGGTACGAAGGAATTATTGAGAACCTCAGCCAGTCGGGCGTTCTGTTTCAGGGGCCGCAACATCTGCCGGACAACACGATCGTCGAGATGATGTTCGAAATGCCCGAGGAAATCTCCGGTCAGAAAAACAGCATGGTTCTATGCCAGGGGCGAGTTATCCGGGCCAAGCAACCCTCAAAATCGCCGGAATCAGTGGGCCTGGCGGCATCGATCCTTGACTATAGATTTCTGCATCGGGAGTGAATTGGTAGGAAATCGCGGTTGGGAGCCGGCTGCGGGTTCCTCTAAGTACTATTACTAAAAGCAGTTACGCAGATGGTTCGAAAAACTATGGCCTTAGAAATTTGCTCGAAAAAGTCAACTATTCTGCATCTAAACTAGAGGACGGGTTTACATCTACAGGAGTGATTCTATGAAGCTGAGAGCATCGGTTTACCTTATTGCGCTTGTCGCGGCCCTGGCGATAGCCGTCGGCTGCACCAAGGTCCCGAATGATGCGCAGATCAGCAGCGACATTCAAAACAAGTTCAACACTGACTCCGGACTGCAGGGCAAGCAACTCAACGTGCAGGCGGCCAACGGTACGGTTACGCTCTCCGGCAACGTTGACAACGATGCTGAGCGCGAAGCCGCTGCCCGTTATGCGTCAGCGGAGCCGGGCGTGAAACAGGTAGTGAATAACCTGCAGGTCGGCGCACCAGCTCCGGCTGCAGATACTGCTCAGGCGGCGCCAGCCGAGGAGCCCAAGCCTTCGCCAGCTCCCAAGCCGCGGCGCACCACGCGTGCCCGGGTTCACAACACCCCTCCCGCAGAGAGCACGCCTGCGCCGTCCGAGTCCGCGTCAGCTGCTCCTCCTGCGCCTATCAATCTGACGCCATCAACGCCGCCTCCTCCACCGCCACCGCAGAAGGTCACGATTCCTTCCGGTACAACTCTGGCGGTACGGCTGGTGGATGCGATCGATTCGGAGCACAGCCAGCCGGGTCAGACTTTTCATGCCACGTTGGACTCACCGCTGGCAGTGGAAGGCGATGTTGCCGTCCCGGCGGGCTATGACGTTGAAGGACACATCGTGGATGTCAAGAGCGCCGGCAAATTCGCCGGGCAGTCTGTGCTCGCCCTTCAACTGGACCGAATCAAGGTAGGGGACAAGTACTACAACGTGCAGACAGATCAGTACCGTCGACAGGGCTCTTCACGCGGCAAGAATACGGCTGAGAAGGTAGGCGCCGGGGCCGGTATCGGAGCCATCATCGGCGCGATCGCTGGCGGCGGTAAGGGAGCTGCTATCGGCGCAGCAGCCGGCGGCGGGTTGGGCGGCGGTGTGCAGGCAGCTACGAAAGGTCAGCAAATCAAGCTGCCTTCAGAAACGGTGCTGAATTTCACGCTGCAGGGGCCGCTGACCGTAATCGCGACCAACAAAGGCCCGAACGCTGGGCGTCCCGCTCTGGATTCGAATCAGTAACCCATTACAGTTAAGAGGCCGGCCTATAATGGCGGCCTTTTTTATTTGCTGGGTTAACCATCTCTAATTGATTCCCGAAATTCATGGCTGCTGCTGCGCATCGGCAGCCAGTGGCGAGACCGCATCGGAGCCTCGGGATTGGCTTTGACCTTCTGACAGTGGCTGCATCTCGACCGGCGGGCGGCGCTCAACCGTCCCAAGGATCGGCAGGTCCCAGCCGTCCTGTGACAAGGCAACGAAGTTCTGCTCGACACAAAGAGTTTCGATCAATTTACGCTGGCGCGAAGTGAGAACTTGAAAAGGTAGAACTTGAAAATTCCGGAAGATCCACAACAGATACACACGTTGAGCAAACGTAGGCTTGATGTAGCGCGGACCCAAGGCGGTAAGAACGCGCAGCACACCATCGGACAGCTTTTCCATCCACATACTGGTCACCTGAAAGCTCGGGTATTCGACCTGCTTCAATTGATGCAAGTTGAGGGCCCAATATTATGCACCAAACTGAGGGCACGCATTAGAAAATTCTTGAAAACCACAATTTCGCCACAAGAGGTTCCCTGCCTGCCGACGATTAATGGTTCGGCAGTCTCGCTTCGTGGGATCAGATCGGCGAGGGTAACTGTTCCTCCGTGGTCACGGCCCGTAGCCGAAGATATCGGTCAGGGGACGCTATCCTCCGTGGACTCTCTCGCAAGGGCTTCCTGGCCAAGGCAGAGATTTCCTATTGTTTTGCGGTTCCTGTGGCCTTGGCGCGGGCAGTGGGAACGACCAGTGCCTGCTCGAGGGTCGCGACGTTCGTTGCGAGTAGGGTTGCTTGCGTCTCGTGCTCTTGGTCGCGAGCGCCCGTTTTCGCATACGCCTGGCAGAGCAGTTCCAGCGAAAAGGGATTGTCGAGGTCTTCTTCGAAGTAAGGAATTGCGTCAGAGAATTTTTCTTTCGCTACCAGTAAAGTGCCAGCTGCACCATGGTACGCACTGTGTACCACCATGCTGCGGGTGCTGTTGGCCATGCTTTCCAGTACGCGCAAGCTTTTCTCTGCGGTCTCCTGATCTCCGCTTTGGCTGGCCCTCATGACACGATAGCGCAACACTGTGGCTCGTTCCTCTTCACGTTCCGACTGGGAGAGAGTCGATGCGTGATCGAGCACCTCATCAGCTGCCCGCAAATGCTTCAGCGATGATGCAGCATCCGGCTGGCACATACCGATCATGCGATGCGCCTCTGCCTCCTGCAGACTCAGGCCTTGAGCATGAGCTTTCTCCGCCACTGCAAGGTAAGCTTTCGTCGCTTCTGCGAAGTTGTTTTCCCTTACCCAAGTCGCGGCCTCTTGCAAACTGTAATCCAGGCGATCGGCCTCATTGTGCGCCGCTCGAATGGCTTTCTCGTACTCTGAGCGTGCCCGCGACTCGTCACCCATGAGCGCGTAGGTGTCTCCCAAGCCGGCCTGAGAGGAAACAAAGTTCGGATCAATCTTCAGAGAGGCGCGGTAATGTTCCAATGCTTTGTCGAAGTGGCCGGCCATGCGGAGAAGCTCCGCGTATGAGTCCTGGGGGTTAGGCTCATGGGAAAGCACCGCGACATAGCGTTCCATAATGGCAAACGCTTTGTCGTACTCACGGTTGTGAGCGTAGGCGTAACCGAGATCGTTTAAAGCTGCGGGATAATCCTTGTCGACGGCCAGAGCGCGCTCGAAGATTTTTTCTGCCTGGTCCCAGCTGTTTTCGAATACCAGCCAGTTGCCGGCGAGGTACAGAACGCGCTTGTCCTTGGGATACATCGCCATCATGTCGTTCATAGCGGCGATACCCTTGATGAAATTGTTCTCCTGCACGTTCGTAATCCACTTGATCATCAGGCGTTCGCCCGGGGTGATCTTGGACATCAGAGACTTGGCCTTGGCGCGCGCCGTGCTCGCCTCACGAGGGTCGCGGCTGTTAAAGGCAATCCAGGCATGCGCCAGCCCAAAATTCGGGTCCGTCTTGAGCGCGGCGCGCCACTCCTCGTTGGCGCGCTCAAGGTAAAGATTCTCGTAATCAACCATCCCTTTCTCGTACAAGTCCAGTGCCTTTGGCGATGACGTTGTAATTGGCATGGTTTCGCCCGCCGGCTTCTTGCTGGCCGCAAGCGGGGCGGCAGGAAAGCAGAGACCAAGCATCAGGACTACCCAGGTTTGTCGCATGAGAGTCTCGTGCCCTAGTTTTTTCACTTTGGTTGCGAGGCTAGCACGCAAGGCGAGCGCGCAAAAGTGATGGCACAGGTACGGCGGCCAGGCAAGACAACTGCTGGCACTACGGAAGGAAGGCGGCCGATCCAAAAGATTGAGTTAGAACGTAAACTTTGCCGCCAACTGAATCCCTCGCGGGCCGCCGCCACCCAGAAACGGATTGCCAATGCCCACGTCGCCCGTTGCGGTGAGTTGATAACCTGCTGCGCCCACTTCGCGATTGCCGGCAAGGGCGAAACCACGCTGGCCAGGATCGGCCAAAAAAAGGGGCAAAAATGGGTTGGCGAAGTTGGGATGGTTCAGAATGTTGAAGAACTCCGCTCGCAGCTGTAGATTCACGCGCTCGCTGATCGCCGTGGTCTTGTATAGCGAGAAGTCCCACTGCTTGAACTGCGGCCCATGGAGCGCATTGCGGCCCAGGTTGCCGAAGTGCCGAGTTCCGGCAATACAGTCGCTAGCCACACCATTTGCGCCCAGCGTCGGATCGACGGTACACGGGATCGCAAAGGAACTCAGCTCCACGAAATTGCTCGGATCACTCGAATGGTACCGGATTGGCCCCACAATATCGGGCCTGTCGAATCCGGTTCCGCTGCCGCTAAAGTCGTCCTCGAAGTTGTAATTGAACTGGAATGGTTGCCCACTCTGCAGAGTGATGGTGCTATTGAAACCCCATCCGTTCTTCAGGCGCTGCATGCTTCCGCCCATCTTGGGCACGTCATAACCCAGGATCCACGTAAAGCGATGGGGAACGTTGAAGTTCGAGGGACCGTACTCGAGATTGGGCCTGGTGCTGTCGTTCGGCTGGGCTGCATTTGGCTCAAAGTCTTCGCCGTCACTGGCGTCATCCAGTGACTTCGACCACACGTAGTTCAGAATCGAAGTAACGCCATGCCAGCCATTCACTCGCCAACTGGCCTGGAGTGAATTGTAATTTGATCGGCTCGTGGACTCTTCCTGAAGAATATAAAACGCCCCATAAGGAAAGTTGCTGCCGATGAAACGCCGGGGCACGCCATAGCTGCTGACGCCATTGGCTAAATCGGAGGCCGTAATTGTTGCCTGATCGGGCTGGCTCAAGTCACGGAAACGGAACAGGCTGTGTCCCTGCGACCCTACGTAACCCACCTGAAGCACCGTCTTGCTGCCCAGTTGTTGCTGAATGTTCAGGTTGTAGTTCTCCATGTAAGGCGTGCGGATGTGCCGGTCGAAGCTGAAGACATCGCATTCGAAGTCGCAGGTCGTGGTCGGCGCGAATACAGGGGCGCCGGAAGCGAGAGTTCCGGTCGGGTTAGTCGAGAGAATCGGTGCGGGACCAATGTTGTTGTACGCCGGCCCGGGATCAAAGAAAGGCGAGTAGGGCAAGTGTCCCAGAAAGAAGTCCTGCGAAAAAGCGTCGAAGAAAACGCCGTATCCAGCTCGGATAACCGTTCTTGCTCTGCCCGTAACGTCCCAAGCAACGCTGGCGCGAGGTGCGAAATTGTTGTAATCGGGCTCATATAACCTGCTCAGCCCAGGAGAACCGACCTGCGTCAGAGTGAAGTTGTCCCCTGCAAGATCAAAGCTCGTGATGTTGCTGAACAGATTGTTCTTCTCGTGCACCACGCCGAAGTAATCCCAGCGCAGGCCGTAATTGAGGGTAAGACGTGGACTGATACGAAAGCTATCCTGAAAATACAACCCGTAACTGTTTTCTGCAGTGTGGCGCGTGGAATTGCCAAAGTACTGGAACCCACCATCCACAGTGCCGTCGAGAAAATCGGCGAGAGTGTCGAATGAAAGCCTTCCACGGAAGTACTTATTAAAAAACTGCTGGATGGTAGTCCGGCGGAATTCAAATCCCATCTTCAAATCGTGTTTGTTAATCTTCCAGGAGAAACCCTCGATCAGCTGACTGTTTGTGTCAACTCTGTGACGTGGAACCGACGAGGTTGCGCCAAGTTGAGCTACAGACACCGTGTTCGGATTTAGTGGGTCCGGACTGTTCGGCAGCGGAACCCCACTCAACAGGATGATTGGGAGGCCCTGATCTGCAAACCCCGTGCCCGTGTTCAACCCGATCGAACTGGGATGGAAAGCCCTGTCCTCGGGAAAAAATCCCTCTGCAAACCGGTTCCAACCATAACGCAGCTCATTTACCTTCGATGAACCCAGAGTGCGCACGTACGAAAGCGAGACCAGTTGTACGCGGGTGGGCGTAAAGGTGTTGAACCCCGGAAGTTGTCCGCCGCTCGCAGTCAGCGCAAGTGGGAAGGACTGATCACTGTCGCCAAAATAATATCGCCCGGTCACGAGATTGCCGGGATTGAAGCTGTGATCGATTTTCGCGATCAGACTATCCACTCGATTGCTGGAAGGAGAAATGACCGAAGCGTTAGGACATTCAGCATTGGCCACCGCGGAAGCAATATTAGGCGCAGGCCAGGGATGCCGCGCCAGCAGGGCCTGAATCACGGCATTGTTCGATTGGGTGGGATCCAGCGAGCCGTCAGGCGCAGTCCCCACCGGCACACACCCCAGAGTGACCACTCCCACTTTCTCGCGCTGTGCTTCGTAATTAAAGAAGAAGAAGGTCTTGTCCTTCACGATCGGCCCGCCCAACGAACCGCCGAACTGGTTGTTATGAAACTGTGCCGCCGGCTGATCCGAGGGATTAAAAAAGTTCCGCGCATCCAGAGCATTGTTGCGAAAGAACTCGATCGCCGATCCGTGCAGTGCGTTAGTCCCACTCTTGGTCACAATATTCACGGTGGCCCCGGCATTGCGGCCATACTCCGGCTCGAAATTGGATAGGACTCGCAGCTCACCCACAGCATCCACCGGGAGGATCGTGGCCGGGGTTCCGAAAACACCGGCCTCGTTGATGGCGGGGTCGTTGCGATACCCATCATTCATGTCCGTGCCGTCGAGCAAAAAGTTGTTGGCTCGCCCCCGTGCGCCGTTCATCGAAAAGACGCCGAATGAACCCGGAGAATCTGAGATCTGGTCGGGAGAGCCGGCGACACCTGGTGTCAGGTAAATCAGCTTCGTGTAGTCTCGCCCGTTGACCGGCAGATTCTCGATCGTATGCGGCGTCAGCACACCGCCAAGCTCCGCTGACGTCGTTTCCACCTGGGGCAGAACTTCACCGGATACTTCGACCGTGGTCGAAGCTGTTCCGGGCCTGAGAGTACCGTCAACTCTTCGCTCAGTGGCGACATCGACTACAACATCCTTGGTTACGGAGGTCTGAAAGCCGCTTTGCGTAACGGTCACGGAATAGGTCCCGATCGGCAACTCGGGGATTGAGTAGCTGCCGTCGGCGCTGGTTTGTGTGGTGCGCTCTAGTCCCGTGCCCACGTTGCGCACGGTCACCTTGGCCCCTGAAACCACCGCGCCGGAAGCATCCGTTACCGTGCCTAAGATCGTCCCCCGAAAAGTCTGTCCGAGCGCGGCCAAGGACACCAGCAATACACAGATTAGGACGACGCGCATCCTCATACGACCTCCCTCCTCTTTTCGTCGAGTAGACCCGCAGGCGTTCACAGGCTGTTCGATGTAAATACCTCGATGCAAAGGATTAAACAAACTGATCCTCGGCAGCCGGATTAAATCGGGAAGGAAGCATTGTAGCTCACAAGACCTCTAAAGCAAATTGCAAGCGATGCAGCCTTCTCGTTTCCCGTGACATCTCAGGTACAATCAAGATTGGCAAGGCAATTTTGTCCTCCTCGGATACGCTCATGATTCGCTGGATTGCCTTTGACGATGAGACCGCTGAAGCCATCGTAAGCCGCTTTAAGCGCGGCGCGGCGGAAATTCAGGAAGGTGATCCTCTGGACAGGGTGTTGCGATATGACCGGCCCAGCATTCTTATTCTCCCTTCCGAGACTCCGGGGAAGGTCCTGTTTGCGCGGGTCGAATCGCGAGTCAAAGCCGAAGGCGAGCTCTTGAGCGAAGAGCCCGTTAACTATGAGGCGACCGGGTTCCTGGGCCTCAGTGACGAGCCAGTTTTCACGCGCCGCCAACCTCAGCCCGCTACGAAAAAAAAATGGTGGCAGCGCCTTACCGCCTGAGGCCGCTTCGTCAAGAAACTTTTCTGAATGTTCAGCGCAGAGTTGACTGCCCATGAACTCTGTGCAGTATACTCACCGCGCCATGCAACTCGTATCAGCAGCGGGGGGCGCATTGCCTTTAGTACTAGTGAATAGCAAGACCAGCCGGGTTCCCGGAGCAAGGCCTTCCCGGCGCGCTAACTCCAAGCCGACGCGCAGGAAAGACCCTGGCCGCGGAGTGCTGATCCTGGGCCACATTCGTGAACTTGCTCTTTATCGTGCAGAAGTACTGCGCTCTCATGGATTTAATGTCACCACTCCGCGCACCGAAGAAGAAATGAAAGCTGCGATCCGGCGGGGTAACTTCGAGGTTGCAGTACTGAGTTATACGCTGCCCAACGACACAGTTGAAGAAATGGCTGAGCTGATGCGCGAATATTGCCGCGACTGCGCCCTGGTGGCGATCACCGACACTGGACGAGTAGATCGTAAAATTAGCCCCGACGAGGTGGTTCTTGCAGATGACGGCCCGGGGGCATTGATCGAAGCACTGCACCGGGTAACCCGCAGTCATTGAGCAACATAGCCGACCGTAACTTTACCCTGCTTCAACCTCATCCTATACTTCCAGCGTGAATACGGGACCCGATTTTCCGGGTGAGCTGCAGGCCGATTTGCCTGTAGAATCGAAGCCTCTTTCTCCTGAGCCCATCGTTCCCCGCGGCTCCGGCTGGCGGATGTTCGTCTTTGCCCTGGCCGGTGTCATGGCTGCAATGTTGTTTCTGGGAACCCGAACCGCACGTGCTGCGTGGGAGCAAATTGCGCAACTGCTCAGCTTGCACGGCAAGCCCGAGCCAGCTTCGGCAAATGTTCTGTCGGAGCATGAAATTGAAGTACTGGACCAGATGGCGCCCCAAAACCAGGCGGAACTGCTGCTGGAGCGCTCGATTAACCACTACCGGGGCGCAAATGATCAAATTGCGGCTCGCGTCGTGGGATGGCGCGGGAACATCAAGCTGGATGACCGTTTGAATAATCTGTTCATGACTGCCCTGAACTCGGACGACCTGCGCGTGCGCGCTGCGGCGATCGAAGTGGACATCGCAGCGCGTAATCTGGAAAAGAGTTTCGCGACGGTGGACCGGTTGGAGGCGGATGCGCGCTCCGGAGAGCAAGGTCCGCGGGCGAATGCACTGTGGGATATCGGGTTGCTAGGAAATCGTGGAGTGGAGCCGGAACGCGCCGCGCAGATCATTTTGGCATCGATTCACGACTCCAACGTCAACGTGCGCTATTGGGCGGTGGAGTCGCTGTCCTACCTCGGAACTTACGAAACCATTGCTCCGCTGCTGGATGTTTTTCATGATGATGGTTCGCCGCTGATCCGCGAACGTGCAGCCTGCGGGCTGGCGCAGTCCGGAATGCTGAGCGAGAGACAGCGGCGGACTGCAGTGCCGCGCCTGCTGGACTTCGCCGACGATCAGTCGCTCGATCCGGAAACACGGAAATGGGTGTACCAGGCGCTGCGCGACATAACCGGCCAAAACTTACCTCACGATGCAGCCGCGTGGAGAAACTGGTATAGCACCAATGACGGCCACTGGAATCCGGTCACGCGCGACAGCCAGTAGGTTTGAAGAAGTTCCCGAGGCTTTCCGCTCGAAAACACGAGAAGTCAATTACTGATACGTATTCGGACATGCGAAGTACGGAGTGCTTTGCCCCACGCTGAAATTGTTGATGACTGACTCCTGCTTCTGCACCCAATTGCCATTCTGCGCCGTGTAGTACTTCCAGTCGTAGAGCCCTAAGGCGAGTCTTCACTGTGCCGAGATTGCCTCCCGTGTTCACCCATGCCGCCTTGGAGATCGTGTTCACGACCTAGTTGAGATTTGCTGTCTGATAAGACTGGCAATTGGAATAGAAGCTGTAAGTCGATCGGCTCGGGGGAAGCTTAATCGGCGACGTCCGCCACGGGTGGAAACGCATCGTGGGGTCAGAGGCATGTCCTGGGCCTGGCGTTTGAAGGTAGTGGGGTCTGTCCACTTCAGTTCAGTCGCGCGGTGATAAACGTAATTCTGATCGAAGGTGTTCACATCCCACGGGTACCCGCTGACACTCTTGATCCACAGAAATGTGCCTTGCGGAGCATACCCAGACTGGATCTCCGGATCGATCGAGGTGTAGATCGGATTGGCGTTGCCCGGGGCCATGTAGTGGTCGGAACGATTCGGGTAAGCCATTACAAAGTAGTTCAACATGTCGGTACCTTTAGGACATTGGAAGGATTGCTGGGCCTGAGTTGCGGCAGAAATGCCAAGAGTAAACGCGAAAAGACACAGAACGGACTTCATTGGAACTCCGGGGCTTATGGAATTAGGGGGATTCGCCACAAACTACGGGTCAGTGCAGATTCTCCAAAGATCGCAAAATGTCTCAGTTCGGTCCCGGACAAAACAAAAATATTTTCATAGAACTAAGGCGAAGCACTTAGATTCCGTAAAGAGCGGAAAAATTCTAGCCTGGCTGGCTTTGGGGCATGGACGGAGGCTAGCTCGTCATATCGAACAGAGTCATGCACGCCTTGAGGTCAAGCTCGTCGCGCTGAGAAATTTCCACGTAATCGGCAAACGAACTGATCTTTCGAACTGTGAGGCCCTGAGCTTGCCGTTCCCCGATCCGCCATTTGTGGGACTGCCATGCCTCCACTGGACTTCTGCGAGGTGGATTTCTGACTACCTGGAACTTGGGATCCCTTATCGCAGTTTGCAGGGCTGCATGGCTCTCAAGAGTAGAAGAGATCAAAATTGAGTTGTCAGAGAAACTCGAATAGAACTTTACCCCCATACCCATGCAATCCGCGATTGAAGATGGCTCAGAGTGTACCAACAATGGATAGGCGGCGGCGACACGCAAGGGAAACGGGAACAAGAGCACTTCTCTTGCACGATGCATCAAGCAAACAACCGGGAGGCGCAACACAGCCGAAAACGGCCCCAGACGCTCGAGCTTACAAGCCAGATGACGAAAGCCAGCTGCCTGAAGAATTGCTATTTCAGCGCCATATCGGGCCATGACTCGTGACTGGAGAGTGGGGTCTGAGATTTCTATGTATTCCGTCATCGATGAGGTACCGCACTGCTCGCCCACGGCGGCGGTTGCAGTTTGTAAGGTCCAGAAGAATGGAGCCGACGATCGGACTTGAACCGATGACCTGTCGATTACGAATCGACTGCTCTACCAACTGAGCTACGTCGGCTTGAATTCGATTCTAAATGTGAGCATTGACAGCGTAAAGGACTCAACCGCTTCGGCATTCGTCGCTGATCGTTCCCATCTTTCGCTCACAGCTCCTCCTCCTGAGGAACTTCCCTGGTTATATGGCAACAACCTGTAATCCGAGCTCGCGGGCCTGTTCTCGATCCTCAGGCACCGCGACATAGATTTCCGTCGCCCCGATATCTACACCCGCCGCATTCGGGTTCAGGCAAAGCAACACTGGCGCTCCTGTCTTCTTATTGCTCCTTTTATTGCTCCTTCGTCTTCTCGACATGGCTCTCTCTCGATTTGAATTTTTCCATGCGAGACGGCCCAGACTTGTGCACAAGGAGTACTCTCCTGAACGAGATCAACGTATCCTGGTGAAGGGCCGCCGTCTTCACTGAATTGAGCACAAGAGTCTGGGACCACACTCTTAAACCGGCTCCCGAAGGATGCACCATTGGTATTTTCGGCCTACTTGCCGGCGTCGCATGGTCGCTCATTCTATCGCGCCATGC
>Ga0075434_100000803_pt1 | contig 24864 bp, 36 predicted proteins | sample RhiMethybrSRZTD3_FD_75298 | JGI IMG/M metagenome (GOLD analysis project Ga0075434, IMG submission 75298) | Populus rhizosphere microbial communities from Tennessee, USA - Rhizosphere MetaG P. TD hybrid SRZTD3 | ecosystem: Host-associated > Plants > Roots > Rhizosphere > Soil | place: USA... | reverse complement strand
TGATTGAATATGTCAAATTATGTAGACAAACGCGGATTCAAGGACTCGGCCTACGGGCAGCTCGCCCGTATTGGCAAGGCGCTGTCTAGCCCGAAACGGCTGGAGCTGCTCGACCTGCTTTGCCAAACGGACAGAACGGTCGAGATTCTCGCTCGTGAAACCGAGATGAGCGCCGCGAACACCTCCCAGCACCTTCAAGTGATGGAGGCGGCGCGACTGGTACGAGCAAAGAAGCAGGGGCGGTTTGTGGTGTATTCGCTGGCGGATGCGTTGGTCAGCGACTTTTTCCGGGCGTTCCGTGTCTTGGCAGAAGATCGTTTGGCTGAGATTGAACAACTCCGACGCCGGTTCCTCGAAGCGGTCGCGGACCTCGACCCAGTGGATGCGGAAGCCCTGATCGATCGAGTTCAAAAGGGTGAAGTTGTCGCGATTGATGTGCGTCCTATCGAGGAATACAAAACGGCGCATATTCCCGGAGCCTTGGCCCTGCCGTTGCATGAACTGAAGCGGCGCTTGTCTGAACTGCCTCGCAACAAAGAGATTGTCGCGTATTGTCGCGGCCCGTATTGCGTGCTGGCAATTGACGCGGTCCGGCTTCTCCGTGCGCGCGGGCTGCGGGCGCATCGGCTGGAAGCCAGCGTTCAGGACTGGCGAGCCCGTGGACTTCCCGTGGCAACCGGTATGGAACAAGGCTCAACCAAAACTCTACAGAGGAGCGCCCGATGATCCTACGTCAACTGCTTCACCGCGACCCAGTCGTAGCAGCCTCTTATGTTTTCGGTTGAGGAGGCAAAGGCTTGGCCGCCGTGTGCGACCCCATTGATGAGCCTGAGCTCTATCTGCGGACTGCCGAGCAATCCGGAATGAAAATCCGCTACGTCGTGGATACGCACGTACACGCCGACCATGTTTCCGGAGGTCGCAGACTGGCCGAGATGACCGGTGCCAAGTATGTGCTTCACGCCAGTTGCCGGGCCGGGTACGAGTTCTTTCCTGTCGGAGACGGTGACAATCTGGATCTAGGCAACGTCCAGGTCCGGATATTGCACACGCCGGGCCATACTCCCGAACACATTTCTCTTTTGGTTACCGACAAGACTCGCGGGCTCGAGCCTTGGTTCCTACTCAGCGGGCACACTCTGATGGTTGGCGATTTGGGAAGAACCGAGCTGGCCTCTAGTGCAGAGCCGGGAGCGCGCTCGTTATTTGAAACGGTCCAGAAATTGAAATCACTGCCTGACTATCTGGAAGTTTTACCGGGAGCCTTTTCGGGCTCGGTTTGTGGGCGATCCTTGAGCGGTAAGCCGATGTCCACGATTGGCTTCGAGCGCAGGTTCAACAAGGCCTTCCAGATCGACGACAAAGACGAGTTCGTGCGCCACATGACGCAAAACATACCGACGCCACCTCCGGAAGCCGCCAAGATACGAGCCACCAATCTGGGCGCAGCTGCATGCGGAAGTGAGTGATCTCCTCAAAATGTCAGTTACGGCCGAGAGCCGCGTTTCCCAGGAAGAGCCAGCTATGGATGAGCTACATGGCGAGATGAAGTTAGGCCTGCGGGAGAACGTTGGCCAGTTCTCGCTCCTGGTCCTGCTCAATGTGTTCGTAGGAATGATCGTCGGGCTGGAAAGAACCGTCGTTCCATTGATCGGCGAGAAGGAGTTCGGGCTCGTCTCCAAAACCGCCATCGTCTCCTTCATTGTCAGCTTCGGTGTTACGAAAGCCATCTGCAACCTGTTTGCCGCTCGGGTTTCGGAAACCGTCGGCCGCAAGAAGGTGTTGGTAGTCGGCTGGCTGGTTGGCCTTCCTGTCCCGTTCATCATTATTTTTGCCAATCGTTGGTTCTGGTTTGATGTGGCGAATGTGTTGCTTGGCGTCAACCAGGCCCTGTGTTGGTCGATGACGGTGATTATGAAAGTGGACTTGGTTGGCCCGAAGCGGCGTGGGTTGGCTCTAGGACTGAACGAGTTCGCTGGCTACCTTGCCGTCGGCTTTACAGCTTGGATTACCGGTTACATCGCGTCGGTCTACGCTCTTCGGCCGCAACCGTTTTATCTCGGTATCGGCGTAGCTTTTGCAGGCTTACTGCTGTCGTTGTTGTTGGCGAAGGAAACGCGGCAGTACGCCAAGCTGGAAGCTCGGCTGCACCACGCGTCTGTTGCCGCGGTCTCGGTAGGCGAGAAAGGCCCGTCAACTTCCCAGCCTTCCATGCGCGAGATCTTTGCCCAGGCATCTTGGAAAGACCGGAATCTGTTTTCGTGTAGCCAAGCCGGATTGGTCAACAACCTTAACGATGGAATGTCGTGGGGCATTTATCCACTGTTCTTCTCTGGCCTCGGGCTGGGAGTATCTGCAATCGGGACCATCAAAGCTGTGTATCCTGCGGCCTGGGGCGCTCTGCAAGTCTTGACCGGGCCGCTGAGCGACCGCTGGGGACGGAAGTGGCTGATCGCGGGCGGGATGATCGTGCAAGCCGGTGCGATCTGGCTTACGGTCGCAGTTCCGAAGTACCCAGCTTGGATCGTAGCTGCTCTGTTGCAGGGGGTCGGCACGGCAATGGTGTATCCGACGCTGCTGGCCGCTATCAGCGATGTTGCGCATCCTGAATGGCGCGCGAGCACCATGGGAGTTTATAGGTTTTGGCGAGACCTCGGATACGCAGTCGGCGCACTGATCTCGGGCATTATCGCCGACCTGCTGGGGATGCGGGCCGCAATTCAAGTTGTGGCGGTGCTAACTCTGCTTTCCGGCCTGCATGTGGCAATCAGAATGCGGAATACGCTCATCCACGGTTCGGGGACAGGGCTGGAGGGCGTCCCGATCTTAACGACAGGTGAGTGGAATTCCGAGCACGAGCGCTCGAACAACTAGAGAATCAGTTGGGAGGTATTGTGAGCTCCAAACACACTGCGATTGTACGCAGCGGTACCGGTTGGCGGGGTAAAATTTGGCTTCGCCGGCGCGCGCACACTGAGTCAAACCAGCGACTGATGTATACCTCGGCATGAGCTTCACCGCAGTAATACCGGGCTCCGGCCGCGTTGGCGGTTTCAGAATTCCACCGGTACACGGTACGATCGGAATCTCCGCATCGAATTACGAACCAGTGGATGGGATTAGTGGTAACGAGTACACAGACTTCACACCTGAATTCCTGCATCGTTGCCAGGTGCTCAGTTCCACATATCCGTGGTTAGTCAAGCTCACTTCAAGGCTGGTCGCAGATTTGGTGTACGAATCATGAGTTCGCGACTTGTTCCCTGTTCACGGTACCACGCAGGTGGGCGGCATGATCCATCATCCAAACCTCGGGAATGATTTCGCCGACCAGTTGTCCGTGACAGAAAAGGTGCACCACCGAACTCTCAGAAACCACAATACCAACCGCTTGGGTAACAGCACTCATGTTGGCGGCGGCAATGTGACGGCTGCCTAGTCCCAGCGGCACATCCACTTGTTCGGCCACGGCTCAGGGAGAGCTAAATTATGGAGCTAACACATCGATATCGCGTGGTCGCCTGGTGGATGTCCGGCTATGAAAAGCAGAACGATCACCCCAATAAGCCTCGTCTTTCTTGACATGGTCACCTCTCCTGCATCGCGGTACTCATAGCGGAGGGCACGTTCACTTCCCGCACCGGTCTGTCCACGTCGCTTGGACGTGCCGGAGCTTCCAGACCGTCAGTCAGCAGGAAGCCTTGGAGGCCAATTGCACTTGCCCACACTGTTGGCAGATTTCGGATATAGCCAGTCTCGGCCTGGAACAACATATTCTCGGAAAGCAAGACCTGGGGATAGGAGGCCTTCAACAGGCCGTATCGCTTGTAAATCAATTCGTAGGCCCGCTGTGCTCGCGGCAGGGTTTCCGTACGATAGCGGCCCGCCATAATCTTGGCGGTGCGGTAGTTCTCTACAAACGACGCCGACCGCTCGCGCAGAACCAAGTCAATACGCTTGACCTCCGCCTGCGAGCGCTCCAGGTCTGCCTGCGCCGCTTGGATATTGCCTTGATTGTGAGCGAACAGTTTCAGCCGCAAGCCGACTTCTGCAAAGTCTTGGAGACCAACGGCACGACCGGTCATCTCCTGCTGTTCGAGGTTCTGTTCCAGTCCTCCTCGCAGGACAAGATCAGGTACTCGCTCGCGGCGCGCTCACGCAGGGCTGCCTCCGCCCGCATGACTCCGACCCGGGCGATACGCACGGCCGGGCTGTCCTGCAATAGGGCATCAAGGAGCTGCTGCTCGTTCAGTTCGGGGAGGTTCTCCTGCCAGACTGCCACCCAAGGTTGCCTCCCGGACGGTTGGGTTACCGACAACTACAGCGAGCGACGTCAGCGCGCGACGACGCGCATGCTCCGCTGCAATAACTGCCAGGTCCGCCTCTTGCGCTGCCACCTCTGCTTGTAAGACTTCGCTCTCGTTCTGCTGGCCGATGTTGAGGAGCTGGCGGCTGTATTTCGCAGTCTCAGAGGAGATGCGCGAGATCTCGTTGCGCATACCCACCATCTCCTGTGCCGCGAGAGCTTGGTAGTACTGGATCTTCACCGCGTTAACGAACTCTATGAACATCTGAATCTGACGTTTGCCGGTATCCGAGCTGAATCCGATGTCAAATAGATGGAGATCTGGATCTTCATCAAACCGGCGGCCGAAATCGTTGGTAATGGCTGCGATGGTGTCATAGCCACCGACTCTTCGATAGAGAGATTTTTCACCCGCGTCCTTCTGCGCTGCGACAACTCCAGAGCTGTGGATAACTATCAGCAAGAGGGCTGAGGTTACGATGCCTCGCATGGCTCTACCTGCCTTCCCTGGATGAGTCATTCCCCGCTGATCCGGTGGAACGCAACAGCGCAGTATACCTGCACAGGGATTGTTGACGTAGCATTGCCATAACACTCGTTGAGGGTTCTGAGCGCTATGGCTTGGTTTCAGTAATTGCAGTTGACGGTCATTGGAAATAGCAGTTACGATGCGTGCCATGTGGCGATGCCTGATCGGGCTCGTCAGCTTCGTGCTGCTCGTCGTAACCGTGGTGTCGATTGTATCGCCTTGGTTCGGCCTCCATCCGACTACAATACGAACTTCTCGGCGGGCGATTTTTCCCAGTGTTGCAATTCCATTCTTTTTTCAGAGTGCGCTTCCCGACTCCTCATTATTCTTCCTGAGCAAGCGGCCCACACTGCAATCGCGTCAAGCCTACGACATTGTGGCACGCGATTGCGTACGGCTCTGTTAAACGCCCCGGCCATTGCCGCGACAATCCTCTAACTTGGGATGCCCGCTTCATCGGGTAATAAGGAGGAGACAATGGGATCAAACGCGAAAGTCGCAGGCTGCCGCGATCGTGGCACTAATCGTTGGCGTCGTCGGTACACGCCGCCTCACTCCGAAGGGAGAGCTCTTCGGAACGATCGAGCTTCAACTAGCCTATCGGAAGCCGGCGCGAAGCAACATAGCGGGCGAATAACAATTACTTAGGGGTGGTATGCAAACGCAAAGCGATACAGTCTCGGGTGGTGAGGCGGCGGTGCGCACCGGCGCGTGCATCGTGGGCGGAGGACCGGCCGGACTGATGCTCGGGTTGCTCCTCGCCAAGCGCGGGGCCGACGTTGTTGTCCTCGAGGCGCACGAGACCTTCGACCGCGAGTTCCGCGGCGAAGTCCTCCAGCCCAGCACGGCACGCCTCCTCGATCAGATCGGCCTGCTTCCCTACATCCTCGAGCAGCCGCATCTCCTACTGCGGGAGGGCCGACTCCTCGTCAACGGTCGGCAAAAGGCCGGATTCAGCTTCGACAAGATCGCACCCCAGTATCCTTATGCCATCTGGATGCCCCAGCCGGTATTCCTCGATGCTGTAGCTAGGAAGGCGGCCCCGTATCCCGGGTTTCACCTCTGGATGGGAGCGCATGTAACCGAACTCGTCCAGGAGGGCGACGCGGTGGTCGGAGTCCGTGGCTTGCGCCACGGGAAGGTGCCGTTCACGATCCGGGCCGATGTGGTGGTTGGGGCCGACGGGCGCCACTCGATGATCCGCAAGCTCGGCAATTTCGCGATCGATTACGAGCACCATGATTTCGATATGATCTGGTTCGTCGTCGATCCACCGCCGGACTGGTCCCGGACGATCTATTTCTCCGTCGGAACGGCGCCGCTCCTGCTACTGCCGAAATACCCGAATCAGATCCAGGTTGGCCTAGTGCAGCGGGTGGGCGAGTGGCGCGACTGGATCCGCAAGGGGCCCGAAGCGGTGCGGAATCACGTCAGCTCGCTCAGCCCGTTGTTCACCAAGTTCGCCGCAGAACTGCGCGACCTGAGGCCATTCTTCCCACTGCCTGGAGTCATCTTGATGGTCCGCGAGTGGGCGCGCGACGGGCTCCTGCTTATCGGCGACGCAGCCCACACCATGAGTCCGGCGGGGGCCATTGGCGTAAACGTGGCGCTATCCACTGCGGCAGTCGCGGCACAGGAGATTTTCCCGCGGCTCGGTGCGGGCCCCATCCCCAAAAGCGCGCTCGCCCGAGTGCAGGCGTTGCGCGAGGAGGACGTCCGGACCATGCACCGGCTGCAACGCACTGCTGGCTCAACGCTCCTCGGAACGGGATCGCGCAGTCGGATCATACGTTGGGTTATCCCGCGTCTGATGGCGCTCGCCATCAGGGTGGGATTGTTTCCGATCCTGCAGAGACGACTGTTCTTTGGCGTGCCTCTGCCGCCGCTCGACCCAGCCTTCAGCTTCCGGGATGCCGGGCCCGCATCCGGCGCGATGCGCTCAGTTGCATGATTGGCGAAGTTGTTGGGGTACTTGATACCTCTGACATTGCTTTGCCCTTATACTTTCCGCGCAAGGTAAAGAGGCCAGAATGAGACCGGAGCTGCGCAAGGACCCGGCTTGAGATTATCGAGGCGTAACAGTTCCGCCAGCTTGCGGGCATCGATGCGGTCATTCTTATTGCCCTCTTTCAGCAGAGCCGTCTTCCGCGGGTTGCACACCACTAACTTCTGAACATGGGGCTTCAGCAGATCATGGAGCCAGGCCACCCAAGTGTTCATGAGGGTGCTCCTTTTCGTAGGTGGTGGTGCTTGCGCTCACAACCTACTCCAAAAAGGGGCGCCCCTTTTATAATGCGATTACGCCAGCTATCATCAATGCGCCGGTTACCGAACTGCCTGATTGAGTGATGCTTGCAGCAATCGTCAACGGTGGCATCCCCGCCGTGGATGTCGTGCTGAGTTGGCAATTGCCTGTAATATTCTGGCCCCGCGCTGGTGGATCCGAAGGTCGAACTGAAGCTGGATTTGAAGGAGGACGTGAAGTTCTCACGCCTCCTCCGCATCCACATAGTAGAACGACAGCCGAAAGCAGCCATGAAGTCCTCGATAAGTGTTTCATGGAACCTTCTCCTAGTTGCATTCTGGGCGTTCTTTGGCCAATGGGTGGTAGCTCGGTTCCCAGATTCCCTTAGTGCGGCGAGACGGGGAACCTGCGTGGTTCACCTTTCATCCTTCGGGATGGCTTTGTAGCCGTGGGTTATACCAGTTCTATCCGTGTATACGCCCACAATCTGACCGTCATCATTGATTGCGTCGGGCTGGCAGCGGAGGCGGCGGGATTTAAACGGCTCGTGCGAGAAGCGACTGTGGAATCCGGAAACACGACCGACGTGAACCTGGTCGTGCAGGTTGGAGCCAGCCCGGAAAGCGTGACTGTGAAGGCTGCGCCTCGGCCCAGATTCACTATGAGTCCCACCAGATTGATGGCATGATCGCCCGTCCTCAAATCGAAGGATTACCGCTCAATGGACGGAACTTTGTCAGCCAGCAGTCGTAACAGAATTCTGTCCACTTAGTGCTGGAACGAAATGTTCAGCCCAGTGGTCAGCAGAACATCGTTCTGCTTCTTGCCCGCAGGCGGATTGGTGACGTAAATATCACCGAACGCATTCTGCCATCCTAACCATTTATTCAGCTTGGTCACGGTGCCAAAGTTGAATATTGCGCGGTACTCGCCAGCATTACTCAGGTCCGGATAAGCGTACAACTTCTGTGTGAGGACGGTGGCTTCACCGAATTTATGCATCAGCTCTTCGCCGATTGTAAGTGCGGCGATATTGCGCTGCAGGCTCGAATAGTTTTCCCGCGTGTAGTTGCCCCCTCCGAGCAGATCGAGAGTTGTGCGATCACTCTTGATGACGTGCAGACCGAGTCCGGCGCTGAACACCGAACGCAAATTCAGATCCTGCAGAGCATCGGTCTGAAAATCTGCTCCTACAAAGCCAAAAAGGCGGCCGCTAAGATCGTGGTCATAACGAATGCCGCCTTGAGTCGCTTGCGCTGTAGTGCTCGGAATCGCTCCCGGAGCATCATTACCTGCAAAGACGGAGTTTACATACATCCCCAGGTGATCGTTGGTGGTCTTCCGGTCGGCTGTAAAGGCGAGGGCCAAATTTTTCGTCTGGCTATTGCCACGCGTCAGAGCAAAACTCATGTTGGCATCCCCGTTCCAACCCTGCAGCAAGCCCGGATGCAGGGATTTCTGATAGGCAGTTTCTTCGGACTCATTACGTAGCGATGAAATTGAATCCTTGGGTATTAACACTGGCCCCTTTTCGCGGGTCTCGACTTCCACATTGTCTTGCGAAGCTTTGATTTTGCCCACGAGTGGCTGACGATTACGCACCGTGATGTGCAGCGGATCTGTCGAATTGATTTCGCTGATTGCGGCCCACTGTACGGTGACTTCTCCGGCGAATTCGGTTTTGATCACCAGAGCTTTGACGTCTGACTTCATGATGAGTCCGCTGAGACGGTCGCCGTTACTCATCACGATCTGGTCGGCGAAAGAATACGGATGAAAGAACAACGCGGCAAGAAACAATGTCGAAAACTGTAATCTACGCATGGGATTTCTCCTTAACACGGTTAATACAGGTACTAATGGTTGGCGTTCGTCTAGGCTCCGAAGATTCTCAGTCCAGGAGCTGAAGGTCGGATCTTGACCTTAGCACTGAAAATCCCGTGCGGGGGATTGCGCTTAGTACAGAATTCAGAATTCAGATTTCAGCATGCCAAGCCGGATCAGCTGGTAGTCCTCCCATTGCACCAGTAATTCTCAAAATTACAGCGGTTACGGATGCGTTATGCCCAACCTGAGTGCCACATTTATGCCGCTGTGGCTGGACGCGATTCCGGTTGCTCTTGCGCCACGGTGCCAGTCTCCTGCTGATGTATCGTCTCTGAATTGATTTGTGCTCCCACCAGGAGGGCGAATGCTGTCCAGTAAAGCCAGACCATGAGAGCAACCGCTGCCGCCAAGGTGCCGTAAGTCTTGTTAAGCCGACCGAAATTTCTGAGGTACAGACCTAGAGCACTGGAAAGAGCCAACCAGGTGGCCAAAGCCATTACCGCTCCTGGCAGCGAGGAACGGAAGGGTCGCCGCGAGCTCGGCGCCCACATATAGATCAGCTCAATCGAGAGCACCGCGCAGCTGACAGAGAGCACCCATCGCAAATATGGCCACAGGGCGACGAAGATGGCACCCAACCCTACTTTTCCAGCCAACCATCTGCCGAAGCCGGGGCCTACGACTAGTAGGGACAGAGCCATGATCGCCAGGGTTCCCACCGCAAACATTAGGGCTATGGCCAACAATCGTCGTTGTACAAAGCTGCGCTTATCGGGCAAGTCGTAGGCTACATTCACAGCCTCGATGAGCGCCGCAACGCCACCTGAGGCAGCCCAGACTGTCGCCAAAATTCCAACAGAAAGAAGGCTTCCGCCATGTGGCGTGATCACATCTCTCAGAACAGTGCGAACCAAACCCATGCTATCCGGTGGGACAAACCTGGCCATGAGCACGAGGATCTGATCAAATAAGTTTGGTAAAGGCAAAAGAGCGACGGCTGCGGCGAACGCGATGAGAAGCGGAAACAACGACAGAACAAAGTAATATGACAGGCCTGCGGCCAACTGACTTATATGCTTTGCCTGCACTCCGGCGTATGTTAGCCGAACTAGCCGCCTGACATAGCCAACTCCGCGCTGGGTCATGTTCGCAGGCGTTTCAGAGACAAGCTGGCGCACATGCGAGGATGCGAAATTCCTGGTTGACACGGTACCTCCCAGCGTTCTTGAGAACCGGGGCAGAGTGCTCAGACAACCATTCGGCGAGACTTCGTCCAAGGGGCTCCGCCAATTCTACTCCTCTGTGTCGCGCTCCATTCCTGAATCAGCAATCAGGGGCTTGATCGAATGCCTCCTGAGCAAAGTTCTTCCATTCACATCCTTGGCTTGCGCCACCCACGAGCCAACTGCCAGAGCAAAACGCCTCCGTAACCTAAAGCAAGCACGTCATCGTTCGAGTAGATTGCATTCTCGCACTCCACTATGCTGAATCGGTGAGATTCCCTGCGGATCAGCTCTTGGGTCTTGTAGTTGCAACCAGCTTTTCTGCAGGGCTGAATGTCTATGCCACTCTCGCGACCTTGGGCCTGCTCGCTCATTTGGGTGTGCTCTCATTACCAGGGGCTCTGCACCTATTGGCCAACTGGTGGATTATTTCCGCCAGTGCAGGAATGTTTGCCATAGAATTTTTTGCGGACAAGGTTCCAGCCTTCGATCTGATCTGGAATGCACTCCATACATTTGTGAGAGTACCAGTCGCGGCCTTGATCGCTTATGCTGCTACTTCCCAGCTTCCTGCGGAAAAACAACTTCTGGCCACTTTGCTGGGAGGTGCCATCGCTCTCGCGGCACATGGAGGAAAAACTGCAGTGCGCGCCGCGGTTACGCCATCTCCTGAACCGCTCTCGAATATCGGTTTGAGCCTGGGAGAAGACGCAGTTGCGATATTTCTCACATGGTTTGCCACTCGGCATCCTTATTGGGCTGCGGCCATTGTGTTCGTCTTCTTGGCGATTATTATCCTTCTGATAGGCTGGGTATTACGTGCGCTACGTGCCCTGTTCCGCGGTGCCGAACGCAAATTATTATCCTAGTCAGCGTAGCGCTGCCCCGAGTCTTTCTCCTATTACCTGCGACAACGCTTCCACTTAACTAACTGTGGTTCCCATTGCGCGCTACAGGAACCGGAGATCAATGTTTCTTCCACACTTCGCTGCCCGCCACCATTGTCCACTCGACTTTTGCGTCCTTGATCTTATCCGCGGGAATTTTGAAGAGATCATCCGAAAGCATCACCAGGTCCGCGTACTTCCCGGGCGTAATCGATCCCCGGTTTTGTTCAACAAAATTCGCATAGGCTCCATTGATTGTGTACCCGCGAATCGCAGTCTCAAGATCAATCGTCTGCTCTGGTATCCACCCCCCTTCTGGCTTGCCGTCGAGTCCCTTTCGCGTCACAGCCGTATAGATCCCAATCAAGGGCTCCATTTCGGCGACATTCCAGTCCGAAGCAAACACCAGCGTAGCGCCAGCATCCCGCAAACTGCGGAATGCCCAGGCATATTTCCAGCGCCTCGGACCGACCGCTCTCGCCCACTGTCCGGTGATATCAGGCGCGCAGTGCCTCGGTTGCATGCACGCAATCACGCCCAACTGCTTGAACCGCGGAATATCCTTCTCGTTCAGACACTCGATGTGAATTAGCTCATCCCGCCGGTCACGCGGCCCGTTCTGTTTCTCTGCGTACTCAATCGCATCCAACGCCGTGCGGATTCCACGATCCCCGATCGAATGCACGAACACCTGGAACTTCATCCGATCCAGCCGGGCCACAACTTCTTTGAACTCGTGCGGCGGATAGTCCAGTTCCCCGCGCGTCTCCGGCCGATCCGCGTACGGTTCGAGCAACGCCGCCGTATGCGGCTCGATCACGTCGTCAATGTACAACTTAACTGCTGCGACCCTCAGCCGGTCGTCATTGTATTTTCGCCTTGCTTCGTCGAACTTCTGCAGCGTTGCTTGAGCCGTCCCGCGCCGGTGAAACAGTGCAACCTGCAGCCGGGCCAGAAGTTTCCCGTGCTCTCGCAACCGTTGATAGATTTCGAGATCCTCTAAGTACGACTGCGGGTCCACAATCGTGGTTATTCCTGCCTTCACCGCCTGCCCCATGTTCCACTCGACACCACGCTCTACCTGTCCAGCCGCGTGCGATGGCAGGTGCTTGCGTAATTCCGCCTCAGCATCTTCCGAAAGCCCAGTGCTGCCAAAGCCAGTGACTATTCCCGTGGGCTCTCCAGTTGCGTTTTTTTCTACTCTCTCAGCGAAAATTACCTTGTCCGTTTTCCGGGTGATACCGAACTCCTCCATTGCTTCTCGGTTCATCCAAATCGTGTGATAGTCGTACGCGACCAGAAAGGCCGGACGTCCGCCCGTCAAGCCATGAAGATCCTTCGCAGTTGGCAGTGTCCCACGCGGAAAAGCCGAATAGTTCCAGCCCTCGACTTCAATCCACGGCAACTCCGGATGCTTCTCCGCGAAGTCGCGGACCTGCTGCTGAATTTCGTGGAGAGAGGTTCCATTCTCGATCCGCAGAACATCCTGATTGCCGCCGAGCAAGACGTGAAAATGGCTGTCAATGAATCCCGGCAGCACCATTTTCCCGCCAGCATCCATCACCCGCGTCGCCTTCCCAATATGGGACGAGACGCCGCCCTCGTCCCCGACCCACACGATCCGATCTCCCTTGACTGCTACCGCCTGCGCCCATAAGCGTTGCGGATCAACCGTGTACACTCTTGCGTCCCGAATCACCAAGTCCGCTTCTTCGGATGAGAATTTCTTCTGAGTGTGACATGCAGGCAAGAACAGGACGAAGGAGGAGAGCACTACAAAGAACCGCTTGGCGCGTTGCATGGGTGACTATGATATTTCAGAGAGTGCGCAGGCCAAATAGACGTGCGTTAATGGAGGCCATTCACAGTCCGTTTGCAGTCCATTTCCGGCGGCCTGTATACTTTTTACGTCATTGCAGCGCGTCCCGGCGCTCTGCAAGCGCTTAAGGATGCGTTAGAGGCAGATTTTAAATCCCCCCTTCCGCACCAATCTTACCGTTATTCAAATAGGGATCTTGGAAATGATCATACTCATCACCATTGTTCACATTATCGTCTGCTTATTCTTGATCATTGTGGTGTTGCTGCAAAGCGGCAAGAGCGGTGACATCGCTGCTGCCTTCGGAGGCATGGGTAGCCAGACGGCGTTCGGTCCGCGGGGGGCTGCGACTGCACTCTCCAAAGCTACGACCTGGTCGGCGATCATTTTTATGGTGACATCGCTCACGCTCTCAATTTTCGCCACACGAAGAGGCGGTCCGAAGTCAGTGCTGCAAGGAGTGAAGTCCTCTGAGACAAAGTCCCAGCCGGCGCCGCCCGCTCAGAAGCCGGCACCGCCACAAAAGAAGTAAACGCAGCGCCGACTCTGCCAACAACCGACGACCAACATGATTCACGAAATCCTTCCCGTCGGTCCATTGCAATGTAACTGCTCGATCATTGGTGATGAGTCCACGCGCGAAGGGATCGTCATCGACCCCGGGGACGACATCGAGGACGTTCTGGCGCTCGTCGGCAAGCACAATCTCCATGTCAAGCAGATCGTTATTACCCACGCCCACATCGATCACGTAGGCGGAGCCATGAAATTGCGCGCCGCTACCGGTGCGCCAATCCTCTTGAACCAGAACGACTATGCACTATTAAAGATGCTGGACGTGCAGGCCGCCTGGATTGGAGTGGCAACTCCGGGAAAGGTGGAGATTGATCATAGCGTTGGCCAGAACGACAAGATAGGAGCGGGTTCACTGAGGGCGGACATCATTCACACACCCGGCCATACCGAAGGCAGCATTTCGCTCTACTTTCCGCTTGAAAAGAAGTTGATTGCCGGTGACACGCTGTTTGCCGGAAGCATCGGCCGAACCGACTTACCGGGAGGATCTTATAAAAAGATCATCAGTTCGCTGCATGAAAAGCTGCTGACGCTGCCTGACGACACAGTGGTCGTACCAGGCCATGGACCTCTGACCACTATTGGCGAAGAGCGTCAGAACAATCCATTCCTGGTGAAAAGCTAGCTATCAACGTTTGTCGGTCAGAGCTTCGACTCCCGGTAGCTTTTTCCCTTCGAGAAATTCGAGTGAAGCGCCCCCGCCGGTAGAGATGTGCGTAATCTTGTCGGCGACGCCCGCGGCGTGAACGGCTGAAACGGAGTCGCCTCCACCGACGATGGAAGTAGCGGCGGCGTTCTCCGCCACGGCCTGTGCAATCTTGAAAGTTCCTTTAGCGAATGGCGCGACTTCGAAAACTCCCATGGGGCCATTCCAAACGATCGTGCGGGCACGGGAAATCTCTTCAGAAAATGCTTCGATGGTGTCGGGGCCGATGTCGACCGCCATCATGTTTTCGGGAATCGGCTCGCCGTTGCCGATCGTGCGCACGGCGGCGTTCGCGTCAATCCTGTCTGCCGCGATGTGATCCACGGGCAGCATGAATTTCAGCTTCCGACTGCTAGCCTGCTTCAACAACTCACGGGCCAGCTCGACTTTGTCTTCTTCAACCAGTGATTTGCCGATCTGCTGTCCCTGTGCCATCAGGAACGTATAAGCCATGCCCCCGCCGATGAGCAGCGTGTCCACCTTTCTGATCAGATTTTGAATCACGTCGATCTTGTCACCCACCTTGGCGCCTCCAAGGATGGCCAGAAACGGACGCTCGGGATTTTGTAGAGCCTTGCCAAGGTACGCGAGTTCTTTTTCCATCAGCAGGCCGGCAGCAGACTTCTGCACGAACTTGGTGATGCCGGCAGTAGACGCGTGAGCACGGTGAGCCGAGCCGAAGGCGTCATTCACGTAGAAATCGGCCAGGTTGGCTAGTTGCTTTGCGAATTTCTCGTCGTTCGCTTCTTCTTCGGCGTGGAATCGAAGATTTTCGAGAAGTAAAGTCTGACCCTTTTCCAGTTTTCCGGCCATCTCCTCAGCTTCAATGCCCACGCACTCAGGGCAGAAACCGACGTTTTCGCCGCGCGTCAATTCCTGATCCAGCAACATGCGCAAACGCTCTGCAACAGGCTTCAGGCTCATGCGTGGATTCGGCTTGCCTTTTGGGCGCCCCAGATGCGATGCGAGGATCAGACGGGCGCCATGGCGGAGAGCGTATTCAATACTTGGCAGGGTCTCGCGGATGCGGGTGTCGTCCATCACGAGCCCGTTATCCAGGGGGACATTGAAATCCACACGCATGAAAATGTGATGGTCGTTGAGAGGGAGATCACGGATGGAAAGCTTGGACATCGCTGGTCGTCCTTGTGATTGGTTGCCGAACCTCACTCTTTGAAATACCCAAACCTAAGGCCCCGACGCGGGCGAGGGCCCCTTCGACTCCGCTCAGGGCAGGTCCGCGCCACACGAGCTTTTACAGGCCCTTGCTGCGGAGGTAATTGATCAGATCCCGCACACGGCAGGAGTAGCCCCATTCGTTGTCATACCAGGAGATGACTTTTACGCAGTTGCCGGCAACTACGCGAGTCATGGGAGCGTCGACGATCGAGGAGCGGCTGTCGCCGCGGAAATCCATCGAGACCAACTCTTCTTCTTCATAACCTAGATAGCCCCTAAGCTGTCCGCTCTCGGAGGATTTCTTCAGCGCAGCATTTACCTCCTCTGCCGTGGTTTTCTTTTCCACGAAGGCGACAAGGTCGACTACCGAGACATTCGGAGTCGGCACACGCATGGCAAATCCATCGAGCTTGCCTTTGAGCTCGGGGATGACCAGATGCAGCGCTTTTGCCGCGCCCGTGGACGTCGGAATCATCGATACCGCGGCAGCGCGGGCCCGCCGCAAATCCTTATGCGGGAAATCCAATATGACCTGGTCATTAGTGTAGGAGTGGATCGTCGTCATGGTGCCGCTGACAATTTTGAAATTGTCATTCACAACTTTGGCGATGGGCGCCAGACAGTTCGTGGTGCAGGAAGCATTGGAGATGACGTGATGCTTGCCGGAATCATAGACCTGCTCGTTCACTCCCAGCACAATGGTTACGTCTTCGTTCTTCGCGGGGGCGGAGATAATGACTTTCTTCACCGGCCCGCGCAGATGTTTTTTCGCGTCCTCCGCATTGGTGAAGCGGCCCGTCGACTCCAGCACCACCTGGGCGCCGACTGATTCCCACGGCAGCTTCGCTGGATCCTTTTCGGCAAAAACACGGATGCTCTTATTGTCGAGCCGGATGCAGTCCTGGCCTGCGCTTATGTTGTTAGGCAGGTTGCCGAGAATGGAGTCGTATTTGAGCAGATGCGCGAGGGTTTTGGGATCGGTAAGGTCATTGACCGCCACAAATTCGAGATCAGGATCGTTCAGCGAGGCGCGGAGTACGTTGCGACCGATGCGTCCGAAACCGTTGATGCCTACTTTGATGGCCATATTGCCTCCAGGAAGGGATAAGGGACAGGATTGCTGGGAAAACCGAGCCGGAAAGAAAATCCTAACAGGGAAACCGAGCGGGCGGCAAATAACGGAGGTCCTAGATCAGGAATTAGAGCGCGTAATGCCAGCACACGGTTCGAGTGCTGATGCAGCACCGGCTCTCATGTGAATGAAACCTCGAGGTACGCATCCGTTCTCCGCCAAATGAAAGGAATACGTGCCGCCCAATATTTTTCGTTGATGGCCTTACGGGCTTGAGCATGCTCCTGAACAGGAAGCATCCTGGCTGTGCCTGCGAATTCCGGGCCGGTGATGGTCCCGCGCATCGTGCAGGCCGCAATCCGAACCTGAGGATTGTTCCGGATGCGCTTGTATTTTCCCGAGGCGCTTCGAGTCATGACATACAGCTTGTCGCCGTCCTGCCCAAACCAGACCGGCGTGCGGACGGGAGTTCCGTCTCGACGAAACGTCGTCAAAGACAGGTATTTCTGTCCCTGAATCTGTTCCGCTGCGCCTGGCACCGAGCAATTGTACGTCTTTGACAATCTGGTTGGCTCATCAAGTACACGCAAAGCAACAGTTCCCACTATCCGAACGTCATAGAGGCCGCCATATCACATGCGTGCTCGAGCCACTTCCCAGGCAGCTTCTCCTATAGAACAATCCTCACCGGGTCCTGAATTTGCAGTGATCGAGTCGCCTCAGACAAATTCCGGGGCTGAAGCGCTAACCGCTGCAGCTGGAAACGAAGAAGAAGAGCTCTTACATGCCTCGATCAAAGCCGGATCAGTGGCTCAGATCGTCGTTGCCGTAATCGCCGTTCTGGGCCTGCTTTATGTTCTCAAACTGGTGATGGTCACCACTCTCACCTCAATGTTATTGGCCTTTGTACTAGAGCCTCTGGTTTCGAAGTTGCGCCGAGTGAAAGTACCGCGAGCGGCAGGAGCGCTGTTAGCGGTGTTGCTCATGATAGGCACGGCCGCCAGCCTGACTTACTTTTTCTATAACCGGGCGCTCGAGTTTGCGACCCAATTGCCGCAATACTCAGGGCGGGTTCGCGACACAGTTGGAAAATTTCGCCAACAGACAAGCAAGATCGAGGAGAGTACGCGATCAGTGATGTCTTCTCCCACAGACGGCAAGCGGCCCTTGCCGGTCGAGGTGCGCGGGGCGACAGGACTCTCCGGCCTGATTTCAGCCAGCGCAGGGACACTCGCCGAGGTCCTCGGGGCCATTGGATTCGTCCCGTTTCTGGTCTACTTCATGCTTACCTGGAAGGATCACGCGCACGTAGCTACGGTGCGCCTGTTTCCTAAAGAACACCGCATGATGGCGCACCGCACCATTGGCAAAATATCGCAAATGATTCGCGTGTATATTACCGGCAACCTGCTGGTCGGGCTCATCAATGCGCTTGTAAGCACATCCGTGTTCTGGCTGCTTGGGATTCCATACTTCTATTTCATTGGCTTCATCAGCGGCTTTTTCAGCATGATTCCTTATCTCGGAGTCTTCTTTGCACTATTGCCTCCGCTAGCGGGCGGGATTGGAGTTTTGAACAAAACTGGAGTGAGCGCCATTTTCATTACCGTGATCGGGTTGCACGTGCTCACCATGAACGTGCTCTATCCCAAAATTGTAGGAAGGCGGTTGCGATTGAATCCTCTCGCAGTCACGCTGTCTCTCCTGTTCTGGGCCTGGATTTGGGGCGCAATGGGATTAATTCTTGCCGTCCCCATTGTGGGTGCTACCAAAATTATCTGTGATTACACTGATTCCCTGCGCGGTCTCGGCCAATGGCTCGGGGATTGATTGCTTCACGACAAACCCCATCCAGGTCACTTCCCTTCTCCACTTCCCTTCTCCACCATTGCTCGGCATACCTCTGATGTGTTACAAGCCAGAACATGCGCAAATGGATGCGCGAGCGCCTGAAGCGCCGTAAGAAAACGGAAGACGCTCCCAAGGAACCCGGCCAGGCCGCTCCTTTGCAGCCAGCGTATTTTGATGCTGGCCCGTCCCCGTCAGCCCTTTCGCCCCAAGAACAGGCTCCAGCAGGAGAGCAGGCGAGTGAGGCAACGGCCCAAGCACCGACTCTGAGTCATCCATCCCCCCAGAGCGCCGGAGGAACGGATGTTCGCCGACGTCGTCGCCGACGCAGGGGCCGGCGAGGCCGCGGAGGGCCTGGGCGTGCGGTCGAAGCCGGCAAGAATGCAGCGCGCGGCGAAAGCGCGGTCGTTGACGCGTCAGAGCAAGAACCGAGCCCGGAAAAAGCGCCGACTTCTGTCCAGACTCCGATGGCGCCGAGAGCGCCTAGAGGCGTGGTAGTGCTGGCGATCGGTCTGCCGGGCTCAGGCAAGAGTTCATGGTTCAAGCGGCACAGCATTACTCCGCTTTCCAGCGATTTACTCCGTGCGCTGCTCTTTGATGATCCCACTGAGCAGCGATTTCAGGATCTCATTTTTTCCAACCTTCGCTCCATGCTGAGAGCCCGGCTGATCGCGCGCCGTCCCATGAATTATGTGGACGCAACCAACCTCACCCCGCATGAGCGTCATGGCTGGATCAAGCTCGCTAAGGACTACGGATATGAGGTGCAAGCGGTATTCTTTGATGTACCGGTTGAGGTCTGCCTGGAGCGAAACCAGCGTCGTGAAAGGGTCGTTGCCGAGGATGTGATGCGCCGCATGTCAGCGAAGCTGCGCCCTCCTACATTTGACGAGGGGTTCACGAGAATCACCGTGGTAAAAGTCAAACGGAAGGATTCCATCGTCCCGGCCGACGCAGGCGACTATGCCTGAATCGCCTGGTGAATCGCTTCCCTTAGCGCTCTTTGCGCCATTCTTTGCGACTTTCGCGGCTTTTCTTTGCGATCTTTGCGGTTCAGGCTACTACGCGGTTGACCACCACTAGCACAAACCCTAAAATCCAAATGGGTGGCTCACCTCCTTCGCCACCCACCAAGTCTGCCCCCTCGTTCAACGGCAGGACAGCTGACTCTGGATCAGCATATCGGGGTTCGAATCCCTGGGGGGCAGCCAAACTTTAGCCAGTATTCATGCGGATTACACGTAACACCCCATGTCAGCCCATGTCTGCTGCCCGGCCTGTGTCCGCACGGTGTCCGCATAACGCGCCCCTTGATCCCGGCGCCGAATTCCGCAAATTTCGCCGCATTCTCCGGGCATTTTTCGGCTATTATCTCCGCGCTCTGTTTTGGCGATTGTCCGCCACTATCGCACAAACGGGGAGGGGCTGTGGGTGACCCTTCCAATTCCGCCGTCTCGGTGCTCGATGGTTACATCAGCGAAACCGACCTGGCGCGCCAGCTAAATCGTTCCGTGCGCACACTGCAGCGCCTCGCTGCCCGCCGGCTTGGTCCGCCGCGCATCAAAATCGGCCGTCTCGTCTTCTACAACGTCGAACACGTCCGCGACTGGCTCGCGCAGCAGGAACAGCCCCGCAAACCGGTGGGCAGCGTCCGTCCCTATAGACAACTCAATGCGCGCAGAAGCGCAAACCGGTGACGGCGATCGTCAGGAGAAATTTATGTGATTGGCTTGAGTCGCTACTCTGAATTTCGCAATCAGTAAAGGTCTGTTACGAAACTGTGTAAAACAGTTTCTGATTAACGTCAGAGGTATTGACGTTCATTGTAGAATTCTGAACCTAGTCTCTCGTCAGGGTCCTCATGTTGTCGCAGTTCGAGGCCGCCAGCCTGCTGTGTACCACTGGTTTGGGTCATGGTTTGTCCTCCTTTTGAGTAGTTTTGAGTTTCTTGGTCTGTTTGTTATTGTCAAACTCCAGATTTACGACGTTAAGCCATCGGTGTAGTTTACTGCGACATCCACTTGGAGCTCTATCCAGCCGTCAGGATGTGTGTATCAATGGGAGTGAATACGAAAAGCTCTCCCTCCACAAAGGAACAGCTTCTGACTATGTCGAGTGATTGTACTCCCGACGCAAAGAGTGGAGATGGCCAGGAATGACCTGATGGCAGTTTGCGTCAGAAACCATCCGTCGAATGACGAGTGGTCCGCCTTTAGTGAAAGTACCAGAGAACCACGCAAGTTTGCGGGTGGTCGGCAATGCGGAAGCAATCCGACAGGACTCCATTGTGAAACTGCAGCCTCATCTACAACAGCGATGCTCCATGTACACGACGAGTTTGACACTCAGGCAGCTTAACTTGAACATCTCCTTCTATGAAGACTGCTCCAGGTACTTCCGGTTTTCCTCGTTATCTCTGGTTTGGAAGATTTAAGGCAGGGACCAGATGTGCAAAGCCTCCAATGTCGCCGTCGCGACCAGAAGATGTCCGTTTCCGATCCAGCCCGTGCCAACGATCGGAACGTCTGGCGTCCACTGCGACCGCACATTGCCAGAACTGATGTCGAGTACCATGACTGGCGCGGGAATGTTCGCGCCGTTCTCATCGAAATACTCCACCGCAACGACGCTCCCATCTGGGGAAACTTCTACGTAACGTACAACATCCTTTTGCTTTGGAAACGATCGGAGCTCTTTGCCGCTGATTGCGTCCAGCAAGATCAGAGACTTACTTGCTCCTCCGGCGATCACAAACTTGTCGTCTGCCGTGAAGTCGACCGTGAACGACTCGAGCGTTAGATCATCAAACCGCCACTTGAGCTTTCCGCTGTGGGCATCAAAGACGCGAATCGCAGTGTCACTATCTGCGGAGGCGATTAGCGATCCGTCAGGAGAAAAAGCCACAGCCGTCGCCCCGCCGAAGTCGGACGTAAGCTGGAAGAGCCGCTGCTTCGACCGCAAGTCGAAAATCTGCGCGGGTTCGCCCGCTGCGGATGCAGCAAGTAGATTGCCGTCGCGGGAGAACGCCCCGGTAATGACATAGTGGTGCAACGCAGTCTCGAATCGCGCTTCGCCGGTGCTGGAATCCCAGACGTGCACGCCGCCCTGGGCGTCACCGAAGAACAGCGAACGCCCATCCTGAGATAAAAGCAGACCACACGGAAGATTCGAGACGGCGCAAGCCTGAGATGCCCCAAGGCCGCTCGGTTGCAATGAACGGACCACTTGGCCGCTCGGCAGGTTCCAAATCCAAATTCTGCCATCCGTACCCAAACCGGCCGCGATTTTACCGCTCCGGGCCACTGCAACCGCTGAGACTCGTGCCGGTGTCGCGATGCGCATCTCGTTGTGTGCCTGTGCGAGACAAGTAGATGCCACGGCCACAATAAATAAGAATGCACTGACCAAACGCATCACAGCCGCTCCATCACCAGCTCGAACTTCACGTCAGCAAAAACAGTTTTCGGATCTCCGCGAAGCAGCACTGGACGCACTAACTCGCGACTCAAAAGCACGGGGTCGCGATTGTAATTGCGGTCCGGATCTCCTTCAAACACTGGATCGGTCGAGAAATAAAGCTGTGTCGTGATCGGTTTGTGTCCAGGAGCACTCACAAGGTAGTGGATGTGCTGGCAAACGCGATCCGGATAATGGCCCGGTATCACGCTGTCAAAGGAATACTTACCACTAGGGTCGCTGAGGAGAGTGGCGCGGTAACGATAGCCATCCAGATCATAGTGTCCGAGATGGTCGGTCTGCCAGACCTCGATCTTCGCGGCCGGAACGATTTCTCCGCGGACGTCAAATATCTGGCCGCTGACTGAAAGCGGCATGCCCGGATCACCGGGTGCGCGCAGCGAAGTTGTTTGGGGTGCACGCTTTTTGTAGAACGGTCCGAGTTCATTCCAGGGAGTGGGCTTGCGTACGAGTTTCTCTTCCCAGGCGGCAATCAAGGCCCCGACCGAGCTTGAGGAAAGGATTGTTAACGAGCCTAATGCGACGCATTTCTGCAGTATGTCGCGGCGATTCATGTGAGGACACTCCATAAAGCCGCCCCCTTTTTCGCCGAACTTTACGCCAACTGGAGCAGAAAGTATATGACGGAGATTTCTTTGCCCTTGCTCGCGATGACAGTCATCGTTCAGGCGAGCTCCGAAAAAAACTTGTAACCCACTGATTCCGGCTCCGTAATAGATTAGGGAAGCCCATGGATCTGTTGAGACGATTTGTGCTTGGCGAGATCGATGCGTTCGAGACATTGGTCCGGCAGTTCCAGGGCGATATCTACGCTTGGATCGTGCGCATCGTGCGCGACCGGGGCATCGCTGAGGATCTGACTGTAGAGACCCTCTGGCGGATATACCGGGCACGCCACCAGTTTCGGCCGGATGGGAACTTCGCCGCATGGGCGCGGCGGATCGCCACTAACCTGGCGCTCGACCATCTCCGGCGCAAACGCCCGAAACAGAGTTTGCTCGCAGAGCCCGCCGAGCCACCTCCGGCCGATCAACTCCTGCAGCGGGAGACGCGGGAGAAGATTCAGCAGGCATTTCGCCGCCTGCCGGCCAAGCTGCAGGTGGCAGCGACGCTCGCACTCGTCGAAGAGCGGCCCTACGACGAAATTGCCGACGCCATAGGGACATCGGTCGGTGCAGTGAAACTGCGTGTCTTCCGCGCAGTTCGCATCCTGCGCAAACAATTGAACCACCTCGGGGTCACGCCCTAGTGAAAGGATGTGAGGGTAAGGAGATGACCGAACACGACGACCGCCAGATTCGTAAAGCTCTACAGCAATCGTTGCCCCCGGTAAACACTGAACTCCGCCGGGACCTCTGGCCCGCGGTGTTGGGCAAACTCAACGCTCGCCCGTCCCGTGTGGCCTGGTACGACTGGGCGTTGATCGGTCTGAGCGCCAGCATGTTTCTGTTCTTCCCGCAACTGATTCTCGTCTTCGCGTACCACCTGTAGAAGGAGGCTTTATGAACAACCATCCGTACCTCCGCGCTTATATGGCAGGAATCGCCGTGCCGACGCCGCTCTTGCTGGTCGCTCTAACCCTATTCAGTATCGCGCGATTTGTTTACAACGTCCCCATCCCTGTGGAGCGGGTCATCATTTTTCCCATGGCGCTCATCCCCAATCTGTTCGGCGTGTGGAACATTCTGCACCTGGCCTCGCGCTCACACACGCACCTGCCGCTGGGGATTCATGGCGCGATTCTTCCCTTCGTCCTGGCGCCCACGGGATTCCTCCTCGCTCGCAGCCTGGGTTTCCTAAAAGTCACAGGCCACGGCTTCATCTATTTCGATGTAGTAGAGATTCACTATGTGCACGTGGCGCTGGCGTTTACCGCCGTGCTGATCGTTTATTACCTGATCTGGAAATACCTGATTGGATTCTTCAATCGAGTCGCGGGAATCGCAGAGTAGTGGCGGTGAACATATATGCTCCTTTCGTTGGCTAGAGGGTGAAAGGAACCCGCCGCGGGCGCGACGGTGGGATGCTTATTGTTTTGCACAGCAACGCTAGGCCGCATCCGACTCTGAGGTCAATTGCCCAGGAATGGTGCAATTTTATTTTCAGGCGCTTTTCTTCGAGGTGACAGCGGAGAACGCGGACCAGCGCTGCTCGATACTCTTGCTGCCGCAGTGCGACAGGCGATCTCCTTCTCATGCTCGGAAATAGTTAAGATCTTTGAAAAGGTTTTTTGACAGGCATTGCAGAAGAATTCGTAATGAGGCATACGAACCTCCGAAGGTTAGTTAAGTGGTGACTGGATTTTAGGCCTGTCGCTCGGACAGATTCAATATTGGTTAGGTCACGAATTCTGCGTGGCTTGGTCGCAGGTTTTTCAGGAGGACTAGGTCGCGGATTTTGCGAGCTGGCTTTGGTGGAAAACGGCTTTATGAACCAAAAGGCCCGCAGAGCGCGCCTTTTGGTTTTTCTTGGGATTGCTTAAGCGGCTTCGTCGCGCATGGCGCCGCGTAGCTTCTCTGCGAGGTCTGCTGGAAGTTCGTTCATGCCGTGCTCTTTGCGGCCATGTTCCGCGCATTGTTCCAGAACATCCTGTTCAGTCTCGCCTCTAGCTACGAAGTCGCAGTCCACGCCTACATCTCTGCAGGTGACTACTTTTGACATGTTGCCTCCTTAAAGGAGTTTTCTGACCTAAGCTTTCGGTTGGGATTCTAGTCTCGGCCTTGGGTCCGGCGCAAAAGACAGATTCAAATGAGTATGGAGCGCGGACTGTGTGCGGGTGTGAGAGAGGAATTCGTTATTTCAGCCGGATGCTGAATGAGCGCCTCTTCGCGGTCACCGCAACTTTGCCCTCCCGTGCGAGCCAGCCAATAGCCCATTCAAAAATTGGCCCCCTTTCCTTCAACAAGCTTCTTGAGCTGTGCTAGCGAGAGTTCGCCGTGGGTATTGAGAGCGTGCCAAATCGCGCCCGCCACCTGGCCGATATCCTCTTCTATGATTTTCCCCATCTTTTTCTATCTTACTTCCAGGATGTCCTGGGGGTGCTTGCTACCCTGAGAAGAAGGCGAGGAGGTTAGGTCACGGGTTTGGCTCCATGGTAAACTACAAAAATTCCGCCTTGCTGTAGCCATGAATAGGTTCATTCGGACGCTGATAGTTGTTCTCGCCGCCTT
>Ga0075434_100000800_pt1 | contig 24901 bp, 23 predicted proteins | sample RhiMethybrSRZTD3_FD_75298 | JGI IMG/M metagenome (GOLD analysis project Ga0075434, IMG submission 75298) | Populus rhizosphere microbial communities from Tennessee, USA - Rhizosphere MetaG P. TD hybrid SRZTD3 | ecosystem: Host-associated > Plants > Roots > Rhizosphere > Soil | place: USA... | reverse complement strand
GCCAAGCGCAGTGCGCGGCGCCCCTCAGGTCGGCATTCTCCGCCATCCCGGACCGGCCAAGACTGTTTCGCTTTCCCTTCGGGGCCTGCAGCCCTGCAAGCCTTGCGGCGGTGGCGGAGGCCGGGCTGATCGCCATCCAATGGGATGTGGCAACCGGTGATCCCTCGCCCCAGCGCTCGGCGCGGGCGATTGCCGATGCCATGGTCCGCAATGCCCGGCCCGGCTCCATCATTGTTTCCCACGCCAACGGCCGCGGCTACCACACGGCCGAAGCTCTGCCGCTGGCCATTCCCCTGCTCAGGGCAAAAGGCTTCTCCTTTGTCACGGTGTCGGAGCTGCTGGCGGCGGGCAAACCGGTCATGGCCGAGACCTGCTACGATGCACATCCCGGCGACACGGACAGGTACGATTTCTTGCGGGGGCATACCCCAACCGCATCTCCCTCCTGGGAACCGACGACCCATGTCCGAGCCGGCCCCTCCCTTCCGCGCTGAGCGCTATTCCCTGCGCTCCCTGGGCGACGGCCGCGCTATGGCATTGGCCCCGTTCAGCGCTGCGGCCGCCGACCGACTTGGTCCAGCGACGGCCGCCATCGGACCCTGGGCGCATTATGGTTTCGACGGCGACAAACTTGCAGCCGGTTTCAAGCGCACCGAAGAGGGTATTCACCGTTTTCAGGTCGAATGTGGCGGCGAACTTGCCGGTGCCATCATCGTGGTCTGTCCCTGGCTCGCCGGTCCCTACCTGCAAATGCTCGCAATCCAGCCGGCATACCAGAAGCATGGCATCGGCGCGCGGATACTTGCTTGGTACGAAGCGGAGGCGCGCAGCGCCTTCCGAAACCTTTGGCTCTGCGTCAGTGGCTTCAATGTCGACGCGCAACGGTTCTATGCCGCCCACGGCTATACGCAGGTGGCGACCCTCGACGGCCTGATGCGGGACGGTGATGTCGAGTTGCTGCTGCGCAAGCGCCTGAAACGCTGAGGTCGGCGCGCGCCCCCTGGGCCGGGCCGCTCGGCCTCGTCAACCCGTCTCGATCGGCAGCGATGGCTCGCGTGCCCACTCGCCCATAGACCCATCGTAAAGGCTGAGCCTGTCATAGCCCAACTGGTAGAGCAGGAAGAGGTCCACGGTCGCCGAAATGCCTCCCCCGCAATAGCAGATGACGTCCTTGTCCTTGGCGATGCCTTGCGCCGCGAATTTGGCGGCCGCATCGGCGAGTGGCACGAACGTCTTATCGGCTCCAACGAGGCTTGCCGCCGGCACATTGACGCTGCCGGGGATACGGCCCGGCCGGCCATAGCGGCTCGGCTCCAGCCCCCGGTGGAACTGCGGCCCGAGCGCGTTGACGATGACGGTGTTGGACGTGCCGAGGGTGGCCCGGACGCGATCGCGATCGGTGAAATATCCCGGCCGCGGCGCCGCCGTGAAGGTGGTCGGCGGATAACCCTTGGCTGCGCCCGCCTCGAGGGGCCGGCCTTCGGCTTTCCATTTGTCAAGGCCGCCGTCGAGAACCGCGGCGTTGCCAAATCCCAATGACTTCAGCATCCACCAAAAGCGGGTCGCCCACATGCTGGTGCCGATGCTGTACAAGACGACCTGGCTGCCGGCGCCAACACCATGGCGCCCAAAGGCCTCCTCGAGGGACGCCGGTGCCGCCAGCATAAAGCGAAGCGGCGACGCGTTGTCCGAGAACTCGCCTTGCAAATCAAGAAAATCGGCGCCGGGGATATGCCCCTCCGCAAAGCTGCGCCGCCCGGGGACGGCTACATAGGGCTGGTCACTCCCGGCGGGAGCGGCCTCCAGATAGGTCGTGCAATCGTAAATCCGCAGGTTTGCCTGGCCGAGCCTAGCGGCAAGCTGCTCGGTACTCATGAGGGCTTGGGGATCGCGCATGTCATACTCCACGCCTTGGGGCGATGCAGCGCCTTGGCCCTGCACCATGCCATAGCCGTTACGCGTTTGCATCGGGGTCGGGCAGCGCCGCGGCACCGTGCGCTTGCCCATAGGCACCTCGACACGGCGTCCAATCTCTTCGAAAACGGGCGCTCCAAGCAACGCCATCGATGCCTGCGGCGGATCGTGCGGGCTTAAAGCCACAGCACCTTGCGGCGTAGGTCGAGGTCATCGGAAAGGGCCTTGGAGGGGCCGATGTGAATGATCTGCCCACGCTCAAGGGCAACGGTGCTGTCGGAAAGGGCCAGGGCGAGGTCGAGGTGGTGATCGACGATCACGATTGAGATCTCCTGGCGGAGCTTGTCGAAGGCCTCGAACAGTTCCTCGATGACGGCCGGCGCCAAGCCCTCGAACGGCTCATCCAGCAAGAGCACGCGCGTGTCTCCGGAAAGGGCTCGGGCGACGGCAACCATTTGCTGCTCGCCGCCGGACAGGTAGTCCGCAGGCGAACGCCAGCGCTCTTTGATGCGCGGGAAAAAAGCAAAGATCTTGTCTTCATCCCAATAGGTGCCGGCCTGGTTGCGGCGCCGCAGCCGGCCGAGCTCCATATTCTCGGCAACGCTCATGCCCGCAAACAGCCCGCGACCCTGCGGCACGTAGGAGATACCGCGCCGCGTGATTTCGGCGGCAGGGCGACGCGCGAGTTCTTCACCTGCCAACTGGATGCTGCCCCTCATCGGCGGGGCGATGCCGACGATGGTCTTGAGCAGCGTCGACTTTCCTGCCCCGTTGCGGCCGAGCAAAGCCACGATCTCTTTCTCGCGCACGGTAAAGCCGACATCGTGCAGAATGTGGCTCTTGCCGTAAAAGGTATTGACGCCGTCAAGGGCCAGCAATGGCTGCGGCTGGACCGCGGAGGCGCGAACCCTAGCGGCAAGCGCGTGGCTGCCCGAACCGATATAGACCTCCTGCACTTTACTGGAGGAGCGGGCCTCTTCGACCCCGCCGTCGACCAAGACCTGGCCGTCGTTCATCACGGTTACCGCATCGGCGAGCTGAAACACGCGGTCGATGTCGTGTTCTACCAGCAGAACAGGGATGTCGGCAGAGATCTGTTTGATCAGGCGGCCGATGCGTTCGCGCTCGGCAGCGGCGAGGCCGGCGAGCGGCTCGTCAAGCAGCAGGACGCGCGGCTTGGTTGCAAGCGCCAGGGCCATGTCGAGCAGGCGTTGGCCACCATAGGATAGCGAGCCGGCGTCGACCCGCTCGATACCGGCCAGGCCCATGGTGCGGATCATGGCGGCGGTCTGGCTGTTGACCTCTGCCAGACCCAGGGCGGTACTCCAGAAATTAAAGCGCTTGGGGTCGCGCGACTGCATGGCGAGGCGCACGTTTTCCTCAACCGTGAGCGCCGGGAAGAGATTGGTGATCTGGAAGGACCTGCCGATACCGGCCTGGGTCACGGCCCCGGGGGTCAATCCGCCAACCGAACGCTCCTCGAGCATCACGGTCCCCGCATCGGGCGTATACATGCCCGAGATCAGATTGAAGGCCGTGGTCTTACCGGCACCGTTCGGACCAATAAGGGCGTGCAGGCTGCGATCCTTGACACTGAAACTTGCGCCCTGCACGGCCCTAATGCCGCCAAAGCTCTTGGAAAGTCCTGCAACCGTCAAAATCGCCCCGGGAAGATGGGTGCGCGGCTTCAAGAATGCGGGCAACTCGACGCTGCCGGCCTGGCGGCCCGCCATGGCGGCCTCTTCCACCGCCTTTGTGGCAAATGGCGCCAACAGTCGCTCCCCCAACCCGACCAAACCCGTGGGCGAGAACACGATGAAGGCAACGAACAAGAGACCGAAGTAGAGCAGCCAATTCTCGGTGATGCTCGACAGATAGTCGCGAAAGATTACGAAGAAGAGGGCGCCGAGAGCGGGTCCGAGGAAGGAGCGCATTCCCCCGATAATGACCATGGCAAGGAGTTCGCCGGAGAAGGCGACCGAGATCGGATCGGCCGACGTCATGCGGTTGTTGAAAAGCAGGAGCGTGCCGGCCAACCCGGTGAGCGTCGCCGAGGTCACGAACGCCAAGAGCTTGTAGCGGTTGGTCTGATACCCGATGAAGCGGGCGCGCGTTTCATTCTCGCGGATAGCGACCAGCACGTGTCCCACCGGCGAGCGGTGAAAGCGCCACAGCAGGCACACCACGGCAAAGCCGACCGTGGCGACCAGCACGTAAAAGGCAACCGCGTTATCAAGCGGCAGGCCAACAAGCACCGGCCGGGTGATGCCGCCGAGGCCATTTTCACCACCGGTCACCTCGGTCCAGCGAAAGGCGATGGTATAGAGCATCGCCGCCAAGGCGAGTGTCAGCAGCGAGAAATACACGCCCCGCCGGCGCAGGATCACGTAGCCAAAGGCCAAGGAGACGACCGCCACGGCCGCCATACCCGCCGCCACCGGCAATACGATTGAGCCGGGGAACAATTTGAGCTGGGCCAGCCCCGCGGCGTAGGCGGCCAAGCCGAACCAGGCGCCGTGACCGAATGAGGTTAGGCCGGTGTAGCCCACCAAAATATTGAGCGCGGTGCAGGCAATCGCGAACACCACCACCTCGGTGGCGGAGGTTATGCCGAGGCCAAGCGAGGTGAGCGCGACGGGCAAGAGCACGAGGAACACCGCGGCAATGAGAAGGTCGCGTGCGTTTGGCATGTCCTACTCGAACCGCTGGATGCGTTCGCCGAAGAGACCCCGCGGCCGCAATAGGAGGACCAACAACATCAATAAGTACATCGCCGCCTCGGAGAACTGCGGGTAACCGAAGGCCACCACCAATCCCTTGACCAGACCGACGATCATGGCTGCCACCACGACGCCCCAGAACGAGCCAAGCCCGCCGATCACCACCACCACGAAAGCGGCCGTGATGATCTCGTTTCCCATGGCCGGATGGATGGAGAAGATCGGCGCCAGCATGACGCCGGCGAGCCCCGCCAGGCCAACGCCGAGGAAGGCCACCGCCGTCATATAGGGCTCGAGCGAGATGCCGAGCGCACCGACCATGTCCGGGTTTTGCACGCCCGCCCGCACGACGCGCCCAAAGGCGGTGCGCTGCAGCAGAAACCAAAGCCCGCCAACGCAGGCCGCCGCGATCACAAGCACGAGTACGCGGTAGTAAGGATAGATGAAGCCGGCCACGAAGAGTTGGCCGCGCAGTTCGGATGGAATGGAAAAGGACAGGGGTGCCGCGCCGAAGATTATGCGCAAGACCTGCTCGGCGACCATCGCCAGCCCAAAGGTCAGGATCAAGGAGAGGCTCGGGTCGGCCTTGTAAAAGCGGCGAAACAGGGTGCGCTCGATGATCACCCCCAATAGGCCGACGAACACCGGTGAGACCACGATTGAACCGCCAAAGCCGATCGTCGGCGAGAACACCACGGTCAGGTAGGCGCCGATCGCGTAAAACGCGCCGTGCGCAAGATTGACGATGCCACCGAGGGAAAAGATGAGGGACAGTCCGAGTGCAATGAGCAGGTAGTAGGTGCCGGCCAAGAGGCCGTTCAGCACGTGCTGCAAGAAAAGAACGGACTGCACCGGGCTCCTCCACTGCCTCGCGGCGGGGAGGTGTTGCGCCTCCCCTCACGAACCTCGCTGGCTCAAGCGAAGGTGCAGGCGTTCTCCTCCTTGGTCGGCGCGATGGCCTCGAGCTCCTCGTTGGCACCGGGCACCGGCGGACTGGGCCGGTAAATGTCCCATTGGTTTTTCAACTCGGAGGCCTTCAACGCCTCCACCGCGTACATCTCATGCATCAGCTGATGATCCCAAGCCCTGAAGTAGCCGGGGCGCGTCTTGAGCAGGTCGAACTTGGCACCTTTTTCCCAGTGCTCGATCAGCTTGGAGGCCTCGCTCGATTTTATCTCGTTCATGGACTGGGCCAGAATTTTCAAGGCCATGTAATCGCCCCAGGCTTGGTTCTCGGGGGGCTTGTTGTATTTCTTGCTGAAGGCCGCCACGAACGCCTTGGAGCCTGGCGTATCGATCAGGTGATGCCAAACCAGCGGCCAGGTCCCGAAGAAGTTCCCCTTGCCGGCTCCCCAGGCGACCGCCGTGTCGAAGCCGAAGCCGGCCACCGGAAAATCGAGCCCGAACTCCGAGTACTGCTTGAGAAAATTGGTGATCTGGAGGCCGGCGAGGTTCGACACCACGAGGTCCGGTTTGGCCGCGCGGATCTCGAGCAGCAGGGCCGAGAAGTCGGTGGCGTCGGTGGGCACCAACTTGTCGGACGCGAATTGCCCCCCGTTGCTTTCCATAAAGCGCTTGGCCACACGCAAGAGATCATGGCCGAAGGCGTAGTCGGCGGTCAGAGAGAACCACTTCTTGCCCTTGACGAGATTGTTGGCGAGGAGTGCCCGGCCGACCGTCTTCACATACATCGAATTGGCCGACTCGATGTGGGCCATGAACTTCTTGCAGCCCTTGCCCCGCAGCTCGTCGGAATTGCACCCGGTATTGACGAACAAGGTCTTGGTGCGATCGGCGACCTGCGAGATGGTCAGTCCCGAGGCGGACGAGATTTCCCCGACAATGCAGGCAACCTTGTCGCGTTCGACCATGCGCTCGGCCTTGGTGGAGGCGGTCTGCGGATTGACCGAGTCTTCCTTGATGAGCTCTATTCTGCGACCCATCACACCGCCACCCGCATTGATCTCCTCGGCGGCAAGATCTACCGCTTGCACGGCGAACTCACCGAGAGTGCCGAGAAAACCCGTGCGCGGCGTCAGGTGGCCAATCTTGATGCCTTCGGCCTGGCCATAGGAAATGGCTGGAAAGGCGCCGAGGGTCGCCGCGCCGGCACCCTGCAGCAGACGACGGCGTGATAGTGACGTCTTCGTGGTCATGAGCGTTCCTCTGTTTACCCGCTGGCCCAGCCGTTGTGCCGATCTTATCGACAGACGGTACGGCAATTCGGGCCGACAGGTCCAGGATTGCGAAGCGCATGGGCAGGGCTCGATTGGCATGGCAGGGGTGCAGAGGCGAGGCTTGGCGCAGTGGGCTCGGATCATGCGCCCAGCGTGTCCCGCGCCAGGGCGGCGCCCAGCAGCTTGGGGCGGCCCATCGGGCGCTCCGCGTCGAGCGCGTTGGCATAGGGGGACCGCCCAATTGGAGCCCCCGGGTCGTGTGCCGCGCCGAGAGCCTCCCGCCCTTCGCTGAGCTCGCGTGGCTTGGCCCCTCGCTAAGGCACCGCTTCCGTGGGGCGCCGGGCGTCATGGCCCCCCGAGCCGCGATACCCTAAGGTTGTCGGGAACCTTTTCTGGAGCCGCGCATCCAAAGGCATAACAAAACAGGGAAGATGCCATGGCAAGGCTGGAGCGTCGAAACGACAGCGCACTCGATACGCTTAGCGATGCCGAGCTCGTCGGCCGCGCCCTGGCGCGGGATGGCGAGGCCTTTCGGGCCATCATGCAGCGCCATAACCGGCGACTTTACCGTGTCGCCCGCAGCGTGGTGCACGACGACAGTGAAGCCGAAGACGTGGTGCAGGAGGCCTATGTCCTGGCCTTCAGCAATCTTGCCAAGTTTCGCGCAGAAGCGAGCCTTGCGACTTGGCTCACTCGCATCACCCTCAACGAGGCGCTTGGTCGCCTGCGCCGCCGCCGACCGACGGTCGAGTTGTCAATTCTCGATTCGCCGCGAGGCGAAGGGGCCCAAGTAATTCCATTTCCAACCATGCCGATGACCGAAGACCCTGAACGTATGACCGCCCAGCACGAAATCCGCAGACTGATCGAACAGGCTATCGACGAGCTGCCCGAGATCTTTCGTGTCGTCTTCGTCATGCGAGCCGTCGAGGATATGAGCATCGAGGAGACCGCCGCCTTCCTGAACCTCCGTCCGGAGACGGTGAAAACGAGGTTACACCGGGCCCGCAAGCTGTTGCGGCAAGCTCTCGACGAGAGGCTGGCCCCGGCGCTGAACGATGTCTTCCCGTTCGCAGGCAGCCGCTGCCAGCAAGTGACGGATGCGGTCCTGAAGCGCCTTGGCCTGCTGCCGCCCGCAACCGGCTGAGGCTCGAACCGGCCCCCTGCACGCGCCAAGGCTGCGACAGACCAGAGCAGGCATCCGCAGGAACGGCGAGCTACGGCAAGCTGCGGCGGCACTTCAAGGTTTGCACCACATCGACCAGGATGCCCAGGAGGTCGAGCTCAGTGGCCAGCCATTTTTCCTCACTTCCGGCATCGAGGCCTTTCGCATGCATGGTATCGATGCGGACTTGAGTTACCCGGATCCGGGCCGTGCAAGCTTCGATCTTGGCCAATAGCTCGGCCCGGCGCTTAACTGTGTCATCGGACACGTCGCCCCCAGCCCGCACCCCCGACTCAGCACGCCTCGCCTAGCCATAATCGAGATGTCTTAAAGTTTCGACCCTATAATCCGTCATCTTTCATACCCCCTCTAATCCGTCATCTTTAATACCTTTGTCCGTCGATGGTCCGTCAGCTCCGTTGCAGCGCTTACCCAGGTGCGACCCGCGATTCGCGAACGCTCTAAGAGATCCGGCGCGCCACGATGCGGCAGGGCGCAATGGGCGGGGCGCGTTCGCCAGGCCCATCATGCAACGCCCATGGTCAAGACCCCCTCGCGCGAAGGCTGGGCCATGCTCTCGGCCGCGGAGGAACTTCGGATTGGTCCTGCCGTTTAGCCCATATCTCCGCAACCTGAGAAGGCGAGACCGCTCGCCAGGAACACGCATAGGACAGCGACATGGGACTATTTACCAAAGACATCGAAACGATGGACGACCTCTTCCTGCATACGCTGCAGGACATCTACTACGCTGAGAACAAGATCGTGAAGTCTCTGCCCGAGATGATCGAGACGGCGACCGACGCACAGCTCAAGCAGGGCCTTGAGACGCATCTCGGCGAGACCAAAGGCCACGTCAAACGCCTCGAGCAGGTATTCCAGCTGCTAGGTCAAAAGCCGCGCTCCGTAGACTGCCCGGCCATCGATGGCATCATCGAGGAAGCCGAAGAGGTAACGGGCGAGGTCGACGACAAGAACGTGCTCGACGCGGCCATCATCGCGGCGGGCCAGGCCGTCGAACACTACGAGATCACGCGCTATGGATCGCTGATCGCCTGGGCCAAGCAGCTTGGCCGCAATGACGCCGCCCGCCTGCTGGAGCAGACGCTGGCCGAGGAAAAGGCTGCCGACAAGAAGCTGACCAATATCGCAGAAAGCAAGGTCAATTTGCGCGCAGCAAGTTAGGTCGCGCAAGCAACGATCACACGCGGCCGCCCGCAGAAAAGGTGCGGGCGGCCCGACATTATTGACCCCTCGTTTCGTCGCATCGCCTGGCTCGGGCCCGGACAAACTATGCGAGCTGAGGACGAGCCCGCCTTTGCCGCTGCGTCGGACATCGATCGCGCACAAGGGCCGGACGACAAAGCGCGACATTTGGCTCGCAACGGAACCAATGGCTGTGATGGCGCCACCTTTCATCGGGTTGGTGCGAGCTAAGGCGTTGACATCTCAAGCGTGGAACCAAGCCAGTTTTGAACCGTTGCTCCAAGGAGTCAGTGATCCTTCTACGGAATGGAGTTTCGATTATGCAGCGCAACAACACCCTATTAGCCGGCACGGCGATCGCACTCATCATGTGCGCCGTGCCTGCTTTTGCCCAGCAGAGGAACGAGGAAAAATCTAGCCCGGCTCAGACCCAGAGCGAAAGCAAGGAGCAGGGCAAACAGCAAAAGGGCACGAGCGAAAGCAAGACCGCCCCCAAGGAGAAGAGCGCGCAAGGCGCCGCGCCGTCCGAGAGTAAAGAAAAGGGCGCCCAGACCCACGAAAAAGGGCAAAAAGGAACCGCGCAAGGCTCTGGAAAAGACCAAGACCACAAGAGCAGCCAACGCACCGAGTCGCGCGAAAAGGAAGGCAAAGGCACCGCACAGAGCCCCGCCAAGGACAAAGACAAGGGTACCGCCCAGGCCCCTGCCCGCGACAAGGACAAGGGCACCGCTCAGATGCCCTCCAAGGATAAGGACAAGGGCACGGCGCAGGCTCCTGGCAAGGAGCAAGACAAGATGGGCTCCAAGCAGGCGGAGCCGAAGGACCGTGCCGGCAAGGATAGCGCCCAGCAGCAGTCTAAGGAGGGCGGCGCACAGAAGTCCACCGAGCGCCAAGGCTCGGGCGGTCGCGTGCAACTATCCGAGCAACAGCGCACCAATGTGCATGAGACGCTGCTGAAAGAGAGCAACCTCAATCGTGCCAGCAACGTCAATGTCTCGATTTCCGTGGGCACACGTATCCCGCGTTCCGTTCGGTTGGCTCCGCTACCGGCGACCATCATCTCGGTCGTACCGGACTTCCGGACCTATCAGTACGTGGTCGTCAATGACGAGATCTGCATCGTCGATCCCAACAGCTATGAGATCGTCGAAGTCATTGCTGCCCCCGGCGGCCGGACCGCACGCCTCGACAGCCATCAAGGTCCCGCGACCCTGGTGCTGACCGAGGAGGAAAAGACCATCGTGCTCCAGTCCGTCGATGCCGATCGTAGCAGCACGCTAGGGTTGGGTACCTTGACGGAAGGGTCCGCGGTGCCGCGCGGCGCCAAGGTTCAGCCGTTCTCCGACACGGTGGTGCAAAAGGTTCCGAAGCTCAAGGGCCACAAGTACTTCGCCGCGGAAGACCGCGTTGCCATCGTCGACAATCAAGGCGACAAGGTTCAGCTCGTGCTGGAAGGCAAGCGCTAACCCCGTCCCACCAAGGGCGCCGGAGGAAAGCTCCGGCGCCTTTCTCGTTTTCGCCAGTCTCGCGGGGCTGCACGGCCCCGCGCTGACCGGAAAAGGCCGTGGCGGCCGCCGGCTGCAAGGCGGGCCGCGATGCGCCCGACAGGCAGCCGCAAGCTGCGAGCACAGCGAAATGTCCCAACCCCTCCATCGATCGCGCCTTTGGCTGTTGCTGGTGGCGCTCAGCGTTGCGGTGCCCGCGGCAGCCGCCGAGGAATGGCAGACCTATAACAACGAACGCTACGGCTTCAGCCTCAAATATCCGAGCAGTGTATTTGCCGTGGAGCGGACGGCCGAGGCCGGGGATGGCAAGCTGTTCGTTGCCAAAGATGGCGAGGCACGCTTGCTTGTCGGCTCCCTCAGGAACGACTCCAACTTCACGCCTGCCGCCTATCAGGCCTACATTGCCCGGAATTCCTACGCCGATTATCGGATTTCTTACCGCCGCCGCGGTGGGAGCTGGTTTGCCCTATCGGGCGAGGGCAATGGGCGCATCTTCTACGAAAAGGCGATGTTCAGTTGCGCGGGCCAACGTATCGATAGTTTCGCGCTGATCTATCCCGCACACCAGCGCCGCGTGTTTGATCCGATCGTTGAGCGTATCGAGGACACCTTTCGTTCCGGCAGCAAATGCTAGCGACGCGCCTTTTCTGCACGCGAGCTTGCGCTATTCATGCCGTCCCATGGCCGAATGGCGCTTGGTGTCGCGCATGGTCAGGTAGACCAGCAATGAAACTGCGATCACCCCAGTCAGATAGTAGTAGAACCAGGTTTCGTGTCCGATCGACTTGAACCATAGGGCGATGGTCTCGGCGGTGCCGCCGAAAATCGACACGGTGAGCGCGTAGGGCAGTCCGACACCCGTGGCCCGTACCTTGGTCGGAAACAGCTCGGCTTTGACCACGGCATTGATCGAGGTGTAACCGGCAACGATGAGCCATGCGCCGGCAATCAGCAGGAAGGCGATCCACGCACTTTTGGTGCCCTGAAGCGCATAGAGCAGCGGCACCGTAAAGAGCGTGCCGGTGACGCCAAACCAAATCAGCAAAATCTTGCGTCCGATCCTATCCGACAATGCGCCATAAATCGGCTGCAAGATGAGCGCGAACACCAACGAGCCCCCCGTGACCATGGTGGTCTGGATATCGTTAAGGCCCACCGAGAGCTTGAGGAATTTCTGCATGTAGGTGGTATAGGTGTAAAATGCCGTCGTGCCGCCCATGGTCAGGCCAACGACGAGCAGAACCTCGCGTGGATAGTTGAGCAGCGCCTTCACCGAGCTCTCCCGCCGCACCACTTTTTTGGCCGCGATGAAGTCCTCGGTCTCATGCAGATTGCGCCGCATGACGAGGGCGATAATGGCGAGTAGAGCCCCAATCACGAAGGGAATGCGCCAACCCCAGGCTCGCAACTGGTCAGCAGTGAGAAAGACCTGTTGCAGCAACAGCAGCACGAGGATGGCTGCGAGCTGGCCACCGATTAGCGTTACGTACTGAAAGCTCGAATAGAAGCCCCGATGCTTCTCGTCCGCAACCTCGGTGAGGTAGGTCGCGCTGGTACCGTATTCCCCACCAAGGCTCAGCCCTTGAACCACGCGCGCCAAGCCGAGCAGCGCCGGCGCCGCCACGCCGATGCTGGCATAGGTCGGCGTCACGGCAATCATCAGCGAGCCAAAGCACATCAGCAGCACCGACAGCATCAGGGCATTGCGTCGACCGTAGTGGTCGGCAAGGTGCCCAAACAGCCAGCCCCCAATCGGTCGCACGATGAAGCCGATGGCAAATAAAATGGCGGCGTTGAGCTGCTGCACCACCGGATTTTCGCCTGGGAAGAAGGAGCTCGCGAAGTAAAGCGCGAAGGCGGCATAGGCGTAGAAATCGTACCATTCCACCAGGTTGCCGACCGAGCCGATGAAGATGGCCTTGAGGCGCCGGCGGACATCAGCAGCTTGGTCAAACTGGCCGTGGCCAAGCGTGCTGGAGGTCGTTGTTGTCATGGTCCAATGTCCTCCGGCAACTCTTATGTGGCGAGTTAACAACGCCGGCAAAGCTGGTGCGTTTCAGGCGGGCAACCGAGCCGTGCTCCCAGAGGGTCCCATCGCCGGCCGCGCGACTGCGACCGGGGCAACTGCGCGGCGTCGTCTTTCCCCTCCTGTTTGGCCGCAAGGTTGAGCTGAGCCCAGGTCTCCGCCAGCGAATCCGGCCGGAACCCGCATTCGCGCGCGGCGTTGCTCTGCCGCCTCCTCCGTTCGCGGCAGTCGCTGCCAAGGTTAATCGCGGCAGCAATTGCGTCTCTCGCTCGAGGCTCAGGGCGTTTGTCAAGGCAGGGCGCGCGCGCCGAGGTTTCGCTGAGGAGATACGGGATGCCCGGCCTTCGATGCAGTTTGGTGCTTCTCGTCTTGTTGGCTGCGGCCCTGCCGGCGCGCGCCGATCCTCAACTCGCCGATTTCGAGTACCCCTACGCGGTCCATCACTACGACTTTCGATCGCAGGAGCAATCGCTCGAGATGGCCTTCATGGACGTGGAGCCGCGACTGCCGAACGGACGCACGATTGTCCTGCTGCATGGCAAAAATTTCTGTGCCGCGACCTGGGAAGCGAGCATCCTGCCCTTAAGCGAGGCAGGCTATCGCGTCGTCGTTCCCGACCAGATTGGCTTTTGCAAATCCACCAAGCCGCAAGCCTATCAGTTCAGTTTACACCAACTGGCCGCCAACACGCATGCGCTGCTCGCCAGCCTTGGCGTCGAGCGGCCCGTGGTGGTGGGACATTCGATGGGAGGCATGCTGGCCTTGCGCTATGCCCTGATGTATCCGCAGGAGATGGCCGGCTTGGTTGTGGTCAATCCGATCGGGCTCGAAGATTGGAAGGCCAAAGGTGTCCCGCTTGTTACCGTTGATCAGCTCTACGAGCGCGAGCGCAAGACCACATTCGACAGCATCAAGCGCTACCAACAGACGACCTACTATGCCGGGACCTGGCAACCAGCCTACGACCGCTGGGTCGACATGCTCGCTGGCATGTATGCGGGCGAGGGCGGCACGTTCGTCGCCTGGGCACAGGCTTTGACCTCGGACATGATTCTGAGCCAACCCGTGGTCTATGAACTCGAGCGCATTGCCGTGCCGACCATACTGATGATCGGGCAGAAGGACACCACCGCGATCGGCAAGGACCGTGCCCCGCCGGAACTGGCAAAGACGCTCGGCAACTATCCCGAACTGGCACAGCTGGCCCAACAGCGTATCAAGGGCTCGGTTTTGCTCACCTTTCCCGAACTCGGTCACTCGCCGCAGGTACAAGACCCTGCCCAGTTCAACACGGCGCTCTTACAACAGCTGCAACGCTTGCCGTAAGAGTCGAACCGCAAGGGTGCTGCCCCGGCCGGAACGCTCACGGCAGCGTCTGGGAACAAGCGGCGAACTCGATCGTTGTGGAGACGTTTGATGGATGAGAGCTCCTGCAAGGGGCGCTTGCGTGCGAGTCGAGAATGCGGCTGAAGCGCGCGCTATTGGGGCTTGTCGGCGTCGTCCTGCTCGGGGTCGCCGGTTTCCTCTTTTTTACCCGGCACACCGCGATATCCGCCATCGAACCGCCGCCGGCAAGCCGCTTCGATCGAGCCCTTGTCGCCAAAGGCGGCGAGCTGGCCATGCTCGGCAACTGCAACAGCTGTCACACCCAACAAGACGGCGCGGCCTATGCCGGCGGCCGTCCCCTCGAAACCGGCTTCGGCACAATTTATGCCAGCAATATCACTCCCGACCCTGAGACCGGCATAGGCGCGTGGCCCGAGGCCGCCTTCCGGCGCGCACTACGCGAGGGGGTGCGGCGCGACGGCGCTCACCTCTATCCCGCCTTTCCCTACGATCATTTCACCAAACTGTCGGATAGCGATGTCTCCGCGCTCTACGCCTTCCTGATGACACGGGAGCCGGTGCGCGCTGTGAGACCTGCCAACGCGCTGCCCTTCCCTTGGTCCCAGCGCGCACTGATCGCGGGTTGGAAACTCCTGTTTTTCAGGCCAGGAGAGCTGCAGCCCGATCCCACCCTCAGCGCCGAGCTCAATCGCGGTGCCTACTTGGTTGAAGGGCTCGCCCATTGCGGCGCCTGTCACACGCCACGCAATCTCCTGGGCGCCGAAGAGAACAAACGCTATCTCGGCGGCGGAGAAATTGAAGGCTGGCACGCGCCAGCGTTGAACGTGACCTCCCCCGCACCGGTAGCCTGGACCGGCGACCAGCTCTTCACCTACCTGCGCACGGGCTTTGTGCTGCCCCATGGCGTGGCTGCCGGCCCCATGCAAGCCGTGGCAAACAACCTCGGTCTCGTGGCCGAACAAGACGTCAGAGCGATCGCCACCTACATCGGTGCCATGCTGATCCCGGCGACGGCCAAGCGCCCGAAGGATACGCAGACCTCAGGCACCACCCCGCAGCGCCAGGTGTCGCCCCGCAACGAGGGCGCTTCGGGGCATCCGGATGGAGCCGTCATTTACGCTGGCGCCTGTGCCCTTTGTCATGAGCCAACGGGACAGCATTTCTCCGCGCAGGGTATCCCGCTGCGCGCGAGCAAGGTGATCGCCATGCCGGACGCGCGCAACCTGGCTCGCGTCGTTTTGGAAGGCATCAATCCACCCAATGCCTCACCCGCGGCCCTGATGCCGGGGTTTGCCGCAGCCTTGACCGATGGCCAACTCACTGCCTTGATGGCGTACCTGCGCGGCACCTTCAGCGACCAACCCTCGTGGAGCCAGCTCGAAGACAAAGTGCGTGAGGCGCGCCAGTCGGTGCACGGTCCCTGAGGTTTGCTTTCGCGCACCCTGGAGGTTCAATGCTGACGCTCAACATCAATGGCCGCTCGCATGCGGTGGAGGCGGAGGCGACAACGCCGCTGCTCTATGTGTTGCGCGATGAGATCGGTCTCAACGGCGCCAAGTATGGCTGTGGTCTCGGCCAGTGCGGCGCTTGCACGGTCTTGCTGGATGATAGACCAGTCATGTCGTGCATTACGCCGATCGCGCTGACCGAGGGGCGACAGATCACCACCTTGGAAGGGCTGGGCAGCACCGAGGCTCCCGGTGTGGTGCAGAGCGCCTTCATCGCCGAGCAGGCGGCACAATGCGGCTTCTGTATCCCCGGTATGATCATGCGCGCGGAGGCTCTGCTGCGGCGCAACGCTTCGCCCTCTGACAAGGAAATCCGCACGCACATGAGCGCAAACCTGTGCCGCTGCGGCACGCATATGCGCATTCTGGCCGCCGTGCGGCGTGCAGCTGAGAGGGTCCGGTCCGCCCGAGTGGGCCCGCCGCTCGCGCAGGATGCGCGACGATGAGGGTGCCACCGACCGCGCTCTCGCGACGCGTCCTGTTGGGCGGCGGCTCTGCGCTAGTAGTGAGCTTCTCGCTGCTGCGGGGGCCATCTTCCAGCACGTTGGCACAGGCAACGCCACCCCGATTGCCCGGCAGTCTTCGCACCACACCGCTGCTTGACGCCTGGATTCGCATCGACGCCGACGGCATCACGGTATTTACCGGCAAAGCCGAACTCGGCCAGGGCATCAAGACGGCGTTGTTGCAAGTCGCTGCCGAGGAACTCCGCGTCGAACCAAAGCAACTCCTATTCCTGACGGCGGATACGGCGCGGACCCCCAACGAGGGTTACACCGCCGGCAGCCAGTCCATGCAGGACAGCGCTACCGCCATCCGCCACGCGGCCGCGCAAGCGCGCGAGCTGCTGATTGCTGCCGCCGGCAGCAAGTTTGGCGTGCCGGTCGAACACCTGACGAGCCAGGACGGCTTTGTCAGCGCCGCCGATGGACGCCGCGCCGACTATCGCGAGCTCGCCGCCGGCGGTGTCCTGCATGTGGAGGCGCAGCCGCAGTCCAAGCTGACCGATCCGAGCAGCTATCGCTGGATCGGCAAACCCATGCCGCGGGTTGATATTCCCGCGAAAGTGACCGGGGCGAGCGCCTATGTGCAAGACCTCCGCCTGCCGGGCATGCTGCACGCTCGCATCGTGCGCCCACCCAGCTATGGTGCGCGGCTGCGCTCGCTTGACACGGCAACGGTCGAGCGCATGCCGGGGGTCGTCAAGGTCGTGCGCAATGGTCAGTTTCTCGCCGTCGCCGCCGAGCGCGAATTTCAGGCCGTACGGGCCATGGACGCCCTGGCGCTAGCAAGCCAGTGGGAGGAGAAGGAAACGCTGCCCGCGCCGAGCGGGCTCTACCAATGGGTGCGCACCGCACCGTCGCGCGAGTACGTCATTGCCGCCGTGGGCAATGGCGCCGAGACGCATGAGCGCACGCTCGAGGCCGTCTATCTGCGGCCCTATCAGCTGCACGCATCGATTGGGCCCTCCTGCGCGGTCGCCCTTGCCGAGGCTGGCGGGCTGACCGTGTGGACGCACGCGCAAGGCGTCTACCCCTTGCGTGCTGCCCTCGCCGAAATGCTGCAGCTGGCACCGGACAAGGTGCGTTGTATCCACATGGAGGGTTCCGGTTGCTACGGTCACAATGGCGCCGACGACGCCGCGGCGGACGCGGCCCTCGTGGCAATGGCGCTCCCGGGCCGACCCGTGCGCGTGCAATGGATGCGCGATCAAGAGCACGCCTGGGAACCGTTCGGCGCGGCGATGGTGAGCCGCGTGCGCGCGAGCCTTGATAATCGTGGCAGCATCGTTGATTGGCACTACGAGGTGTGGAGCAACGCCCATTCGACGCGCCCAGGCGGGGCCGGCAACCTCATGCCGGCCTGGCATTTGGAGCGGCCGTTCACCCAGCCGCCGCCCGAGCCCATTCCACAACCCACAGGTGGCGGCGACCGCAATGCCATTCCGCTCTATAAATTTGCCAATACGCGGGTGATCCACCGCTTCATTCCGGAGATGCCGCTGCGCGTCTCGGCCCTGCGCGGGCTTGGCGCGTATATGAACGTCTTTTCGCTCGAGAGCTTCATGGACGAGCTGGCACTCGCCGCGGGCGCCGACCCGATTGAATTCCGCCTCCGGCATCTGCAAGACGCCCGCGCACGCGCGGTGATCCAGCTGGCGGCCGACAAGTTCGGTTGGGATCCGACTTTGCAACCGCCGAAGGGGCGGGGACGCGGCTTTGCCTTCGCCAAGTACAAGAATCTCGCAGCTTATACGGCGGTTGCCGTCGAGCTCGAGGTGGAGCGCGAAACCGGACGCATCGGGTTGCGCCGCTGCGTGGCGGCCGATGACAGCGGTGAGATCGTCAATCCCGACGGTGTGCGCAACCAGATCGAAGGCGGTATCGTGCAGTCGGCAAGTTGGACGCTGCGCGAAGCCGTCGCCTTTGATGAGACGCGCATCAGGAGCCGGGATTGGAGCACTTACCCGATCCTGCGCTTCGCCGATCTGCCCGATACGGTTGAGGTGCACGTCATCGACCAGCCGGGTCAACCCTTCCTCGGCACCGGCGAATCGGCACAAGGTCCGACAGCGGCGGCTATCGCCAACGCCGTCGCCCAGGCGACGGGCGTGCGCATCCGGGAGCTCCCGCTCACCCCGCAGCGTGTCAAGGCCGCCCTTGCGGGCTAAGTCCCCCCGTCGAGCGCTCGACCAAGATCGCGGGGCAGGAAGCGGGGAAGGAAACGGTCCCGGCCCAACGATCGGCCCGCATGCGCCCGCGCTGTACGGTCGGCCTTTGGGCCGGCCAATCAGGCGAAAAAGTCGACAAGCTCTTGCTCTGCCATTACGAGGTCCGTGGCGGGGCTCACGCTTGCCGTAGCGCGGCAGAGCCACGACATGTCGTCCCGGCGTCCGCGCTTTTGCTTCCGGTATCCTTACGCAGGTTGCATGCAACGGAAGTATTGAGGCCCGCGTTTTCACGCACAAACGTTCTGAGAAGTCTTCGCACCATGCACGCCATTCGCAATAACGCGGCACTTAACCGCTACGAGCTCGACACCGAGGCTGGTTCGGCGGTGGCAAATTACCGCCCGTTACCTGGGGCGATCGCCATTTTCCACACCGAAGTGCCGCTGCCGTTGCGTGGTCGTAACATAGGCGTGAGGCTGGTGCGCGGCGTTCTCGAGGATGTACGGCGCCAAGGCCTCAAGGTGGTGCCGCAATGCTCATTCGTGCGCGCGTTTATGACGCGCCATCCCGAGTTCAACGACTTGTTGGTCGCGCCAAGCGCGGGGGAGGCACGTGCGCCGGCGAGGTCATGACGTTGCGGGCACCCACGAGGGAAACCAAGAGGTCCGTACACAATGTTGCGATCGTGCACCGCGCCAGGCGCGGCCAATACCTAAGCGGTTACTGACCGGCGGTTGGCAAAACACGGGGCGGCGCCGGCAATAGGCCAGTGCGGGGCCCCGAGTATTGAGGAGGCATCATGCGCCGCCACCTACCGACTCTACTGCTCCTCGTCGTGCTTCTGGGATTTCTCGCCCTGGCCCTCAGCTTCATGGTCTCTGCCTGGCGCGGCAGCACGGCGCACATGAGTGTGCATGGATGGGTGGCGCTCGTCCTAGGCGTCGTCTTTTCCGTCTTAGTCGGCTGCGGTCTGATGGGACTGATGTTTTATAGCAGCCGGCGAGGCTACGACGAGCGGGCCAGCGGTGAGGCTCAGAGGCGCGACGACGCCTAGGATCGGACCGCACGCGGCCATCGCAACAGCGCAAGGCCGTTGGCTTAGCGCTTGTCTTTGCGGTCAGGGCCGGCCGAGGCCCTGCTCTCGCTCGCGCGGTCTCGGCCGCCGCTGCTGCGGCCTTTGCGGCCCGGTCCCTTTTCAGCAGGTCCCCCGCCGAGCTTCGGAGCAGTCCCTTCGCCCTGCGCTCTCTGGCGCTCGGCATCGCGCACACCATAATCGCTGGGCCAGCGGTCCTGCTTGCCGAGTTTGGCGGCTTTGGCGGGCCGAGTCTTTTTCACCATGACGCCATCCCTCGGGCGTTCGTTGCTGCAGCCAGCCTCTTTCGCCGCCAGCCTCAATGGCCAAATGGGTAGGTATCGGCAAGTCCGGCCGCGTCGTTCCCGCGCGCAAGGGGAGTGAGCGCGGTGGTTTCATCAAGCCAAACGTAGGCATCGAACTGCTGGGGCAGAGAGGCCTCCGCGTAGTGGCTCGCGAACTCGGTCTCGGGACGATAGACGACGCCGATGAAACGCTCGAGGCGAGGCTGGGCCAAGCGCCGCCGCAGCATCCCGTCCGGCTTCAGATCGAGCAGGAAACGAGGCAGCGCCGTCGCATGGCAGAGGCATTCGTAGCTGTCGGGATGCGACGGACGCAGCGTTTGGACTTGCATCGGGCCATCCCAGTCGCTCGCCGCCGCGACGGTGCCGCTGTGCGTCCCCAATCCAATGAGCGCTGCATCAGCGCCGAACCGCTCTCGGCACAGCTGACCCAGATTGAGCTCATCACGCACCCATCCCATTTCGGTGTGACGCGCATCGCCAATGTGCGAGTTGTGCACCCAAACGAGCGCCTTGTCACCGCCGCGCGCCTCGAGCACATGGCAAAGCGTTGCAAACATATGCCTATCGCGCAAATTCCAGGCCTGCGCACCACCGTAGTACATGACCCGGTAGTAGCGCTCTGCCGCGGCGACGAGGCGCGCGTTCTGCGCCGCATCGAGGAAGCCGCCAGCGTCATTGGCGGCGTATTCAAGCTGCCGTTTCAACAGCTCCTGGCATTGGGCGACGACCGCCTCCTCGCATGTGTGATAGCCCGCGGAGAGTACGGCGCGGCCATGGGTCGATGGCTCCTTCTGCCACGGTGTCAGGCACCCGTAGCGCTCCCGCGCAGCCCGAGCGGCCTCTGGATCAACCTTGTCCAAGTAGCCGAGCACGGCCGCGATCGAGCCGCGCATATTGTACATATCGAGGCCGTAGAACCCGACCTGCGCTTGCGCGGGTTTGCCTCTGTTGTAGCTACGCATCCATTCGACGAGCTCGAGCACCTCGACATTTCGCCACATCCAGGCGGGGAAGCGTTGAAATGGCCGATCGAGCCCCGCCGGCCGCGGCAGGTGGCGAACGTAGCGGTCGATAACCGCCGCATCTGGCCAATCCGCCTCGACGGCGAGGATGGTGAAACCATGCTGCTCAATGAGATGGCGAGAAATGGCGGCCCGCGCCCGATAGAACTCGGATGTACCGTGGCTCGCCTCGCCGAGCAGCACCACACGTTGCTCGGCAAAGCGAGCAAACAGGCGGCCAAAAGCTGGGTCATCGCAATTAGGCAACGCTTCGGCGGCGCCGGCGATCAGGTGCGGCAGGTCGGGCGTGCCTGAGCGGCGGGCGCGACCGGAGCTCTCAGCACCTCGGCCGTGCTCGGGCCACCCGTCCTTCCCGACCAGAGGTACGAACCTGACCGATCCCAGATTTTCCTCCGCGAACGCCGTTTCGGCGGTACGCGTAATCTTCAGCAATTCTTGATTGCGCTCCTCCTCCCCGACGGGGATCACCAGACGCCCGCCGATCGCCAACTGGTCTTTGAGCGCCGGCGGCACTTCTGGTCCACCCGCGGCGACGAGAATGGCCTGAAAAGGTGCCACCTCCGGCCAGCCCAACGTCCCATCACCGACCCGAATCTCGACGTTGTCATAGCCAAGCTGCGCGCAGCGCTGGCGGGCAGCGTCAACAAGGGCAGGATGGCGTTCGACGGCATAGACCGCATCGGCGATCTGGCTGAGCACCGCGGCGGCATATCCCGACCCCGCACCCACCTCGAGCACGCGATCGCCTGGCCGCACCTGCGCTGCCTCGATCATCAGCGCGACGATATAAGGCTGCGAAATGGTCTGGCTTTCTTCGATGGGCAGCGCCGTATCCGCGTAAGCAAATTCGCCGAGCGCAGGGGCGACAAAATTCTCACGCGGGACCGTGCGCATCGCGGCCAGGACGTAGCGATCGTCGATGCCGCGCCGGGCGATCTGGCTTTCGACCATACGTTGCCTATGGCGGGGAGGCTCAAGCATCGTCCGCGATCCGATCTCGCTCCGCCGCCTCCTCGGGTAGCCTAGCTCAGCGCCGTCTCAAGCTGTCGCTTCGTCATGCGCGATCGTCCCGGAATTGCGCGGGCTTTGGCCCGTTTGTAAAGCTGGGCCCTGGAGAGGCTAGCGCTCTGACGAGCCCGCGCGGGGGCGGCCTTGCTGCCCCTGCGCGTCAGCCTTTTGGCATTGCGGCCGCCCATGGCGCGTGAACTCTCGCGGCGCCCCCGCGCCCCGACCCGGGATTTGCCTTCGCGCTCTTGCTGACCTGTCCGGCCGCGCGCCTCCTTGCTCCTTGTCCTGGCGAAATTCTCCTTGTTCTCGGCGGTACTCTCGTATTTGGAAGCTCCCGCTTCCTTGAGCGCGATGGCTATCGCCTGCCGCCTGCTCTTGACCTTTCCGCCCCTTCCCCTCGGGCCCCTTTTTAATTCGCCGTGTTTGAACTCGTGCATGACGCGCCCGGTCGTCCGGCGCTGGCGTGGTGATGTTCGAGGCATGCGCCTTCTCCTAACTCGTGTAGCTCCTCATGAGCTTTCGCGCATTGTTGCGCCGGCACCCGACCGCGCTCGCATTGCGCTTCTCTGCGAAGCTCGAGCTAACCGCCGCGCGGCCCGTGCACCAGGAACATCGAACGGCCGAAGTTGTTCACGGCCGTGAGGTTTTTCGTTGCCAGCAAATGCATGGGCTGGCGCGCTCGTGGCCCTCAACGCGCCTGACGGTAGCCTTGGTTGCGCGTATTTTGCCCGACGTTGCCCTGCCGTCCCTGCTCATTAGGATTGGCGGGCTCCTTATCCGGCTTGTCGTCCTGCGGTTTGTCGGCCGAGCCGGTGCCCTTCCGGCTTTGGTTGTCCCGCGGCACCGGGGGCGCTTTGTTTGTCATTCTCCCGGCCTCCTTGTCAGGAAACGAACCGCTCTCGCCCGCTTCGGTTTCCGGTCGCATTCGCCGGCGCGCGTGCACGCGGAAAAGAAACTGGCCCAGGCAAGATGCGCGCCGCGCATAGGGGCCCGATGCCAGCTCCTTGCCGTGCGGGGAGCCCCGGCAGCGCTCGCAGGGCCGCACTTTCCGGCCTTGTTTTGAAATTTCCGGGACCGGAAAGGTCGGAAGAAAACCGGCCAATTCCGAAGATGGGCACGGAAAATTCCGATCGCTAACTTCTCCGTCATGAGCTCGGAAGCAACGAGCTCTGAAGCAAAGCTGAGGAGAGAGCCATGCAGACCATCACATCCGCCGCCGTTATCGCTCTGATGCTGCTCACCGGCATCGCCGGAGCGGCCCAAGCCTTGGATGCCAAGAGCTTCTACGAGCAGGTGGATCGCAACCACAACTGAGGGGCGTGGTGGCCGAGGTCCAAAAAATCAGACGCGTGCCCGGCAAGGAATGAAGGGGTGCGCGCAGGAGTGGGACGGCGTCGTCCCACTCCTCATGTCTTGAGGAACTGTCTCGACATCCGCAGCGCCTGGACGCGATTGTGGACCTTCAATTTCTTAAAAATATGCGCGAGATAGTACCTGATCGTACTCGGTTTGATATTGAGCGTATTGGCGATTTCTTTGTCCGTTAACCCCTTACATACGCCAGCGAGCACCTGTTGTTCGCGCTGGGAAAGTTCCGTCAGATTGCTCACTGCGGCTTGCTTGTCGAAGCTCGATGAGACCAGGAGCTGTGCGCTCAACGCCGGAGCGATGTAAGGCTGCCCGGCGTGGACGCTTCTGATGATCTCCACTAACTCTCCGCCGCTTATTCCTTTCAAGGCGTAACCGCGTACGCCGGCCCGCAGCGCCTGGGTGAGGTGCACCTCATCATCTGATGCGGTCAGGATCAGCACCTTTGTCTTGCGATGCGCAGACATGATGGCTCTTGCGGCCGCAACACCGCCGCCTTGCACCAGAACCTCCAGGATCAGGATATCGGGCTGCTGCAAAGCTGCAATGCGACGGGCATCGCTGGCCGTTTCTCCCTCGGCAACGCAAATGAGGCCGTCCGTGCGCTGGAGCGATTGAATCAGTCCTTGCCGAAACAGGGGATGCTCGTCGACCGCGGCAAAAGTGATGGTTTCAGGCATGCGTTGTCCCTAACTCGGCACAGGAGAACCGGGCAACAATGGCGGCGCCTTTGGCGGGGTCGCTCTTCACTTCAAAGCTTCCGCCCCAGGATTCCACGCGATCGCGCATACTGGTAACGCTGCGCAGAAAGCCCTCGAGCTGGCCGCTCGCATTTGGTTGACCCGTGATTACCTCGATGCCAATGGCTTCACCATCGCGGCTGAGGCGAAGCACATGTTCGCTGGCAGCGGCGTAGCGGGTCGCCCTCTCCAGGCCTTCTTGGGCGAAACGATAGAGACAGGTTTTCACCTGCGCGTGCACTTCCGCCGTGGCAAGACTGCCGGTGTCGCAGCGCACCGATCGCCCGGTTTTGCGCTGGTGACGTCGGGCCGCCAGGCATATCGAATCGGCAAGGGACAAGTTCTCGATTTCGAACAGTATGAGCTCGGAGGACACGTTGCGCATGTCAGCCAAGGTTTTGCCCAGTGCCTGGCGAATGACTTCGATATCTTCAAGCTGCGTGCCGGGAGGCGCCGAGCCCCCCGCACTGGCCGATGCGCATAGCGCTTCCATTTTCAGGAGCGCAAGGCTGATCAGCTGAACGGGCCCTCTGTAAAGCTCGGTGCCGATGCGCCGCAGATTGTGCTCGTTGCTTTCATGCGCGCCCCGTGCGGCCCGCCGCAGGCGCCGTTGCTGACCTTCCACATCCGCCTTCATCCGCAGCAGCTCGCGGATCTCATGCGCCAGGGAATTATGCTTGAGCCGCACGCTGCGCATGACGCTCAACAGCAGCAGCGCAATCCCCAGTGTCGAGGTGCCGATCAGTAACCAGGCGAAACTCTGGGCGGTATCGATACGAGCTTCGAGTTCGTTGGCAGCCTCGTACGTCTCGAACAGGGCGATGATGCGGCCTGTGCCCCTCTCGCGAACGGGGGCATAGACTTCCAGGATCGGCAGAGGAAAATGGAAGACCTGCTCGTCGTCCTCGTCTATCTGGTTGAATTCGGCCGCTACATGCCCGGACCAGGCAAGATCGCTGGTGGGCGTGCTGGGAAACGACTTGCCGATCGCAGTCTTGTCATTGCTGAAAACAATCGTCTCCCCCACCCAGATGCGGAACCCAAGCAGAGGCCGCCCGGCGGAAGCCGGTGAAAGCAGCTTGCTGATTTCGGCCTGCGTGGAAGCAGACAGCGTTGTGCGCGTGGCCAGCTCCTGTGCCAAGGGGGC
>Ga0075434_100000799_pt1 | contig 24901 bp, 25 predicted proteins | sample RhiMethybrSRZTD3_FD_75298 | JGI IMG/M metagenome (GOLD analysis project Ga0075434, IMG submission 75298) | Populus rhizosphere microbial communities from Tennessee, USA - Rhizosphere MetaG P. TD hybrid SRZTD3 | ecosystem: Host-associated > Plants > Roots > Rhizosphere > Soil | place: USA... | reverse complement strand
TCGAGCTGGTGCTGCCCGTGGACTGCGTCGCTTCGAGCGCGGTCGACGGCTCCGCGCCCGGCCGCGTGGTTGCGCTCGATGCGCTTAGGCCCGACGACATCGGGGTGGACTTAGGCCCCGCGACGGTGAAGCGCTTCGCCGAGCAGCTGCGCGACACGCGCACGGTGTTCTGGAACGGGCCGATGGGGATCTTCGAGGTTCCGGCGTTCGCCTCCGGCACGCTCGGCGTGGCGCGCGCGATCGCGGAAGCCGGCGCTGGCGGCGCGGTCACGGTGGTGGGCGGCGGCGATTCGGTCGCGGCGGTGCAGCAGATCGGGCTCGCCGACCGCTTCACGCACCTTTCCACCGGCGGCGGGGCGGCGCTCGAGTTCCTCGAGGGCAAGGTGCTCCCCGGCGTCGCGATCCTGGACGACGCTCCCGCCGCATGAGCCCGGTCGCGCGCAGGCCGCGCGTTGTCGCCGGAAACTGGAAGATGCACAAGACCGGCGCCGAGGGCGCCGCCCTGGCGCACGAGCTGGTGGCGCTGCTCGGCGCGCGCCCGCCCTGCGCGGTGATCGTGTGCCCGCCCTTCCCAGCGCTCGAAGCCGTGCGCGCGGCGCTCCAGGGATCGGCGATCGGGCTCGGCGCGCAGAATCTGCACGCCGAGCCGCGCGGCGCCTTCACCGGCGAGGTCTCGGCCCCGATGCTCGCCGCCGCCGGATGCCGCTACGTGATCGTCGGCCACTCCGAGCGCCGCCACGGGATGGGGGAGGACGACGCGCTGGTCGCGCGCAAGCTGCGCGCCGCGCGGCGTGACGGGCTCACGCCGATCGTGTGCGCGGGGGAGACGCTGAGCGAGCGCGACCAGGGCCTCACCGCCGATGTGCTGGTGCGCCAGATCCGCGCCGCCTACGAAGGCCTGTCGCCCGCCGAAGCGCAGGAGGCCCTGATCGCGTACGAGCCGGTGTGGGCGATCGGCACCGGCCGCGTGGCGACTCCCGAGCAGGCACGCGACGCGCACCGCATCATCCGCGCCACGCTCGAGCGCGTGGTGGGGCCGGGCGGCGGGGCCGCGGCCTGCGTGCTCTATGGCGGGAGCGTGAACGCCGAGAACGCGCCCCGGCTCTTCGCCGAGCCCGAGATCGACGGCGCCCTGGTCGGTGGGGCATCGCTCGAGGCCGCATCGTTCTTCCGCATCGTGGCCGCGGCGGCCGCGGTGGTTTGACGGAACCCGAGCCCCTCGTATAACTTGCTGGGCTGCCTGCGGAGCGCAGGGGCCGCCGCGACCCATCGCGGCCGTCGAAGCCATCCACCCCGGAATCGATCTCATGTACGGCTTGCTGCTCGCCCTTCATTTGCTTGTCTGTCTCGGCCTCGTGGCCGTCGTGCTCGTCCAGTCCGGAAAGGGCGGCGGACTCGCGGGCGGAGCGTTCGGCGGCACCGCCCAGACCGTGTTCGGCGGGCGCGGCGCCACCGACTTCATCACGCGCGCGACCATGGTGCTGGGCGGCGCGTTCTTCGTGACCTCGCTGGTCCTGGCGTTGCTCTCCTCGGCCACCCGCGGTGGGGGCGGAAAGAGCCTGATCCAGGAGCAGGCCAAGCAATCGTCGCAGTCCGCGCCGGCTCCCGCTCCACAGCGGGGTCCTTCGGGCGCGCCGCCGACCGGCGACGTGCTGCCCACGACGCCTCCGGCCGGCACTTCGGCTCCGGCCCCGGCCAAGGGCGTGGCGCCCGCGCCTGCGCCTGCACCCGCGGGAGGCGGCTCATCCAAGCCGCCAGGCGGAGGCCCGTAGCGACGCGGAGGCTCAAGACGAGTTTCGAGCGTGCCCGGGTGGTGGAATTGGTAGACACGTACGTTTGAGGGGCGTATGGGGAAACCCGTGCGAGTTCAAATCTCGCCCCGGGCACCACGGTCGACCCGCGTTTGCAGGCGCTTGCAGACGCGGGTTTCTCATTTTGTCCGAGGATTTGGAGGGGCCGGATCCAATCACTGACCGGCAGCCCCTAGCCGTTGCAGCGCGCAAGTCCAAAGCTTGCGCGACGCATGTCAGCAGCGGCGCCAAAGCGCATGCGGCGCCTCGATCCGAGTGCGTGGCTCCTCCCGGCCGCCAATACTGCCGACGTGAATGACGCACCTGCCATGACCGATCCGGGAACGGGTTATGCCTGCAAGGGATTCCATCCCCCGGCTCGGAGGTCCGTCATGAACAAGATGTTCGTGCCTGCCGTAATCGCTGTGGCATTGCTGTCAGGCTGTGGGAATTCCGACCCGACTTCCCCCCACTCCACGGTCGGACAGTTCAGTGTCATGCTCACCGACGCACCCGCGTCGGTGCAGTCGGTTCTCGTCAACGTGACCTCCGTACTCGCACACCATGCCGGTGCGGCCGACGATCAGGGCTGGGAGGTCGTGAGCTCGACGCCGCAGGCGGTGGACCTGCTCTCATACCAGAACGGCGCATTCGTCTCGCTGGGCGATGCCTCGCTGCCGGTCGGTGCATACGACAGCTTCCGGTTGGTGCTCGGCACGGGTTGCTCCGTCACGGTGAATGGCGTGACCTCGGCGCTCACGGTGCCCAGCGGAGCGGAGGCCGGCCTCAAGATCAACCGCAACTTCACGGTGAGCGCATCGGGGCTGTCGATGCAGGTAGACTTCGATGCCAGCCAGTCGCTCCGTCAGTCGGGCAACGGCAAATGGACGCTGAGGCCGGTCCTGCGGGCGTTGCCCGCGGCCGAGGCCGGCGCCATCCAGGGCACCGTCACCCAAGTCAACTCCGTGAACAGCGTGGATGTGTTTCAGGGCGGCACGCTGATCTCGAGCATCGTGCCCGGCGCCAACGGCCGCTTCGCTTTCAGCGTGCTCGCGGCCGGGACGTACGACGTGGTGGTCCACACCTCGAGCGGGGACGTGACCAAGGCCGCTGTCGTGGTCTCCTCAGGCTCGAGCACCGATCTGGGGACGATCACCTTCGCGTCCGGCGGGGGTGGTGGCGGCGGCACCGGCCCCAGGATCATCGACCTCTAGTATTTCGTTCGACGTCGAGACCCGCGCTCGCAGGGACCGCCGAGCGCGGGTCTCGCGTTTTTCCGGAAAGCGTCTCAGGCTCACGGCCGCCGCCGTGGCACGCGGGCCCCGCGTCGGTATGCTGCCGGTTTGCGCTCGAAGGATCGCGAGTGGCGCCGGCGGGTTGGATCATCGATTCTACTCCGTGCCGCGCTGCCCGTGTGAAAATGCACAAGTCATTGAGGCCTGCCCGTCCCATCTTCATCCGTTCCTTGCGCATGAACCGACGCTCCGCGCCTGACGCAGCCCCGCTGGCACAACTGCTCTCGTCCGTCTCCCTGCGCTCGCCGGCGATGATCGTCGCCACCCTGGTGGCGGCGGCCTGCATCGCGTTCTCGGTGAGCGGCAAGATCTACGATCCGGACATCTGGCAGAACCTGGTCGTCGGCAAGGCGATCTGGCAGCTCCACCGCGTTCCCACCACGCAGCTCTGGTCGTGGCCCACCTACGGCGCTCCGGACGTGAACTGGACCTGGGGCTTCAGCGCGCTGATCTGGCCGCTGTGGGAGCGCGGCGGGGTGTGGGGGCTGTTTGCGTGGCGCTGGGCCACCACGCTGCTCGCGTTGGCGCTGCTGTGGAGCGCGGCGCGGAGCATGGGCGCAAGAGGCTTCACGGCGCTGGTGGTGATGGTGGTGTGCGGGCTGGTGTGGCGCGGGCGCTCGCAGGTGCGCCCGGAGACGCTGGCGGCGGTGCTGCTCGCGGCGCAGATCTGGATCCTGGAGACGCGGCGGCACGGCGGCAAGGACCGATCGCCGTGGCTGATCCCGATCGCTTCGGTCTGGGCCAACGCGCACAACACGTACTTCCTGGGCCTCGCGGTGATCGGGATCCACGTGCTGAACGATCTCATCGCGCGGCGCCCGGTCCGGCGGCTGGCGCTGGCGGCGCTCGGCGCGCTCGCGATCTCGTTCCTGAACCCCTTCGGCTGGCGGGCGCTGTGGCAGCCGTTCGACTTCTTTCTCCATCACCGCAATGAAGCGATCTTCCGCACCATCGGCGAGCTGGGCCCGATCGAGTGGGGCGCTCAGTGGCGCGGGGTGCCGGTGCTGTTGGCGGCGTGGCCGCTGCTCACAATCCTGCGCGTGCGGCGGAAGGGTCTGGATCCAGTGGAGGCGCTCCACTGCCTGCTGTTCTCGGCGCTCGCTTTCGGGGCGCAGCGCTTCCTCGGCCTCTACGCGCTGGCCGCCGCCCCCTACGTGGCCCGTGACCTCGAGGAGTGGAGTCGGGCTTTGCCGCCGATCCCGGTGGCGCTGCGCGCGGCGCTCGCCTCCGCGGCCTCGGTCGCGATCGGGCTCACCGTGTGGTTGCGTCCCGAGCTGCCCAACGGCGTCGGCTTCGTGTGGAATCAGTATCCGGTCGCTGCGTGCGACTTCATGGCAGCGCACGACGTGCGCGGCCGCGGCTTCAACCAGTTCGGCTTCGCCGGCTACCCGCTCTACCGCTTCTGGCCGGATCGCACGCGGCTGCCGTTCATGGACATCCATCAGTCGGGCACGAAGCGCGACCGGGACCTGTGCGCGTGGGCCCAGGAGCGCGACGATGCATGGCGCGAGCTCGACCAGCACTACCAATTCGACTACGCGCTCCTGTCGCGCACGTTTTACGAAAGCAACCATCCGCTCGACATCCTCGATGCGGACAGCACCTGGGCGCTGGTGTTCCTCGACGACGTGATGGCGCTCTACGTGCGGCGCGCGGGGCCGCTGGCGGGCGTCGCCCGGGAGTTCGGATACCGCCACCTTCCGGCCGGGGCGGCGGGGCTCGTCCCGCTGAGCGATGCGTGCGTTCGCGACCCGGCGTTGCGCGCCGCCACGGTCGCGGAGCTGGAGCGCGAGGTGGCGGGCTCGCCGTACCATGCGCACGCGCTGATCGTGCTCGCGAACATCGCGCTCTTCGAGAACCGCGCCGCCGAGGCGCAGGACCTGCTCCGGCGCTCGCTCGTAGTGGACCCGAGTCGGACCGGGGTCCACCAGAGCCTCGCGACGATCGCGCTCGAGCAGAATCGCCCGCGCGACGCGCTGCGCGAGATCGCCTCCGAGCGCCGGCTCGTGGGACGCGAAGCGGAGCTCGAGGTCCTGGCCGGGCGCGCGTGGTGGGCGCTGGGGAGCCACGAGCGGGCGCGCGACGCCTTCCGCCGGGCGCTCAGGCGCGATCCCGGCAACGCGGAGGCGCGCGGAGCGCTGGAAGCGATCGCCCGGTCGCGGGCCCCGGGGCGCTGAGGGGTGTGTTCAGGCTGCGCGGAGAGCAGGGCGGCCTAGAACAGCTCCTTCACGTAGCCTTCGAGCGTCTCGCTGTCGATGTAGCCCACCACCCGGCGGGTCACCTCACCGCGGCGGTTGATGAAGAAGGTGGTGGGGATGGTGCGGATCGGGCCGTAGAGATCGAGCAGCCGCTCGTCCGCCATCGCCATGCGGAATTTGAGCCCCAGTCGATCCGCGAACTGGCGAACCGTCTGGGGCTCGGCGTCGTCGACCGAGATGCCCAGGACGACGAGACCTTGCTTGGAGAAGCGTCCCTGCACCTCGTTGAGGTGGGGGAGGCTGGCGCGGCAGGGTGCGCACCAGGTGGCCCAGAAGTCGAGCACGACCACCTTCCCCTTGTAGTCGGAGAGCCGCACGCTGTGGCCGTCGAGGGTGCGGATGGTGAATCCGGGGGCGATCGGGGCGCTCTCGCCGGCACGGCCCGGCCGCGCTTCCGCGACGACGAGCAGCGCCAGAGCGCCCGCAAGACACAATACGCGACGATGCATGGGCAACGAAGAGAGCCTCGACCCGATACAGCGGGAGGGTTCAAACCTTCCGTGGGGGACGGTGAACGAATGAGTGAGAATGTTACCGCTCGGGAGGCTGCACGGCGAGAGCAACGTTGTCGTTTTTGCAGTCCCATGACCTTGTGCGCAACCGTCACGATGCACTCTCTCTCCTTGAGAGGCCATTCGGACATGTGTTAGCGTGCATCGAATCCAGCTTGCCGTACCATGACACTCCCCACGGACGCCCGGTCGTTGGAACCGGGCCGACTTCACATGGAGCGTGAAGCCGATGATCTCTGCCGCGGTGATCCTTCAGTCCGCCGGGATGCGGGCCTCGATCTGGTCCTTGGTCCTGCACGCCGGTCTGTTCGCCAAAGGGATCCTGCTGTTGCTGTTCGGAGTCTCGATCTGGTGCTGGGCGGTGATCGGCAACCGCCTGAGGCTCTACTCCCGGGTCGAAAAGGCCGACCGGAGGTTCCTCGAGGCGTTCCGCAAGCTGGCGCCTGCTGCCGACTGCCGGTTGCTGTGCGACCAGCATCCCGAGAGCCTGCTCGCCAAGGTGGCGTTGGCCGGCCAGCGGACCCTGGACCAGTTGAAGCCCGACCCCACGCTGCCGACCTCGGCCCGCCACGATCTGGCGCGCCACGCCATGGAGCGCAGCGCCAGCGATGAGACCGCTGCGCTCGAGCGCCACGTCGGCTTCCTGGCCACGACTGGGAGCGTTTCGCCCTTCATCGGGCTGCTCGGCACGGTCTGGGGCGTGATGAGCGCGTTCCTCAACATCGGCGCCCAGGGCTCGGCGTCGCTGGTGGTGGTCGCCCCGGGGATCGCGGAGGCCCTGATCGCCACGGTCGCCGGTCTCGGCGCGGCGATCCCGGCGGTGGTGGGCTACAACCACATCCTCGGCCGCCTGCGGGAGCTCACCCAGGGCACGCAGCAGTTCACGAGCGAGTTCCTGGATCGCAGGATGGGAGGTACAGCTTCGTGAGGGAATCCCCGTTCCGCAGGCCGATGGCGGAGATCAACGTGACGCCCCTGGTGGACGTGGTGCTGGTGCTGCTCATCATTTTCATGGTGACGGCGCCGTTCCTCCAGGGCGGCTTCGAGATCGATCTGCCCAAGGTCGCGGCCCGCGGGCTCGACGTGCGCGAGGGCCTGATCGTGACGGTGAGGGCCGACCAGAAGATCGCGGTCGGGAACTCGGTGGTGTCGTTCGACCGGCTCGAGGACGCCCTCGCGCGCGCGGGCGCCGCGCGGCGCCCGGTGTTCCTCAAGGCCGACCAGCGCGTGCCCTACGGGATGATCGTGGAGCTGATCTCACGCATGCGGCACTCGGGCGTGGCGTCGCTCGGGATCGTCACGGAGCCGCCGCCGCGGCCGCAGAGCCCGTGATGCGTGTCGCGGCCATCGCATCGTTCTCGGTGCACGTGGTGGTCATGCTGCTGCTGTTCGCGATCGGCGCCGGGGCGTCGCGCATCGTGCCCGGGCCCGACGTCGTGCAGGTGGCGCTGATCGCGCCGTCCTCCGAGGTCGCGGCCCCGCCGCCGCCCAGCAAGCCGGAACCCGCGCCGCGGGGAGAAACCTTGAGGCCCACCGACGATACCGGCGTCAAGCTCGCGCCCCTGAAGCCCCGGCGCGACGAGGTCGAGAAGCCCAAACCCAAGAAGGAGGAGCCGGACCCGGCGCCGACCACCACGGTGCTGCCCGCTGCACCCGCGGGCCCGGCGGGCCTCAAGGGCGAGGTGGCGGTGGACGCCGGCAACTTCGAGTTCACGTACTACCTGGTGCTGGTCCGCAACCGGGTCACCGAGAACTGGTCGCCGCCGACCGGGCTCTCGAGCCGCGGCGAGCCGGTGCGCGCCATGGTCTACTTCCGCATCAACCGCGAGGGCGAGGTGACGGCGACCCGGCTCGAGGCGGTGAGCGGCGCCGAGTTCTTCGACCGCTCGGCGCTCCGCGCCGTCCAGCTCTCCACACCGATGCCCCCGCTGCCGCTCGGCTACACCGGCGCGGAGCTCGGCGTCCACTTCGAGTTCGAGTACCAATCGCCATGAGACGACGCGTCCTCGTTACCGCCATCCTTCTCGCGCTGCCCGCGCTCGCGCTCGGGCAGAGCCCGACCGATGTGACCATCAAGACCACCAAGGGGGGGCTGCGCACCCGCATTCACTGCGAATGGCTCGAGCCCAAGGGCGACAAGGCGGCCCACGCCATGAGCGTGACGGCCGAGGAGGTGCTGGCGAACGACCTCGAGAACTCCGCGGTGTTCACGCTCACCCGGGCGTGGGTGCCGGGCCAGCAGCCGTTCGACATCCAGGCCACGGTGGGCGGGACGTGGTCGGTCTCGGGGAACACGGTGAAGCTCAGCGGGGAAGTGCGCGACGTGCCCGCTCGCCGCCCGCTGCTGGTCCGGGAGTACCGCGGCTCGACGGCGGAGTGGCGCTCGCTGGTGCACGCCTTCGCCGATGACGCGGTGCGGTTGTTCACCGGCGAGCCGGGCGTGGCCCAGACGCGGATCGCGTTCATCTCGGGGCAGGGGAAGGCGAAGGAGCTGTACGTGATGGACTTCGACGGCGCCCGGGCGCACGCGCTCACCGCCGACCAGTCGCTCGCGCTCTCGCCGGCGTTTTCTCCGGAGGGCTCGCTCCTGCTGTTCACGTCGTACCGCGGCGGATCCGGGCCGCAGGTGTTCGTGATCGCCTCCGAGGGCGGCCGGCCCTACCTGATCTCGGGGCGCCAGGGCCTCAACACCTGCGCCTCCTATTCACCCGACGGCCGCGAGATCGTGTGCACGCTGAGCATGGACGGGAACCCCGAGATCTACGGACTCGACGCGCGCGGCGGCTCGCCGCGCCGGCTCACGAACTCCCGTTCGATCGACACCTCGCCGTGCTGGTCGCCGACCGGTCGCGAGATCGCTTTCACCTCCGACCGCGCCGGCACGCCGCAGGTCTACGTGATGGACCGCGAGGGCGGCAACGTCCGCCGCCTCGATTACGACGTCGAGTACACCGACTCGCCGGCCTGGTCGCCCAAGGGCGACCGCATCGCGTTCGTGGCCCGCACCGCCTCCGGGTTCGACATCTACACCTGCCGCGCGAACGGCGCGGACACGCGCCTGGTGGTGACCGGCGGGAGCAACGAGAACCCGCACTGGTCGCCCGACGGTCGGCACCTGGTGTTCGCGTCCAACCGCGACAGCGTGCCCGGGCTCTACGTCACCGATCTGGACGATCGTCCGCCGCGGCGGCTGGACACGGGCGGCCTGCGGGCGCAATCTCCGGCGTGGTCTCCACGCTCGCCTGGCGCAGGCCCGGCCGTGAATCTCAATGTCGAGGAAAAACGAGGAGGAACCCGATGAAGTCTTTGACCCGGTGGACCGCCATTCTCTCGCTTGCAGTCGTTGCAGGGCTCGCCGCGGGCTGCGCGAAGAAAGCCGCCGAGACCCCTCCGACTCCTCCGCCCGCCCAGCCGCAGGAGACGCCCCCGACGCCGCCGCCCACGCCTCCGCCGACGCCGCCTGCGCCGACCCCGGAGCCGGAGCACGTCTCGCTCGAGTTCGAGGCGGCGTTCTTCGACTTCGACTCCTTCACGCTGCGTGACGACGCGCGCACCGCGCTCGACCACGACGCCCGGATGCTGCGCGACAACGGCAGCACGCACGTCACGATCGAGGGCCACTGCGACGAGCGCGGCACGGTGGAGTACAACCAGGCGCTGGGAGAGAAGCGGGCTCAGGCGGCGCGCGACTACCTGGTCGCGGCGGGCATCGACGCCTCCCGCATCCAGATCATCTCGTACGGCAAGGAGCGGCCGTTCGCGGACGGACACGACGAGAGCGCATGGCAGCAGAACCGGCGCGCGCACTTCGTCACGCGGTGATGGCCTTCGGTCCCGGGCAGAGCATCGGATCCCGGCGGCGCGGGTTCGCCGCCGGGATCTCGGCTGCTCGAGAGGCGGGCGGAGACGGTGGCAGGGCGCGCGGCGCCGCGGGGTGGAGGCGCGCGCTCGGGGCGCTCGCGGTCGTTGCGCTGGCCGCGCCGGCCGGGGGCTGCTACGCGCCGCAGATGATGTCATTCAAGGCCGGGCTCGACAGCCTGCGGGCCGTGGTCGACACCATGGCGGTGCGGGATTCGGTCGCATACGCGGAGATCGTGGAGATCCGCCGCGAGATCGCGAGCCAGAAGGACCTCCTGCTCAACACCCGGGCCTCGAGCGGCAGCTCGACGTCGGACGTGTTCGATCGCATGGGGCGCGTCGAAGGCAAGCTCGACGAGGTGATGGGGCGCTTCCAGCAGATGACGCAGCGCCCGGCCGCGCCGGCGGCGCCCGCCGGTCCCGATCCGAGCCAGCTCTACGACGAGGCCGCCCAGGACCTGACCCAGGGCAGGTATTCCATGGCGCTGCGCGGATTCCGCGATTTCATCCAGCGCTTCCCGGCGGGCGAGCTCTCCGACAACGCGCAATACGGAGTCGGGGAATGCTTCTTCGCGCAGTCCATGTTCGACAGCGCGGCCACCGAATACGCGCTGGTGGGAGACAAGTACCCGGATGGGGACCGGGTCCCGGCCGCGCTGTACAAACTGGCGCTGAGCCAGGAGAAGCTGAAGCAGAGCGCAGAGGCCAAGAAGACGCTGAACGATCTCATCAAACGCTACCCGCTCTCCGGAGAGGCCCAGCTGGCCCGTGAGCGACTGGGCGCGTCGCGCAAGCACTGACGCTCTCGGCGCGCTCGTCGCCATCGCCCTTCTCGCAGCCCCGCCGCCGGCCCGCGCGACGGGCGAGGGCGCGGGCGCCGGAGTCGCCGCGGTCGACTCCACCGCGAGCCTCGAGGGCCTCCCGATCGCGCGCGTCGACGTCGACGTGCACGACATCTTCGATCCCGCCGGCCCCGGCGATCCGTTCGGCGGGTTCTACCGGCTCGCGAACATGCTCCACATCAAGACCCGCGATCGCACGGTGCGCCAGCAGCTGCTCTTCGCCCCGGGCGATCGCTGGAGCGAGGAGCGCGGCGCCGAGTCCGCCCGCACCCTGCGCACCCTCGACTACCTCGAGCCGCGGCGCGTGGAGGCGATGCGCGAGAACGACTCGGTGGTGGTCGCGGTCGAGACCCGCGACGCGTGGACCACTTCGCCGGTGCTCAATCTCGAGAGCGGCGCCGGAGTGCAGTACGGCACCGTCGGCCTCACCGAGCGCAACCTGCTGGGGCTCGGCAAGGCGCTCTCGTTCCAGTACCACGAGGACGTGACCGGGATCGCGCGCAGCCTCGGGTATCGCGACCCGGCCGTGCTCGGCTCCCGGTTCCAGTTCTACTACGGCGCCTCCTCGGGGACCGCGGGCTCGTCCGACGTGCTGATTGCCGGCCAACCGTTCTATGCGCACGACACGCCATGGGGCTCCCTGCTCACGTGGCGGCGCGCGAGCTATGTCTCGAGCCTGTTCCAGTCCGGCGCCGAGACCGCGGAGCTCGATGTGCGCAACCACGAAGCCGAGCTGTGGGCCGGCGCCGGGCGTGAGCGCACGAGCGGCACGATCGTGCGCACCACCGGCTCGGTGTACCTGCTAGACCGCCATCTCGGCCCCACGCGGCTCGAGCCCGGCGCCCCTCCCGACCTCGCCGGAGGCGACGAGGACCTGCAGCTCAGGCGGTTCGCGGGCGAGGTCAGGGTGTGGCGTCCGCGCTTCATCGTGCGCGAGGACATCGATCGCATGGGGCGCAAGGAGGACTTCGATGTCGGGCGTGGCGCCTCGCTCAAGCTCGGCTACGCACCCGAGTTCCTGGGCAGCACGGCGAACGAGGGCTACGCTCGCGCCGAGGCCGAGGCCGGGGCGCTGGCCGGTCCCGACTTCGGCTACGTGCGCGGTTCGATCTCGATGCGCCTGCGGCGCGGGCCGCTCGAGGTGGTCCGGCGGCTGGACGCGCGCTGGAACCACAAGTGGCGCCCCGGTCACGTGCTGGTGGTTTCGGCGTTCGGTCTGGGCGGAACCGACGTGCAGCGCGATTTCCAGGTGGTGGTGGGCGGCCTGAACGGGCTGCGCGCCTATACCGTCCAGGCGCTGGCCGGGACCGAGCTGGTGCGGCTCAACGCCGAGCAGCGCTGGATCCTGGTGCGGAACCGCTGGGACCTGATCTCGCTCGGCATGGCGGCGTTCTACGACGCGGCGCGCGCGTGGGGCCCGGGCGCGGTCGGCACGGACTGGTTCAACGCCGCCGGATTCGGCATGCGCTTCGCCACGCCGCGCAGCGCGCTCGGCCCGGTGATCCGGCTCGACGTGGCATGGCCGATCAGTCCCACTCGCGACGGGCAGCGCGACGCCGTGTTCACGTTCGGCTCGAGCCAGGCGTTCTGACGCGACCGGGCGCGCGCACGCCGTACGCGGCGGCGCGCTTGACGCGAGGGCGGGCGCATCCGTAGCGTGCCGGCGGAGGAGAGCCCCCGCCATGGACTTGAGCGCCGTCGTGCTGCACCTGCCCGCCGACAGCAACCTGATCGCCGGCCAGGCCCATTTCATCAAGACCGCGGAAGACCTGGCGGAGATCGTCGTCACCACCGTGCCGGCGGCGCGCTTCGGGCTCGCGTTCTGCGAGGCCTCGGGACCGTGCCTGATCCGCACCGAGGGCAACGACCCCGAGCTCACGACCGCCGCCGCCGCCAACGCCGAACGCGTCGGCGCCGGCCACACCTTTTTCCTGCTGCTGCGCGGCGCGTATCCCATCAACCTGCTGAACGCGGTCAAGCTCTGCCCCGAGGTCGCGCGCGTGTTCTGCGCGACCGCGAACCCGGTCCAGGCCCTGGTGGCCGCGACCTCGCAGGGCCGCGGCGTGATCGGCGTGGTGGACGGCTTCCCGCCGCGCGGCGTGGAGGACGACGCTGCGCGCAGCGCGCGGCGCGAGTTCCTGCGCAAGATCGGATACAAGCATTGATGCTGGCGGTTCACGCGCTCCACCTCGGCCCGCTCGACAACAACACCTACCTCGTGGTGCACGAAGGCACGCGCGAGACGGCGGTGGTGGACGTGGGCTTCGACGCCGCAGCGGTGCTGGAGGCGATCGCGCGCCGCAAGCTCCGGGTGAGCCTGCTGCTCAACACCCACGCGCATTACGACCACGTGGCCGGCATGCGCGCGGTCCAGCAGGCGTGCGGCGGGGAGTACTACGTCCATCCCCGGGACCGCGTGCTGCTCGATCACCTCACCGAGCAGGGCGCAGCCTTCGGCTTTCCGCCCGCCGAGCCGCCGGTCCACCCGCACGACCTCGCCGACGGCCAGGCGATCACGCTGGCCGGCGAGAAGATCGATGTGATCCACACGCCCGGCCACTCGCCGGGCGGCGTGTGCTTCCACCACGGCGAATGGCTGATCAGCGGCGACACGCTGTTCGCGGGCTCGATCGGGCGCACCGACCTGCCGGGCGGCTCGTTCGAGGACCTCGAGCGCGCGATCCGCGAGCGCCTGTTCGTGCTGGGCGACGCGCTGCGCGTGCTGCCGGGGCACGGGCCGGAGACCACGATCGGCGAGGAGCGCATGCACAATCCGTTCGTCGGCGACAACGCGAGGTTCGCGTGAGCGACCGCGATCACGAATGGCCGGCGCGGCTCCGGCTCCATCCCACCGCCTTCGTCGCCCCCGGCGCCGTGGTGGTGGGCGAGGTCACGCTCGGGGCGCGCTCCAGCGTGTGGTTCAACACCGTGGTGCGCGGCGACTCCGCGCCGGTCGAAGTCGGTGACGACACCAACCTCCAGGACAACGTCACGGTGCACCAGGACGCGGGCCTGCCCGCGATCCTCGGCGCGCGCGTCACGGTCGGGCACCGCGCCGTGATCCACGGCTGCGTGATCGCAGACGACTGCCTGATCGGGATGGGGGCGATGGTGCTTTCCGGCGCGCGCATCGGCGCCGGCTCGCTGATCGGTGCGGGCGCGCTGGTGCGCGAAGGCCAGGTGATCCCCGCGGGGAGCCTGGCGCTCGGCATGCCGGCGCGCGTGATCGGCCCGGTGTCGGACGCCCACCGCGCCGCGATCCATGAGGGCGCCCGTCACTATGTCGCCCTCTCGCGCAGCTACCTGGCGCGCGGCTTTGCCCAGCCGTTCCCGCCCGAGACCAGCTCGGCCGGGATCACATCGCGCCACCGCGGCCCCATGAGCTATCTCGAATGGGGCCGGATCCTCGGCACGCTCGGCGAGAGCGTCGAGTGGGTCGAGGCCCGGCTCGAAAGGTACGGCGAGGCGCGCTTTCGCGTCGCACCCGGCCCCGAGCGCTGGAGCGCGCTCCAGGTGCTCTGCCACTTGCGCGACTGCGACAACGACGTCTATCTGCCGCGCCTCGAGCGCGTGCTCACGGAGGACCAGCCCGAGGTTCCCGCGCTGGACATGACCCAGCAGGAGAGCCGTTATCACACCGAGTCGCCGCGCCCCGCGCTCGACGCTTGGCGCCTGGCCCGCGCCCGCCTGCTCGCGCGGCTCGCGCCGCTCAGGCCCGCCGAGTGGACGCGCACCGGGGTGCATTCGATGTACGGTCCCTATCCGCTCGCGGACATGGTGCGCTACTGGACCGAGCACGACCTCGGGCACCGCCGCCAGATCGCAGACGCGCTCGGAGAGTTCGCGTGATCCACGCCTACGGACAGCCCGATCCGCCCGTGCCGCGGCTGCTCGATGCGCTGCTCAGGCTCGGGCACCCGGTGAGCGGGGGTGCCATGCCCGGAAAGCGCAAGGACTCGACGCTGGTCCTCGCCTCGGGCGGGGCGTCCGACCTGGCCGCGCTCGGCGTGCTGTTCGGCGCGTGGCGCTCGGCGCCCGGTGCGCGCGTTCTGGTGCTGAGCAGCCTCGGCGCACACCCCGACGCGCGCGCCGCGCGCCTGCGCTGGCTGTGGATGGTGGAGGAGCACGCACGCGGCTCCGGGCTTCCGGTGATGACGCTCAGGCTCGCTCCGCTGATCGGACCGCAGAGCCCGCTGTGGCTCAAGCTGCAGCGCCAGCCGCGCCTGCCGGGCGGCGGCGCGAAGCTGCTGAACCCGGTGGTGGAGTCCGACGTGGTCGAGACCTTGGCGCGGGCGCTCGACGGGCGCGCGAAGTGGGAGGGATGGCACGAGGTCGCGGGGCCCGAGGTCTGGAGCCTCGCCGAGCTGCGCGCGCTGGCGCGCGAGGCGGGGCCGCCGCCGCGCGGCGAGGACGGGGCGTGGGAGCCGCCGCTGCGCGAGCTCGCAGAGCACCGCCTGGCCGAGGCCGGCGGCTGGCTCGAGCATTTCTCGATGCGCGTGCGTCCGATCGGCGAGCAGGCGCAGCGGTGGGCAGCGTGAAGCGCCGGGCGAAGGCGCCCGAGCGCGCAAGCGGGGAAGGCGCGGCACGTCGCCCGACGGCGCCCGAGCGCGCGGGCGGGGCGCGCGGCGTGCGCGGCGCCGCGCCGGTCCAGCGCAAGGGCCCGATCGCGCGCACCGGGGAGCATCGTCCGGACGCGCGCGGCCCGCGCCCCATCGTGTGCGCCGTGATCACGGTGAGCGACACGCGGCGCGGCAAGGCGGACAAGGGCGGTGCGCTGGTCGCCAGCATGATCGAGCAGGCCGGCCATCGTGTCCTGCCGCGGGCGTGGGTGAAGGACGAGCCGGCCGAGATCCGGCGTGCCGCTGCAGCGGCGCTCGCGCTGCGCGAGGTGGACTGCGTGATCCTGACCGGCGGCACCGGTCTTTCGCCGCGCGACAACACGCCCGACGCGCTCGCGACCTTGATCGAGAAGCCCCTGCCCGGCTTCGGCGAGCTGTTCCGCGTGTTCTCGTTCGAGCAGGTCGGCCCCGCCGCCTGGTTCTCGCGCGCCTCGGCCGGGGTCGCGAAGGGGCGGCTGGTCGTGACGCTGCCCGGCTCCACCGCGGCCGTGGAGCTGGCGCTGCGGCAACTGTTGCTGCCCGAGCTGGTGCACGCGATGCGCGGCCTCGGGCGAATCCCCATCGAGGAGTGAGCATGTCCATCAAGCCCGACCACTGGATCCGCAAGATGTGCCGGGAGCACCGCATGATCGAGCCGTTCGAGGAGAAGCAGGTGCGCGCCGGCGTGATCTCGTACGGCGTCTCGTCCTACGGCTACGACATCCGCACCGCCGACGAGTTCAAGATCTTCACCAACGTGAACTCCACGATCGTCGACCCCAAGAAGATGGACCCCGCCTCGATGGTGGACTTCAAGGGTCCGGTATGCCTGATCCCGCCCAACTCGTTCGCGCTGGCGCGCACCGTCGAGTACTTCCGCGTGCCGCGCAACGTGCTGTGCGTGACCACCGGGAAATCCACCTACGCGCGCTGCGGCATCATCACCAACGTCACGCCGTTCGAGCCCGAGTGGGAGGGCTACGTGACGCTCGAGATCAGCAACACCACGCCGCTGCCGGCCAGGATCTACGCCAACGAGGGCATCGCCCAGGTGCTGTTCTTCGAGAGCGACGAGCCGTGCGAAACCTCGTACAAGGACAAGATGGGCAAGTACCAGGCCCAGCAGGGCATCACGCTGCCGAAGCTGTGAGCGGCTGCTGCACGATTTGCGCGGAGCCGGGCCGCCCCGTAGGATGCGGTTCTGGCGCATGTCGACCGGCCTCGGGAGATCACGCGGATGCTGAAGGACCTGGGCAAGACGCTGGGAGTGGGCGAGCTGGCGAAGGGGCTCGGGGTCACCCTCGAGAACCTGTTCCGCAAGCCGTTCACGGTCAAGTACCCGGACGAGAAGCTCGAGATGTTCCCGCGCTTCCGCGGGCTCCACATTCTCACGCGGCACGAGGATGGCCTCGAGCGCTGCGTGGGTTGCGAGCTGTGCGCGGTGGCGTGCCCGGCGGACGCGATCTTCGTGAAGGCCGCGGAGAACGACCCCAACGCTCCGGTCTCCCACGGCGAGCGCTACGCCGAGCGCTACGAGATCAACATGCTGCGCTGCATCTTCTGCGGCATGTGCGAGGAAGCCTGCCCCGAGGACGCGATCTACCTCGAGAAGGACTACGAGCTTTCGGACTACAACCGCGACGCGTTCATCTACACCAAGGACGAGCTGCTCGTCCCGGAAGAGAAATCCGGCTACCTTCCGGCGCGCTGATCGCGCGGCGCCGGCCCCCAGCCACAGCTAGCTCCGCACCACCTGCTCCAGCAGCTTCACCGCCAGCGTCTCCCAGCTCCACGCTTCGGCATCGACCGCTGCGCGCGCTCCCAATCGCTCGCGCACCGCGGCGTCGGTCAGCACCCGCCGCAGCGCGGGGGCGAGGAACCACGGGTGGCGCACCGGCACCACCAGCGCATTCTCTCGGTCGCGGGCGAAATCGCCGGTGCCGCTCTTCGTGCACACCACGGCCGCGCCGCACGCCATGGCCTCGAGCGCGGTGTTGCACCAGCCGGCCTTGCGCTCGGCGGCCGCGAACACGTGGGCCGACTGGTAGAGCCGGGTCAGCTCGTCCTGGCTCGGGCCCAGGAAGAAACGCGCGTTCTTCGTGAGGCGCGCGCCGTCGCGCGGGTCCTGCTGGTTCCCCGGGCCGAGCGTGTCGAACAGCACGACCTCGAACGCCGGGACCCGGCCCTCGAGCCCGCGCAGCGCCGCGAGCAGCAGGTCGGTCCCCTTCTTGGCGCGCGAGCGCCGGCCGTTGAGCACCACGCGCAGCGGAGCCTCCGCGCGCCGCGCGGGGTCGGGGCGGAACTGCCGCAAGTTGAGCCCGCCGATGCCGTCGAGCACCGGCCGCTTGGTGCTGCGCTCGAGCGCGCGGCGCAGCGCGCCGGAGTTCGCGGCGACGCGAACATGGGGGCGGGACGCCGCCCGCGCCACCACGGGATCGCCCTCGATCACGCAGTAGTAGAGGTGCCGCACGGCGCGGTGGGCGAGGAACGCCTCGAACGTTCCGGGATCCGCGCACACCGCGAGGTCGGCCGCGAACCCCGAAGCCGATTCCAGCTTGCGCACCGTGCCGGCGAACCGCAGCCAGTCGGGCGGCGTGCCCTCGGGGTGGAACAGCGTGACGCCGTGCCCCATCGACGTCCAGGCGTTGCCGAGCTCGATGAAGCGGCGGACGCCGCCGAACACGCCGACGTGGGGGAGGAACAGGCTGATGATCACGAGGCGCGCACGCTAGCAGACGCGCCGCGGCCGGCCAACGCCGCTTCATCCTGAGACAATGCGTCGTTTCGTGGTGAGACGCTTCCGTTACGGATCGAAACTGCTGGAAGGGCCCCGGGCTGCGAACGCGGATGAGGCGAGAGCGGCAACGCATTGCCAATCGTGACGTTCCGGCCCCGGGTCTCGGCTCGGCACGCCGGCTGCTCTATACGAAGGCAACGAAGATCGGCAGCGCGGGCGAGTCTCCCGTTGCTGCCACATCCCAAGAGCGGGCTCTCGAGCCCGAGGAGGAACAAGATCATGACCATCACCCGTTGGAGTCCGTTGACGCTCTCGCCGGCGCGCGACCTGTTGGGCGCCGATCTCGATCACCTGTTCGACGGCTTCTTCACCCGGACGCCGTTGCGGGGCGACCTGGCGGCGGCGTTCACGCCGGCCGTGGACATCGAAGAGACCGCGGACGAGTTCGTGTTCAAGGCGGACCTGCCGGGCGTGTCGCAGAAGGACGTGAAGGTGAACCTGCTGGGCGACACCCTCACGATCCGCGGCGAGCGCAAGCAGGAGAGCGAGACCAAGAACGGCGGCATGCACCGCAGCGAGCGGATCTACGGCGCGTTCGAGCGGCGCTTCAAGCTCGGCACCCCGGTCCGCAACGACCAGGTCAAGGCGCAGTACAAGGACGGGGTCCTCGAGATCCACGTGCCGAAGGCCGAAGAGGCCAAGCTGCGCGAGGTCGAGGTTGAGATCGGTTCGTAATCCTGCCCCGAAACGGGGCGTCACTTTGCGGGCCACGCGCCGTCCCGCGCCCGCGGGACGGGCGTGGCATTCCGCGCTGAAAAGGCAGGATGGACATGGGTAAGGTCATCGGCATCGATCTCGGCACCACGAACTCGTGCGTGGCGGTCATGGAGGGCGGGGAGCCCAAGGTGATCGCGAACGCGGAAGGTTTCCGCACCACGCCTTCGGTCGTGGCGTTCTCCAAGACGGGAGAGCGGCTGGTGGGGCTGGTCGCACGCCGCCAGGCGGTGACCAACCCCAAGAACACGATCTACTCGATCAAGCGCTTCATGGGCCGCAAGTACGACGAGGTGACGAGCGAGATCAAGCTCGTGCCCTACGACGTCGTGCGCGGGCCCAATGCCGACGTGCGCGTGAAGGCCACCGGCCAGGAGTTCTCGCCGCCCGAGATCTCCGCGATGATCCTGCAGAAGATGAAGCAGACCGCGGAGGAGTACCTGGGCGAGAAGGTAACGGAGGCGGTCGTCACCGTGCCGGCGTACTTCAACGACAGCCAGCGCCAGGCCACCAAGGACGCGGGCCGCATCGCGGGGCTCGACGTCAAGCGCATCATCAACGAGCCGACCGCGGCCGCGCTGGCCTACGGTCTCGACAAGAAGAAGGACGAGAAGATCGCGGTCTTCGACCTGGGCGGCGGCACGTTCGACATCTCGATCCTCGAGATCGGCGAGGGCGTGTTCGAAGTGCGCTCCACGAACGGCGACACCCACCTGGGCGGCGACGACTTCGACCAGCGCGTGATCGACTTCCTGGCCGACGAGTTCAAGAAGGAGCAGGGCATCGACCTGCGCAAGGATCCGATGGCGCTCCAGCGCCTCAAGGAGGCGGCGGAGAAGGCGAAGTCCGAGCTGTCGGGCACCATGGAGACCGACGTCAACCTGCCGTTCATCACGGCGGACCAGAACGGACCCAAGCACCTCAACATCAAGATCACCCGCGCCAAGCTCGAGCAGCTGGTGGACGACCTGATCGAGCGCTGCCGCGGGCCGGTGGTGCAGGCGTTGAAGGACGCCGGCCTCACGGCGCAGCAGATCGACGAGGTGGTGCTGGTGGGCGGCGCGACCCGCATGCCCAAGGTGCAGGAGCTGGTGAAGCAGATCTTCGGCAAGGAGCCGCACCGGGGCGTGAACCCGGACGAAGTGGTCGCGGTCGGCGCGGGGATCCAGGGCGCGGTGCTGGCGGGCGAGGTGCGTGACGTCGTGCTGCTCGACGTGACGCCGCTGTCGCTCGGCATCGAGACGCTGGGCGGGGTCTCCACCACGCTGATCCCGCGCAACACCACGATCCCGACGCGGAAGAGCGAGACGTTCTCGACCGCCGCGGACTCGCAGACCACGGTCGAGGTGCACGTGCTGCAGGGCGAGCGTCCCATGGCGCCCGGCAACAAGACGATCGGCCGCTTCCATCTCGACGGGCTGCCGCCCGCGCCGCGCGGCGTGCCGCAGATCGAGGTGGCGTTCGACATCGACGCCAACGGCATTCTGCACGTGTCGGCCAAGGACCGCGCGACCGGCAAGGAGCAGAGCATCCGGATCGAGGCCTCGAGCGGGCTCAGCGAGGGCGACATCAAGCAGATGGTGAAGGACGCGGAGGAGCACGCCGGCGAGGACAAGAAGCGCAAGGAGGAGATCGAGGCGCGCAATCGCGGCGACCAGCTCGCATACGAGGTGGAGAAGAACCTGAAGGAGCACGGTGCGAAGCTCGACCCGGCGCTCAAGTCGCGCATCGAGTCGAGCCTGAGCGGGCTCAAGGACGCGCTGAAGAGCGAGAGCGTGTCCGCGATCTCCTCTGCGACCGAGTCGCTCCAGCAGGTGTGGCACGAGGCGGCGGCCGCGATGTACCAGCAGGCCGGAGCGGCCCAGGGCGGAAGCGCCCAGGCCGGACCGGCAGCGGAGAGCGGGCCCGCCGAGCCGAAGGGCAAGAAGAGCGGCGACGGTCCGGTGGATGCGGACTTCGAAGTCGTGAACTGACGGATTCCCGAATCCGGTCGTGGGGAGGGCGGCGACGAGCCGCCCTTCCGCGTTTTCTAGCCGATTGCGCCTCGGCATGCCTGCCCCTACGATGGCCGGCACTTTGGGTGCTCCCCCGTGGATCGCGGCGTGGCCAATGCTCGTGCAGGCTGCGCGCTGGGCGCGGAGCGCGTGCGTCGGGCTTTCGCTGGCCGCGCAGGCGCTCCTCGTCCTCTACTCCCTGCACCGTCTGGTCCTGCTGTGGCGTGCGTGGCGCGTGCGCAGGCAGCCGCGGCGATCCCCGGCGCCGCTCACCGACTGGCCGCGCGTCACGGTCCAGCTTCCGGTCTACAACGAGCGGCGCGTGATCGAGCGCCTGATCGACTCGGTCGCCAGGCTCGACTACCCGGCGGGTCGGCTCGAGATCCAAGTGCTGGACGACTCGAGCGACGAGACCCGGGCGTGGGCCGAGCGCGCCGCCGCGCGTCACGCCGCGCGCGGCGTGGACATCCGCGTGCTCCACCGCGCGCACCGCGACGGGTTCAAGGCCGGGGCGCTCGCGGAGGGAATGCGCCACGCACGCGGCGAGTTCCTCGCGGTGTTCGACTCCGACTTCGTCCCGCAGCCCGATTTCCTGCGGCGCGCGCTGCCGCACTTCGCGGATCTCGGCGTCGGCATGGTCCAGGCGCGCTGGGGGCATCTCAACCGCGCAGCCTCGCCGCTCACCGCCGGCCAGGCCGTGCTGCTCGACTCTCACTTCGCGATCGAGCACGAGACCCGCATGCGCTGCGGGCTGTTCTTCAACTTCAACGGCTCGGCCGGGGTGTGGCGGCGCGCGTGCATCGAGTCCGCGGGCGGATGGACCCACGACACGCTCACCGAGGACCTGGACCTCAGCTACCGCGCCCAGCTCGAGGGCTGGCGCTTCGTGTACGACGACACGATCGAGGCGCCGGCCGAGCTGCCGGGCAACCTGGAGGCGCTCAAGTCGCAGCAGCGCCGCTGGGTCAAGGGGTCGATCCAGACCGCGCGCAAGATCCTGCCGCGCCTGCTCGCCGGGCCGCTGCCGCTGTCCGTGAAGCTGGAGGCGCTGGTGCACCTCACCAACAACATGGCCTACCCGCTGCTGCTCGGCCAGTTGGTGCTGCCGCTGCTCACGGTGACCGGACAGTTCCCGCTGGCGCTGGCGGGCTGGATGCAGGCCGGCCCGATCGTGCTGGGCGCAGCGTTCCTGGCCGCGGGCCAGCTCGTGCGCGGGCCGCGGCGGGGCCTGACGCGCGACGTGACGGCGGCGGTCGTGCTCGGCACCGGTCTCGCGGTGAACAACGCGCGCGCCGCGCTCGCGGGCCTCGGGGGCCCGGCGGGGGAGTGGGAGCGGACGCCCAAGGCGGGCTCCGGAGCGTCGCGCGGCCGCCCGTACGCCACCGCGCGCCGCCTCGCGGGGCGCGCCGAGCTGCTGCTGGCACTCTATTACGCGGGGGTGGCGGCGCTCGCCGCGCGCGGCGGCCGCTGGGGCGCTGTGCCGATGTTCCTGATGTTCGCGGCGGCGTTCGGCGTGGTGGGCCTAGGATCGCTGCGCGCGAGCCGCGACGCGATCAGAGCCGGACGATCTTCTCCGACCGGTGCCCGCGCAGCGCGTTCCGCGTGTCCACGATCGCGCGCCCGTGCTCCAGGATCTCCTCCCACGGAAACCCCTTGTGCGCCGTGGCGATCACCACGCAGTCGTAGCGCCGAAGCCGCGCCGGCGTGAGCGCAACGCTCTCGAGCTTGAGCCCGAAGAAGTCCAGCGTCGGCACGTAGGGATCGCTGTACTCGATCAGCGCGCCGCGCTCGCGCAGCTCCTCCATGATGTCGAGCGAAGGGCTCTCGCGCGTGTCGTCGATGTCCGCCTTGTAGGCCACGCCCAGGATCAGGATCTTCGAGCCGCGGATCGCGCGGCCGTCGCGGTTCAGGCTCTCGGCCACCAGGTCCACGACGTGGTCCGGCATCTGGCTGTTCACCGCGCCCGCCAGCTCGATGAAGCGCGCCTCGAACCCGCTGGCGCGCGCCTTCCACGACAGGTAGAAGGGGTCGATGGGGATGCAGTGACCGCCGAGCCCGGGGCCCGGGAAGAACGGCATGAACCCGAACGGCTTGGTGGCGGCAGCGTCGATCACTTCCCACACGTCGATCTTCAGCCGTGCGCACATCAGCGCCAGCTCGTTCACGAGCCCGATGTTCACGCTGCGGAACGTGTTCTCGAGCAACTTCACCATCTCCGCGACCTGGGGCGATGAAACCGGCACCACGCGCTCGAGCCGCTGGCGGTAAAGCAGCACCGCCATCTCGGTGCAGGTCGGGGTCACGCCGCCCACCACTTTCGGAATGTTCCGGGTGTTGAAGCGGGGATTGCCCGGGTCCACGCGCTCCGGCGAGAACGCCAGGAAGAAGTCGCGCCCCACCGTGAGCCCGGTCTCCTGGAGGCGCGGCAGGATCAGCTCCTCGGTGGTCCCGGGGTAGGTGGTGCTCTCGAGGATCACCAGCATGCCCTCGTGGAGGTGCCGGGCGAGCTGCTCGGTGGCGGCGACGATGAACGAGACGTCGGGGTCGCGCTGCTTCGAGAGCGGGGTGGGGACGCAGATGTTGACCGCGTCCACCTTCTTGAGCGCAGCGAAGTCGGTGGTGGCCTGGAGCAGGCCCGATGCCACCAGCGATTTGACGTCGGCCGTCGGCACGTCCGGGATGTAGGAGACGCCGCGCTCCAGCTGCTTCACGCGCTCGGCGTCGGTGTCGATACCGGTAACCTTGAAGCCGGCCTTGCCGAACTCCACGGCCAGCGGCAGGCCGACGTAGCCCAGCCCGACGACGCTCAGGTGGGCGGTATGCCGTTCGATTCTCGTGGAAAGCTGACGCGCCGCGGTGGAGCGGGCGGCGCGTGGGCGTTGGGATGGCATGGACGTGCCACGCTAGCAAAGGCGATTCGCAAGCGTCAATCGAGCGCGCGTCACGCGACGTCGATTCACCGGTGGGACATTTTGCCCCGCCACGAAAAACAAATTGTCTTGACACCCCCCGAGTGCGCCCCGAAACTGCGCGCCAGCGGAGCGAGGTCCCCTGTCTGCCCCGTGCTTGCACTACGGACACCTTTGAAAGCGAAGCGGACGTGCCGTCGTTTCGGGTGATGCCGTGGTCGCCACACGGCTCTTGGATGGGGGCCTCCTTTTTTTGGCTCCTCCCCTCATGTCGAGCTCCCTTCCCCTGCATATCGCGCGCTACCAGGTCGACGGTGCGGTCCACTTCGGACGCCGCCATGGCGGAGCGTTCGCGCGCCTGACCGCCGCGCCCTGGGAGGGCGGCCGCGAGACCGGCGAGCACGACGCGGCTTCCGCGGTACGGCTGCTGCCCCCGGTCACGCCCACCAAGATCATCTGCGTGGGGCTCAACTATCGCGCCCACATCGCGGAGAGCGTGACCGGCCAGCGCATGGGTGAGCCGGCAGAGCCCCTGCTCTTCCTCAAGCCCCCGAGCGCCGTGCTCGCGAGCGGGGAGGCGATCCGCTACCCGCGCGGCGTGACCCGGCTCGATCCGGAGGCGGAGCTGGCGATCGTGATCGGCCGGCGCGCGCGCGCCGTGCCGCGCGAGCGCGCGCTCGACTACGTCGCGGGTTTCACGTGTTTCAACGATGTGAGCGCGCGCAACTACCAGAAGAGCGACGGTCAATGGACAAGAGCGAAGGGGTTCGATACGTTCGCGCCGATCGGCCCATGGGTCGCCGTGGGCCTCACCGCCGAGGGGCTCGCCGTCGAGTGCCGCGTCAACGGCGAGCGCCGGCAACAGGGAAACACGAAGGACCTGCTCTTCCCCGTCCCGGAGCTGGTCCGTTTCATCTCTTCCATCATGACGCTCGAGCCGGGGGATGTGATCGCGAGCGGGACGCCGGCCGGCGTGGCGCCCGTCGAGATCGGCGACCGGATCGAGGTCGAGGTCGAGGGCATCGGCGTGCTCGAGAATCGGATCGAGGCAGGATCGTGAAGGCGCGCGCCGATCTCATCGTGCGCAACGCGCGTCCGTGGTCGGTGGGCCCGGTGCCGGCAGGCGCCGACACCGTGGCGGTGGGCGCGGGCCGCATTCTCGCGGTCGGCACCCGCGATTCCCTCGCGGGGCTCGTGGGCCCGGACACCGAAACGATCGACGCCGGGGGCGCATCGGTCACGCCGGGGATCACCGACGCCCACATCCACCTGGTGCAGTGGGCGCGCGCCGACGTCGATGTGGCGCTGGCGGGCGCAGCCTCGGCGGCGGACGC
>Ga0075434_100000798_pt1 | contig 24908 bp, 27 predicted proteins | sample RhiMethybrSRZTD3_FD_75298 | JGI IMG/M metagenome (GOLD analysis project Ga0075434, IMG submission 75298) | Populus rhizosphere microbial communities from Tennessee, USA - Rhizosphere MetaG P. TD hybrid SRZTD3 | ecosystem: Host-associated > Plants > Roots > Rhizosphere > Soil | place: USA... | reverse complement strand
CTCTCGCCGACGGCCCAGCGGTGATCCAGATCACCGAGCCACGCGGCCTCCGCGCCGTCACGATCGAGAATGGTGAGCGCGCCCTCGAAGCCCGCGGCGGCGAGCGACACCGCGTGCACGCCCGCCAGGGTGCCCCAGCCGATCGACTCCTTGACCATGGCGCCCTCGGCCAGCGACACGACGAGCGGCGCCTGCGGCCGGTACGCCGCGGCGATGGCCAGCGCGTGCGCCTGCTGGGCGACGCTCAAGCCGGCGAGCCGGCCCAGCGCGGCGGCGACGCCGAGGGGCGTCCACCCGCCGGACGAGAGCGCATCCACGCGCGTGTCTTCGCGCGCCAGGGCGGCGCGCACGGCGGCCTCGTAGCCCAGGGTCACGGCGGCGAGCGCGGCTCGGCCGGATACCGCCGCGCGCTGGGCGAAGGTGAGCACCGCCGGCACCACACTGGAGGCGGCGTGACCGACCACGAGGGCGTAGCCGTCGTCGAGATCGAGGGCGGAGGCGGCGGTGGCGTTCACGAAGCACGCGCCCGCGAGATCCGCCAATCCCGGCTGGCCCCAGAAGCCGTAGCCGCCCTCGGAGGCGAAAGCACGTCCGGCCGCGTGCACCGAGGGCGCCTCGAGACCGGCCAGCGCCACGCCAACGGTGTCGAGGCAGCAAAGGCGCGCCCGCGCCTGGATGGCCTCGGGAACGGAATCGAGATCGGTGTGGGCGAGCCACTCGGCGATCCGCGCGGCGATGGTCACGATGGCCTCGCCGGTCCGACCGCGATGCCGGCCGCTCCCATTTCGATGAGACGCCCGCCTTCCGAAGCGGGCCGGAACTGCCGCAAGAGCTCCTCGCGGCTCGTCCCCGGCGGATAGAAGTACTGCGCGCGCTCCGCGGAGAGCGCGGGGGAGGCGATGAGCCGGTCCTCGCGCGCGATGCCGCTCATGCGCTGGGCGAGGAGCCAGGAGACGCCGGGACCCAGCTTGAAGCCCGTGCCGCAGCCACTGCCCGCGTAGAAGACGGCCCCGCCGGTCCCGGGCACCTCGCCCTCGAAGGGCAGCTCCTCCGGATTCATGTAGTAGGCGCCGCCCGCGATGTCGGCGGGCGTCTTGCCGAGGTTGAGTCCAGGTGAGGCGAGCACGGGGAAGTGGGGCATCACCTCGAGGAGGGTCTCGATCATGACCTGATCGAGGCCCACGCGCACGCCTTCAATCTCGCCGCCCCGCGGCTGATAGTCATCCGGCTGGAGGTCGCGGTGGTGCGTGCCGAAGATCATCCCGCTGCCCTCGGGACGGAAGTAGATGTCCCGCCAGTGCGAGATGGTGGGCGCGTCGATGAGCTCGACCTCGCGGCGGGCCCCGGGTGGGCCGACGGCGTAGCGCCGCTGGGCGAAGTCGTTGTCCGCGGAGTTCCGGATGTACGGCACCTGGTGAAAGCTCGTGAAGGTGGGCATCTCCCAGCCGGCGGCCGCGCGCACGAGGGCGGCATTGCCCCGACCCGCTGCGAGCACGATGCGATCGGCGCGCACCGTCTCGCGCGCCACCACCACCCGGTCCGTCCCCTGCTGCGACCAGCGCTCGAGCACGAGGCCGGTCACCCGCTCCCCTTCCCGGAGGAACTCCGTGACGCGGGAGTAGAGGCTGACGCACACGCCCGCTTCCAAACAGGCCTCGAGGAAGCCTGTGAGCGCGGTGCCGCCGTCGGCGAAGCCGCCCTCCTCGTCGGCGAGCACGTGCGTGGAATCCTCGACGTCCATGATGCGCTCGAGGTTGCGGCGGCGGCCGGGCGGGAGGCGGTCCAGGTAGTCCCGCATGCGCACCACCTCGAGGCGACCGCCCGCGCCGGCGGCGATGCGGCCGACCTCGGCGAGGACGCCGCGGATGGCGGGCTCGGAGACGAAGCGTCCCCAGCCCGTGGGCACGAAGCCCAGGTGCACGGGCGCGCGCAGGCCAAGCCGCGTGGTGGGATCGCGATAGATCTCGCGCGCGAAGGCGGCCACCCGCACCACGTTCAGGTCGGAGTACGCGATGCGGATGATGCCGCCCGTGTTCACCGTGATGCACTCGCCCGGGATGGCGTTGTCCTCGAGGACGAGCACGCGCGCACGCAGCTGCCGGGCCAGGAAGAAGGCGGTGGGCAGGCCGTAGATGCCCGCGCCCACCACCACCACGTCCCACGGCCCGGGAGGGAGCCGAGCCTCCCTGCCCTGAACGACTTCGCCCACCGCCACGAGCGCTACTGCATCGGCGAGTACGCGGTGGGCCGGAGGATCTGCGCGGTCAGCCGTGCCACCAGCGGCCCGTTCTTCTCGGTCTCCGCGAACTTCGCGAGGCGTTCCTTGTCGGCCACGAAGCCGCCCCACTTCTTCTCGCGGTCGGCGAGGCTGTCGTAGGCGAGCATGTAGATGAGCTGATCCGAGGAGCCGCCCAGCTCGTTGGTCCAGAAGCCCACCACCTGGATGCCGTACTGCTTGAAGTAGCCCATGGTGATGTCGGCGAAGCGACGGTTGAGATCGGGCAGGCGTCCCGGCATCGCGTGATAGGTCCTGAGCTCGTAGACCATGGCGTGGCTCTCCTGTCGGTAGAGAGATGAGTGCGGCAGGGCCGAATCTAGGCGCGCCCGTCCGCGCTGTCAATTGCCCATTTGCCTCCGTCGCGGCAAAGCCGTATGGTACTGGGCCATGGCCGACAAATTCGTGACCTTGCCCGAGATCCGGAAGCACGCGAAAAAGATGCTGCCCCGCGACGTGTGGAACTTCGGCGACGGCGGCGCGGAGAGCGAGACCACGATGCGTCGCAATCGCCGCGCCGTGGATCGTCTCGCCATCCGCCAGGACGTCCTCGTCGACGTGCGTGAGATCGACCTGCGCACATCGCTCCTGGGGCTGCCCCTGTCCTGGCCCGTGGCCATCGCGCCCATGGGAGGGCTCGTGCTCTTCCACCCGGAGGGCGACAAGGAGATGGGGCGCGGGGCCGCCCAGGGCGACACGCTGCAATTCCTGTCCGGCGCGGCGGGCTGGTCGGTGGAGGACGTGGCGAAGACCAGCACGGGACCCAAGATGTTCCAGCTCTATCACCACGGCGACCGCACGTGGGCCGCCGAGCTCCTCTCACGCGTGGAGGCCTCGGGCTACAAGTCGGTGGTGCTCACCGTGGACGTGCAGGTCTACAGCCGGCGCGAGCGCGACATCGTGCACCGCTACAGCCCGCGCGAGGCCATGAAGAGCGCCCCGAATCCGCGCGGCCCCGACCCGAGCTACCCCGAGCGCCTCACCTGGGACGACGTGGCGTGGCTCAAGAAGACGACGAAGCTGCCCATCGGGCTCAAGGGCATCATGACCGTGCGTGACGCCAAGCGCGCCGTCGAGGAGGGTGTGGACATCATCTGGGTGTCGAACCACGGCGGCCGCCAGCTCGACCACACCCAGGGCTCGATCGATGCCTTGCCGGCCATCGCGGACGCGGTAGCGGGGCGCGCCGCCATCATCGTGGACGGCGGCTTCACGCGCGGTACCGCGGTACTGAAGGGTCTCGCCCTCGGCGCCACCGTGGTGGCCATCGGCCGCACCGTGCTGTGGGGGCTGGCTGCCGACGGCGCGGCGGGCGTCGCCTGCGCGCTCGACATCCTGCGCCGCGAGCTGCGCACCACCATGGCCCTGGCGGGCCAGACCAGCGTCAAGAACCTGGACCGCGACCTCGTCTTCCGCGTCGACTGACGGCGCTTAGCCGGCGAGGCCCTCGACGGGGATCAGCCGCTTCGCCACTGGGTCGACGCCCAGGAAGAGGCTCTCGAGCGCCACGGCTCCCAGGAGCGCCGGTCCTTCCGGGGCGATGAAGCACGGCGTGGTCACGTCCATTCCTTCGAGCCTCAGCGTCGCCTCGGCCACCGGCCGGATCGCCCGCTGACCTCCAGCCATCACGACGGGCTGGGATCTCCTCGCCACGAGCTCGAGTGGGGCGGCCAGTGCATGCGGAACCACGAGCAGCGTCGCCCCCGTGTCGACGAGAAGCTCGACGTCTTCCGCGTGTCCCGTCGGACCCGCCACCCGCCCTGTCACCCGGAACAATCCCATTGCCGTCACTCTAGACAACCTCCCGTACCTGCACCATGTCGAAACGCGGATACGGCCTCCGCGATGGCCTAGCTACCGATCACCAGCGAGATGCGGTTCGTGTCGCCCACCCGGCGATACTCCACCTGTCCCGCCATCGCGGAGACGAGGAGCACGCCGAGGCCGCCTACCGGTCGATCCTCCACTCGCACTGTGAGGTCGGGCGGGGTGACGGCGGCGAAGGGATCGTAGGGCGGCCCCGTGTCCTCGTAGTCGAGAGCGATGTGCCCCGCCGTCACGTCGCACACGAGCCGCACGGGGGCCTCGCTGTCACCGCCGTGGCCGTGCGTCACCGTGTTGGTGAAGAGCTCCTCCACGAGGAGGGTGAGGCGGAGGCAGGTCTCGCGCGGAAGAGCGGCGGCCGCGCACACCTCGGCGAGGAAGGCGACGATCTGCGGCAGCGCGTCTCGACGAGCGGGAAAGATCCGGTCGTGGCGGCCTCCGGTCATTGGGCTATTATAGGCACCCATGAGAGTCGCTCTGATGTCGCTCGCGGCGGCGATGCTCGTCACCGCGGGTCTCGCCGAGCCGGCGGGCGCCCAGGAAGCCGGTCACGTCAAGGTCTCGAAGGGCACCGTGCAGATCGAGCGCGGCGGCCAGAAGCTCCCTGCCACCGTCGGCGCCACCGTGCAGTCGGGCGACGTGGTCACTACCGGCGCCGACGGCTCCGTGGGCATCACCTTCCTCGACAACAGCCTGCTCTCCGCTGGTCCCAACAGCGTGCTGGCCATTGATCGCTTCGCCTTCGACACCACCACGCATCAGGGCGCCTTCGAGAGCTCGCTGCAGAAGGGCACGCTGGCCGTGGTCTCGGGCAAGCTCGCCAAGGCCTCCCCCGACGCCATGAAGGTGAAGACGCCTGCCGCCGTGCTGGGCGTCCGCGGCACGGAGTTCCTCGTGCGCACGGGCGACGGCAAGGAGTGACGCGCGCGGTTTCCCTGCGCCGGGCGGTCGGGCTCGCCTCGCTCGGTCTCCTTTTCCTCGCCGGCTGCGCGAAGCCCGCGCGCGACGATCTCTACGTCCTCCTGCCCGGCAAGGACGGGCACGCTCCCGGCGCCCTCACCGTGGAGAGCGGCGGCAAGCAGGCGACGCTGGACCAGCCGTACGAGGCGGCGCGGGTGAAGGAGCCGGGGCGCGTGGAGCCGGGCACCGTCACTCCGGAGGAGGTGCAGCAGGCTTTCGGGCGCGCTCTGGCCGCGCAGCCACCGCGTCCCGCATCGTTCCTGCTCTACTTCCTCGAGGCCCGCGACGACCTCACCCCGGAGTCGAGACAGACCTTCACCCAGATCATCGCGGAGCTCGGCCGCTTTCCCGCGCCAGAGATCGTGGTGATTGGTCATACCGACCGCGTGGGCACGGTCGCGCGCAACGACGCGCTGTCGCTCCGCCGGGCCGAGCGCGTGCGCGACGAGCTGGTCAAGGCAGGCGTGGACGCGGCGCGGATCCGCGTGGAGGGGCGTGGCGAGCGGGAGCCGCTCGTGCCCACCGCCGACGAGGTGGCGGAGCCACGCAACCGGCGCGTGGAGATCAACATCCGGTAGCCTTCTGCGCCGCGCCCGTGAACCGCAGGACCAACAGCGCCACGTCGTCCGTGGCCTCGGCTCCGCCCGCGAACTCCGCCACGCTGCGCCGGATCGCCTCGCCGACGTCGCTCGCGCTCGCCGCCTCTCCCCTCTCGCTCAGGACCGCCTCGAGGCGGGAGCGCCCGTAGCGCGTGCCGTCGCGGCGCGTCGCCTCCGTGATCCCGTCCGTGACGAGGCAGAGGGTGTCGCCGGGCTCGAGCCGCCGCGAGGCCGCCGTGTAGAGGAAGCCGTCCACCGCGCACAGGGGCGGGCCGCCTCCCTCGGTGAGGCGGGTCAAGGGCCGCCCCGCCCGCGGCAGCAGATAGGGCGGCTCGTGGCCGGCGATGCAGTACTCGAGATCGCCGGTGGCCGCATCGAGAATGGCCGTGAGCATGGTGACGAAGAGTCCCTCCGTGTTGTCGCGGGAGATCTCCGCGTCGGCCTCGCGCATCATGGCCGCGACCTGGCCGTGGCGGCGCAGGGCCGTGCTCTTGTAGAGCGCCTTGCTGATGGCCATGAAGAGGCTCCCGGGCAGGCCCTTGCCCGACACGTCGCCGATCATGAAGAAGACGCGATCGTGATCGAGGCGGAAGAAATCGTAGAGATCGCCGCCCACCTCGCGCGCGGGCTCCAGGAGAGCGTAGAGATCGAAGCGCGTCTCCCCGGGAAAGGCGGTGGCGGGCCGGGGCAGCGTGCCCATCTGGATGCGCCGCGCCGCCTCCAGCTCGCCGGCGAGGCGGGCGGCCGCCTCGCGCTGGCGCTCCACCTGGCGGCGCAGCGCGCGCCGCTGCGTCTCCGCGTCGGCCAGGGTCACCGCGAGCATCACGGTGAAAAGGGCGGCCAGGGCGAGCGACGGCGTGGCCGCGTCCAAGAGAATGGACCGGGTGAGGTAGAGCGTCGCGCCCACCGCGACGAAGCCTGCGATCAGGAGCAGGACGAGGAGCACGGCGTGGCGCGCGCGAAGCCGCGGGGCGAGGAACACGATGAGGAGTCCCCCTACCGCCAGCTCCGCCGTCTCGATCCAGCGCGCGAGGGCGGGCCGCCAGAGCAGCGCGCGGTCGACCACGTCCTCCAGAAGCTGGGCGTGGATCTCCACGCTCGATTGGCGGTCGCCGAGCGGTGTGGCGTGCAGGTCTGCCAGACCGGCCGCCGTCACCCCGAGGAGCACGAACCGATCCTTGAGGCGCTCCGAGTCGACGCGGCCCGCGAGCACGTCCGCCGCCGACACAAAGCGCCGCGGGTCGCGGCGGCTGTAGTGGAGCCACACGCGCCCGTCGCGCTCGGTGGGCACCACGAGATCGCCCACCGCCACCGCCCGGATGCGGTCCGTCCCCACGCTCACGGCGAGCGCGGGCGCGTCCGCGGCCACGCGGAGCATCTCGAGACCCAGGGCGGGCATGAGCGTGTCGCCCACCGTGGCGAGGAGGGGCAGCCGGCGGACCACCCCGCGCTCGGGATCCACGCTGATCAGGCCGCGTCCCGCCGCGGCGACGCTGATCTCCTCCATGCTGGCCAGGGCCGCGGGAAAGTGGCGGACGAACGGCGCGGGGTCGCCCCCGAAAGTGCGAATGGGCGGCGGGCCCAGCGCGACCGGCCGTCCCGTCTCGTCCGCGTCGAGCCCCGCCACTCCCAGCACCACGCGGCGGCCACGGAGCGCTTCGGCGAGCACGGTGTCGTTGCTCGGCATGCTCCGGAGGGCCCGGCCGAGGTCGGGAGGCATGCCCTCGATCACGTCGGCCAGGCGGTGGGGCGAGAGCCGATCCGGCTCGGGCATGAGGATGTCGACGCCGATGACGACGGGCTGCGCCGCGGCCACGCGGTCCACGAGCTCGGCGAGCGACGTGCGCGGCCACGGCCACTGCCCGTGACGGCGCAGGCTGACCTCGTCGATGGCCACGATCACCACCGGCGCGGAGCGCGGCACGCGCGGAACGACGCTCTGATACGTGTCGAAGGACGCGAGCCGGAGCTGCCGGATCCCCGGCACCTCGGGGAAGACGACGAGCAGGAGCAGGGCGGCGAGGACGAGCAGACCGAGGGGTCGCCCGCGCCGGCCCCGGAGTGCGCGCGCCCAGCGACGCTCCGCCCAGTGGGCGCGCTCGCCTCGCGTCGGCTCCTTCATCCCGTACCACTCAGAGCGAGATCTCCAGGCCGTCGTAGGCGGCCAGCACCTCCACGCGGTGTCCCGCCCGCGCCCGGGTGATCTCCTCCAGCCGCCGCGTCTCGGCGAGGAGGGCGGCGAGGCGCTCGTCGTCGAAGACGGGCTCGTGGTGGTAGAGACAGAGGCGGCGGGCCCGCGCGAGCTGGCACAGCTCCACTCCGACCACGTTGCTGGAGTGTCCCCAGTCCTCCTTGATGGAGATTGCGTCGGCGAGGGAGTACTGGGCGTCGAAGATCACGAGATCGGCCCCGCGGAAGAACTCCACGAAGTCCTGCACCTCGGCGGGATCGTCCTGCTTGTGCTCGGAGTCGGTGGAGTAGACGAGCACACGACCGCCGCGCTCGAAGCGGTAGCCGTAGGAGTCGCCGCCGTGGCGCTGGAGCTTGGCCCGCACGGAGAGGCCGGCGATCTCGTACTGGCGCTCCGGCTCCAGACGCACGAACTCGATGCGGGCGCCCATGCGCGAGAAGTCCACGGGAAACGAGGGCGCGGCGTTCTGGCGCCGCAAGGTCTCCTCCACCGTGTCGTGGCAGCCGTAGATGCGCACGTGGTTGCCAGGCAGGTAGGCGGGCATGAAGAAGGGGAAGCCCAGGATGTGGTCCCAGTGCAGGTGCGACATGAAGACGTGGAAGCGGTGGCCGGCGGGGCCGCGTGCGGCGAGCACGCTGTTGCCGAACCGGCGGGCCCCGCTCCCGAGATCGCACAGCACGTAATCCGCCTCGCCGGTCTCGATCTCCACGCAGGAGGAATCGCCGCCGAAGGTGTGGCGGACGGGGAAGGCGAGCTCGCCTTCCACGAAGGCGCGCGCCTTCTCCTCGGTGTCGAGCCCCCGCCCCGCCCCCTGCACGAGGGCAGTGACGAGCTTGCGCTGAATCTCGGCGGCGCTCATGGCCACCGGAATGGAGCCGCGCGTGCCCCAGAAGCGCACGAGCATGCCGCGACCTCAGACCGTGTCGAAGGCGGCGAGGGCAGGCGGGGACAGGCGTGCCAGCGCCTCGCGCAGCGCGGGGAAGACATCGAGCACGAGATTGAAGCGGCTGATCTCGAAGATCTCGCGCACCACGGGCTGGAGCCCGCACACCGCGAGGGCGCCCCCCTGCGCCTTGACCTGCTTGGAGGCGAGGATGAGGACGCGGAGCCCCACGCTGCTGATGTACTCCACGCCGGAGAAGTCGAGGACGAGGCGATCGCCGCCCGTCCCGCAGCCCGCCAGATGCGGGGCCAGCGCGCCGCGGAAGTCGTCTGCGGTGGAGTGGTCGATGCGTCCGCGGGGAAAGAGCGCGATGGCGTCGGCGAACCGCTTCGGTCCCAGCTGCATGCACGCTCCCCGGAGGTCGATCGTGTCGAATCGGAGGCCGATTCTACCATCCCGTCCCGGGGGCTCCGCGTGCTACCGGCGGCGCGTCCCGAAGAAGCCGCCCTTCGGCCTCGCGTGCGCGTGGTAGTGGTCGGGAATGTTGCGCATGTGGTCGTCCACGTAGTACTCGCCCACCTGGGAGAGAGCCACGTCGTGCAGGCGGGCCCGCATGTGCTCGAGGTGCTCGGGCGGGGGCGCGGTGCCGTGCCAGCGCCAGACCACCATGGGCACGTCGCACACGTCGCACTCGGCGATCCAGCAGATGTCGTCCTCGTGGTACCAGGGCGTCATGCGCTTGGCGCGGCAGAGATCGCAGTCGTTCACGCGCCGGCGCTCGTCCTCCATCGCCATCAGAGGTCCCCGTAGGCGCTGGCGAGGACGACCACGTAGCCGTCGGGATCACGCACCCAGAGCTCGCGATGGTTGGCGTTGGGGTTGACGCGCGGGCCCTCGAGGATCGTCACGCCCATCTCGCGAGCGCGCACGACGGCGGCGGCGAAGTCGTCGAGCTGGAACCACAGGAGCACGCCGTTGCCGTAGGGCCGGCGGCCGCGATCGCCCAGGTGCGGATGCTCGTGGGCATCCCAGGCGTGGAGCTGGAGGACCATCTTGCCTGCGGGGTCGACGATCTGCTCGTACTCGACTCCACCGTGCCCGCTCTTGCCCCCGAGCAGTCGCTGGTACCAGCGGCTGCTCGCCTCCACGTCTCCGACGGCGATCAATGGCTGCGGCTTCACGGCGTCACCTCCCTGGCCGGCTCGACGATGAAGGGCGAGTCGAGATCGGCGCAAATAGCCGAGATCGTCGCTGTCGCCGCTGTGGCCGATGATCACGCGCCGCAGGTCCACGCCCTCCTGGGCGAAGATGGCCTGCTGCGCCTCGCCCGTGCGTCCTGCCGCCCACGTGTGGGTGGAGATGGGCACGCCGGTGGCCTTCTGGGCCCGCGCGCTCGCCCGCAGGATGTTCTCGATCACCGGCGTCACGCCCTGGGTATCCGTGGCGCACTTGATGATGGCGGCCTTGACGCCGGTGCCGCCGATGCCCTGGGTGATGTCGCGCACGAAGAGATCGGCGACCTCGTCAACCCCGTGGCCGAAGAAATAGCGCTGAGGCATCCACCACACACCGGTGGCCACGATCACCTGCACACGCGCGCGGCGGGCCACGTCGACGATCAGCTCGATGTCGCGGCCGAGATCCACCGTGGTCAGGTCGACGATGGTGCGGATGCCGCGGGCGTGAAGATCCGCCATCTTGCGCTCGGCGCTGGCGAGAATGCCCGGCCGATCGAAGAGGTGGGGCCAGTTCTCGTGCACCCCGGGCGAGCGGGTGACGATGTGCTCGTGCATGAGCGTGGGGCCGAGGGCGGTGGTGGCGATGGAGCCGAGCGCGGTGGCGACGGTCGACGTGGCGATGGTCCGAGCTCCTTGAACACGTGGGTGGTGACGACGTGAGGGCGAGCATAGAGGAAGGGTGCGGGCCGTGGCAAGGGCGCGCGCCTCAGAGCGCGGCGAGCCACCCGATGAGGCCTGCGGCCACCACGGCGAGGACCGGCGGAATCCGGCGCACGAACATCACGCCCCCGGCCATCAGGGCAAGAGCGCCGCTCGCCCAATCGTGCACCCCGGTGCGCGCGAGGGTATAGACGCCCGCCGCCATGAGCCCGATGCCCACAGGGGCCAGCGCGCGCTCCGTGGCCCGAGCCCACGGCCGGTCGCGCAGGGTGGCCCAGTGCCGCGTGATGACGGCGGTGATGACGCCCGTGGGCAGGAACATGGCCGCGGTGGCAAGGCCCGCGCCGAGCACGCCATGCGCGCGATAGCCCACGAAGACGGAGACGAGCATGGTCGGCCCTGGCGTGAGCTGGGAGAGGGTGTAGCCGTCGAGGAACTCGCGCGCCGTCACCCAGTGGAAGCGATCCACCACCTGGCGCTGCAGCTCGGGGATGACGCCGAGCCCGCCGCCCACGCAGATGAGGCTCAGCCAGAGGAAGGTCCAGGTCAGCCGCGCGAGATCGACGATCACGAGCCGGAGGTTGGCCGATGCAGCCAGAGGGACAGGGGCACGACGAGGACGATGACGAGGGCAGTGTTGACGTGGAGCGGTCCCACGAGGAGGAAGATGGCCGCGGAGAGGAGGAGGGCTCTCAGGTCGCGGATGGCCGCGCGGATCATCCGCCCCGTGGTGACGAAGACGAGCCCGACCACCGCCGCGCCCATGCCGCGCATGGCCGAGGTGGCGTGGGGGGTGAAGCCCACGTGGAAGTACAGCCAGGTGAGGCCGAGGAGGATCAGCGCGCCCGGCACGAGGATGGCGAGAGCGCCCCACGCGCCGCCGCGCCAGCCGGCGAGCCTGATCCCCAGGGCCACGCCCAGGTTGGAGAAGCTCGGCCCGGGCAGGAGCTGGGAGAGGGTCAGGTCCTGGATGAACTCGTGGCTCGTGAGCCATGGCCGGCGCATCACCAGCGCGTCGTAGAAGTAGGCGGTGCGGCCGCCGCCCAGGCTGGTGAGTCCCGTCCACGCGAACACCTGCACGAGGCGCGAGAGGCGCACGCGCTCCATCACCGCGGCCTCCGTCGCGGATCGTAGAGGAGCCCACGCTGGCGCTTGCGATGGCAGAGGAAGAGCGTGTACTCCACGGCGCGCGCCGAGGCGCGCAGCCGCCGCGCGTGACGCCGGAGCGTCTCCAGGTAGTGGATCCACTGCCCCACCGTGAAGCTGCGGCCGGCGGGATTGGCGTCCGCCCCGCGCACGCGGTACAGCATCTGCCACGCGCGGATGTCCAGCACGCCGTAGCGCTCCGGTTCGAGGAGGGTGAGGATGGCGGAGGCCACGGGCACGCTCACGCCGTGCAGCGTGAGGAGATGCTCGATGCGCCGGCCCTCGCTCCGCGCGGCGAGAGCCAACCGCGAGGCCTCGCGGATCCGCGCGGACGTGTTGCGGAGGTAGTGCTGCTGCGCCCGCGGGCTCTTCCAGCGGCACATGGCGAGGAACTCGGCGCGTGAGACGAAGCCCCGCCGGCGCGCCGCACGGACACGGGCCATGAGGCGGAGGGTCGCCGGATCCTCCTCGCGCGTGAGCTCCCGCCGGAGGAGGGCGGCGAGGCCCACCCTGCGTGGGGCGCTCAGCGGCCCTCCAGCAGCTCGATCTCCACGAAGACGAACTCGAAAGCGTTCGCGTTGGTCACGTCGTGCTCGACGCCGGCAGGGCGCGCATATGCCTGGCCCGTGACGAGATCGCCGGTGGAGGCGCCGTCGGGGCCGGTGCTGGCGAGCTGCCCCGTGGTCATGGGCACCACCACGTAGGGATACTCGTGGCGGTGATACCCCGTGCTGGCGCCCGGGGCGAAGCGCCACTCGGTGACACGCACGGTTCCGTTGTCGAGCTGCACCGTGGCTACGGCGCGGGGAGCGGTCATGGGCACCTCACGATGGCGAGCTCAGATCATCCCGGGCGACTGATACTCGCAGTAGCCCTCGCGCGCGAGCGCCGCGTGCCAGATTCCGCCGTGGGTCTCACACAGCACCTGGAGATCCTTCTCGGTATAGGGGGGCGAGGCGCCGGCGCAACCCGCGGCGAGCAGCACCACTCCCAGGGAGATCCGCATCGCGCGCGCCGGCATGATCCCGCGATGCTAGGCGCCGGCTTCGCGGCCTGTCAAGGTCGTCGTCCAGCTCGCGCTCGTCAGCGAGGCGGCGAGGGAGGAGCGGAAGGGGGGTCGAGGCGTCGGAAGGTGATCGGGCGAGTGCCGTTGATCGACACCAGCCCGGTCATCTCGTCTCCGCTCACCGTCATCTCCCCTTCGAGAGTGCCCCGGCGGTCCTTGAAGCGGAACACGTCCCCGGCAACGGTGCCCGTGACCGGCCCGAACAGTGGTCCTGTTGACGACGTTCCCTGGCTGGTGGCGGACCGAAGCATCCCCGTGACCGTGGACCCTTCCTGCTTGAGCTCCAGCACGAGGTCCCCGGGTCGCCCGTACTGGGCTCCCTCCGGGCGTCCGGACCAGCTCCCCGTCACGTCCACCGTCACCAGCGTGCGGTCGATCCAGTCGCGGCGCGCACATCCGAGAGCGGCGAGCAGCGACGCCATGATGAGCAAGACGAGACTCGCGGCCTACGCCTGTCGAGAGAGCGGCAAACGGCCGGCACGCCGGAGATCGGGGCGTGGGACTATTGGGTCGAGTCCACGGTCCGAGTCCTCCCTTGAGGCTGCCGTGAGTCTAGCAGACCGACCCCACACATGCGCGAGTGCGCGACTCGACGTATGCTTGAAGCCATGCGTGCCGTCCGTCAAGCCGCGGTATGCTCGGCGCGGAGGTGTGCATGGCCGAGCGGAACGGCGGGAGTCGCGCGCGCTGGGCAGGCCGCGCGGCGACCCTCACCATGACGGCGCTCGCTCTCGCCGTGGTCGCCGCTCTCGGCGTCCTCCTGGCGGGCCCCATCCACCGTCTGGGGCTCCTCGCCGTTCGCTGGGCGCTCGGCCTCTTCGCGCTCGCCGCGCTCGTCGGCCTGGCCGCGGCGATCCTCGCCGCGCTGGGCCTGGGCTTCGCCATCGCCGCCGGCGCCTGGCGGAGCGTGGCCGGCTCGGCGGTGGCGCTCATCGTGGCCCTCGCCGCCGCCACGCCGCTGCTCGTCATGGTGCGCGTGGCGACCGCGGTGCCGGTCATCCACGACATCAGCACGGACACCGACAACCCGCCCGCGTGGGTGGCGCTCCGCTCGGTCCGCAGCGCCTCCGAGAACGGCGCGGCCTATGGCGGCCCATCCGTGGCCGTCCAGCAGAAGCGCGCGTATCCCGACGTGGCGACGCTCAACGTGGCCGTGCCTCCCGATCGCGCCTTCGCCCGGGCCGAGGCGGCCGCCCGCGCCCTGGGCTGGCGCATCGTGGCGACGGCGCCCGCAGAAGGGCGGCTCGAGGCCAGCGACACCACGCGGTGGTTCGGCTTCACCGACGACATCGTGGTGCGGGTGCGGGCCACTGCGCAGGGCAGTCGGATCGACGTGCGATCGGCCTCACGTGTGGGCCGGAGTGACCTCGGCGTGAATGCCCGCCGCGTCCGCGCCTTCCTGGCCGCGGTCGCCAAGCCCAGATAGGGCGCGGCCGCCGCGAATCGACCCCTTACGGCTGCGTCACGCCCGGCAGTTTGAGTCCGTGGCGCCGGGCCGCCTCCACCGCTTCGGGATAGCCCGCGTCGGCGTGACGCATGATGCCCGTGCCGGGGTCGGTGGTGAGCACGCGCTCGAGCCGGCGCCCGGCCTCCGGCGTGCCGTCGGCCACCACCACCATCCCCGCGTGGATCGAGTAGCCGATGCCCACCCCGCCGCCGTGATGCACGCTCACCCATGACGCGCCCGCGGAGGCGTTCAGGAGCGCGTTGAGGATGGGCCAGTCGGCGATGGCGTCCGAGCCATCGCGCATCGATTCCGTCTCGCGATTGGGGGAGGCGACGGAGCCGGAGTCGAGGTGATCGCGCCCGATCACGATGGGCGCCTTGACCCGGCCCGAGGCGACGAGGTCGTTGAAGATGCGCCCCGCCGTCGCGCGGTCGCCGTAGCCGAGCCAGCAGATGCGCGCGGGCAGGCCCTGGAAGTGCACGCGCTCCTGCGCGAGCCGGAGCCAGCGCACGAGGTGCTCGTTGTCCTGGAAGGCCTCCATGAGGGCACGATCGGTGGCGTAGATGTCCTCGGGATCGCCGGAGAGGGCGACCCAGCGGAACGGCCCCTGCCCCTCGCAGAAAAGCGGGCGGATGAAGGCGGGGACGAAGCCCGGATACGAGAAGTCGTGCACGCCCGCGTTCTCCGCCTCGCGCCGGATGTTGTTGCCGTAGTCGAAGAGCACGGCGCCGTGTCGCTGCAGCTCGAGCATGGCGCGCATGTGCCTGGCCACCGATTCCTGGGCGCGCGCGAGGTAGGTCTTCGGATCGCCCGCGCGCAGGGTCGCGGCCTCCTGCGCGGAGAGGCCGCTGGGGACGTAGCCGTTGAGCATGTCGTGGGCCGAGGTCTGGTCCGTGACCACGTCCACGCGCACGCCGCGCCGGGCGATCTCCGTGTGCACCTCCGCGGCGTTGCCGTGGAGCGCGATGGACAGGGGCTCGCCGCGCCGCCGCGCCTCCTCCGCCCAGCCGAGGGCCTCGTCGAGCGCCTCGGTGGCGCGGTCCACGTAGCGGAGGCGGAGCCGGCGCTCGATGCGCTCGCGGTCGATCTCGACGAAGAGCCCGACGCCCTCGTTCATGGTCACGGCCAGGGGTTGGGCGCCCCCCATGCCCCCGAGCCCCGCGGAGAGCACGAGCCGGCCGCGCAGCGAGCCGTCGAAGTGCTTCCGGGCGCAGGCACCGAAGGTCTCGTAGGTACCCTGGAGGATCCCCTGCGTGCCGATGTAGATCCACGAGCCCGCCGTCATCTGGCCGTACATGGTCAGCCCGCGCGCCTCGTACTCGCGGAAGTGCTCCCAGTCGCCCCAGGCGGGAACGAGCATGGCGTTGGCGATGAGCACGCGCGGCGCGTCGGGATGCGTCCGGAAGATGCCCACGGGCTTGCCCGACTGCACGAGCAGCGTCTCGTCGCCTCCGAGCGAGCGCAGCGAGGCCACGATGCGGTGATAGGCCTCCCAGTTCCGCGCGGCCTTGCCGGAGCCGCCGTACACGACCAGATCCTCCCAGCGCTCGGCCACGTCGGGATCGAGATTGTTCATGAGCATGCGGAGCGCCGCTTCCTGCGGCCAGCCCTTGCAGGAGAGCGCGCTGCCGCGGGGAGCGCGGATCGGCTGGTCGGGGCGCTGGGTGGGCAGGCTGCGGCTCGTCACGGTGTGTCCTCCTGGGTCGAGGGATCGATCGGCGGCGAAGCGGCGTGTCGCCGCCATCGTACTGTGGGCGACGGCCCGACTCAATGGCGCGTGCGCAGGGCGTGAGCACGGAACGCTCCTTGCGCCGGCCATCGCCTTGACCTACCATCCGGGCAGCCGAGCAACCGCTCCGTCGATTTCTTGGGAGGATCGTCATGCCGCGACTCACTGCGATGCGCGCCGCCGTTCCCCTCCTCGTCGCGGCCTGCTTCCTGGGCGATGCGCCGCTCTCCGCCCAGGTCGTGCCGCCGTCGGGCGAGCGCATCGGCCAGGTCACCTTCCCCGTCTCCTGCGCGCCCGCCATGCAGAAGCCCTTCGAGCGCGCGGTCGCCCTCCTCCACTCCTTCTGGTATCTCGAGTCGGCCAAGGCCTTCGCGGCCATCGCCCAGGCCGACCCAGGCTGCGGCATGGCGTACTGGGGCGTGGCCATGAGCCAGTGGACGCAAATCTGGTCGCCGCCCAACCCGGCCGCGCTCAAGCGCGGCGCGGAGGCCATGGAGAAGGCGAGGACCGCGGGATCCAAGACCGACCGCGAGCGCGACTACATCGCGGCCGCCGATCTCTTCTTCAAAGACGCGGACAAGGTCGACCACCGCACGCGCGCCGCCGCCTACGCGAAGGCCATGGAGCAGATGTACCAGCGGTATCCCGGCGACCGGGAGGTGGCCATCTTCTACGCGCTGTCGCTCCAGGCGGTGGCGGATCCGCACGACAAGACCTATGCGAACCAGCGGCGCTCGGGGGAGATCGCGGAGAAGGTCTTCGCGGTGGAGCCCAATCATCCCGGGGCCGCGCACTACATCATCCACGCCTACGACTACCCTGCCATCGCCCCGCAGGGGCTGCCCGCCGCGCGGCGCTACGCGCAGTTCGCCCCGTCGGCGCCGCACGCGCTCCACATGCCCTCGCACATCTACGTCCTCCTCGGCATGTGGCCGGATACGGTGAAGAGCAACCTGGTCGCCGCGGAGGCGGAAAAGGACCGCGGCAATCCCGACGACCGCATGCACGCGCTGGACTATCTCGTCTACGCGTACCTGCAGCAGGCCCAGGACGGCGAGGCCAAGCGGGTGGTGGACGAGGCGCGCGGCATCATGACCGATCTCGCGGCGAAGAACTACAACTCCGGACGCCCCACCGCGGCCTTCGCCATGGCGGCCATCGAGGCGCGCTGGACCTTGGAGCGGGGACGCTGGTCGGAGGCCGCGGTCGTCGAGCCACGGCCCAACAACTTCCCGCACACCGAGGCCATGATCTACTTCGCGCGCGGCATCGGCGCCGCCCGCACGGGTGACCTCGCCCAGACGCGCGCCGCCGCCGACAAGCTCGCGGCCCTGCGCGACGCCCTGACCCAGCGCAAGGATGCCTACTGGGCGGAGCAGGTGGAGATCCAGCGCCGCGCCGTAGCGGCCTGGCAGGCGCGCGCGGAGGGGAAGAACGACGAGGCGCTCGCCCTGATGCGCGCGACCGCCGAGCTCGAGGCGACCACGGACAAGCACAACATCTCCCCGGGGCCCATCGCGCTCGCCCGCGAGCTCCTGGGCGACATGCTGCTCGAGGCGAAGCAGCCCGCGCTGGCCATGGCCGAGTACGACGCCGCGCTCAAGATCTCCCCCAACCGCTTCAAGGCGCTCCAGGGCGCGGCAAGGTCCGCCGAGCTGGCGGGCGAGCGCGACCGCGCCAAGGCGTACTACACCCGGCTCCTCACGGTGGCCGCGGCCTCCGACGGCCAGCGCGCGGAGATCGCCGAGGCGCGCGCCTTCGTCGCCCGCTAGTGCCGTCGCTCCGCTCCTCCCGGGCGCGGTTCTCGCCTCGGCGAGGTGGCTGAGCCGTGCGTGGCCTCATCCGCGGCGGCTGGGTCGTGGGCTTCGCGGGCCAGGGTCACACCCTCATCCGCGACGGCGTGGTCGTGTGGGAAAACGACCGCATCGTCCACGTGGGCGGGGGCTTCTCGGGGACGGTGGACGAGGAGATCGACGCGCGGGGCAAGCTCGTCTGCCCCGGTTTCATCGACACCCACGTGCACTCGGGACACCGCGCCTCCCACCGCCTCATCTCCGACGCGGGCCGCCCCGACTACTTCGGCCAGCCCTTCCTCGAGATCACCGTGCCGCGCGAAGGCACCCGCGTGGGCGGCGATCCGCGCTACGCGCGCCCCGACGCCGCGGACGCGGAAGCGGGCAATCGGCTCCTCGCGCGCTTCACGGTGGCGGAGCTTTTGCGCAACGGCATCACCACCTTCATGGAGTTCGGCAGCCAGCTCCGCGTGCAGGAAGCCTTGCTCGGCGAGGTGGAGCGGCTCGGCGCGCGCGCCTATCTCGGCGCGGGCTACGACTCGGGGCGCTGGGTCGGCGACGAGCGGGGCCGGCTCACCCGCGCGCTCGACGAGGCGGCGGGCTGGCGCGAGTTCGAGGCCTCGCGCGCCTTCATCGAGCGCGTGGACGGCACGGTGGGCGGGCGGGTGCGCGGCCTCCTCGCCCCGCGCGAGGTGGAGACGTGCAGCCTCGACCTGCTGCGCGCCACGCGCAAGGCGGCGGACGCTCTCCGGCTGCCCATCGTGACGCACGCCGCCTACAACGTGATCGAGTTCTTCCAGATCGTGATGGAGCACCGCATGACGCCCATCGAGCTGATGGAGTCGGTGGGCCTGCTCGGGCCCGACGTCACCATCGGCCACGGCAACCTCGTGGCGGACAACCCGAAGATGAACTACTCGGGCGCGCGGGACCTCGCCCTCATGGGCCGCTACGGCGTCACCGTCTCCCACTGCCCGGTGAACATCGCGCGGCGGGCGCGCAGCCTCGACTCCTGGCAGCGCTACCGCGAGGCGGGCATTAACCTCGCCCTCGGCACCGACACCTACCCGCGCGACTTCATCATGCAGATGCGCACCGCCTCCTACTTCGGCAAGGTCATGAGCAACAACCTCCTCGCCGCCACCGCCGCCGAGGTGTTCTCCGCGGCCACCGTGGGCGGCGCCCGCGCCCTCGGCCGCGACGATCTCGGCCGTCTCGCCCCCGGCGCCAAGGCCGACATCGTGATCGTCGACCTCACGGGCGGCGGCACCCTGCGTTACGGCCCCGTGCGCGATCCCATCAAGAGCCTGGTCGAGTGCGGCATCGGCGACGACGTGGAGACGGTGCTGGTGGACGGCCTGGTGCGCATGCGCGATCGCCGCATCCCCGGCGTGGACTTGGCCGCCCTCCGGCGTGAGGCGCAGGAGTCGGGGGAAGGCGTGTGGGCGCGCTTCCAGGAGTGGGATCCACTCCGCCGCCGGGCCGAGGAGATGAGCCCGTGGTCGTTCCCCTTGACCGAAGGAGACACGCATGCGACCTGACCGGCTCATCGCCGCACTGGCGACGGCGACTGCGCTTTTCATCCTTGGAGTTCCCGCCCGCCCCCTCCCCGCCCACGCGCAGGCGCCCTACCCGACGCGGCCCATCGAGTGCATCATCCCGTTCGCGCCGGGCGGCCCGACCGACACGGCGATCCGCCTCATCCAGCCTCAGCTCTCCGCCAACCTCGGCGTGCCGCTCGTCCTCGTCAACAAGGCGGGGGGCGGGGGTGCCCTCGGCATGGACGCGGTGGCCAAGGCCAAGCCCGACGGCTACACGCTCGCCGCCACCGTGCGCTCCACCGTCACCATCCTCCCCGCCACCCAGCCCGACGTCACCTACAAGCTCGGCGACTTCGCGGTGGTGGGCGCCTACGCGCTGGACTCGCAGGTGGTGCTCGTGAAGGCGGGCTCGCCCTGGAAGACCCTGGAGGAGCTGGTCGACTATGCGAAGAAGAACCCGGGCAAGCTCTCCTACGGCACGGCCGGGCTCGGCACGAACAGCTTCTTCACCATGGAGCTACTCAAGCTCGCCTACGGCCTCGACATGACGCACGTACCCTTCGGGGGCTCGGGGCCGGTGAAGAACGCGGTGCTGGGCGGGCACGTGCAGGTGGGCGCGGCCTCGCTCAGCCCCATGCTCTCCGTGCTCAAGAGCGGCGACGTGGTGGCGCTGGCCATCAGCGCGACCAAGCGGATCTCCTCCATCCCGAACGTGCCCACCATGACCGAGAAGGGCCAGCCCGACGCGTCGCTGAGCACGTGGGCGGAGATCTATGCGCCAGCCAAGACGCCAAAGGCGGTGGTAGACCGTCTCGCCCAGGCCCTCGAGAAGACCATGAAGGACCCCGCGGTGGTGAGCGCCATCGAGAAGGCGGGCCTCGTGGTCGAGTACCACAATCCTGACGAGACGCTCCGGCTTATCCAGCGCGAGAACGAGATCGTCACCAGGCTGGCGAAGCAGCTCGGTCTCGGGAAGTAGTGCGCCGCGCCGATCGCGTCAGCTCCCTCGTCCTCGTCGTCTTCGCGCTCCTCGCCGTCAACGAGGCGCGCAAGCTCCGCCTCGGCACCTTCACCAGTCCCGGCCCGGGCTTCGTGCCGCTCTGCCTCGCCGTCGCGCTCACCCTCGTCGCCCTCCTCCTCCTCTGGCACGCTCTCCGCGAGCCAGCCACGGCTGCTCCGCCCGCGGAACCGGGGGAGCGCTGGAAGCCGGTGGCGAGCCTCGTCGCGCTCGCCGCCTACACCTTCGCCCTGGAGCCCCTCGGCTTCGTGCTCGCCACCGCCGCGCTGCTGTTCTTCTTCTTCCGCGTGCTCGACGGCCAGCGCTGGTGGATGGCTCTGGCGAGCGCGGTCGTCGTCTCCGTTCTGTCCTACCTGATCTTCGCCCGCGCGCTCCACGTGCGATTGCCGGAGGGGCCGTGGAGCTGATCGGCGGCCTTCTCTACGGCTTCGCCGTCTCCTTCACTCCCGCCAATCTCTTCGCGTGCTTCGTGGGTGTCTTCGTCGGCACGCTGATCGGCGTCCTGCCCGGCATCGGACCGGTGGCGACCATGTCGCTGCTCCTGCCCGTGACCTACGCCATGTCACCCACCGCCTCCATCATCATGATGGCGGGCATCTACTACGGCGCGATGTACGGCGGCTCGACCACGTCCATCCTCGTGAACATTCCCGGCGAGGCGGCCTCGGTGGTGACCTGCCTCGACGGCTACCAGATGGCGCGGCAGGGGCGGGCGGGACCGGCCCTCGGCATCGCGGCCTTCGGCTCCTTCATCGCGGGCACGCTCAGCGTGCTGGGCATCATGCTCCTCGCGCCGCCGCTCACCTCCGTCGCCCTCCGCTTCGGGCCGCCGGAGATCTTCGGCCTGCTCCTCCTGGGCTTCACCATGGTCACCTATCTCACCGCGGGCTCGAAGCTGCGCGCGGTGGCCATGGCACTCCTCGGCATGCTCCTCGGCACGGTCGGGCTCGACCCCATCCTCGCCACGCCGCGCTTCACCTTCGGCAGCGTCACCCTGGGCGACGGCCTGGGCTTGGTCCCCATCATCATGGGACTCTTTGGGGTCAGCGAGGTCCTCCTCAACATCGAAAAGGGCGTGACCCAGGAGGTCTTCGAAACGCGCATCAAGGGGCTCCTGCCTACACGCGAGGACTGGAAGATCTCCGCGGCGCCCATCGCGCGCGGCAGCGTGCTGGGCTTCTTCCTCGGCATTCTCCCCGGCATCGGCGCCATCATCCCGACATTCATCTCCTACGCCCTCGAGCGGCGCATCTCCCGCCATCCAGAGCGCTTCGGCACCGGCGCCATCGAAGGCGTGGCCGCCCCGGAAGCGGCCAACAACGCGGCCACGGGCGGGGCCATGATCCCCCTCCTCACCCTGGGCATCGCGCCCAACGTGGTCATGGCCGTGTTGCTGGGCGCCTTCCTCATCCACGGCGTCCAGCCCGGCCCGCTCCTGATCCGTGAGCATCCGGACATGTTCTGGGGCGTCATCGCGAGCATGTACGTGGGCAACGTGATCCTGCTCATCCTCAACCTGCCCTTGATCGGGCTCTGGGTGCAGCTCCTCCGCGTCCCTTATGGCCTGCTCTTTCCGCTCATCCTGCTCTTCTGCATCATCGGGGTGTACAGCGAGGCGAGCAACGTGTGGGACATCGTGGTCATGCTGGTCTTCGGAGTCGTCGGCCTCCTGATGAAGAAGTACGGCTACGAGGCGGCGCCCCTCGTGCTCGCCTTCGTGCTCGGGCGCATGGCGGAGGAGTCGTTCCGCCAGTCCCTCCTCCTCTCCCACGGCCACCTCAACATCCTCGTCACGCGTCCCCTCGCTACGTCGCTCCTCGTCCTCGCCCTCGTGGTGATGATCCTGCCCGCCGTTCTCCCGCCCGTGAAGCGCCTCCTCGGCACGGTGGGGGAAGAGACGGGCACCTAGGCGCGCCCGGTGGTGATACGATCGGCATCATGACGGAAGAGACGCGGCCCTCCAACTTCGTCCGCGAGATCGTCGACGCGCACAACCGCTCCGGCCGCTTCGGGGGCAAGGTCGTCACGCGCTTCCCGCCCGAGCCCAACGGCTACCTCCACATCGGCCACGCCAAGGCCATCTGCCTCGACTTCGGCCTCGCCCAGGATTACGGCGGCCGCTGCCACCTCCGCTTCGACGACACCAACCCGACCAAGGAGAGCCAGGAGTACGTCGACGCCATCATGGCCGACGTGCGCTGGCTCGGCTTCGACTGGGGCCCGCACCTCTACTACGCGAGCGACTACTTCGAGCGGCTCTACGGGTGGGCGGAGGAGCTCATCCGGAAGGGCAAGGCGTACGTGGACGACCTCGGCCCCGATCAGATCCGCGAGTACCGCGGCACGCTGACCGAGCCGGGGCGCGAGTCGCCCCACCGGAACCGCTCCGTGGAGGAGAATCTCGACCTCTTCCGCCGCATGCGCGCGGGCGAGTTCCCCGACGGCAGCAAGACGCTGCGCGCGAAGATCGACATGGCCTCCCCCAACATCAACCTGCGCGATCCCGTCATGTACCGGATCCGCAAGGCGACGCATCAGCGCACGGGGGATGCCTGGTGCATCTACCCCATGTACGACTGGGCCCACGGCCAGTCCGACTCCATCGAGGGGGTGACGCACTCCATCTGCACCCTGGAGTACGAGGACCATCGCCCCCTCTACGACTGGTACCTCGACACCCTCGACATCTTCCACCCGCAGCAGATCGAGTTCGCCCGCCTCAACCTCTCCCACACCGTGATGAGCAAGCGGAAGCTGCTCCAACTCGTGGAGGGCGGCCACGTGCGGGGCTGGGACGATCCGCGCATGCCCACCATCGCGGGGCTGCGGCGGCGCGGCTACACGCCGGAGGCCATCCGCGACTTCTGCGACCGCATCGGGGTGGCCAAGAACGACAACACGGTGGAGCTGGCCCTCCTCGAGCACTGCCTCCGCGAGGATCTCAACAAGCGCGCCCAGCGGCGCATGGCCGTGCTCCGTCCTCTCAAGCTCGTCGTGGAGAACTACCCCGAGGGCACGGTGGAGGAGATGGACGCGGTGAACAATCCCGAGGATCCCGCGGCGGGCTCGCGCAAGGTGCCCTTCAGCCGCGAGCTGTGGATCGAGCAGGACGACTTCCGCGAGGTGGCGCCCAAGAAGTACTTCCGCCTCACTCCCGGCGCCGAGGTGCGCCTGCGCTACGCCTACATCGTCCAGTGCACGGACTTCAAGAAGAACGCGGCAGGCGAGGTCGTCGAGGTGCGCTGCCAGTACGACCCCAAGACCCTGGGGGGCGACAGCAAGGGGCGCAACGTGAAGGGCACCATCCACTGGGTCTCGGCCGCGCACGCCACCCGGGCCGAGGTGCGCCTCTACGACACGCTCTTCGCCCAGGCCAAGCCGGACGACGCGGAGGATTTCCGCACTGCGCTGAGCCCGCAGTCGCTCAGCGTGCTCTCGGGCTGCCAGGTGGAGCCCGCCCTCGCCGCCGCCTGCCCCGGCGACTTGATCCAGTTCGAGCGCACCGGCTACTTCTGCGTCGACACTCGCGACTCTGCCCCCGGCCGCCCCGTCTTCAACCGCTCCGTGGGCCTCCGCGACACCTGGGGAAAGATCGAGCGGGCCTCAGGCTAGACCGGCATCTCGCGACATGAGATACCTCTTGATGGCCGTCGCGCTCGTCATCGCGCCCTTCGGCACACCGGCGGCCGAGAGCGCGCAGAAGTGGCTCCTGCTGGAGCCGCCGGTTGACGAGAGCTCCGATCGGGTGGCGGTGCTGGATCAGGCCCCGCTCGCCCAGTGGAATCGTGTAGGGACCTATGACCGCGAGGCCACGTGCGAGTCGCGACGAAGCGAGGACGTGAGAGCGACCATGACGGAATATGTGCGGCTGTCGACGTCGGCGCCGCTGCCGCCCATGGACACGTGGCTCGCCGTCGCCCGAGACCGGCGTCGTGCCGAGGCCAGTACCTGTGTCTCGGCCGACGACCCGCGCCTCGCACCGGCCCCGCCGAGATAGGGAGCCGGCCTCGACCCCGAGGGCGGGCAGCTAGACCGTCGTCGGGCCGGCCGCGCGTCACTCACCCGATGGATCCCGCACAGGCACCGCATCGTCCACGCCCTCTCTCGGCCGCCGTGGAGCCCGGCGTGCTGACGCAGGAAGGCGAGGCCTGCGGCGCGCGTCCTCTGCATGGGCTCGCGCGACGCCGCGCCGGGGCGGCCCCCCTTCAACCGCTCGATGGGGCTGCGCGACTCCTTGGGGGAAGATCGAGAAAGCCGCGGCTGACCTACTGCGAACAGGCCTTGATGGTCTCGGGCGCGGGGAGGCTCTCGGGCGGCGCGAAGACGGCGAGATAGCCGTCGGCGGGAGCGAGGGGCACGAAGTCGAGCTCGCGGTAGCCGACGGCGGCCAGCTCGCAGCGGAGCAACGCGGGCGGCGTGCCGTGGCGCTGGGTGAACTCCTCCGTGTCGATGATGCCCACCCTGGCGCCGGGGGCGAGGGCCGGCCACAGGCGGTAGAGGAACTCGTAGGGATTCTCGATCTCGTGGTACATGTGCGA
>Ga0075434_100000797_pt1 | contig 24909 bp, 19 predicted proteins | sample RhiMethybrSRZTD3_FD_75298 | JGI IMG/M metagenome (GOLD analysis project Ga0075434, IMG submission 75298) | Populus rhizosphere microbial communities from Tennessee, USA - Rhizosphere MetaG P. TD hybrid SRZTD3 | ecosystem: Host-associated > Plants > Roots > Rhizosphere > Soil | place: USA... | reverse complement strand
CATTCCGTTCTACCCGTACTTCCAGGTGGGTGATACGTCGGCAGCGCGGTACTTGTTTCTGGGTGTAGACCAGCCGTCCTACAGGGCCTACTACATCTCGGCAACGTTGGAGTTCCACTTCTAGTTGCCGTAAAGTCATTTCCTGGACAATGTTCCTCTGCTCCGACACCGCTCAACTCCTAGCAATTTTGCTAGTAGACGACTGTCGATAGCCCTGCTCAAATAACCGCTCAATAAAGCTCCCAAGTAGGGTGGTCGGTGGGGTTGTTTCAGCTGGGGAGGCCGCGATGTCCCTGCCGAATACTTTACGGGAGCAACGTGCTGCAAGCTTCTTTTTCTACGAGGGGCCGGGAGAGCATTTGGAGAAGACCTCGCCCCCTCGTTTCGCGCGTCAGCATTTGCGAAGCCTGGGCTGGGCAATCAAATGACATTACCCAGAAGTGTCGAGTTGCAGTGGCAACGGGAGATAATCGAGCTATGGTTGAGCACACCGGGCATTCCAGCCGATGCACGCACAAGTCTCATTGACCTGCTCGGGACCGTAAGAGAAGAAATAGAAACTTTGCGTGTTCAGGCACGTCCAAATGCAGGTTCAGACGCCTAGGAATCCGATCGACATGGTCGGCGGTCTCGCGCCCGCCTGAGAGATTTTGGTCGGCTAAGAATGATTGACACCGTGAGGCATCACGGTTTCGAGTCCCGGACACGTCCGATGAAGCGCTTCTTATCAAGACGGCGGCTTTGCCTGGTTTTATTTTGGCTGGCCACGCAGGCCTACGCGCAATCTGCGAACCCAACATTTCCCGATCCTGGCAAGGCTGCTATGTCGCGCGAGGATCAGCGTGCTCTCGGCTTGCAGGCTGCGGCCCAAGTCTATGAGCAAATGCCGGTTCTGCCTGACAACAGCCCGGAAACACAATATGTCCGGCAACTCGGCCACAAATTGGTGGCTAGCATTCCACCGCAGTACTCCTGGCCATTTGAGTTTCATGTAGTCGCGCAGAAGGAGATCAACGCCTTCGCCCTGCCGGGCGGCCCCATGTTCATCAACATCGGAACGATCACTGCCTCTGCCAACGAAGCGGAACTTGCCGGTGTCATGGCACACGAAATGTCGCACGTTTACATGCAGCACTCTGCGAAGCAGGCTGGCAAGGCGCAAACCACGAGTACGATCGCCGGGATAGCTGGAGCTGTTCTTGGCGGAACCGTGGGATCAAGGGCGGGAGGAATGGTCGGACAACTGGGCCAGATGGGAATTCAGATGGGTGCGCAGGGCCTGATGCTGAAGTACTCTCGCAGCGACGAATCTCAGGCAGATGCGGTGGGTGCCATGATCCTCTACAAAGCCGGCTACAACCCGCACGCCATGGCCGATTTCTTCAAGACACTGCAATCGGAGAGCGGACAGACACCGCCGCAATGGCTAAGCGATCACCCTAACCCTGGTAACCGTCAGCAGGCTATTCAAAAGGAAATTAGCGGCTGGCCGGTAAAGAATTACGCTAGCGATAGTTCCGCTTTTCAGAAGACACGTCAGCACGCCAACGCAGTAAAAGCCTACACTGGCCAGGAGATCGCGCAGGGAGCAAAGTCCGGCCAATGGGCTGCGCTCAACAAGAAGAATGGAGCGACCTTTCGTCCAACCGGAGGCAGCGCGGCACTTGCCGGTACATCGGCGGCAGGTCTGAATTCTTCGGCCAATGCTAAGGCAGTTTCCCTGCAGAGCGTTCTCCCCAGCCAACGTATGGTTGGCTCCGATCTTGGCCCTGTAAAGATTCAACGACCCGAGAATTGGCAGGTGACGTTGCCCGAGCAGCGTGGACAATTCGCCACGATCGCTCCACGTGCTGGAGTCACCAGCAATGGCCTGAGCTACGGCGTACTCCTCAACGGTGTTGCACCGCCAAACGGTGGGCGAATGAGCATCGATGACATCACGAACCAGCTCGTCCAGCGCCTGCGGGAGAACAGCGGATTGGAGCCGCTAGGCAAAGCCCAGCCGATCACGGTGGGCGGTATTCAAGGCCGCTCCGTGATGTTGCAATCGTCTTCGCCACTTCCGAGCGCGAACGGTCAACCACAAAAAGAGCGAGATTGGCTGGTCACCGTCCCGCAGCGGGACGGTAGTGTCATCTTCATGGTATTTGTTGCTCCACAATCACACTTCGATCGCTTCCAGCCAACGTACGAGGCGATGTTGAAGACCGTCCGGTTCTAGTAACTGTTTGTTTCGCGCCTTCATCTGGCCAGTTCGATGACGTCGTGGGTCAGAAAAATACCCAATCGCTGCGCGTCCCCTCTTTCATTCTTCCTCTTCTAGCGGCGACATTTGCTCACTGAAGTTCTCGTGGAATCGAAGACCCTAATGTGAGGTTGGGGAAGTCTGTCCTTCTAACTAGCAAATGGGTACCCGCGCCCGGGAGCTAGGGTGACAAGGATTGCCCGAGCGCGGGTGGTGCAGCATCGCTATGCCGAATAATGGCTTTTGCCTGCCCCACCTTCAACTAGTACTTCTTCCAGTTGCGTAGTCGAATCAGCAGCAATCCTCCGATTTCGACCAACCACTGTCTAAGTTGGTTGCACGAAAGTCAGGACAGCAGGCGCACGTGGCCCGATGCGATCTCCTAAACCGCTCCCACCAGTCGGATCCCGGCTCTCATTGCGTCCTGGCCTACGGCGCTCTCCAGTATCTGATGTATCGACCAGCGGAGGTTGGCTTCCACCCCCATGGTCCGTCGCTCTTCGGGGGAAGTCTGCGAATATACGTCCGGGAGTCCGGGCAGAATATTATTCACGAGGGTTTGGATGTGAGAGCGATGCTCGCGTCCGTCCAACTTGGTTTCCAGCGCCGCCTTGACTGCTCGGCCTCGTGACCAAGTACAACAAACAGGGGTGTGCGAAGATGCGCTCCTGCGTACTAAAGACTACCCATCACTCCCGGCGAGATCACGTTACCGGCGACGCGCACAATGAACAACTCTCCGAAGTTTGCGTCGAAGATCAGTTCGGGGGGCACCCGGGAGTCACTGCACCCCAGTATGGTCGCAAGCGGTTGTTGCCCCTTGGCCAGGTCGGCCAGCGTCTCCTTGCACACATTAGGAAAACGAGCCTCGCCCTGCATGAACCGCTGATTTCCCTCAATCAGTTTCCGCAATCCCTGGTCAGCGGCTGTCTCAAGCGTTGAAGTCTGTGGAGCGTCATGGCGCTTGACTTCTCGCTCCTCGTCTAAGGCTCAATCACGGGCAGTGATGATGCCAATTGGAGGTCGATCATCAACTGAACGCGTCGATCCAATTGATAGAAGAGTGCTGTGTTCTTGGCAGACAGCACCTTGCGAAAGATCGGAATGTACCTCTTCCTCAAGTCGGCAACAGATTGATCCACATCGACCCACTGATCCACAGCAGTCTCAGCCTGAGTGTCCGTCAGCACACCACGAGTTTCCACGTACTGCTTGATCAATGCGTACTTCTTCCCGTTGATGTTGACCAGGTCCGAAACATATTGTTCGTAAACCGGCCAGAACTTTTCCGCCTCTGCGTCTGTTAGCTTCATGTTGGCGGCGATGATTTGTTTTCTTTGGGAGCGAATATCCTTACGCATCATCTGGATGTCTTCGTCGGTGATGGGTTGGAAGTCGTCCGTCACGGGCCTGCTACTCACCCGGGAAGCGGCGTTCTGACCATGCGCCATGCTTTGCGGGAATAGGGCCAATGCGATGATCAGGGCCAGACTGCACAAGAGATGTCTTCTCATTCCAAACCCCTCCACAAATTCAGTCGGGTTGGCTCGAAAGCTAGCAATTGCAAGTAACGCAAACCACTGACAAAACTACTAGTCGGTCATGCTGACAGCGAATATGCGCCTTGGAAAAGGGGTTCGGAACGTTCGCCAACATCGTTCCTCGCCGGATGGGCAAGCAGCGACAGGGGCTCTGTGCGATGTTGTGCAAGGCCGCCAGAAGCAGGTGTCCACCACAACCCGTCGAAACCGCAATTCTCGGTTAAAAGCCGTCAGCGGATCATGCTGTCATTTGTGACAGTTGAGTGAGTGCCTGCAGCACCTGTATCTCATACGTAGGGATGAAGCGAACACGATGGTATTTCGCTCCTTTGGGCAGGGGCCTGTCTTTGCGACCTCTCAATGGGAGTCCCGTTGTTGGAGTTAGCTTCCACAGAAGGAGATTGGATATGAAGAGATTCACTGTTTTGACTCTTGTCTCGTTGGCGCTGGCTGCTAGTGTTTGCCTTGCTCAAGATGTCCGCTACAACTTTGACAAGAGCGCCGACTTCTCAAAATTCAAAACGTACAAATGGGTGCCGATCAAAGACGCAGCCAAAGTCAGCGATCTGGTGGATAAGCAAATCAAGGATGCACTGGACACCGAGCTTGCAACGAAAGGCTTGACGAAAGTTGATGGAGACGAAGCGAATCTTTTTGTCGGCTATCAACCAGCTGTTGGCGAAGAAAAGCAGTTCAATTCCTACAGTACGGGCTGGGGTGCGGGGCCCGGGTGGGGAGGGGGCTGGTATGGTTACGGTGGGATGACTTCAACCTCAACCACTGGATCGACGTCCACAATCTACAAGGGTCAGTTGGCCTTGGACATGTACGATTCGACAAATCATAATTTGGTCTGGCGAGGAGTCGCCAGCAAAACAATTGATCCGAAGGCCAAGCCGGAAAAACAGCAGAAGAATCTGGTGAAAGTAGCAAAGAAGCTTCTGAAGAATTATCCGCCGGCGGTCAAAAACTAACCTTCGTAACCCAAAATACTGGATCACTGCCAAGTGTCGGTTGGCATGGATCGAGCAGTTCGTCGTCACTTGTATCGAAGAAGACTGGGATAAATGGCCATGGCACATTACGCGCCGTGAATACTCGTTGCGATTTTTGCCGTAGTGTGCCTGACTGCCATGGGGACCTCCCCCGCTTGAAGGGAAGTTAGATAGCTACTTCCCCTGTGCCATGCTGCGAATCCCGTAAAACCCGTCCTTACGAAAATGCGGACTCTTGAACTGACCGCCAAAAAAGATTCTTCAGTCAGACGCTTGGCGGCTACAGATTCCGTTTAGATCAAAATACCACTATTTGCTAAGACCAGGTCTGTCGTTGCTGTTGCCTCGGCCATGTGTTCGCTTGCAGTGCCACTTCTTTGCGAGTATAAGGTTCATCTCAGATTTGGGTGTGGGCCGGTACCCATGGCCTCTGCATTTCCAATGCAATACAAACGACGAGATCCTCCCACGATTCAGGCTGTTAAGAGTGCGTCTCTCGGGCAGCGCATGGGTGGTGGATACCTCCTCCAACTCTTGGTTGTCTTTGTCGCCTATCTGGTCGCTGGCAAACTCGGCCAAGCTACCACGAGCATCAGGAGCAGTAACCTAGGCCCCGTATGGCCTGCATACGGCATTGCGCTCGCTGCGATTTTGACTTGTGGCTACCGTGTGTGGCTTGCGGTGGCAGCCGGGGCTTTTGTCGTCGCGTTCTTCAGCCCCGTTCCTCACATTGCTGCACTTGGGCAAGCGGCCGGAGCGACACTGGCTGCAATGACTGGTGCTTTGCTCCTCCAGCGCATGGCAAACTTTCACCCCTCGCTGTCACGCTTATCTGATGTACTCAGTCTGATTGTACTAGGGGGCTTTGGCAGCTCCATAGTGAGCGCTTCAATCGGAGTGTCCGTGCTCTATGCAACCCATGTGCACGCATATTCCGGCTTGAGCAGGGCGTGGCTGATCTATTGGCTGGGAGATGCGACTGGGGTCTTGCTGGTGACACCGATCGTCTTGCGTTTCACCGATTTCTTAAAACTCCGCGACCGCGTCCGCATAGCCGAGCTAACCACGCTTCTGTTGCTGGTTACCACGACCTGCCTCGTGATCTTTAGCAATTTGCCTGCAATTCCAGTCAAGCTGGATGTCATGGCGTTCGCCGTACTGCCCTTCATAATGTGGGCAGCCATTCGTTTCGGAGTGGGTGTAACGGCATTCTCGATTCTCATCGTCGCAACCATCGCGACCATTCAAACTGCCCTGGGTTCCGGGCCGTTCACGAGCAACACCACGTTCCTGAATGCCGTCCTGCTGGACGTGTTTTTCGGGATTCTTTCCGTCTCCGGCCTGTCATTGGCAGCCGTGATCGCTGAACGTGAGCATGCCGAGCGGGAACGAGAGCGCGTCATAAGCCAACAAGCGGCGATGGAAGCACGGCTTAAAGCTGACGAGGCCCTACGAGAGAGCGAAGAACGGTTTCGTCTGGCGGCACAGGCAGGGAAGATGTTCGCCTACGAGTGGGATGTTGCCACCGACGTCATCGTGCGCTCGAAAGATTTTGCTCGAATACTTGGGAACGATGAAAACGTAGAGACCACTGGCCAGCAGGTACTGTGTAGGATTCACAAGGACGACCGAGAAAGAGTTAAGGCTGCGGTTGCCGCCCTTAGCCCTGAGAACCCCAACCTCCAGATTACCTATCGCATGCTCCGGCCCGATGGCACGATCATTTGGGTGGAAAGGAACAGTCGCGCTGAATTCGACAATCAAGGCACGATGCGACGGATTGTCGGTATGGTGAAGGATGTCACCGATCGTAGTAAAGCGGAAGAGGCACTACGGATCAGCGAGGAACGGCTGCGATTGGCACAGCAGGCAGCCCGTATCGGCACCTTCGAATGGAATATTCAGACAGGTGTGAATACTTGGACACCCGAATTGGAGGCGATGCATGGCTTATCACCCGGCGGCTTTGGGGGAACACAGACTGATTGGGAAAATCTGGTTCATCCGGATGACCTTCAGCAAATCCATCAGTTGGTTGACGAGGCGTTTAAAACTGGACGACCGATGACGGGAGAATGGCGTGTCATCTGGCCTGACGGAACCGTCCATTGGATAGCCGGACGCTGGCAGGTTCTCATGAACGAGCTTGGCGAACCGTCTCGTATGGTCGGGGTTAATGTTGATATAACCGACCGCAAACAAGCGGAAGAAGCTCTTGCGAGGATGAGTCGAAAATTGCTTATTGCGCAAGAGCAAGAACGGGCCCGGATTGCGAGAGAGCTTCACGACGACATCAACCAACGAATCGCGATGTTGGCAGTCCGACTTGAGCAGTTGCACGATGACCCTTCTGAGATTCAGTCCCGCGTGCAAGAACTCCGGAGGGTGACGATTGAGATTTCTGATGACGTGCAAGCTTTGTCCCATGAGTTGCACTCCTCGAAGCTGGAGTATCTCGGTGTCGTTGCCGGCATAAGAAGCTGGTGCAGGGAATTTGGCGAGCGGCAGAAAATAAATGTCAATTTCACTAGCGATATGTCCAACCCCGCTTTGCCATTCGATATCAGTGTTTGTCTATTGCGAGTGGTACAGGAAGCTGTCCACAATGCCATTAAGCATAGCGAGGCATCCCAAATCGAAGTGCAATTACGAATAGAGTCCGACGAGGTTCATCTCACCGTCAGCGATCTGGGCAAGGGATTCGACGTTGACGCAGCGAGACAAGGCAGCGGATTAGGTCTCACCAGCATGCAGGAGCGAGTTCGGTTGGTGAATGGAAGCATCGTGATTCAATCGATGCCGATGAAAGGAACAAACATTTACGTTCGTGTCCCCTTCAAGTCCGAGCAGGGCACTCAACGAGCCGCTGGATAAAGCCAGACCGTTTGACCCGGTATGGACGACTCGTATTCCGCACTAATTCGAAGAGGTGACTGTACTCATCAACTCCCGCTTAAACCAAACGTCACCGCGCGACCAGCATCAACCAACCGGTCCCGATGGTCAGAAATACCGCCAGGAAGAAGAGCGTTGTAAGCAGGCCAAGACGATAGAGTTCCCGTTGGGACAGATACCCGCTGCCGACAAAGATTACATTCTGGCTTCCCCCCTGTGGGGTAATCACCGAGAAGTAGCTGCTCGCGAAGAACAACGAAAAAGCCATCAGCTGTAACGGAACTCCGCCACGCTGCCCAACGTCGAGAAACACTCCGAGTAGGGCAAGTACCTGCGATGACTGGCTTACGAACATGTAGTGAATAGCTACATAGATTAAGATTAGCGTCACATACGTCACAGGCCAGGATAGTCCTCCCAGGTAGGACGCCAGACGCTGGCCCACGTAACCCATAAACCCTAGTTCATTGAGCTGACCGCTCAAGGCGAACAGTACTGCTAGCCAGAGAAACGTGGCCAGAGTGTCACCCTGCGTTGCAATGTCAGACGCCGTAAGGACACCCGTCATTAGCAGAAGCCCCAACCCCGCAAAGGCAATACTGGTCACGTTGAGCTGCAGCTTGTCGGCGAAAATCCAACCGGTCACCATAAGCACGAAAGCGATTGCTGTGATCCGTTCGTCGCGGGATAGCGGTCCCAACTCGGCTAGTGCTCTCCTTGCGGCTGCGGGGGCCTCCGGCGTAGCCCCCACACCGGGAGGGAACAAGCGCGCGAGCAACCATGGCAAGAGGAGAATCGCTGTCAATGCCGGCACAGATGCGGCAATGAGCCATTTTCCGAAGCCGAGATTAACTCCGTACTCGTGCGCCACCTGCAATGCGATTGGATTGGCAGACGTGGCAGTCATCCAGAGTGCGGAAGAGACAGCAAGGCTCGCCATTCCGCAAAACATCAAGTAGCCACCTAAGCGTCGGCTGTTGGGGTCGTCCGGAAGAGAACCCGACCCCCGGGCTACGGAAAGCACAATCGGGTAGAGCACTCCGCCGCGTGCCGTGTTGCTCGGGAAGGCTGGCGCAATCGCTGCATCTGTAAGAACAATGCTGTATGCGAGTCCTAGCGACGAGCGACCGAACAGGCTCACCATAAACAGGCTGATCCGTTGGCCCAGTCCGGATTTCACCACGGCCTGTGCGACGAGGAAGGCGATCACCACAAGCAGTACGCTCGTATTGGCGAAACCTGCGAACGCCTTTGCAGGGGAGATCGTATTGGTGAGCACTACAGCTCCGGCCGCCAGCATAGTCGAGGTAAGCAGCGGAAATACACCGAGTAGGACGGATACGATGGCGGTGATGAACACAGCAAACAGATGCCATGCTTGAGCCGTGAGACCAGCAGGCACAGGTGAAAACCAGATGGCGGTTGCCATGACGAACGGGAATACCCGCTTCAACGTTACCTTCAAGCGGGGTCTGGTTGCGGGCTGGGTGCTGGTTTTTGTTGCCAGTGCCGGGCTGCTCATCAATGCTGGCCTCCTCTAGCTGCTCCCGGTTGGGAATCCAGCCGGGCTCGTCCGTTTAGCCCCATGGACTGGCCTTGAAGGGTCCCGTCCTCGTTTTCAGTAACAAAACGCCATGAGAATTCGTACGTGCCTGTGACACCGGAATAGCGTCCAGTCCCGCCGACAAAAATACCGATAATCTTGTTATTTTGGGGAGTGCCTTCCCCGCGAAGTTCGCTGTAAACCTCATCGCCGTGTTCATCGGTCCAGACAGCCCGCCCTATGAGGCCGCTCGTACTATCGTTGAATACGATCGCTTCAGATCGGAAGCCGACCGCTGGTCGCGATCGGCCCGTAAGCACCAAAGATCCGTTGAAATTTGAGATGGATGCTCGCCGATCACCTAGCAGGTGCATGATGTTGCGGCTACTGGTCGCGGTCTATGTTCCTTGAAACTCGAGCCATTCATTCGTAGACCCAGCGGATGTCGGGACTTCGGGCGCGCGGGCGCACGCGGTCAGCAGAACAAGACTGATGAATGCGAGACCGTAAAAAGCAGAATGCTGATGACCCCTCCGTGATTGCAAAGCCCCGCCTCCGTCGCACTTGGCTCGCAAGCGCTCGCATGCAAAAGTTGAATATGAGCTGTTCCTGAAGTCGCCTGTTAAAAATATCAGTGGCATAGAAGAACTGCAGCTCACATGCAATCGCCTATTTTGATCCACAGCGAGACTTCTTTGTGCCGAGTAGTCTGAGTTTGGATGGATTTGCGTTTTGCATTCCTTCAAGACAAGTCAATCTGGCGGTTGAACACCAAATTTGTTCCCGGTTGCGATACAGTCAACCAGAGGATTGAGTGAAAGGTGTGGGTATGAATCGGGCTCGAATGATGCTTGTTCTGATTTTGCTGGGTGTTCTGGCCGTCGCCCTGACTGGTGCGCTTCTAACTCGTGGGGTGATGGCACATCTGCCGTTCCTGCAGGCCAAAAAGGGGAATTGGACGGGAGCCTATGTGGCGCGCGGAATTGTGGACCAACGGCCCTGGCAGACAGCAGCCACGCTGGCACCTTTGGCGCAGTCAGCGGAGGAAAGGGAACTCGCCCGGGAAATCGAGCGCCTAGCGGATCACGAAGTCGACCAGGCGTTCTCGCAATCCCTGCGGCAAGCGAGTCTGGAAAAGCCGATTCTGAGTGGTAAGGCACTGGCGTTGCAGCAGAGAGTGACTGAGCTTCAGGAGACCATCAAGAACGACGAGGCTCGAATCGCATCTCTTACCGCACGCACGAGCGCGAGACCGGTCGGTGCAATTTCCAACGACAACGACCTGGAGATTGCGAAGGCGCAACTTGGCCTGGACGAAAATGAGCTGAATGATGCGATCGAAGATCTCGCTCGCGAAAGCGGGGATCAGCGAGTGACGCTTCAGCAGGAGCTCGCGGAACGCCAGGCCGCCATGAAGCAGTATAGAGAACGTACCTCGAACGAGGATGGGCAAACCGCTGTCGCCTCGGCCGAACAATACGCGACGTTCGCACAGCAGCTCTCAACGTGGCGATCCCTCCTCAACAGGAAACAACTGATTGCGCAAGCGGAGCAGTTGGCCAAAGCCGACGTAGCCGCGCTAACAGCTGATCAGGAAAAACTGAAGACAGAAGCTGCTGCCCTCGCCGATAAGGCGGATGGAGAATCAAACGCCGCACGAATCGAGCGGCTGCGCCGCACAAGCGCTCAGCAGAACATCCTGGGCCTGCTCAACGATCGCTTGGGAACGCAACAGCAGCTTGTGGCAGTCTACGGGCGATGGGGACAGCAAGTAGAACTGCAGCGAAGAATTGTGGTTCACTTGATCCTGCGATCTCTGGCTTGGATTGCAGCGATCTGTATCCTCGTGATCTTGGCGGGCTGGGGTCTCCAGGTGGCATTGGAGAAGATGGTTCGCGATCCTCGCCAAAAGCAGACGTTGAAAACAGTTCTGAATGTCGGAACCCAGCTGCTCGGCCTCTTACTGATCCTGCTAGTCATTTTCGGTGTACCGCGGCAGATGCCGACCATCCTGGGCCTAGCAACCGCAGGACTGACCGTGGTCTTTCAGGACTTCATCCTCGCATTCTGCGGTTGGTTTGTGCTGATGGGACCGAACGGAGTCAGGGTTAGGGACTGGGTAGAGATCGATGGTGTCGGCGGCGAGGTGGTACAGCTCGGTCTATTCCGTACCTGGCTCCTGGAGACCGGAAACTGGACCGCCCATGGCCATCCTACGGGAAGAAGAGTCTCATTTTTGAATGGCTATGCGATCCGTGGTAAGTATTTCAACTTTTCTACCGTAGGACAGTGGATGTGGGATGAGATTAAGGTAACCGTCCCTCCCGGAGCGGGTGTTCATGGTCTTATCAAAGGCATCTATGAAGCAACGGTGAAAGCAACGGAAGCGGATGCGAAAATGGCGGAGGCGGAATGGAAGAGGGTGACGCACGAAGAAGGTTCGCCGCAGTTTAGCGCAATGCCTTCGGTCAATCTCCGGCCGGGGGGAACCGGCGTCGACATCCTGATCCGATATATCACTCGTGCCGGCGTGAGAGTGGAGACCCGGAATCGCCTGTTTGAGATGATTGTCGAGTTGATGGGGGGCGTGTCGAAAGAGGATAGGGATCTTGCTACACCACACAAGGGAAACTAAAAGGCTGACGATCAGTTGCACTACTACCATGTGCCCAAACGCAACACCACACCGGCGGAAAAGCGAAGGCCGTGGTTGAAATTCGTTTGGTTTACTTCGGCGAGCCAGGAACGAACGTAGTCGAGATTGGCGAGACGGAGAGCGACGCCGGGGTGTAGCCGGTAGTCAAGGCCAGTGCCCATCGCTAAGGAGAACCCGGTGCTTTCATAATTTGTTGTAAATAGGTCGTAGTACGGATTCAAATCCTCCCCCGGCGGGAGCTTGTCCTGAATCTGCTTTCGCTTCCCAGGATCGGCGAGTTGTTTTGTGATTTTTTGACCGCCTACTCGGAAATGGGCATGGGGTGTCCAGCGGCTCTGAGTGTGCAGAATCCATTGTGGGCCCGTAGTGAAAGTCAGCGAATCTCCGCTCCAGTTCTTTGGCAAGCTCTGGGACAGCGTGCATCCACTCACTTCCAGGCTCCATTGCCATCGATCGGTCAGTCGCAATCCTGCAACCGCGCCGCCGCCCAGGCAGGAAAGGCCACCGATTTCCATTACGGACGGAACTGTGGCGGCAATTTCGAGGGTGGGAACTATCGGAAGTTCAAATCGGCCGATTTGCATTTCGTGCCGCACGGGCGATTGGTGAAGTTGACCATCGTAGAAGGTGGGAGCGTCACGATTCTCACGATGCCATGGATATCGCCAAGACATCAGGTTGGCAAAGCTCTGCATCGGATTTAGAACGATCCGGGATGCGATTCGGATGCCGACATTGGACGTGTGGTTTTCAATGCGACGCACTACGCTTTTGTCGACAAAGTCTTCCCCCACCATCACTGCGAGACCTAGGTTGGGTGTGATGATGTGGTCTACAAAACCGTACTGACAGCAATACCTCTGAATTTGTCCGATGGAAGCTTCGCTAATCGGTCCTATCTCGAATTGCTCGCTGAAAGCCCAGCTGAAAGCGTAAGCGCGTAGCCGACTCTTCCAATAGTCCGGATCTTTACCAAATTGGACGTGGCTAAAACGAGGATCGTTGTTGGTCCAAATATATGCCGAAACCGCGCCTTGGATTGGATGTCCGAGATAGTTCTCGAAATATCCGTCGCCATCAGACCACCCGTGCATGGCACCCAGCGCTTTGAAATATCCGCCTAATAAGTTTCCCCGAAGTCCATCGCGGGTTCCCGCCTCGGTCACGATCCGAAATCCGTGCATGACGCCCAAGTAACGTGTGGATGCTTCGAACAGAGTTTTCCAGTTGACTGAGATCGACGAATTTTGTTCGTTGCTAAGGTTCCCAACGGACACGTAACCAGCCGGGGAGCTCCCATTGGTATCGGAGATGGTCACGGTATCAGACATGCCAACGGTGTCGAGGGGATGCAAACCACAAGTGGAGCAAGTTTCAGTGAACTCGACGGCGGGCATCCCGTTATATCTCATCTGCGGCACGTCCCGGAGTTGGCCATCAAAATTCTGCAGAGCCTTCGATGGCCCAAACTTGCTCCTGACGACGGCGAGTGATTCTCGGTTTGTTGACAAACGCGTACCGGGTCGTATCCGTTGTGACTGTGTGTTTTGGGAAATCGAGCCAAGGAGCCCGACTTGGACCGGCTGCCGCACCAATTGAGAAGGCACACTGGGAATGGCTCTCAATTGCCCGCTTGAAAATAAGATTAATACGAGGAATGCAGCCGATCTCATCATCTCTTGTTCGTGATGTCGTAGTGGTTTACACGGTAAGCAATGATTACGTGTAAATGGTTGGCCTTACTCGGTCGAATGGATACTGGAAAAACTTACAGTCGAAGTGAACAGAGGTGGTCTAGCTGTTGGCCGATATCCGGCCAAAACTTGTAGAAACGGCGGCCCTGGGGTCGATCGTTGTCGCTCGAGGAGAGAAGGTCTTCTAAGAACATTCGTACGATCAGCATGCCCACGACTGCAGCCTAGGCTGCCGGAACTCCATCGGGGTTGCGAGAACCTGCGAGGATGAGCGACGCATTTCCACTCTACGGAAGCTTCACAATCGTTGTTCTGAACTGGCATTTCTGCCAGTGTCACACCTCATTTCCCGTCTGTTAGCGTCGCCCTGAACCTTGGAGTGTCGCATGAACATTACAAGACAGTTAAGAATTCTCGTCGTTCTGTGCTCCGGGCCTGCAATATCTCTACTTTCATCACCCCGTGCATTTGGTCAGGCGACCACATCAACGGAGCAGCACGAGAAAACAGAGCAACATGAGGTCGTCGGTTCGGTAACAGGTACAGTGGAGACGATTGGCCGTCAGACGATAGTGGTACGAACTGAGGACAACCAATATCATCTCTTTAGCTTTGAGAGTGACATCGTTCGGCCCAAGGGGCTCGCGCGCGGTGCACGGGTTCGCGTATTGTCAAACGAGACGGATGATCCTAGTGTTCGGCTTGCTACCAGAATTACGGTGCTGGAGCCTTCTCCAACGGCGCAGCCCGGAACTCCTATACCCGATGTCGCTCCTCCACCAAAGGAGATCAGCGAAACCGAACGCCAGATCGAAAAAGGAGTAAGGCGCTTACAACTTGGGGTAAGAATCGGCGCTGGTTTAGATCCCGAGATTTTCCTGATTGGCGTACACGCAGGAATTGGTCCCGTTTTCAGTCGCGACTTCTATTTGCGACCCAATGTAGAGTTCGGATTTGGAGAGCTCACTGATATGTTAGCTATAAATCTCGAAGGTGCGTATCGTCTGCCTATTAACATACGAAATGGCCGGTGGTCAGCTTATGTTGGCGCGGGACCTAGCCTTAACTTCGTACACCAAGGCCTCGAAAGCAGGGATGTCGATTTTGGAAATTTCACGTTCGAATCCGGCCTCAACGTATTCAGCGGAGTGCGATTCCGCAAGGGGACGTTCGCGGAAGTCAAAACGAACCTCTGGGCGCATTCAGTGCCCACGTTACGACTAATACTTGGCTACACGTTTTGAAATGAGCTCTCTGCGTGCCAGGCGTTGTCTTTGAAATCAGTGATACGAACTTATTGGGACGTTCCGAGATTCCGCAATTGCTCAGGCGCTGCCGACGCCCTGTCGTTGGATGGTCTTCCCGTCGACGATCGACTTCCGTAGAAAATCCTTTGAGGATGCGGCTTTTTGAGGAGCTGCGTGGGCATCTCGTGCCGAAGGCTCGGCATTCATCAACGATTTTCAATAGCAGTCGAATCGGTGAGCGCCACCGCTTTGTCAACGTGGTTCTCTTTCGTCACAAATCCCTTGACCACGACCCCCGATAGGACTAGAAGAGGGGAACCAAGAAGTAACCTGGTTGAACCGGCCGTCTCGTCCAAAGTTCGCCTGCATTCGAGGTGTGATATGACGTGCAAGGCTTGTGGATCACGACGACTGTCCAAGTTTGACGCAGAACTCTGCATCCATCGTGGTGGACTGGAGGAACTTGGTCAGCCTCCCAAGATTATGTTTCCGACCTTGACCGCCTGCCTGAGTTGTGGCTTCGCAGAATTTAAAATCGATGAGTCTGAACTCTGCATGCTGAACGAGAATATTGCTGCATAAACGCAGTATGCATTGGCAAGATTTCAGGGCTTTAGGCGCTTACTAATAATTTTCTCGCCCCGAAGAACAGCGTTTATCGCTCGCAAGATTTCATTTTTTCCATCAACTTTCAAGACGTATCCAAAGGCTCCGTCTGTCAAAGCTGCGGCGGCCACATCCCTATCGACGTTCGACGTCACGAAGAGTACTTTCACGTCTGGAATGATTTCGAGCACGCGACGTGCGGCCTCGATTCCGTTCAAACCTGGAAGACTGATGTCCAGCAATATGAGATCCGGCTTGAGTTCCTGGGCTTTTTGAACTGCCTCCACTCCGTCGATCGCTTCGCCCACGACCTGCAGATTTGGATGTTCCGCCAGCATAGAACAAATTGCCCGACGCCATGGTTCGAAATCATCCACTACAAGAATTCGGGATATTGATGATTCCAATCAAGTCTCCGTCGGCGGATTGCGAAAGCTAAGAACCCTGCCGATTCTCAATTCACTCAAGAGAATGGCAGACAGCAGACATGTGATTCGTTGCGCAAGGACAATCAGTGGTTGCTCGACGCTGAACGGCCCACCGTATGCTAAGCCCCACCCTTTGTGAATGGCTCGTATGGGCCACAAACGTGAAGCGCGTACTTTGCATCTCCAACCGCTCCATTCCATGCGTCTTCTTTAGATTACGGATGTAAGGCCCTTTCTCACAATGCAGTGATTTCCCGCCTCAGTGATCACCTGAAAAGCGGCCATACATGATCAGTTCAAAACCGGCCATACTTTGGAGGCCGTCCAAGACATAGGTTGTTCTATCCTGCCGCCTGTTGCGGAGGCAAGCCTGTTTTTGTGCGCCAACTGCGTGGGCCGCACTTCAGAACATGGCCATGATGCAGCAGGCGATCGAGCATGGCGGTAACCGCTGCGCTGTCGCCCAGCAGTTTGCCCCAGTCATCGACCGGTCGGTTTGAAGTAATCATTGTGCTGGCACGCTCATAGCGTCGCATGATGATCTCCAGGAGCTCCTCGGCGGCGGTGAGGGATAACTTCCGCATGCCCAAGTCATCGATGATCAGCAAGGGTACGGTGACCAGAGACTCGATGTGCTGCTTGCGGGTACCGTCGATGGAGGCTTCGGCGAGTTCCTCAAGCAGGGTATGGGTCTCGCGGTAGAGCACACGATAGCCCTGTTGAATGGCGGCTTGTCCAATGGCCTGGGCAAGATGACTCTTCCCGCTGCCGGGTGGACCGACAAACAGTGAGTCTTCATGACGGGCGATGAAGGCCGTGGTCGCGAGATCGAAAACCAAACTGCGATTCATCTTGGGATTGAAGGTGAAGTCGAAGTTATCGAGGTTTTTTTGTGGATCGCGAAACTGGGCTTGCTTTCGCCGACGTTCCAGCAAGCGGTCGCCACGACGAGTAAGTTCGTCGGAAACCAGGCCGGAGATCAGGTCGATGGGCGCCATGGATTCGACCTGAGCCTGGTGCAGACGCATCTCGAGCACAGCTGCGATTCCACCCAGCCGCAGTTGTCGTAAAGCACGATTCAGCTCGATGAGATTCATTCCCTTTGCTCCTTGGTTTTGATTTGGATCAGATCACGGTAGTGCACCAGTTCGCGGATCAAGGGATCGACCTGGCGCAAACTGAGCGGGGCTTGCGGACAACGCTCAAGATAGCGGCGCACGAAACGGTATTCGTGCACGCCCATCTCCAGGGCGGCGGCACAAGCTTCATCGACAGCCGCGGTGCCGTACTTTTTGGCCAGCGAGAGAACGCCCAGGATGCGGCGCACGCCCACTTCGCCTTGCTGGCTATAGATAAGGTTGCAGAGTGTACCGACGTGGGTGCCCACTCGACCGGCGCGGCCGAGCAACTGCACCACACGGAACGGAGTTCGCTGGGGGTGATCCTCGGACTGAATGCGATACCAGCCCCGCTTCTGACGTATATGTTCTCGCAGAAGTAGTCCGGTTTTGGGATCGAGGATACGAACGCAAATTTCATCCCATTGGACTTTCACCCCACGTCCAATCCAGCCTGGCGGTAGGCCGTAGTAAGCGGCCTCGACTTCGACACAGCCATCCAGATGCACCACCCGTTCGCCGTACTGGTAATAGCGGAACGGTTCCACCGGCAGCGGGAGCAGGGTAGGTTTTTCTTCCGCGAACATGGTCGCCACTTGCCGTTTGGTGGTGCCGTGGATGCGCGTATCCGCCCAGTTCGTTTCCCAGCGATCCAGATAGGCTTGCGCTTGTTCCAGACTTTCGAAGCGCTGTCCTTTGAGCGGAGTCTTCTTGGCGTGGCCTACGGCCGATTCCACCTTACCTTTTCGATCTGGATCCTGGATCCGGCAGGCTAGGGCGACGGCACCGTAATGGGCGAGCACGTCGCGATAGAGGGGATTGAGCGTGGCGTCGTAGACGTCAGGAACCAGCACACCTTCGCGCAAATTATCCAGCACCAGGATGCGCGGAGCTCCGCCTAATCGACGAAAAGCTTTCTCGTGCAGTTCGGCCCAAATGCGCGTACTGGATCGGAACGTCAGTAGCCGTACTGCCTTGCGGCTATAGCCCAGCGTGAGCACGAACAAACGGGTGCGTCGATACTTCCCGCTCTGCGCTTCGCGTACCATCGGCCCGCTGCCGTAATCAACTTGACCCTCCTCTCCGGGAGCAGTGAGGATCACCCCCCGCGCTTGTGATACTCGGGCTCCATGCAACTTGTAAGCGAAGCGCCGAACGCTTTGATAGCCACCCGGGAATCCGTGGTCGGAAACCAGATCCTGCCAGATGGCCCTGGCATTGCGATCCCGACTCAAACCCAACTCGATGATTTCCCGGTAGGGTTCACAGCTACTCGCCGAGCCCGCGCCTTTCGAGTTTCCTGGCTCCTGGCCTCTCAACCCCACGCCAAACTCGGTGATCACCGCTATGGCCGGTTTTGAAATTGCTTTGGCTTTTCCCTTCGTAGAAAGGGTTTCGGGGTTGAGGTTGGGGTTGAAGTTGGGGTGACCGCCAGACTCCGGAATGGCCGGTTTTGCGGCCTCCGAGCCGGTGATCACTTGTATGGCCGGTTTTGCCTTTCCTTCGCGTTTCCATCTTCCCGGCGGCCATATCTCCACCCCCGCGCCTCTCAGATAGGCGCTGATGGTCTCTCGACGAACTCGCGTGGTCTCTTGGATCTTTCGCAGAGACCATCCCAGTCGTCCCAGGGCTATGATTTGCTGTTTCTTTTCGTCCTTCAAGACATTCGCCATGTCGCGAGAGGCTACTAACCCTCCCGCTGCTGTCAATGTCCTGGACGTTTCTTCTGAAAGTATGGCCGCTTTTCAGGTGTTCTTGTATGGCCGCTTTTGGGTGTTCACTGAGGTTTCCCGGGCACCTGTATCGATCTTCGCACGATCTCTTTCCTGTACTCAACGGCAGCGGTCAGATTAATCCCGAAATGGTCAATCGGTTGTCTTCACTTGAGGGCCCGAGGATGGTCCGTTAACAGTGTGGGAGCGACCCGACGTAGAGGAGAGGGTACTGCCGGCAAGAATGAATCCGGATTATCTGGAGGCGCAAGGACAAACCTTTCTTGGCCGGTAGTCCTCCGATTTCAGTGCTATGGCCACGTTTCTTTTGCTCTGACGTAGCCCAACGGTATCAGTGCTCTTCGATTTCCTTGATGGTGACAGGCATGCCCAACCATGCGAGAAATAGCTTATAACCCACAGACAAGACGACTGCACCGACAAACAGTCCGATAAGGCCCATGGCCAAGAATCCGCCAATTGCTCCGAGGAAGACAACTACCGTGGGAACTGCTGCGCCGCGGCCGAGCAAGATTGGTTTCAGAAAATTGTCCATGATGCCAACAAAGACACACCAGATTAGGAACAATACGGCTTTTGTAGTACTAGCAATCACAAAAACGTACAGCACCGCCGGAATAAGCAATAGGGTTCCCACCTGGAGTACAGCGAGCACCAGGAAGGCCATTCCCCACAACCCTGCTCCGGGCAAGCCAACGAGTAGAAACCCCACGCTCGCACAAAGGGTTTGAATCAGCGCAACGCCGATAATGCCTGTGGTTACGCTGCGGATCGTTGAGCCGACAACTTGTTCGAATTCGAGGCCTCTGTTGCCAAGAAGGCGGTTCGCAAAAGAGTGCGAGACCCGAGCAGCACCCTCATTATTGGCGAGAAGAACGCCGGCCACAACAATCGAAAAAACTATCTGGATTAAAGCGAGTCCAATCCCGGCTGATGTTGACAGCACTTCGGAAGCAACGGTTCTTAACTGCGGAGCGAACTTTTGTAGAACTGCAGTGAGGTTGGTTGACGCCATGTTCCATATCTCTGCAATCCGAGCTCCGACAACCGGCACTCTTTCGAGCTTTGGCGGCGCGGATGGTATGGCCAACGTTCCGTCCCTTATGTCCGCGGTTATTGTGTGAATCCCTCCGACCAGTGTTCCGGTGAGCAGCACGGCTGGAACGATCACCGCGGCCAGCAGAATCGCAGTGATCAAGATCGCGGCCAGCGTTCCTTTGTTGCCTAAGCGAGCCGTTATCCCTCGATGGGCGGGGTAGATTGCAACTGCGATGATGATGCCCCAGAGGATGATAGGGAGAAAGGGGCGCAAGATGTAAAAGCAAAAGACCGACAGCAGAATAAGGAGACCAATCCGAATCACGACCTCAAGGACGCGCTTCGTATGGTCGCCTTCGAGCCGTTCTGCAACAATCACTGTTGGCTCGCTTGCCATGAACCACACGCTATTCCTAATAAGGCTAATCTGGCACTGGTAGTTTATGCAGTGTCAAAATGCAATTGCAAACGGTGTCCCTGGCGGGATGTTGGTGGCTTATGGCCAAAGCCGTTCGTGCATCGCCAAAATCCTGCAGTTAAAAAGCAATCATCTGTTCTTTGTCTTGTTGGCAGCGGTCTGGTTCTTGACGTCGTTTAGATGAATCACAGCCGCAGCAGCGGTGTGTTTCACTACGGCTTTCTCATCATCAAGCTTCGGCTCGACCTGTGCGAGAACGGCTGGGTCACCTCTCTCGGAAAGCGCGTCGAGAGCCGCGGCGCGAACAATCCAACTCTTATCGGACACTGCTTCTACGAGCGCCGCCCCGCTCTTGGGGTCCGGGTCCTTGGCCAGGATTTTCGCCGCAGCGGCTCGAACGGGCGACGAATCATCTTTCGTAAGCGCTTTGACTGCAGTCATGCCCGCTCCCGCAAACGGGATAAAACCTATCCCCTGCTCGAAGCCGAATTGCGCCATCTTCTTCGGATCGTTAAGCATCTTCTTCTGTTCATCGAGAAGGCCGGCTCCGCTCTTCTTTTCCCCAGTGAGGACTGCGTAATAGACGTTGTATCCGAGGGGATCTCCCAACGAGATCAGCGCCCGGCCACCCGACATGATGGCTGATGGGTCTTTCTCTCCTTTGATTTTCTCCTTTATTTTCTGCAACGCAGTGTTGGCATGCATTCTTCCCAACGCCTCGTACGCTGCGGCCCGTACCTCAGGCTTTTCGTCGTCCAGGGCCGCCGTTGCAAGCTCACTCGCCTTGCTGTTGTCCTGTAGAAGACCGAGAACGCGCACGGAGATAACTCGCTCATCCCCTTTGCTGGCCAATCCTGACTGTAATTGTTTCCATGCCTTCTCCGTCCCAGCTTGGGGGAAAAGAGGTACAACAGAGAGCAGCAAGAACGCGACACCCCTCGCGCAATAGCTTAGTGTTCCCCGATCCACGCAGCGTTCCTGTCTGCCAATGCTGAAGTTTTTGCGAAGTGACACAGTTGGTGGCATATACCCCTCTTAACTCGCATATGGATCGCCGTCGCAAGGAAGCCATCCCCTATTGGACGATCTGCTGTCAAACTGCGAGGGCCCCTACTCCTGTTCCTTAGGACTCTAATTGCTGCTTCCGGTGGGGCTCTCCATTTTCTTCATGGTCTGATCGATTGCTCTCTTCATGCTTAAAGTGTCAGCGCCCTGACGTGGTGGATAGTCCTGGAGGCTCTTCAAATGAGCAGTAAGGATTGGGCCTGCGGCCGTGGGAGCCCACAATTTTTGCGCCAAGAACTTACGCCCGATGTAACCCCATTCATGCGACTCTGGATCCATCTTCTCTATCGGATCCATTAGCAGATTGAACACGTAAGGAACGCTTGGGTAATATTTTTCATTCCACCAGCTACCCTCAGGCTTCACTCCGATGTGCATTTTCCATCCGTCCACCCTTAGTGCCATGAGGTCGGTTTCGTCATAGTAGAAATACTCGCGCCGCGCCGACTTCTCAGTCTTACCCGTCCAGTAATCAAGGTTGTTGTAACCGTCGAGGTGGACCTTGTATGTGGTATCGCCCATCTTGTACGCAGTAAGGAGCTTTTCCTTTAGGTCGGGAAGTCCGGCAGCCGCAGCCAGAGTGACAAACAGATCCTCATGCGATTGAACGCCGTTGACCTCTCTTCCCGCCGGAATGTGCCCGGGCCATTTGGCCATACACGGGACACGGACCCCACCCTCCCAAGTCGTGCCTTTTTCGCCACGGAACGGCGCGTAGCCTCCGTCAGGCCACATCAATAGCTCATTACCATTGTCAGTGGTGTAAATCACGATTGTGTTGTCGGCAACGCCCAGCTGATCGAGTTTCTTCAGAAGCTCGCCTACCTGTTCATCGTGTTCGAGCATCTTGGCGCGAACCACATCGCTCTCCGCACGTCCCTCGTCGACCGCCATCTGAACGTATTTCTGCTGTGGATGAGACCAAATGTGAATCGCCGTGGTGTTGAACCAGATGAAGAATGGCTTATCACCTTTGCCATTCTTATCCATGAACTCCAGAGTGTATTTCAGGACTTCGGAATCGAAAGTTTCCATGCGCTTGCGCGTAAGTGGACCTGTGTTTTCGACCTTCTGCTTGCCGACTCGCCCGAACTTTGGGTCGGTGGTGGAATCGTCAACGCCGGTTGCCCAAGCGTGCAACACGCCGCGCGGACCGAACTTTTCCAAATACGCCGGGTTCTTTTGTCCTGGGTAGTCAAGTTCTTCGGGCTCCTCCTCGGCATTGAGGTGATAGAGGTTCCCGAACCACTCATCAAAGCCATGCATGGTCGGAAGGAATTCGTTTCGATCGCCAAGGTGGTTCTTGCCGAACTGTCCACTGATATAACCAACCGATTTCAGGACTTCAGCAAGTGTCGGATCCTCCTTCTGGATGCCACGGGTTGAGCCAGGAATGCCGATCGTGGTCATGCCCGTGCGAATAGGGAGTTGACCCATGATGAATGCGGCTCGACCTGCGGTACAGCTCGGTTGGCCATAGTGATCAGTAAAAAGGATGCCCGTCTTAGCTATGCTGTCAATATTGGGCGTTCTTCCCATCATTCCGTGGGTGTACGCGCCGACGTTCCACATACCAATGTCATCACCGAAAATGACGAGAATGTTGGGTCGCTTGTTTTGTGCAAGGAGATTTGCTGAAAACGCGGTTACGGCAACCAAAACAAGCCACATCTTAAGCCGATAATGAGAACTCGACTTTGCTTTCATTTGGGTTGATCCTCATTTGAATCGATTTTGCAAGACATTGACCTTTCGCGGGTTCCTGGCCCCGCGTGTTGATGTATGTCAACACTGCTCCAACGATGTTCGTCCCGACTTCTGGTTCGGCCTTTAAGTCTTGTCCGCTACTACCGTTCGGATTAGGAGTGTTTTGGAGAAGTTTGCCGAAGAAGGTCTACGAGTGGCTTGCCTGAATCCGGTACCGTGACCTTATTCTCCCGCACGATTTCTTTGGCACTCAGTTCCTTGCCATAAAGGGCTTTGTTAGCCCCGTCATCGGAGCGCATCGTGGAACCTTCCAACGAGACACCACCGAAGACGCCACGAGAGCGTGACCAGGAAAGAATCTCCGCTTTCATGACGACGTCAGTTTCGGCGGAAGCAGTTCGGCCAACCGGTCCGGCTGCCGCCGAGGCATCTGCTCCGAGCTTCACCTTGCTTGACATTATGGAGTTCGCGCCCTTCTCATTCATCACGAGCAAAACGAAATCAGTGGCTTCGCCTCCGGCTTGTAGACCAAAGCTGCCACCTTCGATGGCAAACATCGCGGGGGAGCTCCAGGGTCCCCTAAAGTCTTCACCGGAGCGGCACACGATGGCCCCACGTCCGTAACTGGCGCCCACAATGAAGCCAGCTTTCTTAACCGACGGAAAAACCACGACACACTCAGCCTTATCGAGAAGATCTCGTGGAATTCCCTTGTCTGGGGTCGCCAGGATTTCCTTCAAAACGTCGCGCGACTCCTTCAAGCGGTCCTCTTCTTTCTTTTGTGCGAATCCGGAAGCTGTGCAGCCTAGAACCATCACAACAATCATCAGACTTTTCATAAGAACTCCTATACTTGCCGAACATTCAGAATTTGGGGTGGTTGGTAACTGGTCTACTAGAGCCAATTGTGTGGTCGGCTGTTTCATTTCTTCACGCAGCGAAACCCAAGATGACTGATACCGTTTACTTCGATCCGCTGTTCTCCATCAGGTCGTCAAGAGTGTCGGGTCTTGTACTCCCAGTAATCGTCCCGGGGAAGATGCTCTTCCAGTCTTTCTTCATGTCCACCACCACCCATCCTTTCGCGGTAGCTTCGTCCCAAGTCTTGTCCAGTTTGCCGAAATGGGCGCTGCGATCGTAGACGTACTCGCGATCACCGTCGGTGTGGTGAACGATCAACAAAAAGCTTGGTTTACTGCGGGCTGTCCACTCCAGCATTTGCTGGTCGCCATCGGAGTTGCCAAACGCGGCGATCGGTTTTCGTCCGATGGATTGACTAATTCCAACGGGTTTGCCGGGTCCGTCATCGATGAAGTTGATTTGTGGCAATCGAACAAGGACGGGCTGTCCGTTGCGGAGTTCGAACGTCTGTTTGACCGAACTTCCGATGACTTGCTCCGGAGGAATTCCGTAGACCTTCTCGGCCCAGGGCCGTATAAACTCAACGCCGCCTCCAGACACTATGTAGGTCTTGAATCCGTTGGTGCGTAAGTACGACAGCAGTTCAAGCATCGGCTGATAAACACACTCAGTATAGAGACGCTTAAAACGCGGATGCTGGGCAGCGGTAATCCATTGACCTACGATCGTTGCAAACTCGTCGGTCGTCATCCCCGTGTGGGATGCGGCAACTATCTTCATGATCCCAGCCTCGCCACTTGCGAGAAGAGTTTGCTGGTCGTTCTCCAGCACCGCTTTGAAAGGCTGTTCGGTCTTCCATTCGGGATGTTGCGGAGCCATCGCCTTTACACGATCGATCGCGAAGACAAATTGCGTGTAGATTGGCTGCTCGACCCAGAGTGTGCCGTCATTGTCGAAAGTAGCGATGCGCTCGTTGACCGGAACAAAGTCCGGCCCGCCTTCCTTGGTGACTCGTTCCACAAAGTCGATGATGGCTTTTTTCGGGCCGGTGTTGTTCCATGAAGACAGTGGGTCTGCCTGTGCGATTGCAAGCACACTCGTAACAACAACGATGATGAA
>Ga0075434_100000796_pt1 | contig 24923 bp, 15 predicted proteins | sample RhiMethybrSRZTD3_FD_75298 | JGI IMG/M metagenome (GOLD analysis project Ga0075434, IMG submission 75298) | Populus rhizosphere microbial communities from Tennessee, USA - Rhizosphere MetaG P. TD hybrid SRZTD3 | ecosystem: Host-associated > Plants > Roots > Rhizosphere > Soil | place: USA... | reverse complement strand
GGGCGTGTCCGCTGTGGAGGTGTATTCGACCGAGGTACTGGCGGGCGGTCGCTCGATTGATCCTGCGATCAGCCTCAAGACGTTCAGAGTGGCCGACGCTCAGACATCAATCCATCACGACCGGGCCGTGAGGATCACGATGGGACCGCACAAATCGGCGTATGCCGTCACGGCACCGATTCGCTTTCACCCCGGTGGTTCAAGCATTCTCTTGCGGATGCGCGTTCGTGTCCTGCGGGGCGAAGTCGGATGGGGACTGATCGGTCACGATCGGCGCTCCCTCGGAACGGAGGAGCGTCTGGGATCGACCAATGCGCCGGTCGACGTTGCGCTTTTCGTTCCAGCGAATGCCGCCCAGCTCGTCATCCGCAATGCTGCGGCGGATGGAACCACGTCAGCGCTCGTAATCGAAGAGGCATGGAGCTGGCAGCTCAATTGACAGGCCCGACCACGGCCACGCCAACGACATCGCGCCCAGCGATCGATCGAGGGTTCGTCGCGGTATCAACGATCGCCCTGGGCATTGTGGCACTCGCATTTGTGTACGCATTCTTCATGGATCGGAATGCCGAGTTCGATGAACTGGTCCTCGGAAATCCGGTTTACATGTACATGCACAGCCCGCTTATGACATATCCGGCTCATGGATGGCCGGATTACATGGTTGTCCACCCGCCGACCCATTACCTGGTGCTCGCGACCGTGATGCGAAGTGGTCTGAATTTGTTTCACGCCGCGGGCGTGCCGGTCTTTCTTTTCGTGCTGCTGGCAACTCTCCTTGTTCTCCGAGGCGGCTTTTCCATTGATGCAAAAGTCGGGCTGATCTGTGGTCTCTACGCAGGCACGTTCGTTTGGGGGCACTACCGTCCGGTGAGGCCTGATCTCCACGCCGTGACCGCATGGTTTTGTGGCCTTGTCGCTTTCGAGCATGCACGCCTGGAACGGTGGCGGCCGTGGTTGATGGGCCTAGGGTCTTTTCTGGTGACCTACGCTTCGGGATTGCACTATCCGGCAAGTTTCATGTTTCTCAGCGGCGTGGTGTACGCCACGTGGTGCGTCCGAGATCTCGGATGTCGTCGTGCCCGTACTCGTCTGCTTGTAATGGCCACAGCGTCCGCGGCCTTCGCAGTTCCCTATTTCCTCTTGTTTGCATGGCCGTTAAGGCAGGAAATCGCCAGGTTCATAAAAATGGTTCAGGAAACGACATGGACGCCGCCCTGGACGCTTCATCTGAAGACGTACCGAGCGTGGTGGAACAGCCCGGACGTTCCCGGTGCGTTCCATCAATGGTGGAACCGCCCATTCGTGAGTGCGCTGACGGCGCCGCTGTTCGCGTTGAGCGTGCCTGCGACATTTGCGGGCCCTGCGCTGTTGGCAACGTTCCCGACGGCTCGAGGCATCTCGCTCGCAGCGCTTCCGCATCTGCTCTTCTTGCTGATCGTCGCCGGAGGGCAGGGGAAGAACGAGACGAACACAGGCTACTACGTGGCCGAAATGACGATCTACCTCAGTGGAGCAATCGCGATCATCGCCTACGCCGCGAGAAGGGTTACGGCGAGGCTCGCGCCTCGGTTGGAGGGCGTTCTCGCTGCATTTGCCCTCGTTACAGTAGGCGCTGCGGTCCTCGCTGATATTCCGAACAGCATGCCTCGGCGCTTCGCGTTCGCATCATCGCTTGATTACGAAGACGTCCTGCGGCAGGCGGGCCGTCAGATTCTCGGGCCGAATGCCGCCATTGGCAGCGCGTCGCCAACGATGTGGTATCACGCGGGCGCGGACACCTTCTACTTTGTCAACGCCGATCTTCTGTATCCCCCTGATGTCTCGGCTGTGGATCTGAAGAAGTACTTCTCACGCTTCGATGGGCTGGGTTTCGCGCCAGACAACAGCGGGACGACGTGGAACCGGCAGCGGCATTCTTTGACCGAGTGGTACACCGACGGCCTGCTTCATCTCAAAGGCTTCGTCTTGGCCGGTGGCGTCCTGTCGTACGCGCTGACGACGCCACACGCCCGTCAACGCGTGATTGGCTTTTGTTACGACCATTCAGCTCATCGACTGTGGAAATTCGAAGAAACGGCTGACCAGCCGAACGCGGTGCTGGTCGTCTTTCAGGGTCGAGCGACGTCCATTGCGCAAGAGCCGCTACTCAACGACCGCACGTGGGGATATCAGTCGTTTGGCATGGCTGGTCAACAACCGGCCTCGATCGGCAGCGATGTTCTTCAGATTGTGCTCATCCCGCAAGAGCGGATCGCAGCGGCCCGGATCGCGTTGGCAAAGTTTCGAATAGTGGAAGAAATGCAGGGAACCGTTCGCCAGGAAGCGGTGGTGACGCAGGGAGCCGAGGCCGATCGGCGGTCAATTCGATTTCCGAGATCCCTCGCCGAACTCGATGCGCTGCTAGTGAAGCCCGCTGGCGCGTCGATAACGCTCCAGTATGAGACGCTTGGGTCGGAGACGCGCACGCGTCCGGACGGCGTCGCGATGTCCGCGTCGTCGATTCAATCGAATCTGGCCGCGCGAACTCGTCCGGTTCCACTCGAGCTCGGACACATGTACCGAGTCTCCTTTCGCGTCCATCTGTCTCGAGGCGGACTCCTCATCAACGTGATGGATCATGCTGCCAAGCGGTATCAAGGGCAGTGGAGCCGACGCTATCCGCAGAAAACCTGGGACGAAAGCTTCGTCTTCGTCGCGGAGGACGCCGCCGCGGTCCTGACGATAACGGCGTACAACGAAACGTCGCAACCAGCGGCGTTCGAGCTCCGAAACTTGAGACTCGAACCGGTGGCATTCGAATGACCACAGTTGCAACGCCACCTCGTCTCGAGAGTCGCCGGGCCGGCGCGGCTCAGTCAATCGTTGTCTGGCTCGCCGCGATGGCGACAGTGCTGCTCGCATCAGTTCAGCTCTACGTGCTCGAGCGCCCGGTCAAGAGCGACGACGGTGGCTTCCTGAATCCTGTGCTTGAGTACGTGCACACGGGCCGAGTCGTCTACCCGGCCCACGGCCCGGATCACGCTCAGGTGATGATCGTTCACCCACCGGTCCATTACTGGCTAACCGGCCTGCTCATGAGAGCTGGTCTTGATTTCTATCCAGCGGCGTCGACTTTGCCGCTGCTTGTCTGGATCGTTCTCGTGGTGGTGGTCTTGACATCGCCATGGCCCGCGCTGCTCAAGATCAGCTTTCTCGCTGCGGCCTACATCACGAACTTCGAGCTCATCGATCTCGACCCAAGTCGGTCAGAGCTTCAAATGGCGATTGCGTGGGTCGCGGCATTGGTCCTTCTCGAAAGCGCACGGCTGTTGCAGTGGCAACGGCTGCGGCTGTTCGTCGGTGGTCTTCTCTTGGCGTATGCGTCAACTCTGCATTACTTCGCGCTGTCGGCGCTTGGTGGAGGTGTCGTATTTGCCGCATGGCTCATTCGAGACCTCGGCTGGTCCGCTGGCCTGAAGCGGGTGGGTTGGCTCTGCGGGGGGGGAGCGGTTGTCTTACTGCCCTATCTGCTCTTGTTCTTTCTGCCGGAGTATTCGGGCATTCGCCGCCTCATCGAGGATCTCAACGCTGTCAAGACTCCAGGGCAGCCTCTTAGTCGAGCTATCTGGAACGCGTTCCAATATCACCGCGAGACATATCCGGCATCGTACGGCTTCATGGCCCCGTCGCCCGCGGAGCATCAATCGATATTCCTCTCGCTTCTCAAGCCGCTTCTCCTTCGAGGGCTGCCTGTGGTGTTCATCTCAACGCCGCTGCTGTTGCTGTGGCGTGAGACGCGGGCCCTCGTGATCGCGGCGCTTCCTTTTCAGCTTTCGATGCTTCTGCTCTTTCATCATAAAAGCGTTCCGTACTATCGTGGGGAGTTCATCATTTACCTTGCGGGGATACTGTCGCTCGTTCTGGTTGGCACGTGCCATGCGGTTCGCCGTCGTGCTGGATCTCGCGCAGCAGGCTGGCTCGCTCCAGTCCTCGGAATCGGACTCCTTGCCGTCGTCATCGTCGACAGTCGGGTATGGGAGCTTTACGACGGCGCGCGGTTCGTGGATGAGCTGGCGCTCGCGCGGGCCGCCGGGAAAGCGGTGTTGCGGCAAGGTGCGATTGTCGGTGGGCGCTCGGTCTGTTTGTGGTACACGTCGGGCGCGCGATTCTATCGCAATTTCGTCAGCGACTTGATCTACCCGCCTGACGTGTCAGGTGTGGACGTGCGTTCGTATTTTGATGCGTTTGATGCCGTCGCGGAAGAACCGGCAGGCAGTTGGCTCACGTACAACAAGCAGAAGCTTGGCGCAGTTTCTTGGTACCTGGATGGGACGTTAGACTTGCAGGGATTCTACGCGGGTCGGAAGATCCGGGGATCGCAGTACAGCTATTTTCTCGCGTCAACTCGAAAGCACCGACCACTCGAGGCATTGTTTTGGCGCGGCCGCCAGTTGTTTCATTTTACGGAGAGAGCGGAGGGCGACTCTGCGGTGCTTGCCATAGCCAGCGCTCATGGCAACGCTTGGACGACGTTAGGGGCTGGAGGGGAATACTTACTCGCGGTTGCCGTCCCGCCGGACCAGCAACAGTATCTTACCCTTCACGTGGTGACGCGCGAACAGGCGCAATCGTTTCAGCGGCAGTTGCCGTGCGACTGCACGCTGCGCGAAGTCGTGTATGGTGACGTGTCGGCCGCAGACCCTTGGCTGACTGCGAAGTCGGTCGACTACCACCGAGAGATGACGGACATCTATTACACGACGCCGGAGTTGCTCGCCACTCAGGTCACGAGAACGACCGAGGGCCAGAGGATTCCTTTGAACAATGTATTGAGAGGCGGCGAAATGGCTCCCGTCACCGCTGACGGCGAGCTCGCGTACACGGCGCCGCCCGTGGCCTCAGCAGCCCTCGTTTCATCTCCAGTCGTCGAGTTGAAAAATCCTGGCGTTCAGCTCGTGACCTTCGGTCTGACAATACGGTCCGGTATGGTCGTGATCAGCGTGACAGATCCCGACACGAATTCGACTCTGGCGCGGCTTGTGCGTTATCACTCGCAACCAATGCTGGCCGAGCGGTTGGTGCTCGATCGGCCGACGCTCCGCAGAATTCAGGTCACACTATGGGCCAACAACGCGGCGCCGGTCCGCAATCGATTCTCGATACGGCAGTTGATCGCGGCGTCCGCCGAACTGTCAGGCCGGAGTGGTGCCGTCGCACGCCTCAGTCGTTGAACCCATGACCGCGAATGGTTCGGCCATATCAGGACCAAGAGCAGCGACGCCAATGATCTGCATCGTCTTACCGGTCCTGAACGAAGCGTCCAATATCGTGCCGCTCCTCGAGCGGATTCACGGCGCCGTTGAATCGATGCGCTACGTCGTCTGTCTGATTGACGATGGCAGCGTCGACAACACGGTGGGGCTGGCCGTCGACGCCGCGCTTCGGTTGGGAGCCCCTCTCCACGTTATTCAGCGGGTCAAGCGTCATGCGGGTTCTCAGCGCGGCACTGCGTTGGTCGCTGGACTCAAGTGGGCTCTCGACAATACCGATGCGTCCGTGATCATCGAAATGGATGGCGACCTGTCCCATCGGCCAGAGGAGCTGCCATTAGGGGTCGAACCGGTCATGGTCGGTGCATATGACGTTGTGATCGGTTCCAAGTATGTTCGGGGCGCTGCGGTCATCAATCGTCCGGTCGTGCGCCGCGTCGTTAGTCTCCTCTGTAACTTCGTCGTTCGACGATTGATTACTGATCGTATCCACGATTACAGCAATGGTTATCGGTTCTATTCTCGGCACGCGGCCGAGGCGATCCGCGGGACAAAGATCAGATATGGAAGTCCGATCTATCTGACCGAGGCACTCAGCATCTGGCTCGCACGGAATCTACGCATCACGGAATTCCCGACCACGTACATCGGGCGCGGTGAGGGCGAATCGAAGCTCCGAATCGTCGACCTACTGAAAGCGGCGATTGCCGTATTCGAAATCTCACTGCGATTGCACGTTCGAGGTTTCGATGCCGCCCACGTCGAGCCGCAGGCTGAGATTGCGGCGGCGAAGGAGCGCTCCATTGTGTGATCGCACGTTTGACACTGCGAGGCACGCACCATATCATCGAGCCGCCTCTGCGGTCTCTGGTCCGTTCTGGAGGATAGATGCCAACACTCTCTAAGCAACACGATGATCTGGTACTCGTTACTGGTGCCGGAGGCTTCATCGGCGGCCACCTCGTCGCCGACTTGCGCCGTCAGGGCCACAGGCAGTTGAGAGCCGTCGACGTGAAGCCTGTAGCGGAGTGGTATCAGTCCTTTCCCGACGTCGATAACCGCCAGCTCGATCTGCGCGAAAGGCCCGCCTGCGACGCCGCGGTCGCCGGTGCGAGTGAGGTCTATAACCTCGCCTGCGACATGGGCGGCATGGGCTTCATCGAGACGCACAAGGCCGAGTGCATGATCTCGGTCCTGATCAACACGCACATGCTGATGGCCGCGCGTGACGCCGGCGTACAGCGGTACTTCTATTCCTCCTCCGCATGCATCTACGCGGCCGACAAGCAGACGCGTCCTGATCTTGCGCCGCTGAAAGAAGAGGACGCCTATCCGGCGATGCCCGAGGACGGCTACGGCTGGGAGAAGCTGTTCAGCGAGCGCATGTGCCGCCACTTCCGCGAGGACTACGGCCTCCAGACGCGCATCGCGCGCTATCACAACGTCTACGGCCCGCACGGCACGTACGAGGGCGGTCGCGAGAAGGCGCCGGCCGCCATCTGCCGCAAGATCGTCGCGGCGCAGCTGGCCGGCGCGCGCGAGATCGAGGTGTGGGGCGACGGCGAGCAGAGCCGCAGCTTCACCTACATCGACGACTGCCTGCACGGCACGCTTGCTCTCATGGCGAGCAATGTCGTCGATCCGATCAACATCGGCAGCGACGAGCTCGTCACAATCAATCAGCTAATCGACGTCGTCGAGGAGATCGCCAACGTGCGCTTCCAGCGCCGATATATCCTCGATGCGCCGAAAGGTGTCCGCGGCCGCTGCAGCGACAACACACTCATCACGCAGAAGCTTGGCTGGGCGCCCTCGATCAAACTGCGCGACGGTATGGAGCAGACCTATCGGTGGATCCATGATCAGATGGTGATGCCCGCCGGAGGGCGCCGCGTGTACGCCTGAAACCGGCCGATCGTCCGAATGCCTGATACGCTGGTTCTTGCCCTCGCCCAGTTCAATCCGACCGTCGGAGACGTAGCTGGCAATCTCGCGAAGATTCGCGAGGCGCGTGCAGCCGGGTCTGCCTGCGATCTCGTGGTGTGCAGCGAGCTCGCGCTGATCGGGTATCCGCCGGAGGATCTGGTGCTCCGGCCCGCCGTGATCGACGCGACGCACCACGCGATCGACGACCTGGCTGCCGATACTGTCACGGGCCCCGCGATTCTCGCGACGACGCCGTGGCGAGATGACGGGCGGGTGTACAACGCAGCTGTCCTGCTCGAGGGTGGGCGCATCGCGGCCGTCCGTTACAAGCACGAACTGCCGAATTACGGCGTTTTCGACGAGAAGCGCGTATTTGCAGCCGGCCAGCTGCCCGAGCCGATCGACTTTCGAGGCATTCGCCTCGGCGTCATGATTTGCGAGGACATGTGGTTCCCGACAGTGTCCCAGCATCTCTCCGACGCGGGCGCGGATCTGCTCATCGTGCCGAATGGTTCCCCGTTCGAGCGTACCAAGCTCAGTCGCCGCGTGGCGCTCGCCACCGAGCGCGTGCGCGAGACCGGCCTCGGGTTGGTCTACGTCAACCAGGTCGGCGGCCAGGATGAGCTCGTGTTTGACGGCGGCTCCTTCGTCGTGAATCCTGATGAGCGGCTCGCGGTGAGGATGCCCGTCTGGCGCGAGCTCACGTGCCCCGTGTGGTGGCGTCGCTCGAGCGGCAGATGGATGAGCGAGACGGGCGCGATAGCGCCCGTCCCGCCGGAGCCGCAGAACACCTATCAGGCGCTGATGTTGGGCCTGCGAGACTACGTGAACAAGAACCGGTTTCCTGGCGTGCTGCTGGGCGTGTCCGGCGGCATCGACTCGGCGCTGACGCTTGCGATTGCTGTCGACGCGCTCGGCGCGGACGTGGTGCGGGCGGTCCGGCTGCCGTCGCGGTTCACAAGCGACGAGAGCCAGGACGACGCCGAGGCCGAAGCGCGTATTCTTGGCGTGGATCTCGACACCATCCCGATTGCGGACGTCGTCGACGCCATCGAGCGCACGCTGGCGCCGACCTTCGCCGGTCGCGAGCCCGACATCACCGAAGAAAACATCCAGGCGCGTGCGCGGGGCTTGTTGCTGATGGCGGTGTCGAACAAGTTCGGCGCGATGGTCCTGACCACCGGCAACAAGTCCGAGATGTCGGTCGGCTACGCGACTCTGTACGGCGACATGTGCGGCGGCTATTCGGTGCTGAAGGACCTGTACAAGACCGAGGTCTACGAGTTGGCCGCCTGGCGCAACCGGTGCCTGCCCGACGGCGCGCTGGGTCCGGCCGGTGAGGTCATTCCGCAGACAGTCATGACGAAGGCACCGACTGCCGAGCTGCGGCCGAACCAGAAGGACCAGGACACGCTGCCGGAGTACGTGGAGCTCGACGCGATCCTGAACGGCCTCGTGGAGCAGGAGCGCGGCGTCGGCGAGATCGCGCGCGAGGGGTTCCCGCGCGATGTCGTCAGCCGGACGCAGAACATGCTCTTCACGGCGGAGTATAAGCGCCGCCAGGCGCCGCCCGGCGTGAAGACGTCGAGCCGCAGCTTCGGTCGCGATCGCCGCTATCCCATCACCAACAGGTTTCGCGAACGGTGACGATGACGGGCCCGTTGGGTGGGCAGGCGCGTGGATCGATGACCGGCCTGGTCTCGCTGATTGCCGTCGAGACCACGGCGCTGCTGATGAATCTCCGCCGATCGTGGCGGATCCTCTGGGCGCTCACGGCAATCGAGTGCCGGCGAAAATACGCGGGTTCGATCCTCGGCGTGCTCTGGTATCCGCTGTATTCCGCGCTCCTGCTCGGCTGTTATTCGTTCGTGTACCTCGTGGTCTTCCGAATCAGATACCGCGATTTCAGCACGTACGAATTCGTGTTGTTCGTGTTCGCCGCGTTGATTCCGTACATGGGGTTCAGCGAAGCCGTGTCCACGGGGCTCGGATCGGTGAAAGCGAACCTCGCGCTGCTGCGCAACGCGGTATTTCCGATCGAGTTCGTGCCCGTTAAGCAGGTGCTCGCCGCGCTCGCCGGTCTGGTCGTGTCGCTGGTCCTGCTGGAGCTGATGATCCTGCCCACCGCGCATCGCGGGTGGCACACGCTCTACCTGCCGGTGCCCCTCGTGTCTCTTTTCCTGTTCAGCATTGCCGTCGTGTGGGTCTTGTCCGCGATCGCCGTAGTAGTACCGGACGTGTTTTACGTGGTCAACATCGTGCTGTTGCTGCTGATGTTTCTGTCGCCGATCGGCTTCAGCGTGGACATGGTGCCAGACAGTCTTCGCCTGGTGGTGTACCTGAACCCGATCAGCTACCTGATCGAGGAATTCAGGTTCGCCTTCCTCGGTCTTCGAACCTGGCCGTTTTGGGTCGACGGCGTCTTCCTGGTGGCTGCCACCGCGGCGGCGGCCACGTCAGCGACTTTCTTCCGGCGAATGTCTCCGGTGTTCAGCGACTATGAGTGAGGCCGACTTCCGGTTCGACGCGCCGGCCGTCGAGCTGCGCGGCGTGAGCAAGCGTTACCGCCTGTACCAGAAGCCGATGTACCGTTTCCTCGATCTGTTCGGGCTGTGTCCGGCAGACGCGGCTCACTACACGGAGCACGCGGCGCTCGACGACATCGACTTGTCGGTGTGGCGCGGTGAGAAGGTCGCGATCATCGGCCGGAACGGCGCCGGCAAGTCGACGATGCTGAAAATCATCACCGGCGTCGTGCGCGCGACGAGCGGCGAGGTCGCCGTGCGGGCGCGGGTGAGCAACCTGCTGCAGATCGGGTCCGGCTTCCACCCCGACTTCACCGGCCGGCAAAACGTGTTTGCCAGCCTCGCCCATCAGGGCATCACCGGCCGCACGGCGAACGATCTCTTCGAGGAGATCATCACGTTCGCGGAGATCGGCGAGTACATCGACCAGCCGATGAAAACGTACTCCACAGGCATGTGTTCCCGCCTGATGTTCGCGTCGTCGGTGGTGATCAAGCCCGACATTCTCGTCGTCGACGAGATCCTCGGTGTGGGCGATGCCTATTTCGCCCACAAGAGCTTCGAGCGCATGCGCTCGCTGTGCTCGGAGGGCGGTACGACGCTCCTTTTGGTCACCCACGACATCTACTCGGCGCTGAACCTGTGTGACCGGTTCATCTGGATCGACCGCGGCCGCATCCGGTTCGACGGGGAGGGGAAGCCGGCGATTTCGATGTATGAGAGCTCGATCAAGGAACAAGAAGAGCACTGGTTGCGGCAGCAGACTACGGCGCGGCTCGAGTTGGCAGCCGGCGACGAGCTGGTTCACGTGCTCGTGAGAACCCGAAACGGCTTCGCGGCATCGAGTCCGGTGGCGCTCGAGCGTCTCCAGCTCGGCCTGTCCGACGGCACTCACCTGACGTTGTCGGCGGCCGACGGCGCGCCTGAGTGGGAGTTACTGCCGGAGGGAAATCTCAGCGGCCCGCAAGTCGTAGCTGACCGCCGTTGCCGTGTCCTGAAAACGAGCGGATCCATCTATCACAAGGCAGAATGGGCCGTGCGGCTGCCTACTCGGGATCGCGTCACGTCGGCCGGCGCGACTTGGCATTATTCGGGAGCGGACCCGATCGACATTCGCGTGTTCACGGCCGATCGGAAACTGCTGGTTGCGGGGACGCTGACCGCGGCCGACGGGTGGCGTACCGGGACGTTTGGCGCCGCCGGTGAGGGGGGCGAGGAACTGGACGTTCAGGCACAAGCCGACTACGGCACAGGCGTTGTCCGGATAGCTCGGATCGAGTTCCTTGATCGTCACAACAATGCCGTTTACGAAGGTCAACATGGCGAGCCCCTGACCGTGCGCGCCCACGTGAGCGTCACGTCGCGGCTCATCGACCGTCGTGTTACGTTCGTCGTCGGATTTGCGCGGCAGAGTTCGCCGTATTCGGTGTACATCCACGACCCGGCCCTCGAGCTTCCCGACGCGAGTGACTGCGTCATTGACGTGAAGATCGACGCGATCCGGCTCGGCAGCGGCCAGTGGTACATCAACGTCGGCATCGGCGAGGCGAACCTGTTCGAGAAACCGGCGGTCAAGTACTTCACCGTGAACGCGAACTGGTACCATCTGGCGGCCGGGCGCATCGAGTTCAAGGTGGCATCAGCGACGAAGTTTGATGCCGCGGGCTGCTTCGCGACTCACCCGGCTACGATCGTCGTCCGCCGACCGGACTTGGAAGAGACGCAACGGTCGCCGTCGGTTACAGTGGCCTCGTGATAGATCGGCAAGGACCTCAATGAGCAGATGTTTTTCAATTGTCGGGCTCGGGAAGCTTGGAGCAAGCATGGCCGCTGCCATCGCCAGCCGCGGCCACGACGTGATCGGCGTCGACGTCAATCATCGCGCGGTCGACGCGCTGAATGCCGGACGCGCGCCGGTCCAAGAGACCGGCCTCCAGGCTTTGATCGAGGAGAACCGCGCGCGGCTCCGGGCGACGCTGAGCCACGCCGAGGCCATTCACGAATCGGAGCTGACCTTCGTCATTGTGCCGACGCCGAGCGACGAGCGTGGCGCGTTCTCACTTCAGTACGCCGCATATGCCTTTCGCGAGATTGGCAAGGCGTTGGCCACGAAGCGCGGCTACCACACGATCGTGCTGACGAGCACGGTGCTGCCGGGCGCGATGCGCTACGGCTTGATCCCGGTCCTCGAGCAGCATTCAGGCCAGCGGGCGGGCGTCGATTTCGGCGTCTGCTACAGCCCCGAGTTCATCGCGCTCGGGAGCGTGATCCGCGATTTCCTGAATCCCGACTTTCTCTTGATCGGCGAGTTCGACACTCGGTCGGGCGACCACCTGGGCGCCTGCTATCGCGACGTCATCGGCGCAGCGACTCCGATCAAGAGGATGTCGATCGAGAACGCCGAGCTCGCGAAGATTGCCGTGAACTCGTTCGTGACTACCAAAATCACGTTCGCGAACACGCTGGCCCAGATATGCGCCGCGATGCCCGGGGGCGACGTCGACGTCGTCGCCGACGCGGTCGGGATGGATTCACGGATCGGCCGCAAGTACCTCACTGGGGGCCTCGGCTTCGGCGGGCCATGCTTTCCGCGCGACAACGTGGCGTTCGGCTTCGTCGCTTCGTCGCTCGGTGCGCCAGCCGACCTGGCGCTGACGACCGATCGCCTCAACCGCTCGATCGTCGAGCGGGTGCTCCAGCAGCTTCGCGCGCGCGTGAAGCGCGATGTGACCGTGGCGATCCTCGGCCTCGCGTACAAGCCGTTCTCGCACGTGATTGAGGAGTCGCAGGCGATCGCCATGGCCAAGGCGTTCCTCGAGTACGGCGCGCGCGTCCTCGCGTACGATCCAGTGGCCCGCGAAGCCGCGAACCTCGAGCTCGGCGGCCGCGCGCTCCTGATGGACAACGTGTGCGACTGCCTGTGCGACGCCGACGCGGTGCTGATTACGACGCCCGATCCGGAATTCAGGAAGCTGACGGCTCGCGACTTCCGTCGCAACGGCACACCGGTGCTCGTCGTCGACTTCTGGCGAATTCTCGCCTCGACGCTGTCGGGCGCGGACGGCATCGAGTACGTGCCGTACGGCTGCGGCGCCGCCGACGTGTCGGTTGACGTGTTTCAGAAACTGTGGGGAGAGACACCGACGCACTATGGATGCTGACCGGGCCTTTGCCGCCGTCCCGATCGACCGCGTTCGCGAGTTCTGGAACGCGCGTCCCTGCAACATTCGCCATTCGCCGAAGCCGGTCGGCTCGCGCGAATATTTCGACGAGGTCGAGCAGCGGAAGTATTTCGTCGAGTCGCACATTCCGCCATTCGCGGAATTCGACAAATGGGCCGGCCGCCGCGTCCTCGAGATCGGTTGTGGCCTCGGCACCGATACGGTGAGCTTCGCGCGGGCCGGGGCGCACGTGACTGCGGTGGAGCTGTCGGACGAGTCGGCAGCGCTTGCGCGAAAACGCGCGGAGGTCTATGGGCTGAGCGATCGGGTGAGGATCCACGTCGGCAATGCGGAGGATCTCCCGTCGCTGCTGCCGCCGCAAACGTTCGATCTGGTGTACTCGTTCGGCGTCATCCATCACTCGCCGCAACCCGGTCGTATCGTCGGGCACCTCCGCCGCTACATGACGCCGCAGAGCGAACTCCGGCTGATGGTGTACGCGCGTGTCAGCTATAAGCTGTTCTGGATCATGAAGGAGGAAGGCGTCTGGGACATGAGCCGGATCGACGATCTCATCGCGCGCAACTCGGAGGCGCAGACCGGGTGTCCCGTCACCTACACGTACACCGAGCGCACAGTTCGCGAGCTGCTGGAGGGCTTTCACGTGCTCGACGTCCGCAAGGCGCACATTTTCAGGTGGGATGTCGACGCCTATCGCCGCTACGAATATCGAAAGGCGCCTGAGTGGGCGAACGTGAGCGATAGCGAGCTCGAAGAGCTCGAGAAAGAGCTTGGCTGGCACCTGCTCGTGCGAGCCGTCCGCGCCGACTGATGCCGACGCAGCCGCCATCTCTGACAGTCCGCGCCCGGGATTTCGAACACGAGCCGATCCCCGAGGGCGGCGACATACGCGTATTCGATGTCGAGGCTGCGATCCGGATCAACGACGCGCGGATGCGCGCGATTGCGTCGCTCGGGCTCCCGCTCGAGAACCTCCGCGTGCTCGACGTCGGGAGCGGTCCGGGACTCTTCGTCCCCTTCTATACTTCGCGCGGCTGCCGCGTCGTCGGCGTGGAGGGCCGGCAAGATATCGTCGACGACTTCCGCCACCGGAACCCGGACGTCGAGAGTGTCCTTGCCGACGTGCAGTCGTACGACCTCGCGGCGCTCGGACGCTTCGATCTGATTCACTGTCTCGGTCTGCTCTATCACCTGGAGAACCCGATTGCGGCGCTGCGGCAGATGTTTCGCGCGTGCGGCGGCATGCTGATCTTCGAGACGATCGTACTCGACGATCCCCGGCCGTACCTCGAGCTCGCCGACGAGCCCAAAACCGTCAATCAAGCGCTTGCCGGCATCGGCTGCCGGCCGAGCCCGACGTTCGTCGCGATGGCGCTCAACCGCGTCGGCTTCAAACATGTGTACGGCCTGGCCGAGCCGCCCGATCACGAAGACTTTAGGTTCGAGTGGCGCGGCACGGGCGAATGGCAGCGCGACGGCCACCCGCTTCGGTGCATGTTCGTGGCTTCGACGAGTCGCCTGTCCAGCGCGATGCTGGTGTCGCTCACTACATAGCTTTGCGAACACCCTCGCCCATCAAACGATCGAGTCGGGCGGTCGGCACACTTCCAGTTGACGCGGCCGTCGCGTTACAGGGAGCGACGATTACAAGTCAGTCGCCGCTCTCGTTCTGCACCCCGGAGGGCCAGTGGTGTGACGCCATTTCGCTCAGCGTCGACTGGCCCGCGGCCAACTGGATTCACCGGTGCGACGGCACGATTCGACTACGGGTCGAAGTGGTCGATGGTACGTTGTCGGTGCTGGCCCTCGGTGAGCCCGGCACATCGGCGATCGACGAGGTGCGTCTCGGCGCTGCGAACCAACCAGTCGACATCGAGCTGGTGTGCATGCCGCTCGCGGCCTGCCGCAGCATCGTCTTCCGCAACGGCGGGGGGCCGTCGTCGTGTCGTGCGACTGTGCATACGATCGACTACGCCGAGATTGGACCTTCGGACACGGGCGATGTGCTCAAGTCGCCCGACGATCTGAGGCTCAAGGCTGTTGCCGGCTGGTCACGGTACTATGGGGACGCTCCATCGACGCTGGCGGAACGTCGGCGCATTGTTCGTTACAGGCTCACGGATCGCGTGAAGCCCATGCCGTGGCTCGAGGATCTGGTCGTCCTGATACAACCGAACGACGACCTCTCGAGAGCACTCTATGTGTCCGGCCTGTACGAGCCTTCGACGATGCTCGCGCTTCGGCGGCTGCTCGCCCGCGGTGCGACATTCATCGACGTCGGCGCCAATGCCGGGTTGTTTTCGTTAATTGCATCGAGATGGGTCGGCCGGTCCGGGCGGGTCTACAGCTTCGAGCCGAGTGCGCGTGAATTCGGCCGTCTGATCGATCACGTGACGCTGAATCGACTCTCGAACATCGTGCCCGTTCACAGCGCCGTGACGAGCAGCCCGGGAACCGCGCGCCTGCAGGTCGCCCCTTTTCCAAACGCCGGGCACAATACGCTCGGTTCATCCTTCGCCTACCCCACGGTGGCGGCCGTGCGAACGGAGACCGTCACGACCACTTCGCTGGATCGGTTCGCGGCCGAAGCGCGATTGAGCCGGATCGACGTGATCAAGATGGACGTTGAAGGCAGCGAACACGCCGCGCTTGCTGGTGCGACTGAGGTGCTGCGCCGTTTTCGCCCGGCGCTCATAGTCGAGATTTCGCGCAGCGCGCTCGCCGGCTGTGGAAACAGTCCGGAACAGATTCTCGAGTTGCTAGGTTCGGCGCGCTACAAGGCTTATCGCATTGGCGATAGCGCCGAGCTTATTCCCCTGCGCGACGACGACGTCGGTGCGGAGACCAACCTGGCAGCGCTTCCCGTCGAGCACCGTCATCGGCACTCATCTCTTGTAAAAGGCAAGGTTGGATAGCCGTGTTCGGTCGGCGATAACAGATGTCCCACGCCAGTTGAGACGGAAATCTCGACAAGATTCAAGCCGTGGTCCAATATGGTGGCCGCCGGACTCGGGAAACATGACCGCGGCGTTCAGTTTGAACAATCTGGCGCTGTAATGGGCTATGCCGATATGAATGCATCGGAGGGCCCGTATCTGAGTGTCGTCATTACGACACGCAACGACGATCACGGCGGCGACCCACTGAAGCGCCTGCAGATGTTCGTCGACTGCTTCGACGAACAATGCCGTCGAACCGGTCTCGACGCCGAAGTGATCATCGTCGAGTGGAATCCGCCGCCGGAGCGTCCGAAGGTCGCGTCGCTCCTCGTGCTGCCGCCTGATCCGTTCTGCGTATATCGATTCACCGAGGTGCCGCCCGAGACGCATCAGACGCTCCGCTACTCGGACGTCCTGCCGCTGTTCCAGATGATCGCCAAGAACGTCGGCATCCGGCGCGCGCGGGGCCGATTCGTGCTGGCCACGAACATCGACATCATCCTCTCGACCGAAATCGTCCAGTTCATCGCCGCGCGTCAGCTCGATCCAATGTGCCTGTACCGTGCGGACCGGCACGACGTCCAGTCCGACGTGCCGATCGACGCGCCTCTGGATGAGCGGCTTCGGTTTTGCGCGTCGCATCATCTGCGAATCCACGCGCGATCGGGCAGCTATCCGGTCGGGCCGTTGGGAGGACCGTCGCCATCGGCGGGCGCCGACGATATTGTCGACGGACGCGCACTCAGGCTCGGGTCCGGCTGGTTCGTCCGGGAAGACGCGGGCGGTCGCCCGTTTCGCTGGGCCGGCGATCGCGCCGAGCTGATCGTCGACGCGCGAGCGGCTGGCATGTCCGGCCCGCTGTCGTTGGAGATCGTGATCGACTGTCCGGGCGAGCTGGCCGGAACGGCGGTGGACTTGATTGCCGTCGAAGGAAACAAGCTGCTCGCGCACACGCGAATCAGCGGCCGCTCCCATCTCGAGCTAATCCTTGACCAGCGTGACGTCTCCGAGCGCCGAATCACGCTCCAGGTCGTGCGCGGCGGGCCGACGCCGGGTCGGGACCTGCCCATTTTCGAGCGACGCGCCGGACTGCGCTATCGAGTTCACTCCATCACTTATCGGCCAGCCGCCGTAGCCGGCGCGACCGAGTATCCGCTCGATGGCTGGGCGAATGCGAACGTCGGCTCGTCGGTTGCACTGATGCCGACCTCAGACGGCCTGCTGATTCAGTCTGATCCGCGCTCGTTGTCCTATTGCGCGCGTTTCGGGCCGCTGCGCACGGTGAGATCTGGCAGTCACCGGTTCGAGCTCGCTGTCACGCTGATCGAAGGCGGCGTGGCCGTTGGCGTGCTGAGCAGTGGGGGGCGATTCTGGATCCCCTGCCGAATCAAGGTGGATCGGCATTCGTCCTCTCTCTGGTTCACGATCGACGTCGACCTCTGCGCCGGGCATCCGTTCTGGCTGGTGTTCTCGAACCATCACCCGGATGGCAACGGTGCGTCGTCGTTCCTCGTCCATCGACTGGATGGTCCGATCGACGTTTCAGCGAGTGCGCCAAGTGGCGTCTCACGGCTCTGGTCTCGGCCGCTCGGCGAGGCAGTGGCAGTCGCGTATGCGCGCGTGGCGCCGCGGGTCCGAGAGGCGCGGACCGAGCTCACGGATGGGGTTCGTCGCGTAGGCACCAGGGGGGCGATCGCGGATCTCGTACGGTCGCGGCTGGCGCGAGGTCTCGGCGACGATGCGCGCCGGCAGTTCGTGCGCGAGTCGCCGGAGTTTCAGAACGCGATGCTGTCGCTGGACGCGGCGGTCACGGAGGTCGGGCGGCTGCGGCAGCTGAGTGGTGTGAGCGAGATGCTGCAGCAGCAGCATCCTGGGGACCTGCACGTGAACGGCTGCGGCGACTTCCAGCTGATGGCGCGCGAACGCTGGCAGGCCCTTCGCGGCTACCCGGAATTCGAGACCTTCTCGATGAACATCGACGCGATCCTGTCCTACATGGCCGACGCGGCCGGCGGGAGCGAGCAGGTTCTCGAGTGGCCGATCTACCATCTCGAACACGAAATCGGGTCGGGCTGGTCGCCCGAAGGCGAGGCGCTGCTGCGGCGGCGGATTGCCGAGCGCGGCATCACCTGGATCGACGCGACGACCGTGCACCTGTGGGCTGCGCAGATGCGCTGGCTCGGACGCCCGATGATCTTCAATGGCGCCGACTGGGGTCTCGGCAGCTCAACGCTCGTCGAAACGACGAGTCTGCAGAGGGTAGGCGCGCCGACCCGATCGTGAACCCCTACCTCAGTGTCGTGGTCGCGACGCGGAACGATGACCATGGGGGCGATCCGCTCAAGCGCCTGCAGGCTCTCGTCAACACCTTCGCCGCCCAATGCCGTCTGACCGGTCTCTCGGCCGAACTGATTGTCGTCGAGTGGAACCCGCCTCCCGAGCGGAAGCACGTGTCGGAGCTACTGCGCGTGCCGGCGGACATCCCGCTCCCCGTGCGATTCGTCGAAGTGCCGCACACGGTCCACAACCGGCTGCTCCACTCGGATGTGCTGCCGCTGTTTCAGATGATCGCAAAAAACGTCGGCATCAGGCGCGCACGCGGCGAGTACGTGCTCGCGACGAATATCGACATCATCCTGTCGACGCCGCTCGTCGAACTCCTGGCCGCGCGGACGCTTCAGCCACGTCGTTTGTACCGTGTCGATCGGCACGACATCCAGTCCGACTTCCCCGTCGACGCATCGCTCCAGACGAAGATGGAGTTCTGCCGGTCGCACCAGCTGCGCGTCCACCATCGCTGGGGCACGGAGGCGGTGGATCGCTTCGGCGCGCTCGCGATCGTCCGCGACGATGTCGTGGACGGACGGTCCATTCGGCTCGGCGGTGGCTGGCACATGCGCGAGGACGATGGGACAGGGGGGAGCGTGCGTTGGGCGACGGCGGACGCGGAACTGATCCTTGATACCGCCGCCGTGTCGGGCGACGAGACCGTTCTCGAGCTCGATCTCGAATCGAATCCATACGCCGAGCGATCGGGGGTGACCGTTGCAGTCGTGGAAGGCGACGCGATGCTGCGGCAGGTGACGGTGTCGGGCCGCGCGTCGGTAGAGGTTCCGCTCGCGCGGACCGCCGTCCACGGCGCCCGCCGAATCCGTTTGCGTGCCGCCGCCGATGTCCCCGACCAGCGCGGGCAGGTGCCGTTGTTCGACATTCGGGCCTCACTGTACTACCGGCTGCGGGGCGCAACGTTGCGGCCGGCTTCGATGCGTCGGCCCGTGCTGTTCGAGTACCCGCTCGAGCGCTGGACGAGCGCCTACGATTCGATCCACATCTCGACCTCGTCGACCCGCGGCGGCCTGTCGGTGTCGACCGATCTGGAACCGTCGTCCTACTGCGTGCACTACGGACCGCTGCACTCACCGAGCCGCGCGCGCTACCGCTTCGTGCTCCACTGCACCATCAGCGAAGGCGGCCTGAGCTTCGGCGTCCTCAGCGGGGACCGCCGGAATTGGATCCACTCCAACGTGCTCCGGAGCCGAATCGATACGACTCACCAGTTCGAGCTCACGGTTGAAGTGCCGGGCGGCGAGACATTCTGGCTCGTGATCTCGAACCATCATCCTGACGGATACGGTGCATCGCGCTTCGTGATCCACGACCTCCACAGCTCCGAGGATCCGCGAACGTTCGTCGATCCGACGACATCCGCTGCGGCTGATGCCAATGCCGCTTCAGCGAGCCCGGCGGCTCACCGCTCCTCCGGTTTGTCGACGGCGGCGATTCGGCGCCGTCTTTCTGGCGTGGCCGACGCCATCGTCTCGTGGCTGTCGCCGCGGCTCTCGCCGCGCGTCCGCTTCCGGCTGGTGCGCGCCGCGCCCGAGTATATCGGGATGAAGCGCGCGCTCGAGGATTCGGCCGCTCGGCAGCGCGAGCTCGAGCCGGTGCGGCTGCTGGCGGGTTTCCATCGGTTCCTGGTCGACCAGCGCCCCGGCAGCATTCACGTGAACGCCTGCGGCGATTTTCAACTGATGGCGCGCGAACATTGGCATGCACTGCGAGGGTACCCGGAGTTCCAGACATTTTCGATGAACCTCGACGGGCTCTTTTCGTTCATCGCCACAGCCGCGGGCGTCGAGGAACAGATCTTGGACGCCCCGATCTATCACCTCGAGCACGAAATCGGATCCGGATGGTCGCCGGAAGGTGAATCTACGCTCCGCCGGAGAATTGCTGAATCAGGCATCACCTGGATCGAGATGCCGACCGTCTATATCTGGGCGGCCTACCTGCGGTGGCTCCGCTCGCCAATCGTGTTCAATCAGTCCTCGTGGGGCTTCGGCGACGAGGCGCTGCCCGAGCGGGTCGTCGGTCCGGCCGTCGAACGATCACCCGCGTAAGCAGGCGCCAGCCGGTTCTCGATTCGTGTGACGCAGTATCTGTACATTGGCAGCGACCTGCACGGGACAGCTGTTGTCTCGTCTGGCGAGTTGACCGGCGCGACCGGGCGTCGCGAGATCGCGCTTGATCCTGGGGCGTTGACTCCGACGGCGGACGCGATCGGCGAGCTCGATCGACATCACGGCGCGTCCGGCGTGGTCATCGCGTCGACATCGGGCGTCATCGATCGTGCGCGCCTGCGCATCGCCAGAGCGGCGCTGCGGCGCGGCTTGCCGGTCTGGCTCCACTGGCCGCACGAGCGAGCGGTCGAATGCCTCGACGTCGACCGGCTTCAGGCGCTCGCGCGGCTCCGTCGGGCCGTCATTGCGATGGAGCGCCTCGCCCGGCCTGTCGTTCAGCTCGTCGACGCATCGACGCGCCTGAAATCGGGTCTGGCGTGGGTTCGCGGCGGAACGGTTCCGATTCCCAGCCGCGATGTCCAGCAGCTCATCGCGCAGCTCGAGCAGTGGAGCCGAGCGGCCCGACCCGTTGTCCCGGCCGGCGGCGGCTTGCACGCCCCGCTGAGCGCGGGGCCCGGCCTGTATCTGCGCACCGACTTCTGGAACCGGATCATCTCGGGCGGGAGCTACGGCCACACCTGCTACGTGGCGAAGGAGCTCGCGGCTACGGCGCGGGGCTTCGCGTGCCTGCTGCCTCATCGGTACGATTTGCTCGACCAGCTGGGGGTCTTCCAGGTGGCGCTCGACACCCCGCCGGGGCCTGCAGGCGAAGAGGCGATGATCGCGGCATCGCCCCAGTACCTTCCGATGGTCAGGACAGCATGCCGCCTTCTGCAGCCGTCGTACATCTACGAGCGGTTGTGCCTCGGCAACTGGGTGGGTGCACTGATCAGCGGCGAGCTCAAGATTCCCTACTTCGTCGAGTACAACGGTTCGGAGATCGTGATGCAGCGCGCCTCCGACAAGCCGCCGCTGCAGTACGTGAACATCTACGAAAAGGCCGAGGACTTTGCCTTCCGCCAGGCCGCGGCGATCTCGGTGGTGTCCGTGCACATCAAGGACGATCTGATCCGCCGGGGTATCGACGCGCGGAAGATTCTCGTCAATCCGAACGGCGCCGATCTCGAGCGGTACGCGCCGCCATCCGCCGATGAGAAGCGCCGCGTTCGCGCGACGCTCGGGTTCGCGGACGACGAGTGTGTCATCGGATTCACGGGGACGTTTGGCTGGTGGCACGGCGTCGATGTGCTCGCGGCCGCGATTCCGCGTTTGTGTCGGTCGGCGCCGCACGTCAGATTCCTCCTGATTGGCGACGGCACGCACAAACCGCTGCTCGACGACGCGGTCGAGCGTCACGGACTCGCTGATCGGGTGCTCCGCGTGGGATCCGTGCCACAGACCGAAGGCGCCCGATTGTTGAGGGCCTGCGACCTCTTCGTCTCGCCCCATAACCGGCACATGTCCGACAGCAAGTTCTTCGGATCGCCCACGAAGATTTTCGAATACATGGCCATGGCCGGCGGGATCGTCGCGACCGACCTGGAGCAGATCGGCGAGGTCCTCTCGCCGGCACTGCGACCGGCCGGTCTCACGCGCGCCGACATTGTGGTCCGCGACGAGCGCGCCGTCCTGTGCAAGCCCGGCGACGTCGATGAGTTCGTCGACGGCGTCGCCAGCCTGATACGCCGGCCCGAGATTGCCAGCGCGCTCGGGCGCAACGCGCGACAGGCCGTCGTCGACGAGTACTCATGGCAGCGGCACGTCGAGCGGCTGTGGGCGTTCGTCGATCGATTGCCGATGGATGACGTTGCGGACTCGAGCGCCGGATCCCACGTCGCCCAGCCGCACACGCTGGAGTGGTTTCTGGAGGTCGAGCGCGAGCGCTACCAAGGCGACGCGTCGTGGCTGCCCGATCTACTCGACTGGGGCGGCCGCGCCGGCCAGCAGGTGCTCGAAATCGAGTGCGGAATCGGGACCGATCTTGCTCAGTTTGCGAAGCACGGCGCCGAGGTGACCGGGGTCGAGTCGGTCGAAACGGAGATCGCGGGCGCGCAGGAGAATTTCCGGCTGTGCGGCCTGCCCGCCCGGTTCGTGCGGTGGGCCGGTGACACGCTGCCGCTCGAGAGCGGCACGTTCGACTTCGTCTACGCGACCGGCGTCGGCGGTACTCCTCCGGTCACCCGCATCGTGTCGGAGATGTTTCGGCTGTTAAGACCCGGCGGTGCGGCAACCTTGATCGTGCCGGCCGAGCGTTCGCTCCGCTACTGGTGCGATTCGGTCTGGAAGCGTGGTGTCAGCACGGGCGATCTGTCGCGCCATTCGATGGCGGCGATTGTCTCGCAGTCGATGAACGGTTCCGGTGATGGCTCGAAGGGGACGGCTGACGTGTACACGCGGGCCAGAATGCGTGAGCTGTTCCGGCCCTTCGAAGCGGTCCGTGTGCGGCAGCTGCACCTCTCGCCGAATCTGGTGCCTCGCTCGCTGCGGCGCTTCTCGTCGCAGGTAGAGCGGTTGGCCGGATCGAAGCTGGTTGTTCAGGCTCGCAAACCACATGTGCGGAATAGCCGGTAGCTTCCACCCCGAAGGGCGAACCGCGGACGCCGCGGTCGTCGCGCGCATGCGCGATCGCATGGCGCATCGAGGTCCGGACGGGAGCGGTCTCTGGTGTTCGCCGGATCACCGTTGCAAACTGGCGCACCGCCGCCTGGCGATCATCGATCTCGCACCGGAGGCGGATCAGCCGATGACCAACCGCGACGGCACCGTCGCGGTGATCTTCAACGGCGAGATCTACAACCACGCGGATCTCCGGCGCGAGCTGCAAGCGCTCGGCAAGTACGAGTGGAAGACCGATCACTCCGACACCGAAGTGCTGCTCCACGGGTACGAAGAGTGGGGCCTCGACGTCGTCAAGCGGTTGTACGGCATGTTTGCTGTCGCGATTTACGATGCGCGCGACGCCGGACGCCCCGTGCTGCACCTGATTCGCGATCGCGTCGGCATCAAGCCGATGTACTTCGCCCGCACGAGCCGGGGCGAATGGCTGTTTGCCTCCGAGATCCGCGCCATCGTGGCGCATCCCGAGATCACGCCGGAGATGGATCGCACTGCCTTCTGGCACTACCTCACATTCATCGTCGCGCCGGCGCCGCTGACGATGTTTCGCGGGATCTTTAAGCTGCCCGCGGGGCACATGCTGTCGATCGATCGCAACGGCGGCACTACGGTGCGTCAGTTCTGGGACTGCGCACCCGATCGGCGGACTATGCTCACCGAACGCGATCTCAGCGAGGACGAAGCGGCCGCCGAGCTGACGCGGCTGCTCAAGCAGTCGATCGCACGGCGGATGGTATCGGACGTCCCGTTTGGGGTGCTGCTGTCCGGCGGCGTCGACTCGTCGATGAACGTCGCGTTGATGAGCGAGCTGATGGATCGCCCGGTGACCACGTTCACCATCGGTTACGAAGGGAAAGAGGACTACAACGAGTTCCAGTTCGCGCGCCGCATCAGCCAGCGCTATCGGACCGACCATCACGAGACGCTCATGAATCGCGAGGCGATGCAGCGCTTCCTGCCGCTGCTGGTGAGGCTGCAGGACGAGCCGATCGCCGACAACGTCTGCATCCCGCTGTATTTCCTGGCGAAGCTCGTGAAAGACAGTGGCACGACCGTCGTGCAGGTCGGTGAGGGCGCCGACGAGAACTTTCTCGGTTACTGGTGGTGCGAGCACTACCGCCGCCTCGACGAAGCGGTCTACCAGCCGGCGCGTCGCGGCCTGCCGGTGTGGAAGCGGATCACCGCCGCGCTGACCCAGCCGCGCGCGTCGTTGTCGGGCGAGGCGCTCGAGGTGCACGAACGCGCCCGCCGCGGCCAGGAGCTGTTCTGGGGCGGCGCCGTGTGCTGGTGGGGCGAACGGCGGCAGCGGCTGACGCCCGATCCCGCTCCGTTCCGCCAGTCAATCGACTGTCCGGTCGCAGGTCTCGTCCCCGACGGCCACCGCACGCTCGACAGCCACGCGGTTGTGCGCGACTACCTCGCGCCGCTCGACGGTCATCTCAACGAGCCGTCACTGCTGCAGACGATGCCATACCTCGAGATGAAGCTGCGGCTGCCCGAGCACCTGCTGATGCGCGTCGACAAGCTGACGATGGCGCACGCGGTCGAGGCACGCGTGCCGTTTCTGGATCACGATGTCGTCGAATTCGCGGCGCGCTTGCCGCCGTCCTACAAGCTGCGCGATGCGATCGGCAAGAAGATTCTCAAGAAAGCGGCCGGTCCGTACCTCGACGACGACATGATCTACCGCCAGAAGCAGGGGTTCGGCGCGCCGATGGACGAGTGGTTCCGCGAGGGCGACTTTGGCGCGCGGTGCCTCGCCGCGTTCGAACGCTCGGCGCTCGGACGGGAAGGCTTCATCGACGTCGACTACTTCACGTCGCTGCTCAAGGACCAAATCAGCGGACGACAGAGCGTCAGCTTTCAGCTCTGGACGGTGATGAACGCAGTGCTGTGGCACGCTTCATGGGTCGAGGGCCGGGAAGACTGCCTGTAGTCGGCGCATTGACGGCGATTCTCGGCACCTCCGCCTTCTCCCACGTCGCGGCCGCGCCGCGACCCGTTCTTCCAACGACCGACATGCCATCGTGAAAACCATCGTCCACGTCGTTGGCGCGCGGCCGAACTTCATGAAGATCGCGCCGGT
>Ga0075434_100000795_pt1 | contig 24924 bp, 21 predicted proteins | sample RhiMethybrSRZTD3_FD_75298 | JGI IMG/M metagenome (GOLD analysis project Ga0075434, IMG submission 75298) | Populus rhizosphere microbial communities from Tennessee, USA - Rhizosphere MetaG P. TD hybrid SRZTD3 | ecosystem: Host-associated > Plants > Roots > Rhizosphere > Soil | place: USA... | reverse complement strand
CACGCAGCGGTTCGGCACGTGGGCGTACTACCCGGTCGACTCGACGTACGTTCCGATGAACACCGCCGATCACCTCCCGGTCACGGACGAGGACTACCAGCAGGTGGCGCTCACGTGGCGGCACACGCTCGGGGTCGGGACGATCTACAACGTTCGCGCCTCGCGCCAGGAGTGGAAGTCGACCGAAGACGTCCTCGATAAGCAGCTCTGGGAGTACCGCCAGTCGCCGAACAACTACTACGATCCGCTGAACCGTCTGGATGGGGCCTACTACGTGACGAACGGCGACTACCCGTTCTACGAACGGCGGAAGACGTCCACCTACACGCTGAACGCGGATTTGTCGAAGAAGGTCGGGTCGCACAACTTCATGTTCGGCGGAGACATCAACTACAACAGCCTCCAGTATCTTCTCACCCAGTTCCCGAACATCCTGGACGTGAACGGGAACTACGGCGGGACGCGCGACGAGTTCCAGAACTACAACCCGGAAGGGGCGTTCTTCGCGCAGGATCGTTGGGAGTACGAGGGGATGGTGCTGAACGCGGGCGTCCGCTACGACAACTTCTCGGTGGGGAACCAGTTCGCCACCGGCGAGGTGTTGGATCCGGTGAAGACGCAGGTCAGCCCCCGAATCGGGATCGCCTACCCCGTCTCCGACCGGGACGTCATGAGCTTCCACTACGGCCGTCTCTTCCAGGTTCCGGATCGGCTCTACATCTATCAGGGCCGGAACATCTCCGCCGAAGCGCGGGGGAACCCCAATCTAGAGCCCGAGACGACGATCTCCTATCAGCTCGGCGTGCAGCACCTCTTCAGCAAGGAGATCTACGGGCAGTTCGGCGTCTACTTCAAGGACATCTTCGGCCTGCTCACGACGGTCGATCAGGAAATTCCCGGGTTCGCGGTGACGGTTCCCACGCGCGTGAACGGCGACTACGCCTCCTCGCGAGGCATCGAGTTCACGTTGATCAAGCGCCACAGTCACGGCTTCTCGGGCGAGATCAACTACACGTTCGGAAACGCGACGGGTACGGCTTCCGACCCGAACCGGGCACTTGCGTCCACGGGCAACCTGCGGGATCAGTACAAGCCCACGTCGGAGCAACCGCTCGATTGGGATCAGCGACACAGCGTGTCGGCGACGCTCCGCTTGGGGAACGAGAAGGATTGGGCGGCGTCGTTCGTCTACCAGTTCGGAACGGGGTTCCCGTACACCCGCGAGTTGAGGCAGCAGCGGACGCAGGATCCGTCGGCTGAGAACGCCAGCCGGCTCCCGTCCACGTCCACCCTGTCGGTCCAGGCGGAGCGGTTCTTCCACGTCTGGGGACAGAGCGTGACGGTCTATCTGCAAGGGTCGAACCTGCTCGACGCGCAGAACATCAGCGACTTGCAGCCGGAGCTCTGGCCCAACAACCAGGTGAACTCTACCTCGTACCGCGTCTACTACACGGAAACGGGCCGCGCCGGCGGAGCCTTCCTGACGGCGGACCAGAATGGAGACGGCACGGAGGATTGGTTCCCCGTGAACGATCCGCGTGTCTTCCAGCAGGGCCGCGTCATCCGCGTCGGATTGGGGGTCCAGTTCTAACATGCGCGCGCCCACGCAAATCAACTCAGACATGACTTCGGCGGCGCGCCCGCGACATCGGTACGGGGTCGCCCGGTCGGCGCTGCGTCGGGGCCTTACGGCCGCGATCGGCGTCGTGCTCCTCGGCGGAACCGTCGCGTGGCACGAGCCGCCGGCGGGCCCCGATATCTCCTCCGGTGATCGAAACTCGCCGAACCGGCTCTTCCGGCTCAACGGACGGTACGTGCACAACGTCGGGCGCTTGCAGCTCCAGATCACCAACATCGGCGAGACCGGGAACCAGAGCAACCCGGCGCTGACCACGGTTCCGTCGGCCGAGTGGCCCGCGGGCTCGGGCCAGGATTATCTCTACGCGGCCGGAGTTTGGGTGGGCGCGATCGACGCGAGTGGGATCCCGCACGTTTCGACGGCCCTCTATCAGCGCGAGTTCTCGCCGGAGGTCATCCCGACGAACCCGTGCGCGCCTTTGCCGCTCGATCAGATCCCGGACGTGCGCGAGTCCTACGAGGGAATCCCCGGCGGCAATCGAGTCATCTCCTCGAGCGTGAACCCGGACGACGACGGCGACGGCCTCGTCGACGAGGACTTCCAGAACGGCCTGGACGACGACGGCGACGGCCTCTGCGACGAGGACTTCGCCGCGACGGGCCAGCAGATGTTCTCGTGCGAGTACTTCGACGACATTCCGGAGATTCGTCAGTTCCTCCCGGAGCACGTTCCTCTCGGCATCCGCATACGCCAGACGTCCTATGCGTGGGCCACGCCGGGACAGAACGACTTCGTGGGCATGGACTACCGCATCACGAACCGGAGCGGCCGCTCGCTCCGCAACCTCATGATCGCCATCTTCGCGGATCCGGACATCGGAGTCCGGGGAACCACCGGATATTTCACCGACGACGAGGCGGGGCTGATCAATCGGGACGTCGAGTACCTGGGTCCGACCGGAGAACTCGTTCGCCGGCGCATCCAGATGGGCTACGCCTGGGACAACCCCGACGATCAGAACCGGCCCCAGGACAACAAGGGCGGGGACGCGCCGGGATACTTCGGGTGCATGTTCCTCAATCACACGACCGACCCGTCCGGGGCCACGGCCCCGCGGCAGGTGGGCATCACGGCATTCAAGTTCTTCTCGGGTTCCGGCGCGCCGTTCGCGGCCGGCGGCGACCCGGAAAACGACGCGCAACGCTATCAGCTCATGACGGATCCGACCCTGAATCCCAACGTGCTCGGGGAAATCAGCTCCGGTCGGCCGCTCGACTACCGATTCATCATGGCGACCGGTCCCTTCCGGACCCTGCTCCCGGACTCGACGCTGACGATCTCGGTGGGCTGGGTGATGGGACTGGGACTCGGCGGTGGCCCGACGGATGCGGGCGGCACGCTGATCGCGAACGCCATTTCGGCGCAGCAGGTGTTCGACGGCCTCTACACGGACCTGGACGGAAAGCTGACGACCGGGACCTGCGGCAAGGAGACATGCCTTCGCACCCCGGCCGGCATCCGGTTCACGTACACGATTCCGGAATCCTCGGTTTGCAGGGTGCGCTTCTGGAGCCAGATCCCGACGGACGACCCGAGATACTCCGGGCTCAGCCCCTGGGACCCGAACACTCCGTGCGCCAACCAGCAGGGCGGCCGCTTCGTCTGCGTCGACCAGGACACCCCGCTGGAGACGCACTGCGCCTCCGGGGACACCCTCAACATCGCGGTCGGCCAGCAGTGCATCTACGTCGACGCCGACTGCGACGTCGCGACGGGCCAGGGGGGCCGAGAGTTCCTCGTCCACTGGGTGGCCGCTTCACCGCTCCCGGCGCCTTTCTTCGCCGGGACCGACGGCAACGGCGAGCCGCGCGACTTCATCGATCATTACCGAAGTTCCAGCGACTCCACTCGAGTCTCCGCGTGGTTCTTCCCCGGAGACCGAAAGGTGACGCTCAAGTGGAACAGCTTCGCGGAGATGGTGCGCGACGCTCAACGCGGGAATCTCAAGGAATTCGTGGGATACCGAATTTACAAGGCCGCCGGATGGGACCGGCCCGAAGGCACCAACGCGCCTGCTCGAAACCTCTGGTCCTTGTTGGGCGAGTGGCGCATGGATCCCAAGGGAACCCCGGCGCGCCCGCTCGCCGAGCTCGTCGACCCGTCGGCGGCGCTGATTCGGGTGGAGCCGGCGACGGTGAGCTGGGACCCCGTGGCGCGAGCGCCTTCGCTCACAAATTTCCATACGGAGCAGGACTCCCTCTTTGCCGTCGGACGCTACAGTTACGTCGACAACAACGTCTTGAACGGGTTCCCGTACTTCTACTCGATCGTTCCGGTGTCGATCATTCCGGGTGCCACGGCGGCGAACGACATCACGCTGGTCGGCAATCCGAGCGCGACGAACGCGCAGGTCGTCTACCCGCGGACCGACGCGCAGAAGGACATCGAACACGTCTACGTCGTGCCGAATCCGTACAAGGGCGGGGCGCAGTGGGATCTCGTTCCCCGCGCGGAGGACCCCTCCGGCACCAAGGTGACGTTCCACAACCTGCCCCGGACGCGTGGGACCATCCACATCTTCACGCTCGCGGGAGATCTCGTGCGCGACCTTCCATTCGACGGGACCCCGCCCGCCGACCTCCAGTACGGAAAGGACGCCGTCGTGTCGGGCGACGGGGAAACCTCCTGGAACCTGATCTCGAGAAACGGCCAGCGGATCGTGAGCGGCATCTATCTCTATTCCGTGGACACCGACCTCGGCAAGCAGGTCGGCAAGTTCGTGATCATCCGATGAGAACGACCGGCGCGGCCAATCGGTCCGTGGGCAACCCGAGGAGGGATTTCGTGAGAAGCGCGTTCGTTGTCGCCGTTCTGGTCCTGCTATCGCTTCCGCACACGTCGGAAGCGGCTCAGGTCTTCGAGAAGGTCGGGACGTTGGGCGGCCAGTCTCTCAAGATCGGCGTGGGCGCGCGCGCGGCCGGGATGGGCGAGGCCTATGTCGCCATCGCCGACGACGCGACGGCCGTCTATTGGAACCCCGCCGGGATCGCGCGACTGTCCGGGCAGTCGATCTCCATCAACCACACTTCGTGGCCGGCGAACGTGCTCTTCGACCAGGCGGCGTACGTGTTCTCCGTGAAGTGGATTCCGGGGATGCTCGGCGTCAACGTGCGCGCGCTGACGATGAGCCGCGACATCGTACGGACCACCTACCTCCCCGAGGGCACCGGCGAGACGTTCGACGCGGGCGAGTGGGCGTACGGTTTGAGCTATGCCCGGGCCCTGACCGACAAGTTCTCGGCGGGATTCAGCATCAACTATGTCCAGACCGGCCTGGCGGACGTAAAGGGCACCTCCACGACGTTCGATTTCGGGACGCTCTACGACGTCGGCGTGCTCGGCGCCAAGATCGGGATGGCGATTCAGAACGTCGGGAGCGACATGACGTTCATCGACGAGAAGGTGAAGATGCCGGTCTTCTTCCGGGTCGGAGGCTCGTTCGACGTCCTCCAGATGGGCGAGAACCGGCTGATCACCGCCGCGGAATTCACGCACCCACCGGACAACTCGGAGAAGCTGAACCTGGGCGCCGAGTACTCGTTCCACGACTACCTGTTCCTGCGCGGCGGATACAAGATGAACTACGACACCGAGGGGCTGACGGCGGGGTTCGGCGTCAAGTTTCCTCTCACGCTGGTCAAGTCGTCCGTGGCGCGTCTCGACTACGCGTATCAGGACATGAATTACCTCTCGGCTGCGCACCGCGTCTCCTTGAACGTCAGCTTCTAGACCAGAGAGGAGATGCGCCGTGAGGCGCCCACCCATCGGCCGAGACCTCGTGGTCCGACTCGGCGCCACGCTCCTCTTGGCCGCATGCGCGACGGGCACCGCGGGCGCCGACGATCGATCGAACGCGGGTGAATCCGCGTCCTCCGCAGGCGAGCTCCGATACCACGCGCGAGCCATCGCGTTCCGGCACGGGCCCAACGAGGCTCGTGCCGAATTCGTTCTCCGGGTCCCTTACGCCGAGCTGAAATTCCTCCCGGTCGACAGTCTCTACTCCGCCCACCTGCGCTTGACGGTCGAAATGTGGAACGAGAAAGGGAAGCGCGCCGGATTCCAGCAGCGCGAGGCGGACGTGATGGTCGCGGACCCCGCGGTCGGCCGCGACTCCCTCTTGGGGGAGATCTACACCCTCGGCCTGGCGGCACCCCCGGGAAAGTACAAGTATCGCGTGCTGGTCGAGGATACGAACGTCGCCCGGCAGGGCCTGGTCTACAAGATGAAGAACCAGAAGCGACAGGGAAAAGTCGAAGGGGAGATCGACATGGGGCGGTGGCTCTTTCAGAGCCCGGCCTTGAGCGGCCTCGAGCTGGCCTGGACGATCCAGCCGCGCGGCGACAGCACCAGCTTCGGCAAGGGGCCGTACGAGGTCTATCCGCAGCCGAGCGGCTACTTTGGCCTCTACAAAGATGAAGTATCGCTCTATTACGAGATCTACGACCTCCCGGTCCCTCCGGAAGGTCGCGCGTATCGCGTGCAGACCTCCGTCCTCGGGGCCGCCGGGGACACCGTCTTCTCGACCGTGGATTCGCTCCGCATGAAGGAAGGCAGCGCGTGGCCGCACGCTCTTTCGATCGACGCGTCGACGATTCCGACAGGGCATTACCGTCTCCGCGTCTCGCTGAGCCGTGATGATGAATCGGCGGTGGCGACGAGCCAGACGGACTTCGACGTCATCTGGTCGGCCCAATCGTGGCTTCCGGGGGCCGCCGACTTGTACGAAGTGGAGGCGACGACGCTCCTCTCGGCCGAGGAAGCCATCGAGTTTCGACAACTCTCCATGGCCGAGAAGGAGGTGCGTCTCGAACGCGCCTGGCGCGACATCGATCCGTCGCCCGAGACGGCCGAGAACGAGTGGCACGCGGAATTCCTGAAGCGAATCGAGATCGCGAACGCGCGGTTTTCGATCTTCGGCCCCGGCATGCTGAGCGATCGGGGAAGGGTCTACATCCGATACGGCGAGCCCGACGAGACCAAGGTCGAGCGGCTTCCGGTGGCCGACAAGACGCTGGGCTACGCCTTGGGCGATCAGATTCCCAAGGCCTCGCGCGACGCGCTCACGAAGATCGACCAGGGCGCCCCCGACTTCCGCCCCTACGAGATCTGGACGTACAACCTCCGGGGCAAGGAGATCGGGGCTCATTACGGGATGAGCGAGATCAATTCGGGGATGAAGTTCGTCTTCGTGGACGACCACGGCTACGGGGAATACACGCTTCGCTACTCCTCGACCAGCGGCATGCACTAGGGAGCCCCCCTCGGCGGAGCGTCGACGACCGCTTTCCTAGACCTTGACTTCACCGTAGCCTCCCTCTACACTCCATCGCTCTAACTTGCTTCCACAAAACGACTTAATCTGCCCACGCGGAGGCCCAGGCGGCGCCATGCGGATCGGAGTGATGACCGGAGGGGGAGATTGCCCCGGATTGAACGCCGTCATCCGGGCGGTGGTCCAGCGGGCCGTTCGCGGGCATCGATGGGAAGTGGCCGGCATCCGACATGGGTGGCGGGGTCTCCTCGTCGACGAGGTCGAACCGCTCGACCTCTCGAAGATCTCGGGCATCCTTCCGCGCGGGGGGACGATCCTGGGCACGTCGCGAACGAATCCCCGTACCGAGCCCGACGGCGTCGCCCGGATCCACGCGGCGATGGGCACCCACGGCTTGGACGCGCTGATCGTGATCGGCGGGGAGGACACGCTCGGCGCCGCGAACGAGTTGGCCCGCGGCGGCCTTCCGGCGGTGGGGGTGCCGAAGACGATCGACAACGACGTGAATGGAACGGACGTGACGTTCGGCTTCGACACCGCGCTCTCGATCGCGACCGAGGCGATCGACCGCCTGCACACGACCGCGGAGTCGCACGATCGCGTGATGGTGGTGGAGGTCATGGGGCGGCACGCGGGGTGGATCGCGCTCCACTCGGGGATCGCGGGAGGCGCGGACATGATGCTGCTCCCCGAGTTTCCGGTCCCCCTGCGCGAGGTCTGCGACGTGGTGCGCCGGCGTCACGAACGGGGCAAGAGCTTCAGCATCATCGTCGTCGCGGAGGGCGCCCACCTGACAGACGGAACGGCGGAGCCGAAGAAGGTCGACGACACGAAGCGCGACGCCTTCGGCCACGTCCGTCTCGGAGGCATCGGCGCCTGGCTGGCCGAGCGCATCGAGGATGAAACCGGGTTCGAGACCCGGTACACGATCCTTGGGCACATCCAGCGGGGGGGCACGCCCACCGCGTTCGATCGCGTGCTCGGCTCCCGTTTCGGGGTCGCGGCGGTCGACCTGGTCGCGCGAAAGGGATTCGGGCGAATGGTCGCTCTCCGCGGCACCCAGATCGTGGACGTTCCGCTGGCGGAGGCCGTTGGATCGCTCAAGACGGTGGGGCCGGAGTTGTACGAGACGGCTCGAGTGTTTTTCAGCTAAGGAGGGGTCGTGCGCATTGCCATCAACGGATTCGGTCGGATCGGACGTCTCGTCGTCCGCGCAGCGCTCAAGCGAAACGAAGCGATCGAATTCGTCGCGATCAACGACATCACCGACGCGAAGACGCTCGCGACGCTCTTGACCTACGACTCCATCCACGGCGTCTGGCCGGAGCGATTCGAGGCCACGTCCGGCGGCATCCAGATCGGGTCCAAGAAGATTCAGGTGCTCTCCGAGGCGAATCCGGCCCAGCTCCCCTGGAAGGACCTCAAGATCGACGTCGTCCTGGAATGCACGGGCAAGTTCACGGATCGCGACAAGGCGGCGGTTCACCTGGCCGCGGGCGCCAAGCGGGTGCTCGTGTCGGCTCCCTCGAAGGGGGCCGACGCGACGTTCGTGATCGGCGTGAACGAAGGCTCGTTCGATCCCTCGAAGCACACGGTGGTCTCGATCGCGTCCTGCACGACCAACTGCCTGGCCCCCGTCCTCTCGGTCTTGGACCGGGGATTCGGCGTGGAGCGGGGTCTCATGACCACCGTGCACGCCTACACGAACGACCAGCGCGTGCACGACGCGCCGCACAAGGATCTGCGCCGCGCCCGGGCCGCCGCCATGTCCATGATCCCGACCTCGACCGGAGCGGCGAAGGCGATCGGCCTGGTGATCCCGAGCCTCGTCGGAAAGCTCGACGGCGTGGCGGTGCGCGTGCCGGTCTCGAACGGGTCGTTGATCGACGTCACCCTCCTCACGTCCAAGCCCGCCACCGTCGCCTCGGTGAACCAGGCCATGCGCGAAGCGTCGCAGGGCGCGATGCGCGGGATCCTCCAGTACTCGGAGGACCCCATCGTCTCGCAGGACGTCGTCGGCAATCCGCACTCGGCCGTTTTCGACGCGCCTCTGACGATGGTCTCGGGCGACCGGCTCGTGAAGGTCCTCGCGTGGTATGACAACGAATGGGGCTTCTCGAACCGGATGGTGGACGCGCTCCTGATGCTCGGCAAGGCGGCCTGAGGCGGCGGCGATGAGCTTTCGAAAGCTGAACACCCTCGAGGCGGCGGGGAGGCGCATCTTCGTGCGGGTGGACTTCAACGTGCCCCTGGCCCCCGATGGAACGGTGGCCGACGACACGCGCATCGTCGCTTCGCTCCCCACGCTCCGCTACCTGCTCGAGAAGGGCGCTGGGCTCGTCGTCGCCTCCCACTTAGGAAGGCCGAAAGGAAAGCGCGACCCGGCGCAGTCGCTACGGCCGGTACGGGAGGCGCTCGAGAAATACCTCCGAACGCCGGTCGGGTTTGCAGAGACGATCGTCGGTCCCGCGGCTGAGTCCCTGGCGAAGGGGATTCGAGGTGAGCAGGTTCTGCTGCTCGAGAATCTCCGCTTCGAGCCGGGCGAGGAGGCGAACGATCCCGGACTGAGTCGCGCGCTGGCCTCGCTGGCCGACGCCTACGTGAACGACGCGTTCGGTTCGGCCCACCGCGCGCACGCTTCGACCGCGGGAATCACAGCGTTTCTCTCCGACACGGCCGCCGGTTTCCTGATGGAGCGCGAGCTCTTGGCACTGGGCCGGCTTCTCGACTCGCCCGAGCGGCCGAACGTCGCGATCCTGGGTGGGGCGAAGATCAGCGGCAAGATCGACGTGCTCCAGAACCTGTTGCCTCGGGTGGATCGCCTGGTCATCGGGGGCGGGATGATGTTTCCGTTCCTCCGCGCGAAGGGCCTTTCGATCGGGCGATCGCTGGTGGAGGAGGATCGCGTCCCGATCGCCAAGGCGCTCCTCGACGATCCCGTGTCGGCCGCCAAGCTTCTCCTGCCGGTCGACTGCCGCGTCGCGGACGACATCAAGGGCTCGGATCCGGGCTCGGTCGTCCCGGTGACCGCGATTCCCGAGTCCAAGATGGGCGTCGACATCGGTCCCGATTCGCTCGCCGCCATTGCCTCCGCGCTCGCCGAGGCCCGAACCGTGTTCTGGAACGGGCCGATGGGCGTGTTCGAGACCCCGGCCTTCGCGGTGGGGACCGTGGGGGTCGCGAAGGAAGTCGCGAGAGCCACCAAGCGGGGCGCGTTCACGGTGGTGGGGGGCGGGGACTCGCTCGCGGCGGTGAACCAGGCGGGCGTCGAGAACCAGATCAGCCATTGCTCGACGGGCGGGGGCGCTTCGCTCGAATTCCTCGAGGGAAGGGTGCTGCCCGGAGTGGCCGCGCTCGATCCGGCGTCGTCGGCGACGCGATGAGCGCACGCCGATACCTCGCGGGGAACTGGAAGATGAACCTCGGCCTCGCGGAGGCGGAAGCGCTCTACCGCGGGGTCGCCGACGGCGCCAAGGGCTATCCGGATACGCGCGTTCTCATTTTCCCGCCGTTCACGGCGCTCGCGACGTTGGCCCGGGGCCGCCGCGACGGCGATCCGCCGGTCGGCGCGCAGAATTGCCACTTCGAGCCGAGCGGCGCCTTCACGGGCGAAGTGTCCGCGGAGCAGGCGAAGGACTCCGGGGCCGAGTACGCGCTGGTGGGCCACTCGGAGCGCCGGCGCCTCTTCTGTGAGAACGATCTCCTGACTCGCCAGAAGCTAGCGGCCGCCTGGCGCGCGGGGCTGACCCCGGTGCTCTGCGTCGGGGAGACGATGGTGGAGCGGGGCCGGCGCGAGACGCGGGACATCCTGGCGCGGCAGATCCAGCGGGCGCTGGAAGGAGCGAACCCGCGCGCGCCGCTGCTCCTCGCGTACGAGCCGGTATGGGCGATCGGAACCGGCGTGGTCGCGACGGCCGACGAGGTCGCCGAGGCCCACGGCTGGGTGCGCGAGGAGTTGACCGCCGCGGGCCGCGATTTATCCGGCGGCGCGACGCCGGTCCTCTATGGCGGGAGCGTGGACTCCAAGAACGCGCGACCCCTCGCCCGGCTCGCCGGCGTCGACGGTTTCCTCGTGGGCGGCGCGTCCCTCAAAGCCGCTTCCTTCCTGGCCATCGCCGAGGCGCTGGAGGCGGCATAGTCCCGCGCCCAGAGCGCCAATTGACCCCACCCGAGGCATTTGCTAGGCTCTCCTACTCGGTTCCACGATCGAATCATTCGAGGAGGTTTGGAAACCCATGTTTGGCTTGATGGCGGCGCTCGTCACGACGATTCACATCATTGCCTGCATCGCGCTCATGGTCGTGATCTTGCTCCAGTCGGGGAAGGGCGGCGGCTTGGCCGGCGCCTTCGGCGGCGGATCGAGTCAAACCCTGTTCGGAGGTCGCGGGGCCGCATCCTTTCTCAGCCGCGCGACGACCGTTCTCGCGGTGATCTTCTTCCTCACGTCGCTGACGCTGGGCTTTTCCGCCTCGCACCGGTCGGGTGGAGCGGGGCGAAGCTTGATTCAGGAAGAGGCGCGGCGTCGCGCAGAGCAGCGGGCGGGCGGGCAACAGCAGCCGGCCGGCGGCCAGCCCAGCCCATCGGGCGCGCCGGCACCCGGGACCTCGCCGGGCACGGCCGCGCCGGGAGCCCCTGCCGGAGCGCCGATGGCCGGCCCGACGGCGGGATCCACGACGCCGCCGGCCAGCGCCCCGGCCGCAGGGACGACGCAGCCGGCTCCGACCGGCGGCAAGTAGAGTTCACGATGACGCCCGGGTGGTGGAACTTGGTAGACACGTACGTTTGAGGGGCGTATGGGTAACCCCGTGCGAGTTCAAATCTCGCCCCGGGCACCACGTGGGTCCCCTTCCCGCTCGGGGAGGGGACCCGACTCATTTCGGGCCGATCGACCGCGTCCTCAAAGGGCGCGGCGGAGCCTAGGGGCGGGACTGGGAACCGGGTCGCAAGGCGGGCGGCTCGGGGATCAACCCGACGAGGCGGATCAGGAATCGCTCCTCGGCGCGGATTTCATTCCGAGCGCCGCAATGCTGGCAGCGCAGGTACGAGCGACGGGGGTCTTCCTTCAGGTGAAAGATCTGGTTCGGTCCAAACAGCTTCCCACAGTTCAGGCACTCCACCGCGGGATTCGACACGAGCTCGGCCATCTCGGGCATCGCCTCTCCTTGGTTGAACAAGACGCACGGGAACCCCGGTTCCGTTCGGCGCCGATTGTAGACGCGGCGGCCCCGCGCCACAAGCGGTGGGGGAGGCCCTCGTGACGGCATCCGACTCGCCCCGCCCGACGCAGTCCGAGGGCGCGGCGCCCGGGTACGACTCCGCGCTGGCCGCCGCGTACTGGAGCGGCCCGCGGCACGACCGGGGCGACGAGCTGGCCGCGGTCCTGAGCCTGGGGGAGCCGAGCCACGTCAACGAAGCCTACGACGCGTGGGAGACGGGCCTCCTGCTCGACGCGCTCCCGCCGATCGAGGCGGCGTGGGGGCTCGATCTGGGCGCCGGCGTGGGACGGGTCGCCGCCCGCGTGGCGCCCAGGCTTCGACGCCTCGCCTGCGGCGACCTGGCGCCGGGCATGTTGACGCGGCTCCGCGCGAACGCGGCGAAGGCCGGGGTCCGGAACGTGGATCCGCTCCGAATTCGGGCGGATCGGTTGCCGATCCGAGACGGCGCGCTCGGCCTCGTGGTCTGCCTCGGCCTGCTCGAGCATCTCCCTCCGGAAGCAAGACGCGCCGCTCTGGCGGAGTCGGCGCGCGTGCTTCGCCCGGGTGGGCTCCTGGCGCTGGTGCTCAACAACCAGGAGAGCATCTTCCTCCGGGACCCAGGCGACAACCCGCTCCGGATCGGTCAACAGCGCGAAAACGGGTACTATTGCGCCGTGGTCGGCGGCCGCGAAATCCTCGCGGAGGCCTCGCGCGACTTCACGGAGGAGACGTTGGGCTCGAACCTGTTCTACTCCCTGCAGCGACACGCGTCGCGGCTTCTCCCCGACGAGGCGCGATCCGACGCGCGTCTTCGCCCCTTCTTCGCGCTGGCCTCGGCGTGGGATCGCGACCTCCGGCCGGAGGGCACGCTGGCGCGCGCGGCCGCCGATCATCACCTCCACCTCCTGGCTCGCCGTTGAGCTCCGGTCCCGTCCTCGTCACCGGCGGCGCCGGATACATCGGGTCGATCCTGGTGCGGCAGCTGCTCGGCGCCGGGTCGCGCGTCCGGGTGCTCGACCGATTCCTCTTCGGCGGCGACGGGCTCCAAGGGCTGGACGCGGACGAGTCACTGGAGGTGCTCCACCGGGACCTTCGCGATCCCCGCGCGTACGGCGAGGTGCTCGAGGGCGTCGAGACGGTCGTGCACTTGGCGGCGATCGTCGGCGACAAGGCGTGCGCGGCGGACGAGGAGCGCGCGGTGCAGACCAACTGGACCGCGACCATCGCGTTCGCCCGAGCGGCGGAGGCGCGGGGCGTTCGCCGGTTCGTCTTCGCGTCGACGTGCAGCGTCTACGGCGAGGGCCGCGACGAGGTGCTGACGGAGGATTCGCCCGCCAAACCCCTTTCGCTCTACGCGGAGACGCGATGGCACGCCGAGCGCGGACTTCTCGAGCTGGTCGGCCACTCCGCGTTCGAGCCGATCCTGCTTCGCTTCGGCACGGTCTACGGCCTCTCGCCGCGAATGCGCTTCGATCTCGTGGTGAACCTCCTCGCGCGCGACGCCGCCCTGAAGCGCGCGGTCACGATTTTCGGGGGAGGACAGTGGCGGCCCTTCGTGCACGTCGTGGACATCGCGCGGGCGCTGGCCATGGCGATCACCGAGCCCCTCCCCGAGGGGGCGCCGATCTTGAACGTGGGGGACAACCTCGAGAACTACCAGCTCCGTGACCTGAAGGAGGAAATCGAGCACTCCATCCCCGAGGCGCGGGTGCGGATCGAGCCGGGGGCGACGGATCCCCGCACGTATCGCGTATCCTTCGACCGGATCGAACGCCTGTGGGGGTTTCGCGCCACGAAGCGCGTGCGGGACGGTCTCGAGGAGATCGCGGCGGCGGTCCGCAACGGCAGGATCGCGGATCCCTACGACGGCAAGCACGTGAACGCGTAAGGGATTTCGCTTGCCGGGGGAGGCGCGGTCTAGGTAGCGTAGAAAGGCTGTTGAAACGGCCCGAAACGAGGAGGAGAGCGTTGCCGCGCCTCACGCAGGACGTCGAAAAGCTGAAAGAACGGGCCCTCTTCGTCCGGCGCGACATCGTGGCCCTCCTCGCGCGGTCGCAGTCGGGGCACTCGGGCGGCCCCCTGTCCTGCGCCGACTTCGGCACGGTCCTCTTCTTCCATGAGATGGATCTGAACCCCGAGCGGCTCGACGACCCCACCCGCGATCTCTGGCACTTCTCGATCGGGCACGTCACCCCGGTCATCTACTCCCTCATGGCCGAGCGCGGCTACTTTCCGCTCGAGGACCTTCTCCTGTTCCGCAACTTCAAAGGGCACCTCCAGGGGCATCCGAGCAAGCACGACACGCGCGGAATCGAGGTCTCCTCGGGCTCGCTGGGCCAGGGGCTCTCGGTCTCGTGCGGGATGGCCCTCGGCTCGCGAATGGACGGCAACCCGCGCCGCGTCTACTGCGTCATGGGCGACGGCGAGCAGCAGGAAGGGCAGATCTGGGAGGCGGCCATGTTCGCCGCCCACTACAAGCTCGACAACCTCTGCGGGGTCATCGACTACAACCGAAAGCAGATCGATGGCGACGTGGAGGACGTGATGGGAATCGCGCCGCTCGCGGACAAGTGGCGGGCGTTCAACTGGAACGTGATCGAAGTCGACGGGCACGACGTCACCGCGGTGATCGAAGGCTTCGAGGCCGCGCGGCGCAAGAAGGGGAAGCCGTCGGTGCTCCTGGCGCACACCGTGATGGGGAAGGGCGTCTCGTTCATGGAGGACGACTACCGGTGGCACGGGAACCCTCCCAGCGTGGAACAGGCGGAGACCGCGCTCGCCGAGTTGGGGACCTCGCTCTCCGAATGGACCCGGCGGCTGGAGGGGCACACCGCGCGCGCCGTGGCCCCCTCGGCGAACGGAACGCGATGAACGCCACGACGAAGGCCGCCGCGGGAATCGCCTCCGCCGGAATCGACCTGGCCAAGCCCGAACTCAAGCGCACGCGCGAGGGATTCGGCCACGGCCTCCTCGATTTGGGCGAGAAGAACCCGAAGGTCGTCGTCCTGGTCGGGGACCTTTCCGGATCGACGAACGTCTCCTTCTTCGCCCAGAAGTATCCCGATCGATTCATCCAGGTCGGGATCGCCGAGCAGAACATGATGTGCGTCGCCGCCGGATTGGCGGCGGTCGGAAAGATCCCCTATCTCGCCACGTACGGGGCGTTCGCGGCGTGCCGAAGCGCCGATCAGATCCGCGTCACGGTGGCCTACACCGACCTCCCGGTGAAGATCGGCGGGGCCCACGGCGGCATCAGCGTCGGGCCCGACGGCGCGACCCACCAGGCGATGGAGGAGATCGCGATCATCCGCTCCATCCCGAACATGCGGATGATCGTACCGTGCGATTACTGGGAAACGCGCAAGGCGACGGTCGCCGCCGCCGACGACCCGCATCCGGTTTACATCCGTTTCGGGCGCGAACCGGTGCCCGTGGTCACGAACGCGGAGTCGCCCTTCGTCCTGGGAAAGGCGAACGTGCTTCGCGAAGGACGTGACCTCGCGATCCTCGCGTGCGGGGTCATGGTGTACGAGGCCCTCGTCGCGGCGGAGGCGCTCGCGGCGCGCGGCATCGAGACACGGGTCGTCAACCTCCATACGCTGAAGCCGCTCGACTTAGGCGAGATCGAGCGCGCGGCGCTCGAATGCGGCGCGATCGTCACGGCCGAGGAACACCAGATGCACGGCGGCCTCGGCGGCGCGGTCGCCGAGGTCGTCGTACGGTCCCACCCGGTGCCGGTAGAATTCGTCGCCGTGCAGGACCGCTTCGGCCGCTCCGGAAAGCAGGAAGAATTGATGGCAGCGTTCGGCATCAAGTCCCCCGACATCCTGCGCGCCGCCGAGCGGGTTCTCGCGAAGAAGCGCGCGGGGTGATGCCGGGCGGCGCGCACCTGCTCGGCGGGACACGCGCGCTCGTCGGTCGTATCCCGACGGCCGCGCTAGGCGTCGCGCTGCTCCTCACGCCGGCCGCCCTTTGGGCCCCAACGTCGTCGGCTGCGCCGGCCGCGACGGGGAGCGGCGACTTGGGCCAGGTCCGCGCCTCCTCGGCGCTCCGCGCCGCCAAGACCGCCGGCCCCACCTTCGCCATCGTCGCGTTCGACTCCGCCGCCTCCGCCTGGGGGGTGGCCTGCGCCTCCGCGCATCCGGCGTCCGGCGCGCGCGTCCTCTACGCCGCCGCCGGGACGGGAGCGATCGCGGCGCTCGGCGGCACGGGAGCGGGCGAGGTCCGTGCGGCCCTCCTGGTGCTCGCGGGCGGGAGCCCGCCGGAAGCGGCACTCGATTCCGCCCGCGCGCAGCCCGGGGACGCGAACACGCGGACGCTCGCGCTCGTGGCCCCGGATGGCCGGGTGGCGGCCACGACCGGAACGCGCGCCGTGGGATGGGCGGGACACCGTCTCGGGCGAGGCGCGGCGTGCGTCGGGGAAGCGCTCGAGGGGTCGGAGACGCTCGACGCCATGATCGCGGCGTTCACGGCGCGCTCCGGAGATCTCGGTTCGCGGCTCCTCGCGGCGCTGGAAGCGGGAGAGCGACCCGGGCCGGGGGGAAGCGCTCTCGAGGCGGGGAACGGCTTTGCCTCCGCGGCGCTGCTCGTCGTCCGAGCGGGCGGCGGGCCGCTCGGCGAATCGGACCGTCTCGTCGATCTCAGGATCGACGCCGCCGCGGATCCGATCGCGGCGCTGAAGGCGCTCTATCGCCGGCATTCGGAGACCTACCTCGCGGCGGCGCACGTGCGCTTCGGCGATGCGGCGAAGCGGCGCGGCGACGACACCGCGGCGACGCGCGAGTACGCGGAGGCCGAGGCGGGATTTCGCTCGGCCGTGGCGCGCGCCCCCAAGGACGCGGACGCGTTGAACGAGCTGGCGTGGTTTCTGGCCCTGCACGGGTCGGACTCCGCGGAGGCGCTCCGATTCGCGGAAGCGGCGGTCGGCGCGCGCGGCGACGACCCGAACCTCTGGGACACGCTCGCGGAGGCCGCCTACCGCGGCGGATCGCTGGACCGGGCCATCGAGGCCGCGACGCGCGCGTCCCGCCTCGACAAGGAGAACGCGCGCTACACGGAACGCCTTCGGGCGTTTCGCGCGGCGAAGGAGGCGATGATCGGCACGGAGAAGGGCGGCACGGAGAAGAGCGGAGCGGGGAAGGACCGGGACCAGGCCCGCTAGCCGGTGAAGGACCCCGCGTCGGGGCGCGGCGCGCCCAGAAGGCCCCCGAGAGACCGGACGCCGAGCGGTTCGGTGGCGTGGAAGGGTTCGCCGTAGCGCACGCCGATCATCCCGCCGTAGTGCCGCGCCCGGGCCTCGATGAAATCGAAAAAGCCCTCGCGGTTCAAGGGGGTGGGCTTGGCGCCGGCGTGGTCGCGAGCCACCTGGCTCCGATGCGCCTCGATCGCCGCCCGCTTGACCTCCCAGGTCCCCGTGACGTCCACGACGAACGAAGGCGTAAAGCCGATCCGGGACGCGAACCAGTAGCGCGCCCTCGGGCGAAACGGATCGCCCTCGGCGTCGAAGCGGCGCAGCCCGGCGAGATAGATCGCGCGATCGGTGAGGGCGGAGGCGGCGACGTGGTCCGGGTGGCGGTCGCGCTCGTAGTGGGCGACCACGACGTCCGGTCGAAGCGCGCGGAGCAGGGACGCCAAGGCGCGCACCTGGGCTGGGTCGTGCGCGTGGACACCGCCGTCCGGGAGGGCGGCGTTCCAACGTCCCGTGACGCCGAGCGCACGGGCCGCGAGCAGGGCCTCCTCGGCCCGGATCTCGGGGGTCCCGTTCGTCCCGAGTTCTCCTCGCGTCAGGTCGAGGATCCCGACCGACAGTCCCTGAGACGCGGCGGCCGCGAGCGTGCCGCCGCAGGAGATCTCCACGTCGTCGGGGTGCGCGCCGACCGCGAGGAGGTCGAGCGGCTTCTCAGGCGCCGCGGGATTCGTCGGCATGCTCGGCGATGAGCGATCGCTCCGAGAACTTGTCGAAGCGGTAGCGCGTCCGGATGGTGCGCACGGTCCCCGTCTTGACGCGCATGACCATGGAGTGGGTCTCGGCGCCGTCGCCGGTGAACCGGACGCCGTCGAGCATGTCTCCGTCGGTGACGCCCGTCGTCGCGAAGACCACCGAGTCGCCGCGCGCCAGTTCGGTCTCGGTGTAGACGCGGTTCAGATCCGCGATGCCCATCCGCTTCGCCCGCTCCCGTTCCTCGTCGCTTCGGAATTGCAGCCGTCCCTGGATCGATCCGCCGAGGCAGCGGAGCGCCGCCGCGGCCAGGACACCCTCGGGGGCGCCGCCGATTCCGACCAGGACGTCGACGCCCGTCGACTCCACGGCCGTCGCGATCGCGGCGGAGACGTCGCCGTCGGGAATGAGATGGATGCGGGATCCGGCGCGGCGCACGCGCTGGATGATCTCCTCGTGCCGGGGCCGGTCGAGGATCACGACCGTGAGCTCCGCCAGGCGGAATCCCTTCGCGGCGGCCACCGACTCGAGGTTCTCCTCGATGCTCCGCGACAGATCGATCGCGCCGACCGCCTTCGGGCCGACGGCGATCTTCTCCATGTAGGTGTCGGGGGCGTGGAGGAAATGGCCTTTCTGGGCCATCGCGATCACCGCGAGCGCGTTCGGTCGCCCGTAGGCCACCGAGTTCGTGCACTCGAGCGGATCGAGGGCGATGTCCACCTGGGGTCCGTACCCGGTGCCCACGCGCTCGCCGATGTAGAGCATCGGCGCCTCGTCGCGCTCACCTTCGCCGATCACGACCGTGCCGCGCACGTCGACCTGGTCGAAGGCGCGGCGCATGGCGTTGACGGCGGCCTGGTCCGCCGCGTTCGCGTCCCCGCGACCCATCCAGCGGGCGCAGGCGAGCGCCGCCGCCTCCGTGATGCGGACGAGGTCCAACCCGACGTGGCGATCCACCGGCTAGCGGGCCTCTTGCCCGGTCAGGGCGGTGGCGTCGATCTCTTCCCAGTCGCCCAGCGAATCGGACCACTTGAAGAGCCGGACCCTGCTGGTGGTCTCGGTCTTGGAATAGATGTACTCGACGTGGCTCTCGCCGCCGGCGCGGTTCGAGTAATGCATCTTCTTGTCGACGACGAGCGGCTTGGTCGTGCGCGCGAGCCGAAGCTTTCCCTGCGGGCTCGTCCAGACCACCGACTCGGTCACGGCGTGCGTTTCCTCGTCCTCGAGCTCGTCGAATTCGAGATTGCCGAACGTCTTGTCGAGCCGTCGGAGCACTTCTTCCCAACGCTGATCGTTCATGGGTCCCGGCCCTCGATTGACTTGTGCCTGTAGCCACTTATAGTAGCACAGGCTATGAAACCGACCAAGACGGAGGAGCCTGGGACGGGGTTTCGGGGGCGATCCGCCCTGGTCATCGGCGGCTCGCGAGGGCTGGGGCGCGCGGTCGCGCTGGCGCTTGCCCGAGAGGGCGCCCGCGTCCTGGCCGTCGGTCGGTCGGCCGCGCCGCTTCGGGAGCTTCGCTCGATCGCCGCCGCGCGCGAGCTCTCGATCGCCACGGCCCGCGCCGACGCGCTTCGGCCGGCGCGCGTGCGCGAGATCCTGCGCCGCGCGGGAGGACGAGGCGGCGCGCCCGACATTCTCGTGCACGCGGCGGGGGACTACTGGGAGGGGTCGTTGTCGCGCCTGACCCGCGAGCGCTGGGACACGCTCGTGGCGTCGAACGTGACGAGCGCCCTGGTCGCCCTCCGCGAGGCCCTTCCGGGGATGCGCCGCCGCCGATACGGCCGCATCCTCCTCTTCGGCGTCGCGGGCGGCGACGCGCCTCGCGCGGCGTCCGGGGCGCACGCGTACCGCGCCGTGAAGACGGCGCTCCTCACGCTGGCGCGGAGCGTCGCCCACGAAGAGGCGGCGAACGGGATCACCGTGAACGTGATCCTGCCCGGCATCATCGCGACGCCGGGCACGCCCCGGCGGTGGGTCGGCGCCGCGCGGCGCGTCCCCGCGGGCCGGCTGGGGACCCCCCACGAGGTGGCCCGCGCGGCGCTCTTTCTCCTCGCCGAGGAGTCGGGATACGTGACCGGCGCGGCGCTCCACGTCTCCGGCGGCTATCTGCTCTGACCCGAGGAGAGGACGATGCAGATGTCGCTCGAGCTCGTGCCCATCGAAACGCCCGCGGAGGCCAACCTGATCCTCGGCCACGCGCATTTCATCAAGACGGCGGAGGATCTGTACGAGACGATCGTCAATTCGGTTCCGAACGCGGCGTTCGGCATCGCGTTCTCGGAAGCGTCCGGGCCGAGGCTCGTTCGAAGCGAGGGAAACGACGAGGCCTTGACCCGCGCGGCGGAGCGGGAGGTGCTCCGGCTGGCCTGCGGCCACACGTTCCTGATCTTCGTGAAGGGCGCTTACCCCATCAACCTGCTCCGCGACGTGCGCGCGTGCGTCGAGGTGGCGACGATCCACTGCGCGACCGCGAACCGGGTGTCCGCGGTCGTGGCGCGGTCCGCCCAGGCCGGCGCCATCCTCGGGGTCATGGACGGCGAGGGGCCGTTGGGCGTGGAGGACGACGACGCGGCGAAGGCGCGGCGGGAGTTCGTTCGTTCGATTGGCTACAAGCTTCGCTGAGCGCTTCGGCCTCGCGCCCCACCCCCTTCGCTCGGGGTCTCGGGGGCGGCGTCGTTGACGCTTCAGTATCAACGTGTTAGCCTTGAGGCTGAACGTGGAACCTCTCGCCCCCGAACCCCGAGGAAACGTGCGACCTTCGACGCCTAAAGCCTGGGTGCTCCGCACCCCGGCCGCTCCCGAGTTGGCGGTCAAGCTGGCCGCCGATCTCGGCGTCTCCGAAACGTTCGCGCGCCTCCTCGCGAACCGCGGCTTCACCACCCTCGAACAGGTGCACGACTTCCTCGAGCCGTCGATGGATCGCCTCCTCGACGCGTTCACCATGCGGGACATGGACCTCGCGGTCACGCGGGTCCTCCGCGCGGTGGACGATCGCGAGCAGATCCTGGTCTACGGCGACTACGACGTGGACGGGATCACCTCGACGTCGCTCCTCACGGCAACGCTCACCGCGCTCGGGGCGAAGGTCACCTACTTCATCCCGGACCGGATTCGAGACGGATACGGGCTCTCGGAGCGCGGCGTGGAGGTGGCGCGGAAGCGCCGCGTGAAGCTGATCATCACGGCCGATTGCGGCATCACTGCCACGAACGAGGTGAAGCTCGCCAAGGCCGCCGGGATCGAGGTTCTCGTCACGGACCACCACGAGCCGCTCGGGGAACTGCCGGAGGCGGTGGCCGTCCTCAATCCCAAGCGGAAGGATTGCCCCTACCCGTTCAAGGACCTGGCCGGCGTCGGGGTGGTTTTCAAGCTGGTCCAGGGCCTCGCCGCGCGACGCCCGGAGGCGCTTCCGCCCTCGTTCGTCCTCGGTCACCTCGACCTCGTCGCCCTCGGCACGATCGCGGACGTGGTGCCGCTCCTGGGCGAGAACCGCATCTTCGCCAAGATCGGGCTGGAGCAGCTCTGCACGTCGGAGAAGCCCGGGATCGTCGCCTTGAAGGAGGTCGCTGGCCTGAAGACGCGCCGTGTCGAGAGCGGGCACGTGGCCTACATCCTGGCCCCGCGAATCAATGCGGCGGGACGGCTCGGAAACGCGGAGAGCGGGGTCCGTCTCCTCCTTTCGAACGAGCCGAGCGGGGCGGCGATTATCGCGGAGAGCCTCGAAGAGGACAACACGAACCGGAAGAAGATCGACGAATCGACGCTCGAGGACGCGCTGGCGCAGCTCCGGCGCTACGGGGCCGAGCTCCCGCCCGCCATCGTGCTCTGGTCGGATCGCTGGCATCCCGGCGTGCTCGGCATCGTGGCGTCGCGCCTGATCGAACGCTTTCACCGGCCGACCATCCTGATCGCGTGCGACGGGGACGAAGGGAAGGGGTCGGGGCGGAGCGTCCCGGGATTCGACGTCCACCAGGCGCTCCAGGAGTGCAGCGATCTCCTGATCGGTTTCGGCGGCCATTCCTACGCCGCCGGCCTCACCATCCTCACCGAGAACCTCGATGCGTTTCGGGACCGCTTGTGTGGGGCGGTCCAGGCGCGGATACGCCCCGACGATTACATCCCCAAGCTCGCCATCGACGGACCGATCCTGCTCGACGACTTGAACGAAGACCTGGTCCAGTTCTTAGACCGCCTCTCGCCCTTCGGCATCGGCAACGCCGAGCCGCTCTTCATCGCGGACGACGTTCGTCTCGCCTCGCCTCCCATGGTCGTGAGCCGGAATCACCTCAAGATGAGCATCCGGCAGAACGGGCGCGAGATGGATTGCATCGGCTTCGGGATGGGGCACATGGCGGCCCCGCTCTCCACCGAGGCCGGTCGGATTTCCGTGGCGTTCGTGCCCACGATCAACGTCTGGCAGAATCGCGCGCGGCTCCAGCTCAAGCTGCGCGACATCCAGGTGCGCTGACCGTGGATTCGGTCCCGACCGAAGATCTGGGACCGCTCCTCGGCGCGCTCGCCAAGACCGGCCGTCCCTACAACGAGGCGGCGATCCGCGAGGCCTACGACTTCGCGGCGCGCGCCCACGGCGTGCAGAAGCGACGGTCGGGCGAGCCCTTCGTCACGCACGCGGTCGCAGTCGCGGCCATCTTGGTCGAACTCTTGGGCGGCGTGGACGAGACCCTGGTCCAGGCGGCCCTCCTCCACGACGTGGCGGAGGACACGGACCGGGACCTCGCGGCGATCGAGCGGCGCTTCGGCAAGGAAGTGGCGGCGCTCGTCGACGGCGTGACCAAGATCAGCGGCCTCCACTTCGACCGGCCCGAGCAGGAACAGGCCGAGAACTTCCGCAAGATGCTCCTCTCCATGGCGCGGGACCTCCGCGTCATCCTCGTCAAGCTCGCCGATCGGCTCCACAACATGCGGACCCTCACGGCGCTCGACCCGGACCGCGCGCGCGCGATCGCGCGCGAGACGCGCGAGATCTACGGGCCGCTGGCCCACCGGCTCGGCATCGGCCGGATCAAGTGGGAGCTCGACGACCTCTGCCTGAAGCACCTCGACCCGGAGGCGTACGACGACCTGCGCCAGCGGGTGTCGTTGAAGCGGGAGGAGCGGGAGCGGCTGGTGCAGTCCGTGATGGGCCCCGTGAAGGGCCGCCTGGCGGAGCTCGGGCTCGAGGCCGACGTCATCGGGCGCCCGAAGCACCTCGATTCGATCTACCGGAAGATGCGCGCCCAGGGTCGCCCGTTCGAGGAGATCTTCGACCTTCTCGGCGTTCGGGTGATGACCCGCGACAAGGCGGACTGCTACCGCGTTCTCGGAGTCGTGCACGACCTCTTCACCCCGGTGCACGAGCGCTTCAAGGACTACATCGCGACCCCGAAGAGCAACATGTACCAGTCGCTCCACACGACCGTCGTGGCGCCCGGCGGGTTGCTCGTCGAGTTCCAGATCCGGACCCTCGAGATGCACCAGATCGCGGAGCTGGGCGTCGCCGCGCACTATCGGTACAAGGAGGGCGGACGCGGAACCGACGCGGAGCTCGAGGCGAAGCTCGCCCCGGTGCTTCGAAACGTGGATCTCCAGTCGGCCTCGGGCGACCCCGACGAGTTCATGGAGTATCTGAAGACCGCGCTCTACCAGGACGAGGTGTTCATCTTCACACCTCGCGGCGACCTCCGCCGCCTGCCGCGCGGCGCCACGCCCCTCGACTTCGCGTTCCTCGTGCACACCGAGGTGGGGAATCGATGCGTGGGCGCGAAGGTGAACGGGAGGATCGTGCCGCTTCGGACGGAGCTACGGAGCGGGGACACGGTCCAGATCATCACGGCCCCGCAGGCGCGGCCGAACCGGGACTGGCTCAAGATCGTGCGCACGCACGCCGCCCGGTCGAAGATCCGGCACTGGCTCAAGGTGGCGGAGCACTCGGACAGCGTGGCGCTCGGCAAGGAGATGCTCGAGCGCGAGGTGCGCCGAAGGCGCCTGGCGCCGCCCCCGGACGTGCCGCTCGAGTCCCTGGCGCAGGCGTTCGGGCACCCCGACGTGAACGGGCTCTACGCCGCCTTGGGCCAGGGGAATCTCTCCGTGCAGCAGGTGATCACGAAGTGGATTCCGGACGAGGCGGGCCCGGTCCAGAAGATCAAGGAGGCGTCCCTCGAGACGATCCGCGCGCTCACGCGCCGGCCGAGTCGCGGCGTTCGCATCCAGGGCGTGGAGAATCTCATGGTCACGTACGCGCAGTGCTGCCAGCCGGTGCCGGGCGACGCCGTGGTCGGCATCGTGACGCGCGGGCGCGGCGTGACGGTGCATCGGAACGACTGTCCGAACACCTTCGAGGGGCGCGTCGCGGCGGAGCGTCGCGTCCCGGTCGATTGGAGCGCGGCGCCGGACGACTCCTTCACCGTGAAGCTCTCGATCTACGGGCAGGACCGGCGAAGCCTGCTCGCGGACATCGCGAAGGCGATCTCCACGACGAACACGAACATCCGAACCGCCGGCATCAAGGCCAACGACCGAAACGCGCGCGGCGCGTTCGTCGTGGAGGTTCGGGACCTGAATCACCTGCGCGAGGTCATGCGCGCCGTCGAGAAGGTCGACGGCGTCGACGCCGTGGAGCGGGAGCAGGTCTTCGGCAAGCCGCGCGGCGGCGAGACGGGGCTCGCGTCGTGAAGGCGCTCCTCCAGCGGGTTTCCCGCGCGTCCGTTCGGGTGGACGGGGAGGAGATCGCGCGGATCGGCCCCGGGCTCCTGATCCTGGTCGGCGTGGCGCTCGGCGATCCGGCCGGCGCGGCGGAGCGGCTGGCGTTACGCTGCGCGGAGTTTCGAGTCTTCCCGGACCGCGAGGGGAAGATGAACCGCTCGCTGATCGAGACCGA